>Ga0182014_10001830_pt1 | contig 27723 bp, 18 predicted proteins | sample 612S2DmetaG_FD_120489 | JGI IMG/M metagenome (GOLD analysis project Ga0182014, IMG submission 120489) | Permafrost microbial communities from Stordalen Mire, Sweden - 612S2D metaG | ecosystem: Environmental > Terrestrial > Soil > Wetlands > Permafrost | place: Sweden: Stordalen | collected... | reverse complement strand
TTTTTTCTGTGGTTCTTTCGCGACCCCAATCGTGCAATTCCCGCCGACAACGGACTGATCGTTTCTCCCGGCGACGGCTTGGTCACCGAGACCGCCGTCCTGACCACTCCTGACGGCCCCCGGCAGCGAATCAGCATCTTCCTCAGCGTCTTCGATGTTCATGTGAACCGTTCGCCCATCGGCGGCGTCCTCACCCGCGTTCACTATCGAAAGGGCGAGTATCTGAATGCCATGAATCCTGATTCGGCCGATCGCAACGAGCAGAATACGGTCACTGTGCGAGGCCGGGGCGTCGAGGTCACCTTCAAGCAGATTGCCGGCCTGTTGGCGCGGCGCATCGTATTCAGCCTTAGCGAGGGCGATACGGTGGAACGCGGCCAGAGGGTGGGTCTCATCAAGTTTGGCTCAAGGGTGAATGTGCTCCTGCCTGCCGAGGCAGTCCTGCGGGTCAAGGTAGGCCAACGGGTCAAGGGCGGGTCCAGCGTGCTGGCGGCCATGCCGGATGGAGAGCCGCTGTGAACGGCCGTGATAATGCGCTTGCCAGGGCCAAAGCGCAGGCCCGGTTGCGGCGCGGCATGTTCCTGCTGCCTTCGTTGTTTACCGTAGGCAACATTGCCGCCGGCTTCTTCTCGATTACCGAAACCATCAAGGCCATCAGCGGCGATGCGCAATCCCATCTGGATTGGGCGGCCATCGCCATCGTCTTCGCCATTCCCTTCGATGCGCTCGACGGCCGCATCGCCCGCATGACCAACACCACCAGCGAGTTCGGCAAGGAGCTGGATTCGCTGGCTGACGCCATCACCTTCGGCGTCGCTCCCAGCCTGTTGGCGCTCATCTGGGGCTTCCATTTTCTGCCCGATTCCATGAACCCGCGGTTGCACCAGCACTTGCAGCAGGCCGGGGCCTTCATCTGTTTTCTGTTTCTCATCGGCGGGGTCTCGCGCCTGGCCCGGTTCAATATCAGCCACGACGCCCAGCCGCGCAATCCGGGCCGGCCGGGGCGCAAGTATTTTGTGGGGATGCCGATTCCAGCGGCGGCGGGATTGCTGGCCTCCACCGTTCACTTCTGCTACGGCATTCCCATCGAGGATTGGTGGTGGTGGATTGCGATTCCCTGGCTGATTCTGGTTGGCCTGAGCGGGTTCCTTATGGTCAGCACCTGGCGCTTCTGGTCGGGCAAAGAGATCAACTTTTCGCGCAGCCATCCTTTCCAACTGCTTGTTGTGCTGGCCCCTGTCTTTTATGTCGTCTTTCGTTATTCGAATGTCGCGTTTTTCGCGATTGGATTGATCTACATGTTCTCTGGTATCTGGGCGCGGGCGGCGTACTCCTGGTCGCGGCGGCGTAGAAGAAAGCCGGCCGATCTTCCTGGCCCTGAAGCAACCACGGTAGAACCGAACTCGGTGACACCCTCATAGTCCTTCAAACAAGAGAGGATACCTGTGTACAAAATCGCCATTGCCGGAGCCTCTACCCTGTTGGGCCGTGAGTTGAAGGAAGCTCTGGAGGAGTCGCCTCTGGCGGCTGCCAAGTTTGTCCTTCTTGACGAGGAAACTGCGCATGGCCAGTTGGACCAGGTCGGCGACGAGGTCACCTTTGTACAGCTCATTGGCGACGACGCTTTTGAGCGCGTGGACTTCACATTTTTCTGCGGCTCTGAGAACCTGACCCGGGCGCACTGGCGTCAGGCGCTTCGCTCTGGCTCCACGGTGCTCGACCTCTCCGGCGCGCTGGATCAGGAGACGGGCGTTCTGGTGCGCGCTCCCTGGCTGGGTTCCGCGGCCATAGCTCCCGACCTCTTCACCCCCGCCGTCGTCCCCGCCCATCCCGCGGCGCTCGCCCTGGCGCTCATCTTCGAGCGGCTGCAGCAGGCAGCGCCGGTCCATTTTGCCGCCGTCACGCTGCTCCAGCCGGCCAGTGAATTTGGCCGCGCCGCCATGGACGAACTGCATCAGCAGACCATCAACCTGCTCAGCTTTCAAGGGCTGCCCCGCGCCCTTTATGACGCGCAGGCGGCCTACAACCTGCTTGTCGGGCTCGGCGAGAACGCCGCAGTCAGCCTGAGCGCCGTAGAAGCCAGGGTGCGCCGCCATTACGACGCGCTTGGAGGCGGGCGCTGGCCCAAGCTGGCCTTGCAGGTCCTTCATGCTCCGGTTTTTCACGGCCATACTTTCTCCATCGCTGTGGAACTGGAGCGGCCCGTCGATATCTCCGTTCTCGAGGAGGCAATGGACGGCGATCGCCTCGATCTGGTGCTCGAAGATACGGATTCGCCTTCGAATCTGGCCGCCACTGGTCAGAACGGTGTGCTGCTCCGCTTGCGCCCCGAAGCGACCAGTGGGCGCGGCGGGAATCAGGTCTCCCGCCTCTGGCTCTGGGCGGCTTGTGACAATCTGCGTCTGAATGCGCAGAATGCCGTCGAGTGCGCCCTGGATCTGCGCCGCCTGCGGCCGCAGGGGACCGTTCAGTAAGGTTCGCCCGACAGCCCGTGGAGAGAGTTAAAACTGCCGGTAAAACTTCCCTTAGTGGCTAGAGCGAATTCCTTCTGAGCCACTTGCAAAATTACTTTCAGGCTGCGATATGCGTCAGGGCACGACTTTAGTCGTGCCGCCGATGGCCCCATTTAGATTCCGGCTTTAGCCGCTGCGGAATTGCAAAATAGCTGAAAATAAAAGACGCAGGGGCTAAAGCCCAACATCTTCTTGCTGATCTTCCGGCACGACTAAAGTCGTGCCCTGACGCTTCTTGCAATTTCTATGGAATTTTGCAAGTGGCTCTTCTTATCCGCCATTTAGGGCACGGCTGAAGCCGTGCCTTTTCAAACCAGACTTTCGCCAAAAACTGCCAAGCTCTCTGCTATGCGGCCGGATTGTCGAAGCGGGTGTATTTGCCCACCCAGTTCAAATAAACGCTGTCCGTTGGGCCGTTGCGCTGCTTGGCAATGATGATCTCCGATTTCGCCTTGTCGGCCTCACTCATCTCCTCATCATGCTTGTAGTAGGACTCGCGGTGGATGAAGGCCACTACGTCGGCGTCCTGCTCAATGGAGCCGGATTCGCGCAGATCGCTGAGGATGGGGCGCTTGTCGTCCTTGCGCTGCACGCCGGCGCGGGAGAGCTGCGAGAGGGCCACCACCGGCACATTCAGCTCCTTGGCCAAGGCTTTCAGGCCACGCGAGATCGCCGAGACCTCCTGGGTGCGGTTCTCATAGTTCCGTTTGCCGGAGGACGGCACTGTAGCCGACATCAGTTGCAGATAGTCGACGACGACCAGGTCGAGGCCGCTGGCGTTCTGCCTGAGCCGCCGGGCTTTGGCGCGCATCTCGGCCAGCGAAATGGCCGCTGTGTCGTCGATGAAGATCCGGGCCTCAACCAGTTGGCCCAGCGCGGTCTGCAGCTTTTCGTGATCTTCGCGGCCCAGGAAGCCTTTTTGCAGCTTCTGCTGGTCAACCCAGGCCTGCGAGGCCAACATGCGGCGCAGCAGCGACTCCTTGTTCATCTCCAGGCTGAAGACAGCCACAATGGCGCCGTGGTTGATGGCCGCATTCTGGGCGATGTTGATGGCCAGAGCGGTCTTGCCCATCGAGGGGCGGGCGGCGATGATGATCAGCTCGCCCTTCTGCAGGCCGCTGGTCAGGCGGTCGAATTCGGTGAAATCGGTGGCCAGTCCGGTGACCTCGCGGCCCTGCTTGTACAGATTGTCGATCGATCCGAAGGAGTGCTGGACGATCTGATCGAGCGATTGGAAGCCGTGGGTGAGGCCCTTCTCAGTGACCTCCATCAGCTGCGCCTCGGCGGCGCCCAGGACCTCGAGCGCGGATTCGCCCTGGTCGGCGGCGCGGGCAATGGCCATGGAGCAGATGCCCATCAGCTTGCGCAGCAGGCTCTTGTCCTTGACGATGCGGATGTACTCCTCGATGACCGGACGGCGCGGCAAACCCTCAGTAAGCGAAGCCAGGTAAGCCACGCCGCCGATGGACTCGATCTCCTTATGGCGGGCCAGTTCGTTGGAGAGGGTAATGATGTCGACCGCGCGCTGCGTGTCCATTAACTCCGTCATGCGCTCGAAGATGCGGCGATGCGAGTCCAGGGAAAAGTCGTCGGCCGCGAGCTTTTCTGCGGCCTCCGCGTGGGCGGCATTGTCCAGCAGGATGGCGCCCAGGATGGTCTTTTCGGCGTCGATGTTCGCGGGCAGCCCGGCTTCAAGGGTCAGATCGGGGATGGTGGCCATATCTGACGAGTCTAGGCCGTGGGCGGGCTGTGCGGAACGCGGCCGGATTCGGAAATTGAGGAAAAGGTGTCGAGAATGCAATCCGGGATGGGGCCTGGCCGGGCGGCTATCGGCCGTCTTCTTTCATGGAATCTGCGGCTTGGGGAACGCGGCAGTCGGGGCGGGCGGTTGTTCCCGACGCCTGACGCCCTCGAACGATACACTGGATCAAGGAAGCTTCCCACCTGGACTTGCCCCGTGCAGCCGCTCCTCGCCAATCTGAATCCCGAACAGCGCGTCGCCGTCGAGGCCACTGAAGGCCCCCTGCTCATCCTGGCCGGCGCCGGTTCGGGCAAGACGCGTGTCATTACCAGCCGCATCGTCTGGCTGATTCGCGAGAAGGGCGTCGCTCCCGACTCCATCCTGGCCGTCACCTTTACCAACAAGGCGGCCAGCGAGATGAGCGAGCGCGTCGATCGCCTCCTCGACCACGGCTCGCTAGCCAAGCCGCTTATCGCCACCTTCCACTCCCTCTGCGTGCGCCTGTTGAGGCGCGACATCGAGGCCCTCAAAGTGGGCAACGAAGGACTGACCCGCTCCTTTGCCATCTATGACGAAAACGACCAGCAAGCCATCGTCAAGCAGGTCATGCGCCGCATGGGGCTCGACACCAAGCAACTGACGCCGCGCACGGTACTGGGCCGCATCTCCTGGGCCAAGAACCACATGATCGACCCTCAGGAGTTCTACCTCACCTCCCAGGATCCCAACAGCGAGCGGATTGCCCACATCTACCAGGGCTACCGCGCCGAGCTGCGCAAGAACAACGCCTTGGACTTCGACGACCTGCTGCTTGAAGCCGTCCGCCTGCTCAAGGTTTCCAGCGAAGCTCGGGAGCGCTATCAGCGCCGCTACCGCTATCTGCTGGTCGACGAGTACCAGGACACCAATCGACCCCAGTACGAACTGATGAAGCTGCTGGCCGGAGAAGCCAAAAACGTCTGCGCCGTCGGCGACGAGGACCAGAGCATATACTCTTGGCGCGGCGCCGATATCCGCAACATTCTGGAGTTCGAGAAGGATTTCCCCAACGCGCGCATCGTCAGGCTGGAGCAGAATTACCGCTCGACGCAGATCATTCTGGAGGCCGCCGGAGCCGTGGTCGCCAACAATATCCAGCGAAAGGGCAAGAAGCTGTGGACTGATCGACAGGGCGGAAGCCTCATCGGTTATTACGAGGCCCCGGACGGCGAAAACGAGGCTCTCTTCATCGCCGACCGCATCCAGAAATTCCTCCGCGAAGCCGGCGAAGGGGATGACCCGGGAGGGCAGCACTGCGCTGTTCTCTATCGCACCAACGCGCAGTCGCGGCTGGTGGAGGAGGCTCTGCGCCGCTACAACATCTCCTACACCATGGTCGGCGGCTTCAGCTTCTACGAGCGCGCCGAGATCAAGGATCTGCTCGCCTACCTGCGCCTCGTCCGCAACCCGCACGACTCCATGGCCTTGCAGCGCGTCATCAACGTCCCGGTCCGGGGCATCGGCAAGACCACCCTTGAAACGTTGGAGCGGCTGGCCCTCGAAACCGGCGTTTCCACCTGGGAGGCCCTCGGCGCGGCGATCGCCAACCGCCTTATCCCCAACCGCGCCCTCGCGGCCCTTGAGTCCTTCCGCCAGCTGATCGTCGATGCCCAGACCATGATGGACCCCGACTTCGCAGGCAGGCTAGCGGAGGCCGCGGAGCAGGAAGAGGAGGCCGACGCCGGCTTCGAGTTCGGCGCTGAGACAGCTTCCGCCAGCCCCGATTCCGCCAGCGCGGAGTCTGCCGCCGATTTCAACTTCGGCGGCAATGAGAACCAGATCCCTCTTCTCGACGCCAGCAGCTTCTCGCCCTTCGAGGCCCAGCCCAGACGACCTTTCCTCGTGATGCCCAAGCAAAAATCAGAGAACCGGGTGCCCAAGGTTCCGCACTTGGGACCTGGGAGTCCAGCCCCCCTTGACCCTGATTTCGAATCGGACGCGGAAGAGGTCACGGAAGATGAAAAGGGCCAGGGAAAGGCCTTTCGCACCCCCGGCGACGCCGCCACACTCCCTGAGCTGATCCGCTTCCTCATCGACCGTACCGGCTACATCAAGGCTCTTGAAACCGAAGGGTCGCCTGAATCCTTGAGCCGCATTGAGAACCTGAAGGAACTGGCTAACGCCGCCCACGACGCGGAGGTCCGCGGCGAGACTCTGGCAGAGTTCCTGGACCACGCCGCGCTGGCCTCCGACACCGATCAGTTCAACCCCGATGCCCGCGTTACGCTCATGACCCTCCACGCCGCCAAGGGCCTGGAGTTCCCGCTCGTCTTCCTCGCCGGCCTCGAGGAGGGCCTCTTTCCCCACTCGCGCACGCTCAATAATCCCGATGAGCTCGAAGAGGAACGGCGCCTTTGCTACGTGGGCATGACGCGCGCCATGAGCTCGCTCATCCTAACCCGCGCGCACTACCGCAGACGGTACGGCAACGATGCCCCGGAGATGAGCATTCCTTCGCGTTTCCTTGAGGAGGTGCCCAGCCAATTGATCGAGAACCTCGGCAGCCGGCCTCAGCCTTCAGCCTGGTCTACCCCCAGCTATCCCAACACCTACAGCCGGAAGCCGGGCCGCATGGGCGACTTCACCGACAAGCACTTTAACTACGAAGACGAAAGCCAGGAGACGCAGAGATTCTCGGTACATCAAAGCGTCAATCCAAAGGGCAAGAGTGCGGAAGCGCCGGAAACGCCGAACTCCATCGACAACATCGCCCGCTTTTTCGGTGGAAAGGCCGGGGGCGGCAGACCGGGCATGGGCAAGCCCGGCACCTTGGCCCGGCCAGCTTTTCCCAGCCCGGTCGAGGTGGAGATTGGCCAATCGAAGGGCGCTTTTGGTCTGAGAAAAGGCGAACGCGTCCGCCACGGCAAATATGGCGAAGGCACAATTCTGATGCGCGAAGGCGACGGCGAAGACGCCAAACTGACCGTCCTCTTCAATCGGCACGGGATGAAGAAACTGATGGAGAAGTTCGCCAATCTGCAGAAGATATGATGCCGACGGCGAGCGCCATCACGGCGCTCTCAGCCAACAGAGCTACTTGCAAAATTATTTTCAGATTGCGATATGCGTCAGGGAATGACTTCAGTCGTGCCGCCAACGGCCCCATTTTGATTCCGGCTTTAGCCGCTGGGGAATTGTAAATAGCTAAAAATAAAAAACGCTGGGGCTAAAGCCCAACATCTTTTTGCTGATCTTCCGGCACGACTGAAGTCGTGCCCTGACGCTTCTTGCAATTTCTATGAAATTTTGCAAGTGGCTCAACCGGAAAAAATGCAATTCCAACAAAAGGCAATCTAAAGAATTGTGCGAACCCAGTTTCAACCCACCGTGGGTCGGCAACACCGGTGAGGGACTAGGAACTTATCTGTAGATAAGAGGCGCCGACCTCCAGGTCGGCTGTCGTGTGGGCCTCCTGGCCCGCAAACGCACCCCGGCGGCGTGGAAGCCGCCAGTACAGCCGCTCTGGAGAGCGACGCTACTTGAAGACGCAATTTACGGATAGGGACTAAAAACTATGCCACTGCCGACGGGGCGCGTTCTTCGGCCTCAAGCCTGCTGCCCACCTCGGCGGCGGCCTGCGCCAGCACCCGGTGGTGGATGGTGAACAGAGCCAGTTCCAGGCGATCGCTGACCCCGGTCTTGTCGTAGATCGAGCGCAGGTAATTCTTGATCACCTGTTCGGTCGTCTTCAGCCGGGTGGCGATTTCGCGGTTCTTGCAGCCCTGGACGATCAGGGCCACGATGCGCATCTCCTTGGGCGTGAGCCGGTCGCGGACGCGCGTGCCCACCATATCCTCTTCGGGCAAGTCCGGCAGCATGAGTTGCGGAGGCAGCCAGGTCTCGCCCGCTGCCACGCGGCGCACGCACTCCACCAGCGCCGGTCCCGTCACGCTGCGAAAGACCACGCCCCGGAAGCCCTGTTGCAGGTAGGTGTTTGCCGAATCCAAATTCTCGGCGATCACAATCCCCCGGCTGCCGGCGGTCTCCAGCAATTGGCGCAATCGGGTCAGGTCCGGCCTGAGCGACGCCGCAAACAATACGATCGACCCAGGAAAGGTGGTGATCGCATGTTGCATCCGGTCCAGATCCGTGCATTGAGCAATGATGCGCAGATCTTCGTTCATGGCCAGCACTTTGGCGGTCCCTGCGCGAAAGATTGCTTGCGAGTCGGCCAGGATAATCTTGTTCATCTTCTGCGCCTCATATCCCCTGTTTTCCTATCCGGGCCTGTTTAGCCTACCCGCTTATCTTCCCCGATTCAACCAGAGGCGGAAACCCCAGATCCGCCGCTTCTCTCCGCCTCTTGCGGCACTATCGGCAAAACCGCGCGGAATCCTGGAATTGTCCGCATCCACGACACTGCAAACCACGAAGATTCCCTTCGTAACCGGCACAAATTGAGAAATTATAGATCTCAGTAAAGTTTCCTACGATTGAGATTACAGCCTGCGAAGCCGAGCGGTCACGAAAAATCGTCGACTCAGGGGCGAGCGGCTGTTAACGCATCGAGAATCTGCGGTTCCTCGCCGAGGGCCTTCGGAGGGTTGGCGCCCCGCTCTTCCTGGCGTGTGCTCACCCGCCCACGCAGCACCTTCCCGATGCTCTCAGCCTATTTTTACCCATCCTGCCGGACCTGTTTCCATTAGCAAAATCCAACATCATTTTCAACAAAATCGGAAAGTCAAGTTGATCCGCGCCAAGCCGATGGAAGAGCTTGAGAGGCTTGCATGACCGATCGCACGGAACTGCTGGAAGCCGCGCTGAACACTCGCTCAGAAGGCATCGCGCTGCTCGGAGAGGCGGGCGATATCGTCTTCTGGAATCAGTCGGCGGAAGCTATAACCGGTCACGCCGGAATGGAGCTGATGGGCCGCCCAGTACCAGAGGCTCTGAAGCCGCTCCTGGAGCAGTGCGCGCCACCCATGGATGCCTCCCCGGATTCGAATGCTCAGCCCACACACGGCTTCCCGGTCCATCTTCGCCATAAGCTGGGCCACGATCTGCCGGCAATGGCGCGCGTATTGGCGCTGCGCGACGGGCTGGGTGGGCGCATCGGCACGGCCGTTGCCTTTCATCCCACTGAAAGCCTGGATGCGCTGCCGCAGGGAGAAGCCGGTGAAGGCGAAGGCGTCAAGGTGAGCCAAGCCGAACTCAAGGAGCGTCTGGAGACGGAGTTTGAGGACTTCGCGCGCGGCGGCGAGACCTTCGGCGTGCTGTGGATCAACGTCGATCAGGCCCACGGCCTGCGCAAGACCCACGGCGCCAATGCCTGCGACACCATGATCGAAAAAGTGGCGTTGTCGCTGGCCAAGGGCTTGCGGCCGACGGAAAAGATGGGACGCTGGGGCCAGGACGAGTTTCTGGTCGTCTCGCACGAGCGCACGCCGGAGATGCTGGCCTCTCACGCACAGACGCTGGCCGGGTTGGCAAGGACGGCGGACTTTCGCTGGTGGGGCGACCGCCTGTCGATCACAGTAAGCATCGGCGCGGCCCAGGCGGATCACACCGGAACTCTGGCTGAACTGCTGGGAAGAGCAAAGGCGGCAATGTCTTCGAGCTTTCATGCGGGCGGAAACCAAATAACATCTTCGCCGGGGAGGCAGTCATGTTCGCCATCGTAGGCATTGTCCTGGTCTTTGTCTCCATCATCACCGGCTTTCTCATGGAGAAGGGCCATATGCTCGTGCTCTTCCAACCGGCCGAACTGATCATCATCGCCGGCGCGGCCACGGGAACTCTGCTAGTCGCCAATCCCCTGCACATCATCAAGGGTGTCGCCGCCGGATTGCTGGGCGTGCTCAAAGGCTCCAGCTTCGGCAAGGCCCGCTACCTCAACACGCTCAAGATGATGTACCAGTTCCTGAACAAGGTGCGCAAGGAGGGGTTGCTGAGCGTCGAGATGGACGTTGAAAAGCCCGCCGAGAGCTCTATCTTCAAGAACTATCCCGAGTTCCTCAGCGACCATCACGCCCAGGAGTTTGTCTGCGACACCCTGCGCACGGCCATCACCGGAGGCGTGGAGCCCTTTGACATGGACCAGATGATGGAGCTGGACATGGAGGTGCATCACCATGCCGCCATGCAGCCCGTGAACGCATTGACCACAGTGGCGGACGCGCTGCCTGGCCTGGGCATTGTGGCCGCTGTGCTGGGCGTGGTCATCACCATGGGCGCACTGGGCGGTCCGCCGGAGGAGATCGGCGAAAAGGTGGCTGCTGCACTGGTGGGCACCTTCCTCGGAATCCTGCTCTGCTACGGCGTGGCCGGCCCCTTGAGCTCCAACATGAGCAAGACGGCGGACGAACACAATGAATACCTGCATGTGCTGCGGGTGCTGATTCTCGCTTTTCTGAAAGGCTCGGCGCCCATGATCGCCATCGAGATGGGCCGGCGCGCGATTCCCGCCCATGTACGGCCCAGCTTCGACGAAATGGAAAAGAACTGCAAGGGCCAGGCTGCCGGCCCCGAAGCGATTGCGGCGTAAGGTCCGTGCCCGATTTTGGAGGAAGGGAGATCATGGCTGCCAAGAGTCAACCGATCATCGTCATCAAGAAGAAGGGTGGCCACGGCGGCCATCATGGCGGCGCGTGGAAGGTGGCCTACGCCGACTTTGTCACCGCCATGATGTCGCTCTTCATCGTCCTCTGGCTGATGGGCGCCAGCACCAAGGTCAAGAAGGCCGTCGCAGGCTACTTCAATGACCCAAAAGGAACCGCCAACCTTCTCGGCACAACGATGGCCGGGGACGGCATTGCCGTCACCACCAAGCCCGACAACCAAATGAAGATGCTGAAAGAGAAGCTCGAAGCGGAGATCAAGGCCAAGAAGGAACTCGAAAAGCTCTCCAAACAAATCGAAATCACCATCACCTCCGAGGGGCTGCGCATCGAGCTGATCGAGGGCAAGGACGGAACCTTCTACGAGCTGGGAAGCGCGAAGTTGAGCGAGAGCGGGCAGGTATTGCTGGCACTGCTGGCCGCAGAGCTGAAAACATTGCCCAATTCGCTGCTGATCGAGGGCCATACCGACGCCACGCCCTACTCCAAAGACAACAGCTACAGCAACTGGGACCTCTCGGCAGACCGTGCCAATACGGCGCGCCGGCTGTTGCAGCAGGACGGCGTCCGCACCGATCAGGTCTCCCAGGTGCGCGGCTACGCCGATCAGATGCTGCGGGTCAAGGACAATCCCACCGACCCCTCGAACCGGAGAATCTCGATCCTCGTCAAGAACGACAACGATCAGGTGCCCACCGTCTCGGCTGAAAAAGTGCTGGACGGCTCTGCGCCCTTGCCTAAGGCTATGGGAGCGTCTCAGCCCGCCGCCGGCGCTCAGACCCCGCCGCCGCAAGCGGTCCCCGCTCAGGCTGCGGCCCCACCGCTCTCCGCGGCTCCCGCGCAGCAGGCAGCAGCCAAGCCAGCGGCGCCGGTGACCAAACCCGGCCTGTTGGACCGGCTGAAGGCCATGCTGCCGGGAGGCAAGAAGTAACTCCAAAATGTCGCCGGAGCTTCCTTATCGGTCGTCCACTGGCTTCTCCGAACCGCGAAAGATGAAACCGCGACTATGGCTCTCCGCCGCCAACTTGCCAACTCGCCAATCCCCGCGCAGCGGGGGCCAACTCGCTACAACCGTTCCAGTTTTTCTCCGCCCCATGGTGTACTCTGGTTTACGAGTTAGAAAGCGTTTACTCGGAGGCCTCTTCCATGTCCATCGTCGCCGGTGTCGACTTCGGCACTCTCAGCGTTCGTGTCACCCTTGTCGATAGCCAAAAAGGCCCCATCGGAACTGCCTCGGCCTCCTACCCGCTGAACCGTCGCCGCGAAGATCCCAACTTCGCCACCCAATCCCACGCCGACCAGATGGCAGCGCTCGCCGCAGCCACCCGCGAAGCTCTCAAGAGCACGGGCGTCGATGGAGGCGCAGTCGCGGCCATTGCGCTGGACACGACCGGCTCCAGCGTGATCCCGGTAGGCGAGGGACTTGAACCCCTCGACGACTATTACCTCTGGTGCGATCATCGTGCCTTCGCCGAGGCCGAGGAGATCACCTCGAAGGCTCACGCGCTGGGTTTCGAGGGCATCGAGTGGTGCGGCGGCATCTACTCCCACGAGTGGGGCTTCGCCAAGCTCCTCCACTGGCTGCGCCACAACCCCGAGAAGCGCTCCCGTTTCGTCACGGCCCTCGAGCATTGCGACATGGTGGCGGCCACACTCTCCGGCATCAAGACCGTCGCCGGGCTCAAGCGCAGCGTCTGCGCCATGGGCCACAAGTGGATGTGGAACCCCAAGTGGGGCGGGCTGCCGCCAGAGGAGTTCCTCGTCGCCGTCGACCCGCTCCTTGCCGGCGTCCGCGCCAAGCTAGGCGGCGAATACCTTACCAGCGACCACCTGGCCGGCCATCTCTCCTCGGAGTGGGCCGCGAAGCTCGGCTTGCGCGCCGGAATTCCCATCCCCGTGGGCGCATTCGACGCGCACTGGGACGCCATCGGCTCCAACATCCGCGAGGGCGACGTGGTCAATGTCGTCGGCACCTCCACCTGCATCATCGCCATGGCGCGCCAGGCGCAACTGGTTCCCGGCGTCTGCGGCGTGGTCCCGGGCAGCGTGCATCCGGCTTACACCGGCATCGAGGCCGGCCTCTCCGCCGTGGGCGACATCTTTGAAGCCATCGCCCGCCGCGCCCAAACCACCGTGGCCGCGCTCTCCCAGGGCCTTGAGAGCTACAAGCCGGGCCAGACCGGCCTCCTGCGCCTGAGCTGGGACAATGGCGACCGCACCGTGCTGGTCAATCCCGAGCTGGGCGGCGTCACGCTGGGTTGGAACCTTGTACACACTGCCCAGGATGAACTCTTTGCCGCCATCGAAGGCACGGCCTTCCACACCCGTATCATCTTCGAGCGCATGGCCGAACACGGCGTGCGCATCGATCGCGTCATCAATGCCGGCGGCATTCCCCAGAAGAGCGAAGTGCTCAACCAGGTCTACGCCAACGTCCTCCAGAAGCCGGTGCTCGTTCCCGCCGGGATTCCCACCAGCCTCGGCTCGGGCATCTTCGCGCTGCTCGCCGCCGGTGCCTACAAGACCATCGAGGAGGCTCAGAACGCGGTCTGCCTGCCCCTGCGCACCGTCCAGCCCGACCCCAGGACAGCCACGGTCTACGAGCAGCTCTACCGCCTTTATCGCGACGTTTACTTCGCCCTGGGCAAGCGCGATGCGAAGCCGCTCGCTTTGGGACAAGTGCTTCCGGAGTTGCGGAAGATCGCCGCCGAAGTACAAAAAGCGAGCTGAAAATTTGTGGTTCCCAGGTTTCAAAGGCGAGACCTGTGGCGCCAGGTATCCGCCAATCGGTAGGCCGAGCGACTGTTCGATACCGTTGTCCAAGCCACCATACGGTACTCCGAACCCGTCACGATTTCGATGGATGCGGATGCCGAACCTAACGCTTCGAGAAGAGCACTAGAAGCACAAATCCCTCGATCGCAGCAAACGGCACCGCATACAATGTGCCTATGACTGCCATTTTTGCCAATAGAAACTCGAACAGAACCCACATTAAGAGCAAATGTAGGCTGAGGTAGATCGCCCATTTACCCCAGAACGAGAAGGATCGCCATCTCTTTCGCCGCATCATAGTGGCAGGTCCAAATGCTACGACAGTCCACATAATGGCAGCGTGCCATCGCTGCGGCATGCCTAGTCTGCCAAATATGATCGCGGCGACCAAGACAAGTCCCATGACCATCCATGAGATAGCATTCTCGCTGACCTCAGTATGCTTCTTCATCGCCTGCACCGATTGTAAGCTTCACAGACGCTATACACCGCGAGAACCAATCCACTTCGGCCAGCCGAGAGGATGTCCCACCCATAGTTGAAAGTCGAATGTGCAAATTGCGCACACTAAGTGTTTCAGAATCTTAACCTTCCCGCAAATCTCGACCGTCCGTTTCCCTTTCCCTATCTGACCGCGTCCGGTGGTGCCGGTTCCCTCAAGGTAAATGAACCAATACTGGGTGGGCGGGTGGCGCAAATCCTCAAGGTGAAGGATAAATAAATCTGTATGCCCAGACCCAGATTTTCTGACCTGAGATAGCTTAATCTCAAGGTATGAATTCAATTCGTCATAGACCCAGAAAGAAACTGTAGTTGGCGAGGCCGGGAGAGAAACACGATGGAAAACTGCAACGGAGGCTCCACAGCCGAGAAGCAAAAGACTGATTTCCACAGTGTAGTTATTAAAAATGCGTTGCCAAAAAGAGTCATCAAGAAATTGCTCCTGAAGTTGCTGCCGAATCACTTGCTGTTGCAACTCAAGTTCGAACTTCACATGCTTCTTATCCGATTACTTTCCGCGAATAGATCCCGTGCGTACCTGACAAAGAAGGATCTGCTGCTGAACGTCGGTGCCGGAGACTCCGGCAAGGAGGGATGGGTTAACCTCGATGCCGTCCCGGGAACCAAGATTAATTGTCAATACGATGCACGCAAGCGATTGCCTTTCCCAAATGGTTCCGTCAAAGGCATCTTCTCCGAGCACTTTTTTGAGCATCTTGATTACACAGAAGAAGCCCCCCTGTTCTTGAGAGAGTGTTATCGTGTGCTGCGAGATGGAGGCGTGCTGCGAATCATCGTCCCTGATGCCGAGAAGTACCTCATGGCGTACGCGCAGGGAGGTTGGCCAGGACTCCAGAGCCTCAGGCCACTGGATGATCGAATGAGGGATCTCTATTACGGCTGGGAATACAATACGCGCATGGAACTGGTCAATCATGTGTTCCGGCAAGGACAAGAGCACAAGTTCGCATACGATTTTGAAACCATTGAGTTCCTGCTGAAAAGAAATGGCTTTCAGAATGTTCGAAAACAAGAGTTCGGCAAATCGGCGATGCCTGAACTATGCATCGACTGGGAGTTTCGACAGACGGAGAGCCTATACGTCGAGGCGATCAAGTAGACTGCCACCCGACACCTCCAAAATAAATAAAAAGGAACAAAAGAGCCAGCGAAACGAATGCTATGGGGGCCTCGCAGAGCATCAGGTGATAATCGATCTGTTCCGCCCGATGGAGATTGGACTCCTCGGCCGATTCGCTGCCGTTTTTGATGAAGTGTTTGACAGCAGAGGTACTGACAGCGATGCACGGAATGCACTAAACTTTCTGCTACTTTCTGCTCTCAAGAATTGTTGTGCAGAGCTGAATCGAACGGTTTGAAGAAAGGCAGCCAGGAAAATGAACAGAAACACTCTTTGTACTTTCGTACTCGCAGCCATGGTATCCACCGGCGTGCAAGCCTCGGCGCAGATTCCGGGAATGCAGGCGCCAAAGAACTATCCCTGGTCCGACAAGACGTTGTCTCCCGACGTGCGCGCGGATTTGGTGATCAAAGAACTGACGCTCGACGAGAAGATCCAGATGCTGCACGGGCTGGGCTGGCAGGCGCTCATGATGCAGCCGGAATCGGGGCCGGCGACGCGCGCCATTACGACGATTGGATTCATTCCTGGCGTGCCGCGGCTGGGGATACCGGATCTGCAGATGTCGGATTGCGTTGAGGGCATCTCGGGCGCGGGAACGAAGGGCCGGTATTCGACAGCACTGCCCTCGGCCGAAGCGATGGCGGCGGCGTGGGATCCTGTGCTGTCGTATGAGATCGGGACGATGATCGGCCACGAGATGCGGTCGCTCGGCTTCAACATGTCGCTGGGGTCGGGAATCAACATGATCCGCGAACCGCGTAACGGACGGACATTCGAGTACAAGGGCGAGGATCCGCTGCTGGCCGGAACGCTCGCGGGGCAGGAGCTGAAGGCGGAGAAGGCGCTACACCTGATCACCGATGTAAAGCATTTTGTGGTGAACGACCAGGACGTGGGGCGGACAACCGTGAATTCGGTGATCGGCAAGCGCGCCATGCGGGAGAGCGATCTGCTGGCGTTTCAGATCGCGCTGAAGGACTCCGGCGCTGGCGCGGTGATGTGCTCGTATAACCGGATCAATGGAACTTATGGCTGCGAGAACCCTTACACCTTGACCGATGTGTTGAAAAAGGAGCTCGGATTCAAAGGGTTTGTGGTATCGGACTGGGGCGCGACCGAGAGCACGGTGAAGGCGGCGATGGCGGGCCTGGATGTGGAGATGCCGGGCAACGACTCATTCGGCGAACCGCTGAAGAAGGCCGTGGAGAGCGGCGATGTGCCGTTGGACAGGCTGAACGACATGGTGCATCGGATTCTGCGGACAGAGTTCGATTCGGGGATCGTGGACGATCCGCCGCAACCTGAATCGCCGGACGTGATGCGTGGATTTGAAGTGGCACAGAAGACCGAGGAGCGCGGGGCGGTTCTGCTGAAGAACGAACACAGTCAACTGCCATTGAACGCGGCTGCAATCAAGTCGATTGCCGTGATCGGAGGCCATGCGGACGCAGGTGTGATGTCGGGAGGAGGTTCTTCGCAGGTCTCTCCGGCGGGTGGAAATCCGGTTCCTCCTCCGCCCGAGGTGATGAAGAATCTGTTTGCATCGTTCTGGCTGATGGAGGTGTATCAACGCTCGGTTCCTCTCAAAGGGATCGAGGACAAGGCTCGGGGCGCGCAGGTGAAGTTCGATCTAGGGACTGACCCGGCCGCTGCTGCGGCGCTGGCCAGGAACTCGCAAGTGGCGATTGTCTTCGCGGTGCAGCACGAGTCGGAAGGAATTGACCTCAAAAACCTGTCGCTGCCCGGCAATCAGGATGCGCTGATTGAAGCGGTCGCAGCAGCCAACCCGCATACGATTGTGGTGCTGGAGACCGGCGGCGCAGTGCTGATGCCATGGATCGACAAGGTGAGCGCGGTCGTGGAGGCGTGGTATCCGGGGATACGCGGCTCTGAAGCGATTGCGAATATTCTCTTCGGCGATGTGAATCCGTCGGGCAAACTCGCGCTGACCTTCCCCAAGAGCGAGGCGGATATTCCGCACCCGATACACAACGATCCGCCCAAGCCCGACGCAACGCACCCCATTCCCAAGCTGCCCGGATTCCCAGGCTTTGTGGCCATGATGATGGTGAACGGCCCGTTCTTCGATGCCACGTACGACGAGGGATTGAAGGTGGGTTACAAATGGTATGACGCGGAGAAGAAGCCGGTGCTCTTCCCCTTCGGCTATGGGCTCTCGTACACGAGTTATGCGTACTCAGGGCTCTCGGTTACGCCGGGTGAAACCACGGCGGTGAATTTCACGGTGAAGAACACGGGCAAGAGAGCGGGAATTGAGACTGCGGAGGTTTACGCATCGCTGCCCGATGCGGCGGGCGAGCCGCCGAATCGGCTGGTGGGCTGGACCAAGATTGAACTGGGGCCCGGCGAGTCGAAACAGGTCTCGGTTCCGCTAAACCGGGAACGGCTGACGATCTTTGACGAAGGAACGGATTCGTGGAAGCTGGTCCCCGGGAGTTATGCGATCCGTGTGGGCGGATCGAGCCGGGATTTGCCGTTGCAGCAGACTGTGACTTTCTAGAAAACTTCCAACATCGGCGATGGCGAGCCGAAAGTGTTTTTTGTGTGGCGAAAGTGTTTTTGATTGTTGATCTTGCCCACAAATGTGAGTGCCCCATCCTTCCGCGTTTTTGCGGAAGGGTGGGATACCACGAACCTTGACCGTCCGTCTCTCATTCCCCAACTGACTGGGTACCTCAGATCGGCAAGCGGCTCGGCGGGTGACCCCGGTCTCGATGATGCTCCCAAACCAGGCTGAGGGTGCCCCCGGTCCCTTGCACCTGGGGACCGGGGATGAACGTCGGCAGGTCGCCCGCTCATCAGTCCCGCCGAATCGCCCTGAGCCATGAGAAGCTGTGCCCCATTCATCGCGGTTTTATCGCGATGAGTGGGCCGCGAACTCTTGCCGTCCACTCCGACTCGATTTCAACCACTCCCCGAAAACGTAAACCCTGGCTTGATGACGTGCCCAGGGTCTCTTCCAAAAGGTCTTCGATCGTTTCCCTGGGGCCCGGCGCTTCAAGGAACGCAAGCCGGTGAAAGCAACTGAACGGGATGAAGTGAAGAGTCTCCGCTCTCTGGAACCGCTTCAGGCTATTGAGTATGCTACCCTCGTATTCCCTCTGCGACTTTGTCCGAAAACCCGTTCATCGTGATAAGGCCGCGATGAACGGGGCACAGTCCCGGATAGAATGACAAGTGCCTTAGAGACCGGCTCACTTGGACCATCCTGCTTTGCTGAAGGATTCGATGAAAGCGATTCCTTCGCGGTTGAGGCCATGATTGCGTAGCCCGCTGCGTTTGGGTGTATGCCGTCATCCGATAAGTCCTTCCGCATCTTACCATCAGGTGACACCATTGCTGCGTAATAGTCAATGTAAGTGTATCCTTGCTCAGCGCAGTAGGATTTTAGCCACTTGTTGATTTCCAATAAGCCTTGCGGGATTCGTGTTTCCATGATTGGAAATCTTAATTTGTCGTTATACACGGGAAGTAGGGAAGCAAAGACCGGACGAATGTGATGCAGGATTGCCAGTTCCGCCATCGTCTGCAAGTTGCGCTCAATATCCGGTATGGGCGTGGGCACGGCGCTCGTATCCCCCAGATCATTGAAGCCTGCCAGGATTACTATGGAAGTGGGATGCAATTCGAGCACGTCTTGACGGTAGCGGACAAGCATCTGACTCGTGGTTTGTCCTCTGATCCCTCTGTTCAGGTACGGTTCCCCTGGAAATGAGGCTCCGAGATTCCATTGATACGTAATCGAATCGCCAAAGAAGATGATGCGATGAGGGTCCGGCGGAAGTGCTGAATTTGCTGCGCCATAGAACCCGAGCTGTCCGAAGTCTTGATAGAGAAGATTCTTGCGCGTAGCGACACGATCGGTGATATGTTGCAACCAATCAAACCCTACGCCGGCAAGGAAAACTGCCCAGAAAACCAATGCGACAACTAATGATTTGCTTAAACCGCGCCACTTGTCAGAGATTTGTTTCATAGATTCATCTTTCCAAGCTGTTGAGACTCTGGTTTAGAGACGGATCAGTGTTGGAGACTGTCCAGCGCTTCTTAAGATTAATGAATACAGATTCGAAGTAACGGAAGCTGAGCCACGAGATCAACAGCGTGCAAAACAGGCCGAGCAGGAACACAAACTGTTCGGCGTTATTCGCGACGAACCGGAAGTGACTTCCTATGACAGCTACAATCGCCTGGTACACGATGTGAAAAATGTCATGAAAGATATATGCTCCGTAGCTTATGCGACCCACCCAGCGGAGCACGCGCAAGCTTAGGAAGCGATAGATGAGGCCGGAAGGTCGCAGAACACAGAGAATGATCCCTGCGGCAAAGAAATCGACAATGGTCAGACCCCAGGTAAACTTCCAAGCGGGATAGACGTAACCGAAGCGCCAATTAGGGTAGGAACTCGCGATCCCAGAAGTCAAATAAAAAGCACAAAGAACAATGGCGCATAGCGCGATGATCGTTCCGATCTTGAAAATCCACTTGCGATGCGGGCCGCGCAAGAGCAGCGCAACCAGGCCTTCGAGGAGGAGTGCGTCAAGCTGGAAAGGCGTAGCTCGGTAGAGCAGTTCGCCTTGGAGCATCCATTTGGCAGCGTTGTGTTCAGCGAGAACGCGCATGAAAGGTACTAGAATGACCACGATGCCGCATACCCAGATTAGAGTGCGTCTACTGCGGATCAAGAAGACGAACCACGGCCAGAATAAATAGAACTGCTCCTCAACACATAGAGACCAAAAATGACCAAAATAAATAGTAAGATGAGGGATGCGCGGGGTTTCTAGCCAGGCATTCGCGGCTAGCTGCAGCGGGCTACCGTTAATCAGGGCGGTTGGAGAATAGAATCGGAGCAAGTTAGCGAAATAAAGGGGCCATGCAAGCCAAGCGAAGGACCACCGCCAGTGAAAGACCGGATCGAGTAGAAAAGTGACGAGGATGACGCCATAATAAAGAGGAAAGATGAGAAGTGTCCGGCGTACGTAGAAGTTACGTGTACGGTGAATATCGTTGCGGGAATCATAAAGGATGCCGGTGATCAGAAAACCAGACAGAACAAAGAAGATGTTGACGCCTGCCCAGCCCCATGGAATGGAGTAATAGTGCTGGAAAAAGCCAGAAGGAAGGCAATGGCACGGAGGCCATCAAGCGCCGGGTAAAATGCGCAATTTTCGGGCATTGTACCTTCAGTGTTACCCGTAATGGGAGCACTGGTGGGCATTAACAGGACCTCATCCTTCAAATGATCTTGGCCTTATTCGCCATGACGAAAGAATTCCACTTCCCATCTGACGGTCGAGGTTCGTGGTATCCCACCCTTCCGCAAAAAACGCGAAATGGATGGGGCACGGCGCATTTGTAAAACTGAGGACTTGTTCGTTTCTGGACGTAACGCGTCGCGGCGAGTCAAACTGCTCCTCATGATTTGCGATGATGTCTGTGCGATAAGCCTCACAGGCCGCCGCAGCGCGTCCAAACCTGCTCGATATAGCTGTCGGTCATCCCGGCGATGTAGTCGGCCGCGGTCCTGGCCAGCCCTTCGGTTGGAACTTGCGCGCGATGATCATCAGGCAATAGGCCCGGATCGGCCATCAGCGCGCCAAAGAGCCCCTCGACCACAGTAGCGGCATGGGCATGCGCCTCCTCCATATCGGCGGAGTTGTACAGGTTTGCGTAAAGGAAGCGCTTGGCCTCTGCGCGGTCAGCCTCCATATGCGGACTCAGGGCTACCAAACGCCGAGGTGCGCGGCGAACTTCGGCCAGAGTCGTGGCGCCAATTGCCGCAACCTGCGCCCGCACCTCCTTCAGCAGATCGGTCACCAACGCATTCAGGACGCTCTTGAGCGCTTCATTTACAGTCAGCTTAGGTGCAGCGTCCGGATACCGCCTGAGCGCCGCGTCATGGAAGTCGTGGAAGAGAGGCACACCCTCGCGAACCTGTTCCAGCGTGAGGATGCCGGAGTCCAATCCATCGTCCAGATCGGCGGTCAAGTAGGCAATTTCATCGGCCAGATCGATCAGTTGAGCCTCAAGCGGCGGTTGCTGATCAAGGAAGTACTCGGCCAGCTCGGGATGCTCTGCCTCGGAGTAATCATGGGAGTGCTTGACGATGCCTTCACGCACGCCGAGTGTTAGATTCAGGCCCCGAAACGCCGCGTAGCGCTCCTCGAACCAGGTAACGATGCGCAGGGCATGAAGGTTGTGGTCGAAGCTGAGCGAGTGGGCGCGCAGGCAGCCGTCCAAAGCCTTCTCGCCGGCGTGGCCAAAGGGCGGGTGGCCGATGTCGTGAACGAGCGCGAGAGCCTCGGTCAACTCAGTATTCAGTCCCAGCGCGACGGCCAGCGTGCGCGCGATCTGGGTCACCTCCAGCGTGTGGGTCAAGCGGCTGCGAAAGTGGTCGGCGGACGGATCGCCTGGCAGACGTGTGAAGACCTGAGTCTTGCCGGCCAGCCGCCGAAAGGCGCGCGTATGCAGGATGCGGGCGCCGTCCCTGGCAAAGGGTGGGCGATAGGGATGAGAGGCTTCCGGAAAGACGCGCCGGGTCAATTCGCCGTTCTCATCCCCACGGACGGCAATCCCATGAGGCAGTTTGCCGGGTAGACTCGCTTCCTCGCCCATCATCCCTGCGCAACCTCCTCTTCAATTCTGGTTATACCGCAATTGAGGTGAAAGGATAGCGATCAGGGAGATTACGACGCGTTTGCCTGCCTACGCCCCGGAGTTGTATGCAATGCGTCCTTCGCTGATCGTCCAGCGCACTTTGCCCTGCATCGTCCAGCCGTCGAAGGGGGTATTGCGGGATTTGGACCTGGTCTCACGCGCGCAATAGCTCCATTCCGCCTTGGGGTCGAAGATGACCACGTCGGCAAAGCTGCCCACGGCGACGGTGCCGCGGCCCTTCAGGTTCAACAGCGCCGCCGGCTGGGCGCTCAGCAGGCTCAGAACCCGCCCCAGAGGCATCTTCCACTCCTTGTGCAGCCAGCGCAGGCAGAGCCCCAGTGCCGTCTCCAGGCCAGTGATGCCGTTGGGAGCGTGGTCGAACTCCACTTCCTTCTCATGCACGGCGTGGGGCGCGTGGTCGGTAGCGATCACGTCCACTACGCCGTCCAGGATGGCCTCGATCATGGCGTCGCGGTCGGCCGCCGAGCGCAGCGGCGGATTCATCTTGGCGTTGGTGTTGTACATGCCCACGTGCTCGTCGGTGAGCAGGAAGTGGTGCGGAGCAACCTCGCAGGTCACGCGCAGCCCATTGCGGCGGGCCTGGCGCACGGCGTTCAGCGCGGCGGCCGTGGAGGTGTGGGCCACGTGCAGGTGGGCGCGGATCTCGCGCAGCTCCGTGACCAGCCGAATGTCGCGCTCCACCATGCCGGATTCGGCCTCCGGCGGCATTCCCCGCAACCCCAGCTTGAAGGAGACCGGCCCCAGATTCATGCTGGCGCCTTGCGTCAGCCGCGTGTCTTCCGCATGCTGGATGACGGTCAAACCCACGCGCGCCGCAGCGGCCAGGGTCTCGCGCATCACGCTGTCTTTCAGAATGGGGTGGCCGTCGTCGCTCACAGCCACAGCGCCGGCGGACTTCATGGCCGCATAGTCGTTGATGGCCTCGCCCTTCGATCCGCGGGTGGCGGCGGCGACGGGAAAGACGCGAATGGCCGCGCCGCGCTCCGGCGCCTGCATCCAGCGGGTGATCTCCGGCGAGTCGTTCACCGGGACGGTGTTGGGCATGGCCGCAACCGAGGTAAATCCGCCCGCCGCGGCAGCCGCCGCGCCCGATGCGATGGTCTCCTTGTAGCCCTGGCCGGGTTCGCGCAGGTGGACGTGCATGTCGATGAGGCCGGGCGCCACGGTCAGGCCGGTTGCGTCAAGAACTTCGACGCCGTCAGCCTGTTTCAGCTTGCCAGGACCGGCGACTTCGGCCACGCGGCCGTCCTTGAGCAGAATGTCCTTGAGGGCGTCCATGCCGACCGCCGGGTCGATGAGATGGCCGCCTAGAATCGCCAGAGCCGTCATGCGCGGCCTCCTTGTTGCGATGTTGTCAGCGCCCGCTCCACTACCGCCATGCGGATCGCGACTCCATTCCGCACCTGCTCCAGAATCACCGACTGCGGGCCGTCGGCCACGCCGGCCGTGATCTCCATGCCGCGAATGATGGGTCCTGGATGCAGCACAATTGCCTCAGGCGCATGCGCGGCCAGTCGTGGCCCCGTGAGCTGGTAGCCGGCCCTGTACTGATCCAGGTCGAGCTGCAAACCCGCCAGCCGCTCCGCCTGGATGCGCAGCATCATCACCACCTGCGACTGATGGAGCGCCGCATCGAAGTCGCGCTCGATAGCGATGCCCGGACCGGCCTGCGCCGCCAGCTCCGGCAGCAGCTCCCGCGGTCCGCAGAGCAGCACCCGCGCGCCCAGCCGGGGCAGCAGCAGCATATTGGATCGAGCTACGCGGCTGTGCAAGATGTCGCCTACGATGCTGACCGTGACGCCGGCCAGAGTTTCGGAGGTAACAACATCGATGCCCGGCCGCAGGCGCGCCAAAATGGATCGCAGGTCGAGCAGCGCCTGGGTGGGATGTTCGTGCATGCCGTCGCCGGCGTTAAGCACTGGCAAACGCGTTTCAGCCTCCAGCAGCCAGGGCGCGCCGGAGGAGTTGTGGCGCAAGATGATGGTCTCGGCGCCCAGCGCACGCAGCGTCAGCCCCGTGTCTTTCAGACTCTCGCCCTTTTCGATGCTCGAGCTGAGGCTGGAGACCAGTGTTGTGTCCGCGCCCAGGCCCTTGGCGGCCAGCTCAAAGCTGGTGCGGGTGCGCGTCGACGATTCGTAGAAGAGCAGCGCCACGCGGCGCTTGGCCAGAATCCGGCTCCTCACCAGTGGGTCTTCATTCTCAAGAGCCGTGGCGCGGGCAAGAAGATGGCTCAATCCCTCCAGAGTCAGATCCTGGGCCGAGAGCAGCGATCCCGGATGGTAGGGGAACGGTGAGGCAGGTACGGGCGGCCGATATTGCGGGCGGCGGGCTGGCGTTGCGGTCTGGTTCATACGTTTCAGCTTCCAGCTTCTAATACCCAGACCATGTGGACTCGTGCTTTCCCAGGTCCCAAAATCGGGACCTGGGGCACCCAAATCTCTGGGTATGATTACAAATTCACCAAGTCGCGGCATTAGCCTCTAGCTAAAAGCTAAGAGCTAGAAGCTGCCTTTCTCAATCCACACGTTCCATCAGCTGCACCTGCTCGTCGTTGTCTACCTCGCGGAACTTGACCTCGATGATCTCGCGGCTGCTTGTGGGCACGCGCCTGCCAATATAAGTGGCTTCGACGGGTAGTTCGCGATGGCCGCGGTCGATCAGCACGGCCAGTTGCACGCGGCGCGGCCTGCCGTGGTCGAAGAGCGCGTCGAGCGCGGCTCGGATCGTCCGGCCGGTGTAAAGCACGTCATCACACAGGATTACGTCGCGGCCCTCCACCTCGCAGCCGATGGCTCCCTCGGTCACCACCGGGCGAATATCCCTGGTGGAGAGATCGTCGCGGTAGAACTGAATGTCGAGCACGCCCGTATCCACCGGACGCTTTTCAATGGCGGAGATCAGCTTGCCCAGCCGCTCGGCCAGCGGAACGCCGCGCCGCTTGATGCCTACCAGCGCCAACCCCTCGCTGCCGTTGCTCTTCTCAACAATCTCGTGGGCCAGGCGCACAAGGGTGCGCTCGATCTCCGAGGCTGACATCAGTCTGCCCTTCAGGCGCAGGTTCGGCGTCTCTTCGGCTTTGCTCATGGTCGTTCTCCAGCCGCTCATCCTTTGCGGGTATCTCTTTTGGAGTCGCTTCTCTCGCAGGATGATACGAGGGGTAACCGCTCTCAAGCAAGTTCGAGAGAATTTGCCCTGAAAATGCCCTTTTGCGGGATGAAAACCGGGTAGGTTCAGCAGAGAACGGCTTCGCACTCTTCGGGATCGGGAAGCACGCGTCCGGGCAGCCGCAAGAGCTGCGTGATGGCCTCGGCGCTCAGGGGGCGGGAGAATAGGAAGCCCTGTCCGAACCGGCAGCCCAATTGCCGCAGCAGCCGATACTGCTCGCAGGTCTCGATGCCCTCGGCAACGACATCCATTCCCAGCACTCTGGCCAGTTCGATGATAGTGCGTACGATCTGGAGCGGCTGGTTTCCCTCGGTCATACGGCTGACAAACGAGCGGTCGATCTTGAGCACATCGAAGGGAAAGGAGTGGAGGTAGTTGAGGGAGCTGTAACCGGTGCCGAAGTCATCCATGAGCAGGGAGACTCCCAGCCGGCGCAAGGTGCCCAATACCTCCATGGCCGTGCCAATGTTAGGAATCAGGCTGGATTCGGTCATCTCAAGACCGAGTTGCCGGCTGGAGATGCCCGATTCAAGCAGCAGGGCCTCCACATGGTCGGCAAGCCCCTCGCGTGAAAACTGGCGGGCGGAGAGGTTAACGCATATACGCAGCGAACCGTGGCGGGAATCCTCGTTGCACCACATCTGAATCTGCTTGCAGGCCTCGGCCAGTCCCCAGTCGCCGATGGGCAGAATCAAGCCGCTCTCCTCGGCTAGGGGGATGAAGTCCATGGGCGGAATCAGCCCCCGCTCGGGATGAGCCCAGCGGATCAGCGCCTCCAGGCCGATGATCCTGCGCGTAGAGAGCTCGACCTCGGGCTGATAAAAGAGTACAAACTGACGCTCGACCAAAGCCTGGTGGAGATCCGTTCCTGTTGGCCAACTGGCGCGCAGTTTCGTGGCTCGCGACTTGCGCTGACCATTCTTGGTGATCGATTTGCGCAGCCTGCGCAGTTCCAACTGGCTGGCAACCATATCGGCAAGGCTCTCCAGCATGCGCAACTCGTCCTGCGCTAAGCTTTGGCGCGGTTCGCGGGAGAAGATGATCAGATCCCCTAGGATCTTCCCGCCGAATGAACGCACCGGAACCGCCGCGAAAAAAGCTACTTCGAGCACTTTGAGGATCAGAAGCGGGCCATCGAGCTGAGGACTGTCAGAGAAGCCGGAGACCACCACCGGACCGTCTTCCGCCAGCACCAACTCGAAGATGGAGTTCTTTCGGGGCAATTCGCGAACGTGCTGGCCCCAGGACGACTTGATCCAGATGCGGCTTTCATCGACAAAACCGAGAGCAGCCGAATCCGCCTGGAAGTACTCGGCTGCCAGCCGGGTAATCGCGTCGTAACTCGACTCCGGCGGCGAGTCCATGATCCCTGTCGCCACGAGCGCAGCCAATCTTGCGGCCTCCTGCTCCCGATCCGGCGTGCCGATATCCAACTCTGCTTGCTGCATCTTCACTCCGGCTCAGTCACCTGTCGTTTCTTCCGGCAACGCAAACGCCGAAAGCAGCCTCTTTGCCTCACCACGCCCGGCAGGCACGGTGACAGCCCGCGAAAATTCCGATAAGCAAAAGCTAATCAAGTCCCGCATTTCCCTTATCGGAAGCGTTTACTTTGGGCATCACGTTACGGTGGAGCGATGGTTTTGATTACCTGCCCAGCGAGAGCCGCCGCTACTTGGCGGCCGCAGGCTGCGCCGTCTCTGTCCACAAGAAGGCAAGCATGTCGGCATCGTCCTGAATCTTCCGGTCAATGCCAACTTTGCCACTACGCCCTCCTGCCTGGTCATCATGCAGCAGGATCGGCCGGCCGCTTGAGGATGCCGCCTGCAACAGCGCCGCCATCTTGCGTGCATGAAGGGGGTCCGAGCGCGAATTGCTGTCGCCGGTAAAGAACATGACCGCCGGATATTTTGTGGCAGGCTTCACGTTGTGGTAGGGCGAGTATTTAAGAAGATAGGGGAATTGCTTTTCGTTCTCCGCCGAGCCATACTCCGTGGTCCAGCGAGAGCCCGCCTGGAACCGCTGGAAGCGTAGCATATCCATCAGCGGATCGCCGCACCAGACGACCGAGAAAAGCTCCGTCCGCTGAATGAGGGACGCGCCCATCAGCAACCCTCCATTGGACGAGCCCTCGATGGCGAAGTGCTGCGGCGAGGTGTATTTTTCGGCGATCAGGTACTCGGCAGCCGCAAACCAGTCGTCGAAGACGTTCTGTTTGCGTTCGAGCATTCCCTGTTCGTGCCAGCTTTGGCCGTATTCGCTTCCGCCGCGCAGGTTGGGCAGCGCGAACCATCCGCCCTGCTCCAGCCACCATGCGATGGCCGGGTTCCAATAGGGGAGCTCGCTCAGGTTGAAACCGCCGGATCCGGTCATCATCAGCCGCTCGGTGCCGTCCTGTTTCAGGCCCTTCTTTCCGACGATGAAGATGGGGATCTTCGTCCCGTCCTTCGACTTGCAGAAGATCTGCTTCAGCTCATACTGGCTGGAATCGAAGGCGATCTTTGGTTGGAAAAAGACCTCGCGCTTGCCGGTCGCCGTATCCAGCCGATAGATGGTGGGCGGCGCGAGGAACGATTCGAAGCTGAA
>Ga0182014_10001829_pt1 | contig 27730 bp, 34 predicted proteins | sample 612S2DmetaG_FD_120489 | JGI IMG/M metagenome (GOLD analysis project Ga0182014, IMG submission 120489) | Permafrost microbial communities from Stordalen Mire, Sweden - 612S2D metaG | ecosystem: Environmental > Terrestrial > Soil > Wetlands > Permafrost | place: Sweden: Stordalen | collected... | reverse complement strand
GTCTATTTCACCTGTAAGTCCAGAGTCTTAGTGGTGTCGTTGCCGAGGATATCTATGACTTTCACAACCACTTTGTATGAGCCGGATGCTTCATACTCATACTTGGTGGAAAGCTCGATCTTCGATTCCTGCCGCGTCCGGTACGACTGCCACTGATTGTGGAAGGTGTCGTCTCGGAAGTCCCAATCCACAGCCCAGTAGTCGATAATTTGGCTCCAGTGCTTGATTGCCTTACGCGCATCCTCCGGCACGTCGTCGATGGGGATCACGAAGTCAGTCAGCTTGAGCGTCAACTCTCGACCCTTCTGCTTTGGTTCGACCGACAGTGCTCCCAATTCGAAGAACTTGACATCGCCCTGCTCGACCGCCTTTTTCTCCAGCACCTCGCGGGGAATCTTCTTAAAAGCCACATCCACGCGGGACTCGGCTGCAACCTGCCGGGCGGTCTCGTTTAGCTCGAACGCGAAATCCCAACCGAGAATGTCAGCCGCAGCCTTGCGTGCCGCCCCTCCGCTGCTCGCAGCTTTCCATGCTTCACGTGCGATAGCTTTGACGTCGCTGATAGTGACCGGGGCATCCACAGCACCGACGTGTACCAAGCGCCCGGACTTCAATCCGTGCATCCACGTGTGCCCACTGATTGGTGTGGCGTGATAGAGGTCGAGAATGAAGGTTCGATAGGCAGCTTCGCGTAACCTTTGCTGCTCGATAGTGCTTTCGCCGCCTGTCTGAAACTCGGCTGTCTGCCAAGCCTGCCGTTCATACTTCCCTAAATTCTGAACGGCGAAAGGCTTCACTCCGGGTATAGAAAGCAGCCGCTTGCGAGTCGTGTGAACAGCAAAACGACCAAGGTCGCAGGCAATCCACCGCCTGCCGAGTTTCTCAGCGACCGTGGCGGCTGTTCCGCTTCCGCAAAAACAATCGAGAACGAGGTCTTCCTCTGCGGACGATGACTTGATGATGCGTTCGAGCAACGCTTCAGGCTTTTGCGTGTCGTATCCTGTTGCTTCCTTAGCTTGAGAGTTGATTGGGTTCACGTCAGTCCACATGTCTTGGAGAGGTATCCCCTTCATCTCGTCAAGAAAACGCTTCAGTCGGGGCTTTCCGCCGCTTTCGGGATAATGGATTCGCTCTTCCTTTTCCAACCTTTCCATGGTCGGCTTCTCGTATCGCCAACCATTTGGAGGTGAAGGATAGCCTTTCCATGTGTACATCATCTTCGGTCTGGGATTCGGACTAGACATGTCCCACAAGCCGAAACGTCTTCCGTTCTTGTCCGTGTACGGATAGTGGGATTTGATGTAGGACTCATCATAGGGTGTGTGGGTGTGATTGAATGGAGCCGAATCCGACTTGACGTAGTAAAAGATCGTGTCGTGGATGGGGTTGTACCGCTGGGCATCACTATGGGCTGTCTGCCGTTTCCACGTGATTTCATTTTGGAACGAATTTATTCCGAATACTTCATCCAGTGCGACCTTTGCGTAATGGGCAACGTGGTAGTCAAGATGTACATAGATACTCCCCGACTCATTTAGCAATTCATGGAGGATCACAATGGTCTCGTGGAACCACTCGACGTACGAGTCCAACCCACGTCCCCATGTATCTCGATATGCCTTCTGTTCGAGAATGGATGGTTCTTTCGTAAACGAGACTTTTTCCTCATTCTCGGTGTATGCAGGTATGGTCGCGCTAAACGAAAAATCTGCTCCAGTATCGAACGGTGGATCAATGTAGATGAGATTGACCATTCCTGCAAACTCCGGCAGTAGCGACGGCAAGACATACTTCTTATCGCCCCAGATGAGCCGATTGCGCAATTCAGTCGGACGTCCCGATGAGAATAGTTCCAGATTCCTATTCCGATCAGCGGCACTCTCGTTGACGGTCTCGATGGTCTGGAACGGCAGCGCAACCCGAACCGGGCTTTGTCGCTTGCCATTCACGTACTTACCTTCCCAAATTAGTTCGGTCATCGCGTTCGGCTATGCTCCTGCACGAGTGAGATACTCCTTCAATGCCTGCTCAAGAATGTTTTGGTTCGTCGTCCTCTGGGTCGCCCGCAGCGTACTCAGACGGATGTACAGTCCACTGTCAACCTTAAGAGTTAGTGCCACTGGCTTCTCCTGTCCTGATTTTTCGACTCGTTTCTTGACAGCCCGGCGCGTGCCGGAACTACGGCTCGCAGTTTTGTTCCCCATAAGCCCCCTCGTGGGAAATCGCAGTATACTCGCACCTGCGGAGGTACGTAAGTGATTGAAGAGCAAATAGCGAGGTGATCGCCATGCCAGAGGAAGACAAAGAGCACAACCGGACGCTGAAGCGAACCGTGAAGAAGATCAGAAAGTTGCTGGATAACAAACAGTACTACCCGCGTGCGAACGTCATGCTAGACAGGGTGGTCTTGGCGCTCGTCTCCAAGAGCGTCAACGTGGCACAGGGGGTCGTCAGTTTGATCGACGCAGGGCTTCCCGAAGAAGCGTTCGGGCTAAGTCGGACTTTGGTCGAGGTTGCGTTGAGCCTTCGTTTCGTCACGAATCGCGACTCGGAGCGCCGCGCCAACAGATTCGCTCATTACTCTGCGAAGTGGAAGCTCGAACTGATACGCCGGGCGGTCAAGCATTTCAAAGCTCAAAACTCCAAAGGTCAGCTTCAGCCTAAGTACACGAAGACGCAGTTGCGAAAAATGACGCCTGACTACAAGCGAATGGTCAAGCTGGCGCGGAAATATCCGAAACGCTTTGCGGCGGGTTGGTCGGGCAAGAATGTCAAAGAGATGGCGCTTGAGGCGGACGGTCACGACAAGATTGATGGCGAACCCGTGGTTTGGGAATTCGACTACGACTGGATTTACGCTTGGACTTCGCAATACGTTCATGCTACCGCCGCGTGCATGGACAGCCACGTCACAGAACCCAGAGAGGCATTCGTCGTGCAGATCGCGCCGGAGCGGACTCTGGGGGTCGGCACATCGGCGGTGGTCAACACGGCTCTCTACCTCTGGAAGATTCTACGAATGGCGTTCCCAGCGCTCGGTGAGTCATTTCCGGCAGAATTGTCCGATCCTCTTGAGAAGCTGTTGCTGAAAATCTATCAGGGATGACCGGGCGTCGAGCGCGTTCCGTCCCAAAAACGTCTGCCAAGATCGGCACTCTCCAGCCACGCAAAATCAACGAGTTAGAGGCATGCGCTCCAGCGTTCCAAAATCGACCGTTTTGGGCACGATGGTGCTATGTTACGTATCTACGCATACACGTACAATGAACACATGAAGGTCGCCATCTACTGCCGGGTGAGCACCCGCGATAAGGGGCAGGAAACCGCCAACCAGAGGCTCCAGCTAGAGAGATTCGCCCGAAAACAGGGCTGGAAGGTCGCGGCGATCTATGAGGATCGAGTGTCTGGCAAGCGTGGAGAAGGTGGACGCGAAGCCTTTAAGCAGATGTTCGTAGCGGCGGCACGCCGGGAGTGGAATTGCCTACTCTTCTGGAGCCTAGATCGGTTTTCCCGTGAAGGAGCTTTCCCTACGCTGCGATACCTGACACGGCTGAGCGAGCTAGGCATCTCATACCGCTCGTACACGGAAGAGTACATCAATTCGACGGGCATCTTCGGGGACGTGATCGTGAGCCTGCTGGCAACGCTCGCTAAGCAGGAGACCATTCGGTTGTCGGAGCGCACCATCGCGGGACTTGAACGCGCTCGCGCTCAAGGGCGAATTGGTGGTCGTCCGCGCATCGAATGCGACCGGGACAGGATTCTCAAGCTCCACGCTGCCGGGAAGAGTCTTGGCGCGGTTGCGAAGCAGTTGGGAATGACCAAGACAACCGTTCACCGGATCGTCAAAGGCTCCCGATAGTTTCAATCTCCCCGACTCCTCCCCTAAGGACAGCGACACGCATCGCCTAGCGAGTATAGGAGGTCACATGCACCTGATCACTGAGATTGTCTGGAAGCTGCTCACTTTCGTCGTCGTTTGCCTATTCACGATCTCGCTGCCGTTCATCTTGCTCGTACTCGTGATCTGGCACCCGAACATGTCCCCACAAGCGGAGGATGCTTTCTGGTTTTTCAAAGCGATGGCTACGCTGTTCGGCGGCTGCGCGGCTTGGTTCTGGTGGATCATCGTCAGGATTGGCATCTACGTCGCGACCAAGAAAAGAGTGATGATCGGCGCATGGTCTTCTGTGCTGGTGTTCATTGGCACCTACGGCGTCGAGTACGTGCTGCTGAGCCACGGGGTGTACTCGCTACGATGAGCGCACTTGAACTGGCACAGTCATTCGCCGCGCAGGGCAAAACGGTGAGAGCGGCTGGCTTGATGCTCAAACTGATCGAGACGGAGCCGACGCCGGAGAATATCACCCTGCTGGCGGAAATCTACATGCAGCAGGGCTTGTTCGACGACGCAGCAGTGCTGTATCTGCGCGTTTTGAATTCGGGGAGGCACTGATGGCATACCGCCGAAGGGGTCGTAAGTTCGAGAGTCTTTGCGAGGCAGCCGCGTTTCGGGTCAACATCGTGTGGCGTTCGGTCGATGCTTTGGTGCCCGACTTCTCTCCAGAGAGAAAGAAACGGCTCTGCAACCGAATCCTGACGTTGCTCGATGGAAAGGATCGGTCGATCAGGATCACTCAGGGGCAGGCGGAGGACTTGATCCTGCCGCACATCCAGTGCATCGCGAAGGACTGCCCCGCGTGCATTTTTTGGGAACCGATTGCCCGCAGTCTAAATCTGTTCTTCAACGAGGGGGAATGATGGAGATCGGACTCTTCGACGAAGTGAAAGTTGTCCGCATGAGTGACGAGACTCAGCTTGCAGAATTGGAATTCTCCGAGGCGCAAGAAGAGTTCTGTTCAGCCGCATGTCGTTGGCACGACACCAAGCAACAGGAGTCTATGGAGAGGATGACCGAGGCTGAGGTGCGACTGCTGAACGTTTTCATGGCAGGCTCAGACAAGCCCATCATGCTCCGGGCTTGGGCTGCGTATCGCCGCAGGCTGCTGTACCACCACCGGAAGGAAGCCTAGTGGGCGGCAGGCTGCCGTTGACAACAATCCTACCCGGCGCAGCCGCACTCTCCAACGGGTCTGTCCATGCATGGTTAAGTCTGGCGCAGCGAGCGGTAACGCTTCATTCCGTCATGTCCTCAGGCTTCTCTGAGCACGTCTCACATACCCATGAATCCGGCATAGGCTTCTTGCCACAGTACTGGCAGCCATGATCCTCGCAGTATTCCCACCCATCGGGCGTCGAACCCAAGCACTCAGGGCATTCGCCGAAGTCCTTGCCCAACACGCAAACGCTTTCGCCCTCGCCTCTCATCTCCTCGTAGCAGTCTCGGCACCATTTCTTCCTTTCACCTTTCTTGTCGTACTCGCAATATGGGCAGCGGAAGTCGTCTGGAACCACAAGGGCGGCACGAATTCGCTCGAATTCACCTTCCTTATCTTCCTCGGTGCGCCGCCGCACGAGCATCTCCCGCAGTTTGTGGCGGGTCTCATCAGAGTAGATCGAGTACGCCATCTCGAACTGTCTCTCCAGCGAGGCTCCGGGGTCTCTCGCGAGGCGGAGGTTCTTCGCCGTGAAAGAGTTTCCAAGCTCGTCGAGGCGAGTAGCCCAAATGATGAACCAGCGGAACTCATCGTAATCCAGACCCGATTGCGAGAGCAGTGCATCCATGATTCCCGCCCATCGCGTCAACGTCGCCTCGTTGTCGAATCGAGCAGGACGCCCAAGCTCGATGAAGAAGCGGGCAGCTAGTCTCAAACCATCAGGAGAGTCCTCCCGAATCGTTAATCGATTTCTGTTCTTGCTTTGGCTGTTCACTTTAGCTTTGTGGTTTTAAGGTTCTTGATCTTGATCGTCGGCGATGGAGGAGAAAGAGAAGAAACTTATTCTTCTCTTAATCCTTCATCGAAGTCGAAAACGAAATCAAAAACAAAATCGAAACCGCAATCCTTTCGCAATCTTTTTTCAATCGGAATCGCAATCCCTTTCGTAATCGCAATGCTGAGCTAGAACGGTCGGCACCTTAGCTACGGCTTAGCTTGCGCTACACAGACGATTCGTCAATATCCGTCCCAGTTTCAGCATGTTCCGGCGCATCTTCTTCAAGGTGATCGCTGTTCTTCTTTCCCGACTTCGTCCAGCGGTTCTTCCCGCCCTTGACGCGCTTTTTGTGATCGGTGAGTAGCAACTCCCAATCGCGGAGTAGGCGCTTGTGGGCAAGCAACTTCGCGCCTTCTATCTCCACTGGTTGGAACTTCACCAACACAGCGTCCTTGTTTTCTTGCCAAACCTTCAATGAACCCGCGTCGGCGAGGAGCCAAAGTTGGTTGTCGTCGTTCGGCAGGTAGGGGCGTGTGGAGCAGAACATTCCCTTGATGCAGAGCGCCCGATAGAAATGGCGCTGGAGACTGCTCATGCCCATAGCGACTTGTTCGTCGCCCATGAACTCAAGCTCGTGCCAGAAAATGTACTTCGGCTGGTATTTTTGCGAGGATGGCTTCTTCTTAAACATATCGTTCCTTCAATTTCGATTTACCCTTTCGCTCCGAACTGCAATCCCTTCGGAAAGGGCGGGGCAGGCGGAACGATTGACCTGCCCCTCGATCTCTCGGTTTTAATCCGAGAGCGTTCTTGGCTACCTAGTAATACCGACGTGGCAATGATTCGCGAAAATTGGCGTGACTCCACGCACGCCTCCGTTTTGGCGCTAGATTTCATCCGGCTGCTCCTTCTCGGTTCGAGCCGATGCTTCAGGTTCCTGCTTCTGCACCGGAGAGTCTTCGAAGTGCTCGATCTGGGAGCCGATGATCTCGTCAATGTCGGGATCGCCGTCGATAAGAGCTTCGAGGCGCGAGAGGCTGACTGCATACAACGCCGAATCACCGGGGCGAGTACCGATGTAGTAGCGGGCGGCTTGCTCGTCCCGAACCTCGTAAACGGCAGCCACGAGCGGCAGCGAGTAAACCACTCGCCACTTGATCCGTCCGCCATTGAAGTCGGCGATTTCGCGTTTTCGCCGGACGCTTTGGAAGTTCCGTTCGAAACGGTAGCGGCGACTCCGACCACAAATCCGGGCTACGTAGACATCGCTGTGATAGGGCAGTCTGATCTCGATGTGGTCAGTCATCGCGTTTCTCCTTCGGATTGAGCGCCGCATCGCTGGCTCGAAGGGGCTTGCAACTCGATCCAATCCGCGAGCATGCCCGGATCGAATCTGATCACGTCCCCCACCCGGATCGCTGGCACTTGCCGCCGCCGAACCCAACGCTGGATCGTTCCTTCGGTCACGTCGAGTAACTCGGCAAGGTCTTTCACATTGAGCGGTGCCGTCCGCTCTCGCAGATTCTTCAGAATTGACATCATTCACACCCCTTTGCACGTTTTGGGAGCTTTTGCCCCTCATCAAGAGGGTTCGGTAGCGAGAGAATTGGCAACTGCTAATCAATTCGATCATTGCTGTTGTTCCTTATAAAATGGTCTGTATCCCGGCTGGGCTTCCACGAACCGCGCCTGCTCCTCGTTCTCCGGTGCCATGACACCCGATGCGATCCAGACGAGTTCGACCGCCCGCGTCGAGCCGTGCTTCCTTATGAGCGCCGCCAAGTTCGCGTGGAACTCGTCCGTGCAAGGCTTTCGTCCGCAGAGGCAGCGGTGCTTGTTTACCCGGACTAACTCCGAAACACTCGGCGGCGCGGTTAGAGGCTTGGGTGACGGCGAGAACTCTTCCAGATCGGGCATGATTTTCTCCGCGCTCGCGGAGGCTGCATGGGCATTCCCGACCGCTGGGCAGCCGCAAATCTCGTTGTCCTGCCAGTGCTCCTCGCACCAGTGCCCAGCCAGCTTCGGTGCCGACAGCCCGTCGCCGTTGGCGTCAATCCAGTCGAAGAAGTCCTTCGCGGCTTTGAGTCCGACGCCCGTAGTTGTGCGGATCGACTTGATCGCCTCGATGGGGTTGTTCTCGTCACGGAATATCTTCCGCGCCTTGCGGATTACATTTACTAAGTTCATAGCTGCGGTATCCTCGGCTACCCTAATTCGGTGAAATTCATCGCGGTCTCATCAGCGCCAGCTTCACTGACGTAACGCTGTCCTTCTTTCCAAGTTCAGCGTTTTCGACCTCTTGGGTCTACAGTTACGCTACTTTTTCGCCTACTCCTCCATCCGCTTTCTTGGCGCGTCTCTCGTTCACGCGGTCACGTGCCGCCTCGCACTCAGCCAGCTTGTCGAACCTGCCGCTGCTCGCCTTGTTCAAGGTGAACGGCGCGGACTCCGCTTTCTCGAACAGCGCCCAGCCGTCCTCGCCTTCCAGCTTGGCAACCTTGACGAGGGCTAGATCGGAAGATGGAGCTTTCCTCTTGCCGACTCTCTTCGCTACGAGTCCGGCAGGAATTTTCCCCTGCTTCACCATGCGCTTCTTCTCTTCGAGCATTTGCTCTTCATCCTTGAGGGCGTCGAGCGCCTTCTTCGTCAACTCAGCCTGCTTCTGGCGCTCTGCCTCTTCTTGTGTTTGTTTTTTCAGGCGTGCTGACTCGGCTTGCGCTTTCGCCCTTGCCTCTTCTTGTGCTTTGCGCTGTAGATTCGCGCTTGGCGTCTTGGTGCGCTTGAGTTTGCCGCCGCCGAGATATTCAAATTCAGAACCACCGTCAACGTCCGAACACAAAACGACCTGACCGACCGATGTGATCTTCAGGCGCTTAGGCTCAGAAACCTTGCGCACGTCGTCGATCTTCACGGTCAGAACTTGCGGGGCGGCTGCATCGGGTGATTCCGCGCTGACACGCTGGACATCAATCTTGTCGGCGCTCTCGTGAATCTTTACGATTTCGCCCTCGAAGGTGTGCCCTTCCTTGTCGTAATACACGTGGTCGCCAGCGGTCAGTTTTGGTTGTTCCCACGTGCCCTCCGCGATCTGCTTCTCAAGCTGCTGGAAGTGGCGCTTGGTGATGTGGAACGTGTGCTCGTAGAATTCGTGCCAGTACAGCTTCTCGCCGCCCACGTCGATCTGTTTGCCCTTCGAGCCGGGGCGCACTTCAAAGCGTTTGTTCTTCAGTTCCAGAATCCAAGGGGCTGCCTGCCTGAACCAATCCTTGAACGATGTGCCAATCATTTCGTTCACTTCCAGAAGAATCTTGGTGGTCTGATTGGCTGGGTTGTAGGTTGTGAGAATATCGAAGGGATTCTCCGTCCTCAAAACCTGCGAAGTAAGCTCGCTAGTTTTGGGCTTTGTCGTTGATACTGAGGACGGCGCGTCCGTCCCCGCCTGCAACTCCTGTTCAGATTTTTTCTCCATAGTAAGGTCACCTTTGCGTTTTAAGCCCGCCCGGCTGAGTTCCGACTGCCGATCCGACTCTTCAAGGCTACGATCACCTCGGAAAAGCCGCCCAGACAGAGATGGGCAGCTTCGGAATGTTCTTGTCTGGAGATGATCAGGCGAAAGAAAACGAGGGCGCGGCTGAGTTTTGGGAACCCCTTAGAGATTCACGGCTTTCCCACTTAGAGTGTTGCAGGGATAGTGACTGCGGCTGGTTTCATTAAAGTAGGCACCAAGCTGAGCAGAGTTGCACCACCCTCCCGCTGAGTGGAGCACTCGTCGGAAAGATAGCGCAAGACCATCCAAACCATAATCGTGTGCCAGTTCACGTTCTCATTCTCCTTAGAAAACCTGTGCAGCCGCTTTTGAAGTGCCAACTCCCCGAATGGGTCTCTCGCGGAAGATTGCTGACTGTCAGGCTGCTTGCGCCGAGTGCGAACACGACGGAACTGACGGACGTATCCCGCGTTTGGCGTGACGGAAAATCGCACTTGCCGCATCGTCTTCAGCAAGCGACTCAGTGTGGGGTATCCAAGATTGAAATGGCTCAACAACTCGTAGAAGAGAACCAGTTCGAACTCTTTCAGGATCGGGTCTATTTTTGTTTGAAGTTCCTTCTTCGGAGGATAGAGCCGCAGCAAATCCCCGTATAAGCCGAGGAGTTCAGGCAGCCTGTAGAGATCGCGGATAATACGTGCTCGATTTTCATCATCAGGCAACTCCGGCAACAATTGCGGAAGAAAGTAGATCACTCCCTTCGCACCCGGCAGGTCTAACGCTGAAATCTTTTCTGATACCAATTTGCAAAGCTGCGCCAAGACCTCAAGCGAAGGATCGGCAAGTCCAATACTCTTAAGAGTGTCCGAGATGGAGTGAGTGCGCCCTCTCGTGCAGGCAAAGGATAGGTCGATCACATCGAGTTTGTGACAACCCCTCTGGATCAGTTCGAACAAGTCTTCCCTTAGCTGGGGCAAATCCTCCTGCCAGCCAGTTTTCCCGTCAAGGATGCGTACAAATTCAGCGCCACATTTGCGAATGAGAGTTGTATTCTTCTCCGCGCTGTCGGTCACTGCACCGACATGATGACGGTTGCCGTATGTCAGAGCGTAGTCCTCGAACCCTGACTTCATCGACTCCGAGAGCTTCCGCACTTGTCGAGAGGTAAGTGCCTCCATGCTGCGAGTCTATCGCGGCGTTTCTTGGTGAGCACGAGTCAGGAACATAGGTAGGCAACTGCTCGTTGCCTGCGGTTCGTCCAGACAGGCATACACGTGCCGCCCTGTGCTCTGTCTGCGTAGCCCCGCCAGAATCCCGATAGCGTGGTTATGGGAAGCAACGGCGCTTTTCGTTTGGTGGAGTGATCACAACGAACGACCACTGATGGTAGAGGTCATCGCCTTGAACCCGCCCAAAGAACCCGATGTCGGCAAGCCGCCCCAATTCGTTAGAGGCATTCTCTGGTCTACAGACTGTAGTCCCCCAGAGTGGCGGCGCAGGAGCATCACAACTACCCACTTTATTGCAATTCGACTCTGCCCGTACTAACGTCTCTTCTGCGGCACCAGTGAAGCGGAGAGGGAAGTCAATGTCCCGCCGAACTGGTCAAGATGGACATATTGAGAGGAGTGGAAAATGGTGGGTTGTTCGTTGGTGGCAGGATGTACCCGGTCAACACAAACGGAGCCACAAGCGGGCAAGAATCTGTCCGATCAACGGAGTCGGAAAACTCTCGGCGTCGGAACGCAAACGGCGTGCTCGTGAGATTGTTGCGCAAAGCGGCGCGGACTCGGTCGAGCACTTCAACAAGGTTGTACAGCAGCAGAAAAAGGACTGTGTCACGTTCAAGGAGCAGGCATCAGGCTGGCTTGAACATCTCCGCAATCGAAAACGTAAACCTGTTGCAAAAGGAACCGTCGATGAGTGGGAACGCATCCTGAACAACTGGATAAATCCTCACATCGGAGACTGCCCTATTGCTGACGTTAACAATGGCGCTCTGAAGAAACTGGTGACGCTAATGGTGGAGAAGCGGTTGTCGGCGAAGACAATCGAGAACTATATCCAAGTTCCCAAAATGGTCGTTGGATCAGTTGTCGATGACGACGGCAATCAGGTCTATCCTCGCAAGTGGAACCACGAATTTATGGACATTCCACTCGTCGAGAAGTCGAGCCAGAACAGACCGAGTTTCTCCGGGGCGATCATGACAGGTTTGGCGAACTACAGAAGACCAAAAGAGAGGATGCTGTTCATCCTTGATGGCGGGGCTGGGTTCAGAATCAGCGAGTCTCTTGGTATTGAAATCGACAAGCACATTTCGGCTGACTTCCTCACCATTACGGTCAACCAGCAAGCACGTCACTGCAAGGTGGAAAAACGGGTAAAAACACCTGCCGCGATGCGCGAGGTCGATCTTCATCCTGCGATAGCCCGTTTGCTGAAGGACTTCGTTGGGGATCGCAAGTCTGGATTCCTGTTCTGCTCTCGGAATGGGAAGCCACTCTCTTCATCGAACATCATCAAACGCCATCTGCACCCGGCTCTTAAGCAACTCAACTACGTCAATCCCCACACTGGAACGCACAAGGCTGGGAACCATGCGTTTCGGCGTTTCCGAAACACATATCTGAAGAATTACACCGATTGCCCTAAAGGACTTTACGACTACTGGCTGGGGCACGCGGGAAAAGATATGAGCGACCTCTATGACAAGATTAGGGAGGACGTTCCGTTTCGCAAAATGTGGGCGGAAAAAAGCGGATTCGGCTTTGAATTGCCCTCAGTTGTACCGAATGTACCGAAAAAAGAGGATCAATCGGAAGCCGCTAAAGCTGCGTAACCGACTGAATGGGCGAGAGAAAGATTGGTCGGGGAGAGAGGATTTGAACCTCCGACCCCCTGGTCCCGAACCAGGTGCTCTACCAGGCTGAGCCACTCCCCGACTAACTCGTAAGTCTGCGCGAAAGAGGTAGGAAACGCAGCCAAGCGCAGGCCTCGGAATGCTGCAACAACTTTCAATTATAACATTGCGCGTCCGGCCGGCTGTCCGTGAAACGAGGCTCGGCGCATGTTTGTCTGTTTGGCAACGACATGAAAAACAACCGCGGCGCACGGAAATATCGTATAACTGGAGATGATTTCCGAGCGCCGGAGGGGTTGAGGATGCTCCGGTAACTCGACGATTTTCCTTTAGATTAACGTTTTAATAGAAGTCCAGGCGTTAGCAGTGAGTATCAAGAGTCAATGATCGCCTTTACCGCAAATTGTCTGTACACGCCGCTCGAGTGCGTGGAGCAGCCGCTGCTTCTGGTCGAAGACTGTGCGATCGTCGAGGTCAGCTCGCGAGCCGCGCGTGAGATTCCTTCAGGAATTCGCGTGGTGGATTTTGGCGATGCCATCCTGGCTCCAGGGTTCATCGATATTCACATTCACGGAGGCGCGGGTCACGACGTGATGAACGCGGATCTGTCTGGTCTGGCCGCCGTCGAGCAACTGCTCTTCAAACATGGCGTGACCGGTTATTTTCCGACCACCGTAACCGCCCCCGTCGATCAAACCTGCTCCGCGCTTGACCGGCTGGCGAATGCGATTGAGAGCGCGGCACGGGACCACGGCTCCCATGGCGAACGAGCACAGCCGCTCGGCATCCACTTGGAAGGCCCTTTTCTCAGTCACGTTCGCCGCGGCGTGCATCCGCCGGAGAACCTTTTGTTGCCCACCCTTTCGGCATTTGACGACTTCTGGCAGGCAGCGCGGGGCCACATTCGCGTCATGACCATTGCACCCGAACTGGAAGGCGCGCGGGATGTGATCGCCGAGGCGGTTCGGCGGGGCGTCTGCGTAAGCCTGGGACATTCCGATGCGGATTTGAATTCGACGCGCGCCGCTGTGGCTGCGGGGGCGCGGCATGCTACGCATACGTTTAATGCGATGCGGCCGCTCGATCACCGCGACCCGGGAATTGTCGGTGAAGTACTCACCGATCCGCGGCTCTCGGCCGATATTATCGCCGACGGCATTCATCTCGATCCCGTCATCGTCGAGCTGTTTCTCAAAGCCAAGGGAACCGACGCGGCGGTGCTGATCACGGACGCGATCTCGGCCACAGGCATGCCTGAGGGACGTTATCGCCTGGGGGCGTTCGAAGTCGAAGTGAAGGCTGGCCGCTGCCTCGCGGGAGGGAAATTGGCGGGGAGCGTGTTGACCATGGATCGCGCGGTTCGCAACGTGATGCAATTCGCGCACTGGGATCTGCAACGTGCGCTCCGTCTCGCCACGCTCAATCCCGCGCGGGTGGCCGGATTGGTGAATCGCGGAAAGCTTGAGGCCGGCGCTGAAGCTGATTTCGTGGTGTTGAGTCCCAGCGGCGAAGTGAGAAGCACCATCATTCGCGGCAAGGTATCCGAACTCGTAAATAGGAGTTGAGAGACAGGATGGCGGACAAGGGCGGATTTCCCCATCACATGCTGAAGGAAATTTTCGAGCAGCCGCAGGGCCTGCGCGACACCGTCTCGCCCCGCATCTCGCTCGAAGAGGGCCTGGTCCGGCTTGACGATGTGCGCATCACCGTGGACGAACTGCGTTCGTTGCAGCGGATCAACATTGTGGCCTCGGGAACCAGCCGCCACGCGGGCATTGTGGGGCAGCACATGATTCAGGATCTGGCGAACGTTCCCGTGGATGTAGACTATGCCAGCGAGTTTGAGTATCGAAATCCGCTGATTTGCCGCGACGAACTCACCATTGTGATCACGCAATCCGGGGAAACCGCCGATACCACCGCTGCCCAGCGCGAAGCCAAGATCAAAGGTTCGCGCACCATTGCGATTTCCAATGTCATGGATTCCACCATCGCTCGCGAGGCGGATGGCGTGCTTTACACCCATGCCGGACCCGAGATCAGCATCGCGTCCACCAAAGCCTTCACGGCGCAGATGGCGGTGTTGTTTCTGTTCGCGATCTATCTGGGTCAGGTGCGGAACAAGCTGACGAAAGAGCAGGCGCGGCACTATATCCGCGAACTGCTGGAGCTTCCCGCCAAAATTGAAACCGTGTTGGAGTTCGCGTCCGACTGTAAAGCCCTTGCCGACGAGTATCACCAGGTGGGGGATTTTTTGTTTCTCGGCCGAGCAATTCATTATCCCGTGGCCATGGACGGTGCGCTTAAATTGAAGGAAGTTTCCTACATCCACGCCGAGGGTTATCCGACGGGAGAGACCAAACACGGGCCCAACGCATTGATCGACGAGAACCTGCCCGTGGTCATTCTCGCTACCTGCGACCGCAACGACGAAGGATCTGTGCTGCGCTACCAGAAGAACGTCGCCAACATCAAAGGATTCAAGAGGCAGTCGGCGCGGGTGATTGCAATTGCTTCGCAGGGTGACGAAGACATGCGCAAGCTTGCCGATCGCGCCATTTTTGTCCCCCAGGCGCCGGAGTTGCTGTCACCTATCCTGGAGATCGTGCCGCTGCAATTGTTCGCTTATTACATGGCGGTACGAAAGGGTCTGGACGTGGACCGCCCGCGCAACCTGGTGAAGTCGGTGACGCTGGAGTGAGCGAGGGCTGACTCTTGTCCTCGGCGGATACTCTTTACTGTAAGGATTGAAAGATGAAGAAGTTCAGCACCATTAGCAGCAAGGGGCAAGTGACCGTTCCTCAGGAAATCCTCGATCGCATCGGCCTCTCCGCCGGCGACCGGGTTGAGTTCGTGCCGGAAAACGGCAACATCCTGATCCGCCCGCTCCGAAGTGAAACCAATCCATTTGAAAAATACAAAGGAGTGTTGAAGTCTTTTCGCCGTCGAAAAGAGATCAAGGCCTGGATTAGCGAAATCAGGGATTAGCGAAATCGGGGATCAGTGAATTGAGGGACAAGATGCGTCCCCGCCTCGCGAGCGGTTAGAATCAACAGGCAGTTTCCGTGCGCAAGGTTTTCCATTTCGACTCTCCACCCGGCCCGTATGTGGCCGACGCCGCCGTCCTCTGCTGCTTCGATCACCGCATCAGCATGGCCGTGCGAAAGTTTCTGAAGAAGCAGGGCATCGAGCGCCCCGACATGATCATCGTCGCCGGAGGAGCCAAGACACTCGCTTCGCCGCGCAACGACTTCGAACAGGACTTCATCCTCGAACAGGTTCGCATGTCCATCCGCCTGCACCAGACCGCGCGGGTTCTGGTAATGAGCCACTCCGACTGCGCCACCTATGGCGGCTTGGCGAATTTCAAAGGAGACCGCGACGCCGAGGCCGACCATCACCGCGCCGAACTCCTCCGAGCCAGGGATCTTCTGACTACAACTTTCGCCAACATCTCCGTCGAGCCTTATTTCGTGAAGTTCGATGGAGTCTGGCAGGTGAACGAGGCCGACCACGTGAAGTCCACGCCGCAAAGCAAGTTGACCGATATTGCCGGGGCGCGCGAATCCGCATAGCCCGTCGGCTGCGGCGGGTTGTCCATTTAATTACAAATTAATTACAAAGACTCGTGCGGGTCTCGCCGGCTACGGTATCAGTAATAACTTCCCAGTCGTCTTGCGGCCCTCGATATCGCGGTGCGCCGTGGCAGCATCGGCCAGAGGATACGTGTGTTCGATCCGCAGTTTGAGTTTGCCTTTCGCGATCATCTCGAACACAGCGCTCGATCGTGCCCGCAGTTCCTCGGTCGTCGCGATGTAATTCGCCAGCGTGGGACGGGTCACGTAGAGCGAACCCTTCTGGGAGAGTTGCACCAGATCGAACGGCGGCACGGCTCCGCTCGATCCGCCGAACAATACCATCATTCCGCGTGGCCGGAGCACGTTCAGACCTTTCTCGAATGTGGTCTTGCCCACCCCGTCGTAAACTACATCCACGCCGTGGCCGCCGGTCAGGCGCTTGGTCTCCGCTTCGAAGTCCGCCTGCGTATACAGGATGACCTCGTCGGCGCCCGCCTGCCGGGCCAGCTTGGCTTTTTCGTCGGTTGAAACCGTGGCAATCACGCGGGCTCCAAGGTGGTGTGCCATCTGCACCAGCAGCAACCCCACGCCGCCTGCCGCCGCATGCACCAGAGCGGTTTGGCCGCGCTTCAACGGGAAAGTATCATGGATCAAGTAGTGCGCAGTCATGCCCTGCAGCATCGCCGCGGCGGCTTGTTGATCGCTCACGCCGGACGGAACCTGCACCAATCGTTCGGCAGGCACGGCCGCGTACTCTGCGTAGGAACCTAATATCGTGGTCCAAGCCACGCGATCTCCCGGTTTCACCGACTTCACATCCGGGCCGACGGAAGTCACTGCGCCTGCACCCTCCTGTCCAAGAACAAACGGCAGCGGGACTTTGTATCGGCCCTCACGCTGGTAAACATCAATGAAGTTCATTCCTGAAGCTGCGATCTTTACGACCGCTTCATTGGGCTTAGGCTGCGGAACTGGCAAGTCCACGAGTTGCAAAACTTCTGGCCCACCGGTTTGCTTTACTTGAATAGCTTTCATGTTTGGGTTCGATTCTTGGCGCAGCGTGGAAGATTCAAAAGGGAAGCGCGACCGAGCAGGCTTAGGAGGAACGGTTCCAGAAGCGCTAGCCTAAGGCCGAACTCCCTTCGTGCGGTTAAGCGGTCATGTGGCGGGAACAAGGCGAACCCGATGTTGGAATGTCCAACATCCTAGAAGCCGATTTCGGGACAAAGTCGTCGGAGTCCGCGTTAAAACGTAGCTTCCGGTTAGCCCGTCATCCGGCCGCAGGCGGCAGAGAACCTCCAAATCGGCCTTTCCATGTTCGGGTTGTAGGACTACCGTGGCTGGCCCCGTCGCAGACTCCACAGTCCGCGCGCCGAGAGGATGAAGGTGAAGCCCCCGAGCCCGCCGAGCGCCCAGAGTGTCCAGACGAAGAAGAAGCCGCCGGTGGACTTGGCGATCTCGCCGTAATGTGCCCCCCTCATGTGCATGACGGGCGTGGCTGCCGCGAACAACCCGACGAGCAGCATGATGGCGTACCCCGATCTCCGTTCGGCGAGCACCAGCGTCCCGTACAGCAACACCACGAGAACGGCCAACGCAATGTTTGAGGGCTCGGCCTTCGATATCCCACGGACGATGTCGTCCGTAATGTGAAGCGTCAGCAAGAGGATCGAGAGCAGAGACGCGATGGTTAACATCATGTTTTGTTTCATTGGATATTCTCCTTGTTAGATTTGTGTGTGCCTCTCAGTGAGGCACATGACGCGCGGCGGTGTTGACGAGGGAAGGTGCAAACCCCAAGACACTGACGATGATGCCGCAGATGGCCATCCCAATGTAGAACCAGCGATCTATTGGGAGTCCGCGCACCACTCGGGCTGTTGCTACTGGAGCGCCCTGGTCTTGCATGCGCGGAGGATACCACTTTTTATTCTAGGTGAATGAGTGCCCTGCTCGTCAGCGAAGTTTCAACACGGCGGGATTATTGGCGAAATACCGCCGTTACACCAACCGAAATCCAATCTTCGTGGCGACGCATATTTGTTGATCGCTCATACCATATAGGGCCGTTTCTGGTCGGATGGTCGGCAAACCGGAAGTTGACCGGAAACGGGCTTGTGGGGTGACCTTGGCAGTCTTGAACGGAGAAGGTCAGGTTAGCTTGTGGGGAACGGCCACAGAGATACCTTTACCACAGAGGGGTTGCAGCCGTAAGGGTTGCTGAAGTAATATTCCCGCCTGTTCCCAAAGTAACCATGACCAACCCGGTTGCGGATTGACCCATCCTAAATAGGGGTAGTAGCATTGATTGGGCTTCTGTGAAGCCAGGGGGTTGAGCGCGGTAAGTTATAGAGAAACATGAGGATTCGAAAACTCTATCTTCTGACTGCGGCGGGGATTGCCCTGATTTTGGGCAGCACCGCCTGTCAGACGGCCCAACGGCCGGCGGCGCTATTGCCTTCCGGGATCTCCGCGGCACCGGCCCTCAGCCCAGTTCCAGTCCCAACTCCTCAGCCAGCCAATGCCAAGCCCGTCCTAGCCGCCCAGTCTGGGTTGACGCCTGATCCGGTCACTGCGTTGATTGCGCAGGTCGACAAGGAATACCAGGCCGGGCAGGATAACTACAAATCCGGGCATCTGGAAGCGGCCAAGGAAAATTTCGATCGGGCTTTCAATCTGTTGCTGGGAAGCTCTCTGGACGTGCGCACCGACGAGCGCTTGCAGCAGGAGTTTGACCTCGTCCTGGATGGCGTCAACGGCCTGGAATTACAGGCCTTGATGGAGGGCGACGGTTTTACCGAGCAGAAGTCAGAACCCGCCCCGATCGACGAAGCGAACGAGGCTGCAGCCCCCGTCGATGCCAACGTAAAGGCGAAAGCCGAAGCCGAAGTCAAGGCTACGCATTCCGACCTGCCGCTGATGATGACCGACCCGGTCGCCGGCTACATCAATTACTTCTCAACTCGCGGACGGGGAACACTGGAACGCGCTTTGGCCCGCAGCGGGCGTTACCACGACATGATTCAGAGGGTTCTGAAGGAAGAAGGCGTTCCCCAGGATCTGATCTATCTGGCACAGGCCGAATCTGGATTCCATCCCCTGGCGCTTTCGCACGCCGGAGCTCGAGGGATGTGGCAGTTCATGGCCAGCCGAGCCAAGGGCTATGGGTTGGAACGCGACTGGTGGGTGGACGAACGCCAGGATCCAGAAAAATCAACCCGCGCGGCGGCCCGTCACCTGAGGGATCTCTACAATGAGTTTGGCGACTGGTATTTGGCCATGGCTGCCTACAACTCTGGTCCAGGCACAGTCCAGAATGCGGTGAAGCGCACCGGCTACGCGGACTACTGGCAGCTCTACAAGCGCAACGTGTTGCCGAAGGAAACGCGGAATTACGTGCCCATTATCCTCGCGGTAACCATTATGGCCAAGAACCCGTCGCAATACGGGCTGGACGAAGTGGTTACGGAGAAGCCGGTACCTTACGACGCGCTCAAGATCGATTACCCCGTAGACCTCCGTCTGGTGGCGGAATGTGTCGATGCTTCCGCGAACACCCTGCAGGATCTGAACCCAAGCCTATTGCGCCTGACCACGCCCAAGGATCGGGAGTTTGACCTTCATCTCCCTGCGGGCACCAAGGATCGCTACCTCAGTGCGATTGCCGCTATTCCGCCGGACATGCGGGTGTGGTGGCGCTATCACAAAGTCGTCCCAGGCGACACTTTGGCCTCGGTCGCCGGCGCTTTTCATACCACCCGTCAGGCTATCGTTCAGGCGAATAGCCTCGACGCAGATCAGAATCTCCAGCTCGAAAGCGAACTCATTATCCCGGTTGCCCCCGGCAAGCATCCTGCGGACGAAGTGGCGAACTACTCGCGCCGCGCAACCAGCTACAAGGTCCGCAAAGGGGATACGGTTCAAACCGTGGCCGACAATTTCGGCGTGCCTCCGGCTATGGTTCGTCGCTGGAATCATTTGAAAGGCGACAGCTTACATGGACGGCAGCTCTTGTATGTCCACCTGCCGATGGCGCCCGATGCCAGCGGAAACCTGGAAGCCGTTACGTCTAAGTCAAAATCTAAGAAAAGGTTACAGCCAACGGCTTCAAAACATGTGGTGCATCACAAGGTGCAGCCTGGGGAGACACTTTCTTCGATCGCGAAATCCCACAACACGACAGTCGACGCCCTGAAACAGGGCAACGGGAATCTTGCGACGCTCCGGCCAGGGATGATTTTAGTGATCGCAAACCCCAGTCGATAGTCCGCCCGCTTCCAGCGCCCATCGCTTTTAGATCTCAGACTCCAACCGTTGCGATTCCCACAGCCATGTCTTTCTACAAAGAAAAACAGAACTGGGAACAGGAATTCAACTTCGGTGTAAGATGCAATTGAGCGGCTACCTGTACCGTCGCTGCCGGGCGAAAACTACTGTGCTATAATCGCGACCCGTTCAGTCTTGCAAAGCAACTTTTCGGTAGTCTTTTTTAATTCTTGACGTAGAGAGTGCGAGCAAAGCAACCGGCACGAAGGAGCGCCGGACAATTCAGGAGGAAGAAAGATGAACGTTTACGAAACCCTCTATCTACGAGACGACGAAATGGATGAATTTAGCGACAGCGGCGCCTACGGCGAATCGCTGGAAGAAGATTTCGAAGAAGAAGAGGAAGAAGAGGAAGCAGAACTGCCGAGCGTGACCGTCGCAGAGTTGGAAGTGACGATGCCTGCGCCCCCAAAACCGACTGGCGGTGGTGGCGGCTCATCCAAACCAGCGCGCAAAAAGACCGCTCCCAAGAGAGCCGCTCCGAAAAAGGCGGCGAAGAAGCAGCCGGTGAAGAAAGCGGCTAAAAAGGCGGCCAAGAAGCCCGCCGCCAAAGCCGCGAAGAAGCCGGCGAAGAAGGCGAAGAAAAAAGCTGGCAAGAAGTCCGCACGCCGGCGCTGACGTTGAGCACCGGACGGTTGTTGTCATCCCTCGCGAAGCGAGGGATCTGCAGTTCCTCGTACCCCGAGAACTGCAGATCCCTCGTCGCTTTCGCCCCTCGGAATAACAAAGAGCGTGTGCCGTCAGATTAAGACCGCGGACTCATTCCTGCGGCTATTCTGATTGAGCAGGCGAATCGAATTTCGCGAACTCACTGCTTTCGCGGCGTGAGTTCCTGATTGTGCATCACGGAGATCAGCCAGCGACCGCCGTGCCGGGTCACCGCCCAGTTCAGCAAACCTTTGCGGATAGGGATCGTCGTACCGTCGCTTTCGAGCGCTCCCGTCATTTCCCAGCGAACATCCACCGATGCGATATCGGACGAGAGGAACCGGATCTGGATATCGACCGCGGTCTGGTGAGTGTTCTTGAATCTGGTTGCAAACATCGGAGCATGAAAGTCCTCCACTGCCTTTCGCCCGTGCGCCGAGTCACCACGCACGCTGGTGAAATCGGCATCCTCGGTGAAAGTTTCGGCGAAGGCCTGGGCGTCGTGCTTGTTCCATGCTTCTACGAAATCCGCAACCAATTGGCGGATCGCTTTCTCGTCGTTGGCGCCGGGAGTTTGAGGTGAGAGCATGCCTGCCAGCAGCGGCACAATCAGGAACATCTTCGTAATCATGGCGGGAGACTCCATTCGATGCGCCTTATGTCGACCGTGCTGCAAATCTTTCCTGAGCACTTGCTACTGCTTCCGCTGCACTGCCTCGAGGCACTTTCCGTAAAGATCGAGCAAGTGATTGGCATACTCTTCCGGCTTCGAGGCGGCGCCTGACCCCTGAAAGCCGACGCCCGACGAACTGGTCCGGCCGTAGCCGGTGGTCATCGCGACAAATTTCATCAAGTCGAGCGCGATGTCTTCGTTGCGGCGTGAACCGGGTGTGATGGCGGGTGCTTCGTCCATGAATTCCTCCGAGGGAACGCGAATGCTGGGTATTTCATCGTCCATACTTCAAGAAATAAATGCGACAGAAAAATGATAGCAGAACTGTGGAGGGGTGACGCCGGAGCCGTAAGAAGTTGCGGCCAGTTTCAGGTAAATCAACAAAAATCCATGAACCACGAAGGACACGAAGGTTCACAAAGTTTGGTTTCCTTCGTGTGACTTCGTGTCCTTTGTGGTCAAGTTCTTCGCAAATTGACCTGTGTCGTCTCGCGAGAGTGCTAGGCTGCGCGGGGCACTTCGCTCATGAGCGCGAGCAGATTTTGCTCGGAGTCGCGAAAGAAGGTCATCCACAGATCGTGATTGGGCATTCTTGCGATCACGTGCGGCTCGTCCTCGAAGCGCACGCCGCTGGCCAGCATCTGGCGGTGGGCGGCGGCAATATCCGGCACCGCAAAGTACAGGATCGAGCTGGGATGATCGAATTCAGGTTTCTCGGGAACGTCGAGCATGAGGCGCACTCCGCCGCAGTCGAAGAAAGCCAGCTTCCCGGCTGTAAATAACAGGGGCAAACCAAGTTTGTCCCGGTAGAATGCCGTGGCGCGTTCGAGATCGTGTACGTTGATGGCTACCTGGCCGAGGCGTGAGATCCCGATCCCCATGATTGTGCTGGTCATTGTCATTGTCATTGTCCTTTACCTCCGAAGGCGAATTGATTAGCATAGCTAACAATAATTTATGACGAACGTCAAGCAAAAAAGTGAGCCGGCCCCTGACCCGGCCAAGATTGCGGACCAGATGCATTCCGCTGCCATCCATCTGCTGCGCCGGGTGCGCAAGCAGGACGCCGCGACCGGAGAAGGACCGGCCAGACTCTCAGCATTGTCGGTTCTGGTGTTCGGCGGCCCCATGACCCTTGGCGAACTGGCGGCCGCCGAGCAGGTGCGGCCGCCCACCATGACCCGCATCGTTACCGGATTGGAGCAGGGTGGACTGGCCCGGCGTGTGGCTGATCCCATGGACGCCCGGCGGGTTCGGGTGTGTGCCACCAGGAAGGGCGTGCGTCTGTTACAACGCGGCCGCAAACGAAGGATTGAGTATCTCGCTCGTCATCTGGAGGTGCTGGAGAACAATGAATTGGAGACATTGAAGAAGGCGGTGAATGTCCTAGAGAAAGTACTGGGGCAGTGGGTGTGAAGAAAATTGTCGAGTAGATGGATGATTGTCGATTGAACGACTGGAACTCCGATGAAGTGAGGAACCTTACGGGTCGCCGCGCTCGCATCCTCACTTCTCAATCGACAATCGGCAATTGGTAAATTCTTTAGGTCTCGATTCCCACGTAGCACACCCGGCCGACCAAATAATCGCTTGGCTTTTTGTCCGCTTCTAAGGCTATCACTTCAACTGGGTAAGCTTGGTTGTGGGGACGCAAAACCAGGTTGTTGCCGGCGAGTTCCACATACTTGACGGTGCATGCGCCGTCCTTGTTCACGGCGTACATGTTGATCTCACCCTTGCGATAAGGCTTGAGCGAGTTGTAATGGCGGTCGATGAGGACGGTGGCTCCAGGCAAGAGGCGGGGATACATGCTCATGCCATCGCGGCCGTCGACCTGAATGATCACGAAGCGCTCCCAGTTGTCGCGGCTGCCTTCCGTCTCCGGACGAAGGCCGAGCAGGAAACTCTTCTTGAACTTGAGAATTTCTTTCACGTTCATGCTCATGACCAGGGGCTCGATGGCAGCAACGGCGCCATCCACCTGCAGGACATTTTCGAACTCGTCCTCGCTCGGCGGCAGGATGCTTGCGCGTTTGTTGACTTCTTCGGGATCCAGCAAGTCGAGCACGGAAAGGTGTTGCACCCGTAAGACCTTATCCATGCCGGCGACACTCAAGCCCCGCTTGCGGTTGAGGAAGTTGGAGATATGGGCTTGTTTGAACCCCGTCTGTTCGGCCAGGCGCAAGCCGGTCAATCCTTCTTCTTCAATGCGGTGCCACAAGGTTTTGCGGAGGTTTTCCTGCAGTACTTTGAATTTCATAGTCAAGAGTATAACACAACTTATAGCGAATCGCTATTGATAATGTTTGCACAACATCTCAGAGGAACAGACGCGCCCGGGAGGCGGGGGCAATCCTCTAAAACGGGAATTCCACAGGGAAAAGACCGGCTTGTCAATAGCCCTGTGCTATTGTGATCGCCATCACACACACCTACCAGAAAAATAGTTCTTGACTTATTGCGAACGGGAAGTTATATCATAACTAGCCTGTTATAACTACTCTGGTAATTGGGAATAAATCGATGACCTGCAACACACAACCCGAAAATGAAGGAGTGGGCTTTGTGGAGTTCCGCCGCAAGGTCCGCTCCGCCGAGGTACTCTCTGCCGCAATGGAACAACTGCTGCGCGTGCTGCAGTTTACCGGCAAAGTCAGCGTGGTCGTGCAGAACGGCCGCGTGTTGAAATCCGGATATGAGGAGGGCTACTTCCGCAAGCCACTGACCTGATTGGTCTGGCCAGTTTGCGCTCGATGTTTAATTCGCGGCACACAATTAAATAAACTATCAGGTTCTCCGTAAGAGAAACGGGCCCTGTGACCGAGCAATCGGCACAGGGCTTTTTTTGTTTGGGCTTCAGGCATTGGCGCCGAGGCTCAGTCTGCATTTGAAGATCGATAACGAACTGATGGCCAAGGAGGCAATCATGGAAATAGAAGGTTTGGAAATCATTCGGATGGAACTGAAATATTGCGAAAGATGCGGAGGGCTGTGGTTGCGCGTTCAGGGAACGGGAGAAGTGTATTGCCCCCCGTGCGCGGAGGAAATGTCTGACCTTCCCGAGGGGCGCACAAGAAGACTTCCGCTATTGCTGGTAAACGACCGAGTCGGGATCGAGAGCGAGAGCGAAATCGAATGGGAAGAATTGCCGCCTTGCGGGGAATGGGGGAACGCATGAGCGCTTCCGTGATCGCTTGGCTGAGCGCGAGTGCTGAGACGCCGGGGATGCTCCCCGGCGTTCCCTCCGAGGATGCTTTGCGGGATAGAGGCGAAGACGTTCCTCCTGCGCAAGCTGATTTTGCAGCGCCCGATTTGTTGGAGACCGGTCCATTGGAGACCGATCTATCCGAGATCGGTCCCGAGCACCGTGACGTGGCCGAGGCGATCGCCGAGGGGCGTACGGAGGAGGGATCAATGTCTGCCGCTGAGGGGACGGCGATCTCCTTGGACATCGAGTTTCCGCAGATCGGACTTCCGGACGTTCAGGCTCCGGGCAGCGATCCCGATCTATGGTTATACCGGAAGCGTACCGTTGGCTTGCTGCGGCGCTATTTGCGGCTTTCAATCGAAGTGGGCCGCATGCCGTCGCTCTTGGGCCGGGAATTTTTTCGGAGCCGGGTAACTGCATACAAGGCTTCTACTTTTGAAGACACGGTGATTTTTGTGCACGACGTGGAGCGAAGCCTGGAGCAGTTGAGCGAGTTCGACAAACAGTTGATCGCAAAGATCGTGTTGCAAGAGTACTCCCAGAGGGAGGCAGGACGCCTGCTTGGGTGTGGACGCCGCCACGCGGCGCGGTGCTATCCGGAGGCACTGGATCGAGTAACCGAAATATTGCTGAGACGGGGGTTGCTGACTCGCCTGCCCTGCCCAAAACCTGATCCAGGAAAATCTTGTCAAGGGGGCAAAACAGGCGAATTCCTCGTAAGTGACTCAGAACAAGCCAAAAATAAATATTGAAATCATGGCACACTTACCCTATTCGATCTGATATTCTAAATACAGATCAGAAAAAAAACAAAGGGCGCCCTAAAAAGCGCCCTTTTTGTTTTGGGGCGATCGGTCAAGCGTGGTTGAGAGGATGAATGCAAAAAGCTAAGACGAGCAAGGCGTACAAAAGCTCGAAGAAATCGCCGTCGGCGCCCAAGAAGGCGCTGAAACGGGTTGATCTGGTCGTGGTTCGCGAGCAGATCACGAGTCTGGTGGGGAATCGCGCGCTAGAGATGGTAGAGACCACGATGGACGAGGTCAACAAAGGCCACTACCTGGCAATGAAATATTTGTTCGAGATGATTGGACTGTGTCCGGCGACAGATCCTGAACCGACGGTGCAGGAAGATTCGCTGGCAAAAACATTGTTGCACCGGCTTCGGCTGCCGGAAGAGACGAATTCTGACCCCGAAGTTACCAAAGATTGCGTGGCCGAGCCGGTTGAGCCACAGAGTGGTGAAGTAAAATGAAAGGGTCGGCTGGAGGTTTTCGGCAGTCGGCACGGTGTACGGGAGCCATACGGAATTCTCATCATGGACATGACGTGGGTGACAGGTCGAATTGCGGTTGGGGGCGGCATCTGGAATGCGGAGAACATGTCCCAGGTGGCAAGCGCCGGCATAACTCATATTCTCGACATGCAGATTGAATTCGACGACACGGCATTGGCGGCACCGCATGGGATTACGGTGTTGTGGAATCCGATCGACGATGACTTCCAGCCCAAGTCTCCCGAGGTTTTTCAGCGCGGAGTGGATTTCGCTTTGGAGGCATTGAGCGAGCCGGGGACGAAGGTTTTCGTCCATTGCGCAGCAGGTGTGCACCGGGCGCCGATGATGACTCTGGCGATTTTGTGTTCGCTGAATTGGAAACTGGCGGACGCACTGCGGCTAATCGAGGCCAAGCGTCCGGTCGTGGATTTCGCGGATGTTTACGTGAATAGTGTGAAGTTTTTTTTACAGGAGCAGGTACAAGCCGGCAAGTAGGAATTGGATTCAGCTTCGGCGTTTGGTTTTCTAGTTCTCAGTTCACGGTTCACGGTTCTCAGTTCACGGCCGGAACGATTCGGCTTTACTCCATGACAACTTAGCGGATTTGGCCTGGCGGCATGCCAGACGGACGCCGAGGTGTGAGTTGTCGCGGAAGTCTTGAAAATGTAGTAAGCAACGGAGGAGTTATGTTCGACGCGCGCCGCCCGATGGGGTGGCTTTTTCTTTTGCTGCCAGTGCTGGTGGCATTGACGGTATCAGCGCAAACGATTCCCACGACCATGATTGTCGATACCGTGTATCGTGCCGATGGGACGCCAGCGGGGGGGACACTGCTGATCTCATGGCCGGAGTTCACCACCGCGGCCGATGGGGTAGTGGCCGCTGGAAATACGGGTGTCACGCTCGGGACCGGGGGCGCGTTGTCGGTGGGTTTGGTTGCCAACGCAAACGCGACTCCGGCGAATACGGTTTACACGGTGGTGTACCAGTTGGATGATGGCTCCGTGAAGACGGAATACTGGGTCGTGCCTACGGCGTCGCCGACAACCATATCCGCGATTCGAACCACGCTGGGGGCGACCAGTTCCGCATCGCAGATGGCGACGCAGCAATACGTGAACACTGCGCTCGCGGGCAAGGCAAACGATGCGGCTGTGGTACACCTCGCGGGAAGCGAGACGATTGTTGGAGCGAAACAGTTCACGGTGGCGCCAGGTCTGCCAACGCCGGTGAATCCAGGCGACGCCGCTAACAAAGAATACGTGGACAATTCAGTTCAGAATGGCGGCAGTGGATCGTACGTGAGCACAGCGGGCGGAACGATGACAGGACCGCTGACGCTGAGCGGATCCCCGGTGGCGCCCGGCCAGGCTGCGACCAAGAGCTACGTGGATCTGGGAACTGCAGGGAAGGCGGACTTGATCGCCGGGCTGGTTCCCAGCGGCGAGATGGGAACCGGTACCGCGAACAACACGGTGTGCTTGCATGGAGATTCGACTTGGGGAGGATGCGGCAGCAGCAGCAACGCGGTATCCATCCAGAATGTTCCAGTGGCGACAACCCTGCCTACGAACAATCAAGTCATGACGTATAACGCTTCGCTCGGAGAATACGCGCCAGAGGCGGGCGGTGGCGTAACGGCGGGAATGGCGGCCGTAAAATACGCGACGGACTTTGCCTGGTCGCAATCGCCCGCCACTAACCTAGGCACAGCAGGGCCGCAGACGGTAAATCTGGCGGCGTGCCCGGCGGGGGTAACTGGAACCGAGCCCTGGTACTACGTCTATATCTCCGCGACCGGCACGGCAGAAGCCGTGTTAGTCACGGGCGGAACCTGCG
>Ga0182014_10001828_pt1 | contig 27738 bp, 24 predicted proteins | sample 612S2DmetaG_FD_120489 | JGI IMG/M metagenome (GOLD analysis project Ga0182014, IMG submission 120489) | Permafrost microbial communities from Stordalen Mire, Sweden - 612S2D metaG | ecosystem: Environmental > Terrestrial > Soil > Wetlands > Permafrost | place: Sweden: Stordalen | collected... | reverse complement strand
CATCGGCTGGGAGGGAAGATTCACGCTGAACACCTCCAAACCCGATGGCATGCCCCGGAAGGTAATGGATGTTAGCCGCCTGCGCGCACTCGGCTGGAGCGCTCCGACGGATTTCGAAACCGGGATGAAGGAAGCTTATAAGTGGTACGTTGTTAATGCGGTTGGATCGAGTTATTCTACTTTGCAGTAATCGAGATCTTATTAGCGGAGTAAAGGGCGCGGGGCGCCTAACTGGTTACGATCTCCAGGTGCGGGAAAGCATTGAGGTCATCGACTTGCAGTTATGGTCGGAGGCGGGCGCGTGAATATCGAGGGGGCGAGTACGCAAATGAGATCATGTATATGTTTGGCAGGGATGCGGGCTGCTTACCGCACGGTGATGTTAGCGGGCCTTGTGATATTGATAGGCGGCACGCTTGCGGCCGGACAGGCCGGGACAGCCGATAGCAAAACGGCTGGAACCCCGGGATCCTGGGGCCGTAACACGGGCCAGCCGGCGCTCGATTGCGAGCCCTCAGTTCTGGATTCGCCTTACATTCCAGTCGATAGCTGGGTCTATCCGGCAGTGCTGCGGCTATACTCGCTGGGCTATGTGGACAGCATTTACCTGGGGATGCGCCCATGGACGCGATCGAGTCTTGAACACGCGCTTGAAGAGACCGGCGCGCGCATCGACGACGAGGAAGGCGATACAAGTCCTGCCTTGGATGAGGCGCAGGGTATTTACGATTCGCTGATGTACTTGCTCCGCAATGATATACAAGGCCCTTGCCTGATTCATCAGGGTGGCGCGCGCCTGGAGTCGGCATACAGCGTGGCGAGGGGCATCAGCGGCACACCGCTTCGCGACAGCTACCATTTGGGATCGACAGTCATCAACGACTACGGGCGCCCTTACGAGAACGGCTTCAACAACTACTCAGGGGGCAGCGGCTATGTATCCGCGGGCCACTTCCTCCTGTATGCGCGAGGCGAATTTCAGGCGGCGCCCTCGGCTGCCGGTTACTCGGCCGCGCTGACTCAGACGCTCTCGGCAAACGATGTAGGCCTCTTGGCGATAACTATCAATCCAGCCACGGGACTCCCCTATATCCAATCCACTATTCCGACAGGACCCATTGGTACGACCGTCCAGGGACGTGTCATAGAAGCCTATGCCTCCGCTCACTACCTGAACCACGAGATATCCTTCGGCAAACAGGACGACTGGCTAGGCCCCGGACTGGGTGGTGGCATGGCATACTCCAATAACGCCGAAAACATATACTCGTTCCGCATCAACCGCATCGAGCCGCTACAGATTCCGCTTCTCTCCCGGCTAACTGGCCCTTTCCGGTATGAGTTCCTGATCGGGTCGCTCAAGGGGCACACCTATCCCAACGCCCCCTGGACGCACGTCGAGAAAGTCAGCTTCAAGCCCACGCCGGACCTGGAGTTCGGCTTCGAGCGCACCGTCATCTGGGGTGGGGAGGGGATTGAGCCAATCACCCTGCACACCTTCCTGAAAAGCTTCCTAAGTTTCTCTGCCGCAGGATCGTTAGAAGGCACTCGCGATAGTCCCGGCGCGCGCTTTGGAGCATTCGACTTCTCCTACCGGCTTCCTTTCGTCCGCAACTGGCTCACGCTTTATTCGGATTCGGAGGTACATGACGATGTATCCCCCGTCGATGCCCCGCGCCGCGCCGCCTGGCGTCCGGGCCTTTATCTCTCCCATGTGCCCGGAATTCCTAAACTGGACATACGCGCTGAAGCCGCCTCCACCGCGCCCCCAGTGCGCATTAGCGATTTCAGCCATAAGACCAATGGCTATCCGCAAGCCGGCCACTTTATGTACTACGAAAGTCTTCAGCAACAAGGCTACACAAACAACGGCCAGCTATTCGGCGACTGGATCGGCCGCGAGGACAAGGGCGGCCAGGGATGGATCACCTACCATCTGAGCGGCAACGAGTGGTTCCGGGTGGGGGTGCGCAATCAAAAGGCAACTAGTGATTTCATTCCCGGTGGAACGACTCTGAACGACATCAACTTCCAGGTGGTGAAGCGCATCGGCAAAGACCTCGAAATCAACGGCAACTTCGCCTATGAACGCTATAAGGCGCCAATCTATCTACCCGGTCAGCAAACCGTAACAACAACCACCATCCATCTGACCTGGTTTCCTGAGCGCAAGATCAGCTTCTGAGTCTCTGTCGTTGCATCGGTCCGCGATAGAGGGTTCATGCGTTGTCCCACCCCAGAGTCGATTTGGGAGGAACAGCCTGCCGCCTGAATCAATAGTTCGAAGGGTTCTTATCTACCGTCTGGGCAGTTTGGGCGACACGGTGGTCGCGCTGCCTTGCTATCACCTGGTTGCGCGAGCTTATCCCCAGGCTGAGCGCATGTTGCTGACCAACTTTCCCGCTCATGCCAAAGCTCCCGCCGCAGCGGCGGTGCTGGGCGGCTCCGGCCTGGTCCATGGCTATCTGCGTTACACCGTCGGCACGCGCCGGGTTGGCGAGCTTGTTCGCCTGGCGTGGCAGATTCGCCGCTTCCGCCCGGATCTTCTGGTTTATCTGATGCCAGTGCGGCCATTGAAGAATGTGCGCCGCGACCGCCTCTTCTTCCGGGCTGCCGGCGTGCGCCGGATCGTGGGGCTGCCAGGCGAGGAGGAGCTGAAGCACCACTTCGATCCTCAGAAAGGCCTCTATGAATCCGAAGCCTCGCGGCTGAGCCGCTCGATCGCCACGCTGGGCGACACGAGAGTTCAGGATCCCGAGAGCTGGAATCTATTGCTGACCGCCGCAGAGCGCGAGGCGGCTGCCGAGGTGCTGGGTGTTCTTGGCCAAGGACCTTTGATTGTCTGCGGCCCCGGCACCAAAATGCAGGCAAAGGACTGGGGCCAGGAAAACTGGCGATCTCTGCTTGCCAGGCTGGCTGCTGAATATCCGCGGCATTCGCTTGCGCTGATCGGAGCTAAAGAGGAGGCCGAAATTGCCGAGTACGCAGCCCAGGAATGGACCGGGCCCAAGGTGAACTTGTGCGGCCGTCTCGCGCCGCGCGAAACAGCGGCGCTGCTCACTCATGCCGATCTCTTTCTCGGGCCAGACTCCGGGCCAATGCATCTGGCCGCCAGCGTTGGAGTTCCCTGCGCAATTGCATTTTCGGCCGCGGGGCTTCCGGGTGTCTGGTACCCAACCGGCCAGCAGCACCAAATTGTCTATCATCGGACCAGTTGCCTCGGCTGCAAACTGGAAACCTGCGTGGTTGAGGCTCGCCGCTGCCTCACCTCCATCACCATTGAAGAGATGGCCGCGGCTGCGGCCAGAGCGATGAGGGGGCAGGAAGGTTCACCGCCATCGCCACCTGTTGAAACCCTCCGCCTCTTCGAGCCGCAGACTGTAAAGAAACTTAACGCATAGAGGAATCGCCGGATATGTTGATCGTTACCGGAGGCGCGGGCTTCATCGGCAGCAACCTTGTTCACGAGTTGAATGCCCACGAACTATCCGACATTCTCGTGGTGGATCACTTCGCCAACGCGGGGAAGTTCCGGAATCTGCACGGGGCACGCTACGTGGACTTCATGGACAAGCGGGAGTTCCGCCGCGCCATCGGAGAAGATGCGCTCGGAGCAGGCAAGATCGAGGCCATTCTCCACCACGGCGCCTGCTCCAATACGCTTGAAGACGACGGCGTTTACATGATGGACAACAACTTCCAGTACACCAAGGAAGTGTTGGCCTTTGCCATTCGCCAGGGCGCGCCGCTGGTTTATGCTTCCACCGCTGCCGTCTACGGCCTCTCTGGCCCCGGACATTTTACCCCCAAGATCGAGAACGAGCGCCCGTTGAACATTTACGGGTTTTCCAAACTGGCCTTCGACTGCTACTTCCGCCAGCAACTTGCTCTCGATAGGATTCCGATCACATCCGTGGGCCTGCGCTACTTCAACGTCTATGGGCCGCGCGAGCAGCACAAGGGGCGCATGGCCTCGGTCATCCACCACTTCAGCAAACAAATGAAGGAAACCGGCAAGGTGCGCCTCTTTGCCGGCAGCGGCGGCTTCGGCCCGGGCGAACAGCGCCGCGATTTCGTTTATGTCCGCGACCTGGCCCGCATGAATATGTTCTTCGCCCAAATCGGCCCCTACGCGCCCAAGAACGGCGAGGCTCAAAAGCCGTATCGCGGCGTGGTCAATGCCGGCACCGGCATCAGCCGCTCATTCAACGACGTCGCCAATGCACTGATGGCGGTGCATGGCGAAGTCCCAATAGAGTACATTCCCTTTCCCGCCGATCTCGAGGGCCGCTACCAGCACTTCACTGAGGCGGATTTGACCGGCCTCCGGGCATTGGGCTGCGACTTGGAGATGACCTCGCTCGAATATGGAGTCGCCGAGACCTGCACAGCGCTTAAGACGATCGAAGACTAGCTTGGCTGCAGGCGAGGCCCGCCAGAGATTGATTCGAGCAATCGTTCGCGCGCGAGCAGCGTCGCCAGCAAGTCGATCACGGCCTCATAGAGCGAAGAGAACCTCTTATCGGCCAGCGCCCGCGCCGAATCAAAGCCGAGTTTCTGCCGTCTCGGATCGCCTTCGATGAAGACCGTAAACATTCCCAGCCGCCGCCCAAACTCGATATCTGAGATCGAGTCGCCGATCATCACGCAGCTTGCCGCATCGATCTCGGGGAAGTCCTTGACAGCCTGCTCAAAAAGCCCCGGCATAGGCTTGCGGCAGTTGCATTCTTTATCATCGTGCGGGCAAAAGTAGAAGCCGTCCACGCGCGCTTTTTCAGTCTCCAGCAGCTTTTGGAACTCAGCGTGGATTGCTTGCACGTCCTCAGCCGTGTATTTTCCCAGCGCAATGCCGCGCTGATTCGAGATCACCACCACTCGCAGCTCCGCCCGATTGAGCAGGCCTATGGCTTCCTCAACTCCCGGCAGCACGTGGAACTCGCTCCATCGCTTCACATAGTGGCCCTCGGGCATCTTTTCGTTCAGCACCCCGTCCCGGTCCAGGAAGACCGCTTTAATGACGCCGGGATACGGGGCACTGAGAACGTCAAACATCCCACTATGATAACAATTGGAGGGCGGGCGCCGGCTCTGTGATTCGCTCCAGGGAAGCCCGGTAGTTACGCCACTTGAGCGAAAGCGAAGAGGCATCATGAGCAGTATGCCAAACCCAGCCAGCATCTTTGGAACGGCCATCGCGGAGCACCTGGAAGTTGTGCGCCAGTTGGAGGCGCAGCTGACTGTGCTACAGGCGATCGCGCTGGCCATGACCGCGACTCTGCGAGCCGGAGGCAAGATTCTTTGGTGCGGCAACGGGGGCAGCGCCGGCGACTCGCAGCACCTTGCTTCTGAGATAGTGGGCCGTTTTCGCCGCGAGCGCCGCGGCCTGGCCTCGGTGGCTCTCACTACGGATACCTCTCTTTTGACCTCGGTAGCCAACGACTATGGCTTCGAGGCGATTTTTTCGCGCCAGGTCGAGGCGCTCGGCAATCCGGGCGACGTGCTGGTCGGCATCTCCACCTCGGGCAACAGCCGCAACGTGATTGCCGCACTGGAAACCGCCCATACTCAAGGACTGATCACGGTGGCCTTTACAGGCGCAGGCGGCGACAAACTGGCCGCCCTGGCTGACCACCTCTTCGCCGTTCCCTCGCGCGACACGGCCCGCATCCAGGAAGCCCACATCCTGGCCGGCCACATGCTTTGTGACTGGATCGAGCTGGATTGGGTGCAAACGCACGCTGCTTCAACCCAGGCCGCCACAGTCCAACCGGAGGTTCTCCGTTGATCGAGCAACTGCGTGAGGTGATTCAGGAGATCGAGCACAATTGGGCGGCCAAGCGCCTGCTGGTGGTGGGTGATGTGATGCTCGACAAGTACATCTGGGGCGAGGTGGGGCGCATCTCGCCTGAGGCGCCGGTGCCAGTGGTGCGCGCCACCCATCGCAGCGAGCAGCCGGGAGGCGCGGCCAACGTGGCCATGAATCTAGCCCGCCTGGGCGCGCAGACACATGTGGTCGGCTTCACCGGCGGCGACGAAGACGAAGAGCTGCTCGCCGCAGGCCTGCGAAGGAATAAGATCTCGCCTCATTTCGTCGTCTCGGACGGTTTTCCCACCATCACCAAACAGCGCATTCTGGGCGGAAGGCAGCAGATGCTGCGCCTTGACAGCGAGCGGCTGGGCGCGCGCCCCAGGGGCGACTACGACCGCCTGGTGGCCGCCGTCCTCGCTCACCTGCCTGGGAGTCATGCCGTGGTGCTCTCCGATTACGCCAAGGGAACGCTCACCCCCGGAGTGTGCCAACTCGTGATTCAAGCCGCCCGCAAACTGGCGATTCCGGTGCTCGTCGATCCCAAAAGCTCCGACTTTACCCGTTATCGCGGCGCAACCACAATCTGCCCCAACCTCGCCGAGCTCTCCGCGGCCGCGCAACTTGAAGGGTGCGATCTGAATCAGACGCTGGACGCGGCCGAGGCCATGATTCCCGCTCTCGATATCGCCTTCTTAACCGCTACCCTCGGCGACAGGGGCATTGCGCTCGTGCGGCCCGGCAGCCGCTTCTTGGCGCCAGCCCTTGCGCGCCAGATCTTTGACGTCTCCGGCGCAGGAGACACGGTGATCGCCGTACTGGCCCTGTGCCTCGCATCCGGGCTCAAGCCGGAGACCGCTATACAGTTGGCCAACATTGCCGCGGGCATTGTGGTGGGTAAGGTGGGCACTGTGCCCGTCGAGAAGCACGAAATGCTGGCCGCGCTGGCTCCGGAGATTGCCCTCCACGCCGAGGACAAGGTAGTGACGCGCCACGAACTGGCCAGCCGCATAGACGCCTGGAAGAGCAACGGCGAGAGAGTGGTCTTCACCAACGGCTGCTTCGACCTGCTGCACATCGGCCACATCGCTGTACTCGAGGAGGCACGGCGCTTCGGCGACCGGCTTATCGTGGCCATCAACAGCGACGCGTCGGTGACTTCGTTGAAGGGGCCAGGCCGCCCCATTGTGGGCCAGAACGAACGGGCTCGCGTACTGGCCGCGCTGGCTGCCGTCGACGCTGTAGTGGTCTTTACCGAGCCGACGCCGCTAGAGCTCATCCTGGCTACGCGGCCCGACGTCCTGGTCAAGGGTGGCGACTATACCTTTGACGCCGTGGTCGGCGCCTGCGAGGTGCAGTCCTGGGGCGGCCAGGTCAAGATCGTCCCCCTCGTCGAAGGCGCCTCCACCACCCTGCTCATCGCCAGAGGCGCGGGTAATCTGAGCTGCTGACAACGCCCGCCGGATACAATACGGTAATGGAGTTTCGCCCCCAGCCCCCATGGCTTGGCGTAATGGATGTCGCCGGGCAGACAGGCGGGCCGGCATGAAGAACTTCCTGCGCCTGCTTCGCTATGGCCTTCCCTACGCCCTGCATATTCTTCCCGGCGTGTTGCTGTTGGCCGTGGTGGGCCTGCTGGACAACTTTCGCACCCTCCTGTTTCAGCCAATCCTCAATAATGTTCTGGATCCCAAGGCTCCCGACGGCCCCATCATTCTCGGTCTGCCTCACTCCAAGTGGCAATTCGACCTGCGGATCGTGGTTCCCCATTTCATGCACAATGCCTGGACGGTAGTGGCCTTTGCTCTGATAGCCTCCACTATTGTCAAAGGGCTTTCCGACTACCTGGGCACCTATCTGGTGAACTACGCCGGCTTCGGCATGATTACGGATCTGCGCAACAGCCTTTACGAAGCCACTCTGCGCCGCTCGTCCAGCTTCTTTCACAAGCACCCCACCGGCACAATCCTTTCTACGCTTATCAACGATGTGGATAAGGTGCAAACCGCGGTTAGCTCGGTGATTGGCGACTTTCTGCAGCAGTTTTTCACCTTCCTGGTGGGAGTTGTGCTCGTGATTCGCCTGGGCGGCCATCTCAGCTGGGCATTGCTTCTATTCGTTCCTGTGGTAATCACCTCATCGCGCAAGATTGGCAGGGAGGTTCGCACCCGCACCCGCACCGGGCAGGACAAGCTAGCCGAAATTCAGAACATCCTGCATGAAACTGTCACCGGCAATCGCATCGTCAAAGCCTTCAACACGGAACTGTGGGAGATTCTGCGCTTCAAGAAAGCCGCCACTCGTCTCTTTCGCGCCAACCTCCGCAGCGTACGCATTCAGTCCATCTCTTCGCCACTGATGGACACCATCGGCTATGTGGCCATCGCGCTGCTCCTGCTCGTGGGTCGCAACGAGATCCAGCACGGCCGCATGGACATCGGGCTCTTTGGCGCGTTTATTATTTTGCTCTTCAAGCTCTATGACCCGGTGCGCAAGTTCGCCACCTACTACAACAGCTTCCAGCAGGCCATGGGCGCATCTTCGTCGATCTTCGGCTTCTTCGACTCCGAAGATGACGTCAAAGAGCGGCCCCACGCGACCGCACTGAAGGGTTTTGAGCAATCCGTCCGGCTTGAGGATGTGGGTTTTTCCTATTCCACCGAGGAGGGAGAGCACCAGATTCTGCACAACATCGATTTAGAGGTGCGGCCGGGCGAAGTGCTGGCGCTGGTAGGACCCAGCGGGGCCGGCAAGTCCACGCTGGTCAACCTGATCCCGCGCTTCTTCGATGTAACCTCGGGGCGCATCCTGATCGACGGCCACGACATCCGCAACGTGACTCTCGGTTCGCTCCGCCGCCAGGTTGCCCAGGTCACGCAGGAGACCATCCTCTTCAACGACACGGTTCGCAACAACATCGCGTACGGCCGGCCGGAGGTCCATCTCGACCTGGTGGAGAAGGCCGCCCGCAATGCCCTGGCCCACGATTTCATCCTGCAGATGCCGCAAGGCTACGACACGGTGATCGGCGAGAAAGGCTTCCGGCTCTCCGGCGGCGAGCGCCAGCGGCTGGCCATTGCGCGCGCCATCCTGAAGGATGCGCCGATCTTAATTCTGGACGAGGCCACCTCGGCCCTGGACGCAGAGAGTGAGTCGCTGGTGCAGGCGGCTCTGGCAAACCTGATGCAGGGTCGCACGGTGCTGGTGATCGCGCACCGGCTGGGAACCATCCGGCGCGCCAACCGCATCGCCGTTCTTGAGGATGGACGCATAACCGCCATCGGCTCGCACGACGAGCTGCTCAACACCTCGCCCACATATCAGCGGCTCTATCAACTACAATTCATGGAGGTTCCCGAGTCACAGGCGCAGTATCATCAAGAGGGGGATTCGACGCGATTGCAGCCGGCGCTGGCCGGAGAACCACGGGATTGACAGGAGCAGACAATGCCGATTCATTCGATGACCGGTTTTGCGCGGGTTCAAGTCAGAGTTCACGATCAGCTCGGCTATACGCTGAGCGTGAAGAGCGTCAATCACCGCTTCCTCGACGCGCAGGTGCGCCTTCCTTCAGGGATGGAAGAACTCGAGATGGACCTGCGCAAGATGCTCAAGGAAAAACTCGTCCGCGGCCATGTCGAGCTGACGCTTACCGTCGATCGCTCCGGCCAGCAGAGGGCCGGCTACAATCGCGAACTGGTATCCGCTTACTTTGCGGCTTTTGCCGCCATGCGCGACGAGTATGGAACCAGAGCGGAACCGGACCTGAACGCCGTACTGCGCCTGCCCGGCGCCCTGCAGCAGGAGAATCGAGGCGAAGAGGATCTGCCCTATCTGGCAGCAAGCGCGCTGAGCCAGATTGAGCCTCTACTCGAGCAATTGACAGCCATGCGCGCTCGTGAGGGCGAGGCGCTGGAGGCCATACTTTACGCCACTATGGACCGGCTGGCCGAGGCCACCAACGGTGTAGGCGAGTTGCGTCCCGATATCGAGCAGCGCTACCAGGACCGCCTGGCCCAGAGGCTGCTGGCGGCTACAGGACCGGAGTTCAACCGGCAAAGACTGCTCGAGGAGGTCGCCGTGCTCGTCGAGCGCAGCGACATTGCCGAAGAACTCACTCGCATGCACATGCATATCGATCATTTCCGCGCGCTGCTGGCCACTGACGGCGAAGTGGGCAAAAAGCTGGACTTTCTGCTCCAGGAGATGAACCGCGAAGCCAACACGCTGCTCTCCAAGACCAGTGGAGTGGCAGGCCAGGGAACCCGTATTACCGAATTGGGACTGGCTATGAAGGCAGAGATAGAAAAAGCCCGCGAGCAGATTCAGAACGTGGAATAGAATCATCGGCACAACTGACTGAAGGGCAATCGAATCGTGGCAGGCATTCTCTTCATCATTTCGGCGCCCTCGGGCTCGGGTAAAAGCACGCTGGTAAGCGAGCTGCGCAAACAGGTCGGCAGCGTGGAATTCTCCATTTCGTGGACCACGCGTGCGCCGCGCGGCTCTGAGATGCACGGGCGCGAGTACAACTTCGCCACGCGCGAACAATTCGAACAGATGATCGCGGAAGGCGTTTTTCTGGAGTATGCCGAGGTCTTCGGCAGCTACTACGGCACCGCCCGGCAATCGCTTCTGGACGCGCGCGACGCGGGACACGATCTCCTGCTCGATATCGACGTTCAGGGCGCCGCTCAGGTGCGCTCCCGAATGCCGGAGGCCGTCAGCATCTTTATCATGCCGCCCAACCCCAGGGTTCTGCGCACCCGCTTGCGCAATCGCAGCCGCGCCGAGGGGGTAGTAAACGAAGAGGAAGTCTACCGGCGGCTCGGCGAGGCCCGTAAGGAGATTGAGAATTATCGCGAGTACGGTTATATTCTGGTCAACGACATTCTTGATCGGGCAGTGGCGCAGTTGGAGGCCATCGTGCTAGCCGAGCGCTACTATCGCAACGGCGAGGCCATAGCCTACCGTTCGCGCCGGGTGTTGGAGGTGGCCGCGGCCTGCCTGCAGTCCAACTCGCGGGAGAGGCTCAAGCCGGTTCTGGAGGCCTTTGGCGTTTTTGACTCCAACGGCCAGCAGCAATTGGATTTTGGTGAGGACTCCGATGAGGACGACTCCAATGAAGACCAGTGAGGACGCAAATGACGATTGAGACCGGTTTCGACTCCAACTACCGCAAGGTTCTGGTAGCCGCTCGCCGCGCCCGGCAGTTGCAGAACGGCTCCCACGCTCTTGTCCAGAGCCACTCCAACAAGGCCTGCCGCATCGCCCAGGATGAGATCGAAGCGGGCAAGATCGCTTACGTCAAGAACGAGGTTCCGGTGGTGAAGCCGCTGGTCGAAGGTCCGGCCGTCCCCTTTCTCCTCAGTTAGGATCTGTTCACAATACCGCAGGCTGGGTGCCCCAGGTCTCGATTTTGGGATCTTGGGTAGCTTGAACACACGGTACGAAGTCATTTGGTCACAGACCAGTCTTTCCAACCGCTGCAGAGCGGGGGCGAAGAGCGGCGTGCCCAACCCGCCGCCAGCCCCCGTTACGGCTCCTTGCTGCCCGAGTGTTCCAGGAAAGAACAACATTAGCGATTCATGCCTCTTGAAAATGCCGGCTGTGCCGATAAAAGTCACAGAATCCAGTGCGCGGATGCGCGAGAAGCGGTGACTATGGCGACAGCACAGGTGAACTTCGGCACAAGCACACATCTTCTGGTTCCGTTGCAGCTCTCCGGCAACACCACCGAGCAACAAAACAAGCAACTTCAGGAGTGTCTGGGAGAAGCGGTGCGGGAGGCCTACCGGACGGCGATAGAACAACTGGACCGGCACAGCGCGCAGGCCGTGCTTGAAATGGACAAGAAACTCAAGCGCGAAGTCGAGGGGGCGGTGGTCGAGATCATCCACCGTCACACCGTAAGCGACAAATACAAGGATGAGGAGGTGGGCTCCAATCGCGTCTACCCTCCCACCTATCGAGTGCGCCCGGTCGAGGCTCAGGTCACGGAGTTGCGCAAGCTGCTTCCCAGCCTGGGGCTCTGCCATGAGAAACTGGCGCGCAAGCCGCTTGTCGAGGGCGCGGAGGCGTGGTTCGCAATTCCGCGCTGGCAGGCGCTGGCGCCCACCTATAACGAAGCGGTGGAGATTGTGCTTGGCCTTCTGGCCGCAAAGCGCAAATTCTCCAACCGGATCGTCGGCCGCCTGGGACCCACCTATCTGCGCCAGAGCGAGCGCTCCAAGCTGGCGGAGAAGATATTGGCCGAACAGCAGGAAGGCAACGATATTCTTGTTGTTGCCTCCCAGGCCGGGATGCTCCATCGCGGCTGCTCCGCCCGCCGCACTCGCGTGGCCATGGCCGGCAACGAGTTTGCCTTCGGCGTCTTCGACTTCGTATGCCTGCTCCTGACTCATTCCGAGCGGCTTTCCACCGGCGATACCCTGATGGTGGACTGTAGCGGCGACGAGTACTCCGTGCGCGGCGACTATACATTCGACCGCGTGCCCCTCTTCGACTACGACATTGGCGGCATCGAATTCAGCATCTTCTATGAGGACCGCGCTCGCAACCTGTGGGGAACGCCCACCGGCTTCCTGTACAAAATGGTGTAACTTCAGCCGTTTCATTTACCCATTGCCGCCTGCCGCGTCTAACCGGTAGGCGGTATTCTTTTCTTCGATGATGAAGGTACGAGTTCTTTCCTTTGGCGTGCTGAAAGATTGGCTGGGCGGCGGCGCGGCGATAGTCGAACTGGCGGAGGGCGCAACCGTTGGGACGCTACTGGAGCGGCTGAGCACAGGCAAAGCCGGGCCCTGGCCGCGGCAGAGGCTGCGCGGCATCGCGGTCAGCGTCAACTCCGAGTTCGCTACCCCGGCTCACGTCCTGTGCGAGGGCGATGAGGTGGGATTGCTGCCGCCGGTCTCCGGTGGAAGCTCGGCGTCCGCTTCGGATTCAGGACAAACCGCGGTCGACCGTGCTGTGACGATTGCCCTTACCCGCGCGCCCATCGAAGCGGAGGGACTGGTCTCCGCTGCCAAGCGCGGTGAGGACGGAGCGGTGGTCGTCTTTGACGGCATCGTACGCAACAACTCCCGCGGCCGCCAGACGCTCTATCTGGACTACGAAGCCTACGAGGAGTTGGCCGTCAAGCAGATGCGCCAGTTGGTCGAGCAGGCAATCGAGCGCTTCGGCATTCGCGATGCCCTGATCGTCCACCGCTTGGGCCGCCTTCATGTGGGTGAGACCAGCGTGCTGATCGTGGTGGCGGCAGCGCATCGCGGGCCGGCCTTCGAGGCCTCCCGCTGGCTGATCGATACGCTCAAGAAGACCGTGCCCATCTGGAAGAAGGAGACCTTTGTGGACGGGGCTGTTTGGGCGGCCGGTGAAGCGTTTCCCGCCGGGATGGCCGTAACCCCGCCGGAGGCTTCGCATGAAGAGTGATCGTTGCGGAGTTTCGGTTTTGAAAAGAAGCGGCCGGGTGCCCCAGGTCTCACTTCTGAGACCTGGGATCGAGTTCCTGCCGGTAATTCTCGCCCTTTCGCTAGCCGCCCTACTATCCCCTCCACTGGTTGCGCAAGAGGCCACACTGCACGTCGACGTAAAGCTGGTCAGCATCTTTGTGAACGTGACGGACAGCAATGGAGCCACTGTGGGCGGGCTTTCGCGCGAGGACTTTTCCGTCAACGAAGACGGTCGTCCTCAGCAGATCTCGGTCTTTGAACGCCAGTCGGAGTTGCCCTTGAATCTGGTGCTGGCCATCGATACCAGCGGCAGCGTTCACAAAGACATGGCCCAGGAGGCCGACGCCGCGCGCCGTTTTGCTCATGCCATCCTGCGCCCCCAAGACCAGATGAGCCTGCTCCAGTTTGCCACCGTGGTTCGCGAGCTCACGCCTTTCACCAATAAGGTAGCCCAGATTGATCACGGCCTGGGTGAGTTGCGCGGCGACTGGGCGACGGCGCTCTACGACGCCATCTACCTTGGATCGGAGCGCCTGGGCGTGAAGCAGGGCCGCAAGGTCCTGATCCTGGTCTCCGATGGCGACGATACCGCCAAGAACACCACTTATGCCCAGGCTCTGGAAGAGGCTCTGCGCAACGAAGTGATGATCTACTCCATCATCGACGTGCCCATCGAAGCCAGCGCCGGCCGTGACCTGGGCGGCGAACATGCCCTCATCACCCTGGCCGAGCAGACTGGCGGCAAGAGCTTTTACGAGAGCGACGGCGGGCTCGACAAGGCCTTTGCGCGCGTCAGCGACGACCTGCGCACTCAGTATTTACTCGGTTACTATCCAAAAAATCAGGAGCCTGGAAGGTCCTTCCACCGGATTCAGGTCAGCATTCCCAGAGCCGCGCCCGAGGCCTTCAATATTCGCCACAAGACCGGCTATTACATGGACGCGCCTGCCAAGGGCAACTAGGTCCTTGACCGTATGATTTTGTGCTTTCCCACCCATTCCGCGGTGAAGCTGCTGAATGGATGGGGCACCCACATTGGTACAACTTCATGCGGTCAAAGACCTAGTGTCCTTCTCATGGAAGGCCAAAGGCAATCCATGACTAAGTCCAAAAGCTTAAAGCTTTGAAAGACCACGACTTCAGACATGCCGCGAATGCCGCGGAATCAATAGGAGTCAGCCCCGTCGACACTTGACAGAAGGATGGCTCAACTTGAAAGGACTTATTCAGCGATTCGCTGGATTCGTGGTGGGCGGTCAGGGACTCGAACCCCGGACTTCCTGCTTGTAAGGCAGGCGCTCTAACCAACTGAGCTAACCGCCCACACGCGGCGGCAAGGCAATAACGCCTTCTGAGATCATAGCAGCGCGGCGGCTCACGGCGAGATTCGTCCCATTTGAACCGGAGGGAGCCGGCTGAGTTGATACACTCAGGCGGTGAGCCGCCTCATTGTCAACGCGGATGACTTCGGGCTGACTGCCGGGGTCAACCGCGCCATTCTGGAGTTGCATCGAGCGGGAGCGCTGACCAGCGCCACCCTGATGGCAAGGGCGGCGGCGGCTGAGGAGGCTGTCGAGATGGCCCGTGCGACGCCATCTCTGGGGGTGGGCTGCCACATGGTTCTGGTGGATGGCGATGCCGTGCTGCCGGCCAGAGAGATTCCCACGCTTGTTGATGCAAGGACAGGCCGCTTTCAGCCCACGCTGGGAGCGTTTCTGAAGCGGTTGCTTGCAGGGCGCATCCGGTCGTCCGAGATCGAAGCCGAGGCCGCCGCTCAGATTTCGCTGCTCCAGGCCAAAGGCGTCACTCTCACGCACATCGACACGCACAAGCACACGCATATTTTTCCCTCTGTGCTCCAGCCGGTGTTGCGGGCGGCTTCCCGTTGCGGTATCGGTGCTATTCGCAACCCCTTTGAACCGGCATGGAGCCTGCGCGCCACGCCGGGCGCTCACCGGCTGCGGCGGGCGCAGGTGCATCTGCTGCGCCGGCTGCAGCCGGCGTTCCGCAAGCACGTGGCAGCGGCCAGCCTGGCCACCACGGATGGGACTCTCGGGGTTCTGGCGACGGGAACTCTTGATTCCACAGCAGTTCATTCCATTCTGAGTTCCATCCAGCCGGGAAGATGGGAGTTGATTACTCACCCCGGCTACAACGATCCCGATCTGGCGCGGACACACACGCGCCTGTTAGTTTCGCGGGAGACGGAACGAACGGCCCTCGAATCGCTGCAAGAGCTTCCCGGAATCGAACTCATCTCATTCGCGGAGCTTTACGCCGCCAAAAGCATCCAAAGCCAAGGCTAAGGTTACACCAGATCAGGAAGGGTCTATGCGCATCGGCATCACCTGCTATCCCACCTACGGCGGTTCCGGCGTGGTGGCCACGGAACTGGGCATCGAGCTGGCGGCGCTGGGCCACGAGGTGCACTTCATCTCGTACTCGCAGCCCTTCAGGCTGGCCGGGCGCGACGAAGGCATCTATTATCATGAAGTTCCGGTTTCGAGCTATCCGCTCTTCGAGTTCCCGCCCTACGACCTGGCGCTGGCCTCGCGTATGGCCGAAGTGGCTGAATTCAATGACCTTGACCTGCTCCATGTCCACTATGCAATTCCTCACTCGGTGAGCGCGCTGCTGGCGCGGCAGATGCTGGCCGCGCGCGGACGGCGGCTGCCCTTTGTGACTACGCTGCACGGTACGGACATCACACTCGTCGGCCTGGACCGCTGCTATCTACCGATCACCCGGTACGCCATTCAAGAGAGCGATGGAGTGACCAGTATCTCGGACTATCTAAAGGAGGAAACGGTCAAGCACTTCGATGTGACGCGGCCCATTGAGGTGATCGGGAACTTCGTAAACTGCGATCTTTACAGGCCGTACAAGGATGAGGCCAAACGGGCGGAGGCGCGCAGGCGACTGGCGGCGCCGGAGGAGGCGATCCTGATGCATCTCTCCAACTTCAGGCCGGTCAAGCGGGTGGTGGACGTGGTCAAAATCTTTGCGCAGGTGGCCCGAGAGCTGCCGGCACAACTGGTTCTGGTGGGAGACGGGCCGGACCGCTCGGCCGCGGAGTGGCTAGCGCACGACCTGGGAATTCAACGCAAGGTTCACTTCATGGGCAAGCTGGAGCGGGTAGACGAAGTCTTGCCGCTCGCCGATATCCTTTTGATGCCAAGTGAGTTGGAGTCCTTTGGGCTGGCGGCTCTTGAGGCCATGGCTTGCAAGGTTCCCTCGGTTGCCACGCGCGTTGGCGGTGTGCCGGAGCTGATCGACGATGGAGTTACAGGACTGCTGTACGAGGTAGGCGATATCGACGGCATGGCCGCAGGAGCACTGAGCTTGCTCAAGGATCGCGACCGGCTGGTAGCGATGCGCGATGCGAGCCGGAAGACGGCGCAGAAGCGCTTCTGCTCCTCGTTGGTGGTGCCGCACTATGTGCGCTACTACAAGCAAGTGCTTGCATGATTTAGGGATTAGGGGTTAGGGACTAGGGACTGGGAGCCTGCATTCTCGGCGGGATCGAGCGCAAAGGTAGGGATGAAGCCCAGTTTGCGCCAGAAGTGGTCGAGGAGCGCGACTGTCTCCGCGCTGGTGCGGCCGGTGGTGCGCAGCAGGATCTCTGTGGCTGCGCCGGCGGCCAGGCTCGAGGCTTCGGCGGCGATGGCGACGCATTGATCGGGACGGTTGGTGCAGTTGGCCAGGTCGGCAATGGAGAGGCGCGTTGTCGGCGTGGCCAGCACGGTGCGCGGAGGGGCCATGCGGTCCAGCAGCCAGAGGATTTCGAGCTTGGATTCCAGCTCGTCCGGCACGCAGTCAATGGCCAGATCGGCCGAGCGGACGGCGTCCTCGATGCTGGATACGTAGGCGATGGATGGTGGCGCTCCCGCAGTATGGCCAATAGCTTCCGCGCCAAGCTGGCGGCGGAGGGCTTCGCGAGCGTGATGGAGGCTGGCGGGCATCACGTCTTCCAGCAGGACGCTGAAGCCGGCTCTGGCCGCGCTCAGGGCCAGCCAGCGGCCCAGGGGGCCGGCTCCGATGATGGCTACGGTCACCAAGCGAGGGCTACTTGGCGGAGAGGGCTTCGGCGACGTCCTCGGCGCTGGGCTTGGCGTTGAGCAGGTGCTCGGCCACCCGGGTACGCTCCTCCGCGGAGAGCGCCGGCACGGTGGCAAGTATGCGCCGCAGGGTTACGGCGACGTCGTCAATGTAGTTCATCAGGCGGATGGCTTCTCCGGAGAGCGGCATGGTTTTCCTCAGGGTTCAGCTTTCTTCTCTCATTGTAGGGGGTGAGGTTGGGAAGGAAAAGCCGCGGCGTACAATTACGTTAACCACCCACCATCAAAAGGGTTCAAGATTGGAGAAGCACAGATGCACACATCGTTTCCATTCAGGCTGCGGGGGATTCTTGGCATCTCCCTGTTGTTGGCAGGATTTGTCTTTTCAGCCTCCGCGCAGTCACCGGCCGCGCAGCCCGCTTCAGCAAATCAGGCTCCATCGCACACTCCCGAAGTAACGGCCAAGATCAATACACTGGCGCACAGCATTCTCAATTCCGGAATGAAGAGCAATGCTCTGAGTGGGGACGACCTCATGCCGTGGCACTTGAAGATGGACATCCAGCTTGCTGAGCCAGGAAAACCGAAGCCTTTAATGGCTTCGCTTGAGGAATGGTCGATGGGCCGGTACCAGTGGAAACGCATTTATACAAGCCATGAACAGAATCTGCAAGGCTCGGAGTTGAGCGTTGCTCGCTTTGAACGCTATAGGAGCAAGCCAAGTGACAACGGATTCGATCCCTATTTCCTCAACTTGCGCGCGGCGCGTCCGGTTATCGATCCTCTCTATCAGGCGGCCGGCATCAAGCCTGATTATGAATTGGCTATTCAACGGATCAATACGGGAGGGATGACACTGAATTGCGTCGCGGTGGCCGATCCTTCCGCCATTGTGGATATTGACACGACCAATCCGGACTATCTCTTTCCGGCCATGTGTTTTGACGATGATTCGCACCTTCGGCTGACCTCTACCTCCGACACCAAAGTGCAGTTTGAAGAGATTCAGCCCTTTCAGAATCGAGCCGTCGCCCGGGATATCAAGGTCGTCGTCAAGGGCACACTTGTAGCGGAGATGAAAGTGACATTGCTGGAACCATGGACTGCCCCTGACGCCACACAGTTGCAGCCTGGGAAAGGCACAGTTTCGGAGCCGTATAGGATCGAACCCGGAATGCCTCAACCCGAATCTGTCCATGAAGAAGGATTCCCGCCTCCGCCCAGACATTCAACTGTGCTTTCGCCGGGCCAAATGTACTATAGCGGTGTCGTCACGGTTCCCATCGTAATCAAGAAGGACGGCAGCGTGAAGGTGGACACGAGGGCAATGATTTGGGTCGAGCAACCAGTGAAAGATGCGGCCGAGCTTGCGATCAACCGCTGGAAGTACAAGCCGTACCTTGTGGATGGTCAGCCGGTCGAAGTGGGTTTCACGGTGCATTACAACCTGGACAAACCGTTTGTCCCTTCTTATAACATCCCGAAGGTTAAGCCGGTGGCAACCGCGCCGGATGACTTTTCCAGCGCGTACGATCCCAGGCGGAATCCCGTCAAGGATCTGCTCATGGCCGAAGCACAGGCGAAACAGGCGAACAAACACATCCTGCTGGAAGTGGGCGGCGACTGGTGCGGCTGGTGCAAGATTCTGGACAAGTTTTTTGCCGATCATGGGGAGCTTCTGAAAGTGCGCGATTCCAATTTCGTGTTGATGAAGGTCAACATGAGCGCTGTGAATGAGAACTACCCATTCCTAAGCCAGTATCCCAAGATTCCTGGATACCCCTGGCTGTTCGTGGTCGATGCGGATGGCAAACTCCTCGTTTCAAAAAGCACAAACGATCTGGAGAATGGCGCCAGCAGCTATGACGAAAAGTCGATCAAGGACTTTCTACTTGCGTGGAAGCCATAGATACAAGCTCGATGCCTGGGGTTCATCATATTCTCAGGCAATGGATCTTTATTATTGATAAGATTGCAGGCTGCTGGCTCATCCTTGCGGTTATCGACGCAGGGATGAGAACCGGCGCCGCGGAGAGGTAACCACAATCCAAGCCCGCCCAGTAACAGTCCCCACCATTGTTTCCGATCCGCGGGGGATTAAACGGCGGCGTAGCGAAGGATATGTTTCTTATCAGCTTCTTTAGCTGATCGCCGCGCTACACAAATTATTCAGTTGCAGCGGTGACATAGCGATCACTGCAATTTTCCTCATTTGTACTCGCACAGCCTCGCTGCGTAGACTGGGGCACAGGATTAGTCTGGACACTAGAACCAGCCAATCCGGCAAGGAGCTTTGATCGCATGTTGAAGACTGGAATCTTGAATCCGAGCATCAATTCTCTGCTCAGCCGTGTGCGGCACACCAATACCCTGGTCATTGCCGACCGGGGCTTCTCTTTCTGGCCCGAAATCGAAACCGTCGATATTGCCCTGGTCGACGATCTTCCCCGCGTCCTCGACGTGCTCAAGGCCATTCGGGGCAACTTCAGCATCGGCCGGGCCTTCATGGCCGAGGAGTTTCGCGCCGCCAACAGCGCTGAGACCTGCCTGGATTTCGAGGCTGCTTTGAGCGCTATTCCGCTGGTCTTCGAGCCGCACATCGAATTCAAGAAGCGCGTTCCCAAGGCCATCGGCCTGATCCGCAGCGCCGACACGATTCAATATGCAAACATGATTCTCGAATCGGCATGATCCTATTCGATGGTTCACGCCCGCATTTCATTCGTCGGCCGTGCTCCGCGACAAACCCGGATCTTCCACGTACCAAGGATGCCACTTTCCTATTGGAGGCGGCCCGATTACACTGAGTTCGCTATGAGTTGCCTCTTCTGCAAAATCATCGATGGAAGCATTCCTTCGGCCTCCGTCTACCAGGACGATCTGTGCTACGCCTTCGCGGATATCAACCCCCAGGCGCCTGTGCACCTACTCATCGTGCCCCGCGCGCACGTCGCTTCGCTCGACGATACCGGCAGCGGCGACTCGGCCCTGCTCGGTCATCTTCTTTCGGTGGCGGCAGATATAGCCCGCGCCAAGCAGCTAGGCGGCGGCTACCGAGTCGTTGTCAACACCGGGCGCGACGGCGGCCAAAGCGTGGACCACCTCCATCTTCATCTGCTCGGCGGCCGCCCGCTCGCCTGGCCACCGGGATAAACCCTCGGCTCAAACGAAGAGGGAGCTCCCAATCTGGAAGCTCCCCCGTTTTCTATTCATCTTAGGTCCAGCTCACATCGGCTGCTGGCTGTACTCTTCTTCTTCGTCCAGCCCGTAGCGGCGCAGCAGGTTGGGCAGGGTCTGCGAGAATGCGGAGCGCGGCATCACCGTGTCGCACCCAGCTTCAAGGGCCTTCATCTTCAGGTCGCCTTGCAGGTGATTCAGGAAGCCGATGATCGAAGTCGCCTTCTTCAGCTTGGACTTGAACTTGGGGATCAGCGTCATCGGTTTGGCATTCAGGTTGTTCAGGTCGAAGACCAGAAGTCTCGGCCGCTCGGCCTCCGGCAGGTCGGTGATTTTGGCAACCGACTCCTTATCGCCCTTGATGAACTCCACTTTCACGCCCAGCCTGCGCGATGTTTCCTGAATCTTGGCTTGAAAGAAGAGATCCTCGATGAAACAAAAGATGCGTATGGGGGCGTTTTCGCGGACGGGCGCCGGTGGTGGCGGCGGCTCGTAGGCATCCTGGTAATGACCTCCGTGGCCGTTGTTCCCCACTTGAATCGTCGATGGCGGGCCGTCGGCCACATTGCCATTAACCACACGATAGCTGTGGTCCATGGGGCCGACAAACTCCCGCGGTCCCTTCTGCTTGCCCTTGCGCTTGCCCTGCTGGGGCGCGGAAAGATTGTTACCGGGCTGCGCGGCGGCGACCGAACCCTTCTGGAAGAACTTCTTCTTCTTCCGTCCCTGTCCCTGGTTGGGGCGCGCCTGATGGGTATGGGCAGCCGGCTTGAGCTGTGGAGAGGGCGGCGGAGCTGGCGAGGGAGGTTGCGCCTGGGCTTGCGGCTGTTGCGCCTGGGCCGCGTTCGCCGGGCTGGATTTGTTCTTGCGGCGGCGGCGGCGACGCCGATGCCCTTGCGACTGCACCTGCCCATTGACCGGTGCTGGCCCCAGTTCTGGTTGGGGCTGGGTTGTTTCTGTCGTCATGCGTGTACTTCCTGGCGCTTTGCCATCTGGTGCATTGCGTGTCTAGCTTCTGCCGACTTCCGGCCCTTTGCTAAACTTCTTCTGCCTGTCGCCTGTCCGGGTTAGGACGGGGACACGACGACCGGCAGTCCAATCAATTGAGAACATTGAACAGATTGCCCCGGAACCGAGCTCCGGACGCAATTCGTCATGATTCACAAAAGCCTTGCCACCTTACCGCCTTCTTCGTGGAAATCCTCAACGAGTCCACCCGGTTTCAGGCCCTTTGCCGGACCCAATGCAAGGTCCAATGCAGATCCTTCCGCGGGAATTCAAACGGTTCGGTGGCGCTTTCTACAGGTAATGCCCTTCCTATGGGAGCTTCCGCCTCAAGTGCTGAGTAATGAATGAACACCCGGCGGAGATTCCTTGCTCAGCGGCGAGCGCGCTCTGCCCCTTCCGGGTGGCTCGCATCAGCCGCTTGATAGGCTAATCAGATAGTACAGCGAAGACCCGCCGCTGGCAAGTACGGCCTCAGGGCAGCAGCAGTTCTAAATGGAGAAGTGAACCCAGATGGCTATTTGCCTGAGCATTGAACTTTGCTTTATTGAGATATGGAGATATTGGAGTCGTTCTTGGCTGGTTTACGTGCGGTTTGCGCGGGATTTCCCGAAACCAGCGGAGTCAGAACGTGGACTACTCGAAGGCGAATATTGGATGGCGGAGAGATGGGGATTCGAACCCCAGATAGAGCTTTTGACCCTATAACGGTTTAGCAAACCGCCGCCTTCAGCCGCTCGGCCATCTCTCCGGGTCTCAAACGGATTATACCGGAAGCCGCGGTAGCCGTGCGTCCGGACCCGAGAAATGCACGGTCAATCGCAGGAAGGAAATCCTTCACGATGAAAGAAGAACAGTTCAGAAAAACATCGGAGAGTACCTTCGCTTATCCCTACCCTGCCAACCTTCGCCTTTTCTTCATGGGACAGCCCTGACCGGCAGATCGATTCCCGCCCGCTCTGCTCCAGTTTGTTGTAGCATGATCTCAAAGACCCGGATTGCGCATCGATCAAAGCTGCGCCGCCAGGGTGGATAGCGGCCGTCGAGCCTAGTCGGCTCCTGCAATCTGCGCCGCGCCTGACCGCTTCTCCCCTTTTCCCTGTCTTTCTCGACCTTGGTTTTGAACGCAAGCACTTCCCCGAAGGAATGTTTGGCGGCAATGTCCAAAGCGGCTCATATTTCCAGCCAAGGTGCGTGGCAGAATCCATTCTGGAAATGGGCCGTCTCCCGATTTGATCCTTGCGTTGCGTTCACGCCGGAGATTCAACCCGTGGAGACTGACTTACCGCAGTACCATAACGGCATCTGCGCCGCTCAAGGCTGTTTTTTTGCCGGCTCAGCAAGCGAGTCGTGGTTTCCGGATCTTCGTAACTGAAGGCGGCAAACCTTCTGGGGCGCTGAACGCACTTCGATCTGCCTGGAGGCATTCTCATGAATCGATTCGTCAGCTTTATCATTGCCGGGTTGATGGTTGCGCCGCTAGCGCTTCCGGCCCAGTCCGCGCCATCCGTTAAGACCGGCACCGGTTCAGCCAAAGCATTCTCTCAGCTTGCATTTGGCGCCGGCATCTCGACGCTGGGCGTGCAGTTGCAAGCGGCTTCCAACCTCAACCCGCACTTTGGCGTTCGCGGCACGGGCAACTTCTTCAACTATTCCACCAACTTCACGTCAAATGGAATCACCGCCAACGCCAAGCTAAACCTGGCCAGCGCCGGCGCGGCCCTCGACATTTACCCCTTCCGTCTGGGCTTCCGGCTTAGCCCCGGTCTTCTCTTTTATAACCAGAACCAGCTTACAGGCACCGCCGCCGTGCCCGCCGGGACCAGCTTTACGCTGAATGGCATAACCTACTACTCGGCCAATGCGAACTCGGCTACGGGCGCCACCCCGGTGAACGGAAATGCATTCCTTGGACTGAATACCACCAAACCGGCCTTCACCATCACCACCGGCTGGGGCAACTTGACGCCCCGCACCCGGCACTTTTCCTTCCCCTTCGAGCTGGGAGTGGCCATTATCGGAGCGCCCAAAGTGAATGTGAACCTGGGTGGGTGGGCCTGCTACGACCAGGCGCAGACCGAGTGCGCCAACATTGCCGGCAACAACCCGATTGGGAATGCGGTCCAAAGCAACCTGACCGCGCAGGAGGCCAAGTGGACCACCGACCTGAACCCACTGAAGACCTATCCAATCGTCTCCGCCGGCGTGGCTTACAGTTTCCATGTCCGGTAATTTCCGGCGGAATGGCTCAAAGAAAGCCTGTGTGCCCCAGAGCCTGCCCTGAGCCTGTCGAAGGGTCTCGACTTTGAGACCTGGGAAGCCGTGAACTTCGCGGGAAAGAAGGTATAAAGCTGGGTACCTCATTCATTCCGCGTTCTCTGCGGAATGGGTGGGAAAGCACGAACACTCACCTCAGGGTGGGAAACCGGCAACCACAATCGTCCGCCTTACCCCAGCAGTTCCCCAAGCAGCCCTGCCGCAGCTTGCAGTGCCGCGTCGATCTGCGCCTGATCCTTGCCGCCGGCCTCGGCGATCTCCGGCTTGCCGCCGCCTGAGCCGCCCACCAGCTTGGCCACCGCGCCCACCAGCTTTCCCGCCTGGACGCGCTTGGTAAGTCCCGGCGTCACTCCGGCGATCAGCGCGACCTTGCCTTCAGGCTGCGCCGAGGCCAGCACCACCACACCCTCGCCCAGCTTCTGCTTCAGATTGTCCACCAGGGTGCGAAGCTGGCCGCGCTCCAGCGAGTCGGCGCGCAGCGTCACCAGCCGTACGCCCTTCACTTCCACTGCGCGGGCCAGCGCCGCGTCCAGCGCGCCGGCGGCAGACTTCATGCGCGCCTCTTCCAGTTCGCGGCGCAGGTGCTTCAGTTCGTCTTCCTGGCTGGCCAGCTTCGCGCGGAATGCCTCCGAGGGGCTGCTTCCGGCTGGCGCGGGGGCGAGTTGCGAGGCGATCTGCGCCACGGCATAGTCCTGGCGGAAGGCGGCCAGCGCGCCCAGGCCAGTAATGGCCTCCAGCCGCCGCACGCCCGAGGAGACCGACCCCTCGCTGACAATTTTGATCAGGCCGATCTCGCCCGTTGCCCCCGTGTGCGTGCCGCCGCACAGCTCGGTCGAAAAGCCGTCGGAGAGTTTGACCACCCTCACCTTGTCGCCGTACTTCTCGCCAAAGAGGGCCATGGCGTGGTACTCGTTCACGGCCACGTCGATTGGCACGTCCTCGATGGTCTCGACGCGCGCGTCGGCCAGCACCTCGCGGTTGACGATGGACTCGATCTCCTCAAGCTCCTCGTCGGCCACCTGGGCAAAGTGAGAGAAGTCGAAGCGTAGCCGCTCCGGATGGACCGCCGAGCCGGCCTGCTTTACGTGCGTGCCCAGCACCTGCCTGAGCGCTGCGTGCAGCAGGTGCGTGCCCGTGTGGTTGCGGCGGATGGCGTTGCGGCGGTCGGCGTCTACGACACTGTTGACGCGGTCGCCCACGGCCAGTGGCTGCTTGAGCAGGGCTTTATGAGCGCGGACGCCTTGCACCGGCAGCACGCATCCTTCGATCTCGGCCACCGTGGAATTCCCGTCCGCCGAGGTGAACCATCCTGTGTCGCCAACCTGTCCGCCGGAGTCGCCGTAGAAGCTGGTTTGGTCGAGGACGATGTCGACCTGATCGCCTGCGGCGGCAGCGGGGACGCCGACGCCGTCTTTGACGATGGCCAGAACCTCAGCGCCGTTTGCGGCGGTCTGCTTGTAGCCGAGGAAGTCGGTCTTGGGCAGCTCGCGATACGCCGGGCTGGCCGACTTTTGCGCCCCGCCCTTCCAACTGGCGCGGGCGCGGGCCTGCTCGGCTTCCTTGGCTTCTATGAAGCCACCGAGTTCAAGGTGTATTCCGGCATCATGCGCAGCATCCTCCATAAAATCGAGCGGCAGACCGAAGGTCTCGTAGAGATGAAAGGCTCGGTCGCCTTGAAGTCTGAATGGAGGGAGTACCGCGTTCCGGCGCTCCTCGGCAACCGCCTCTGCTGCCAGTTTTCTGGCAAGTTGGATGCTTTCTGAAACTCCTTTTTCAGCGCTAGCCTTTTCTGAGGGGTCATCATTCGATACCGCGATTCGATTATTGAACATGAACGTCGGATCTTCATTCAAGAAGTGACTAAATAAGAAGTTTTCTCGCTCATTTATCTTGGCGAATTCCTTCTGGTGCTCCTGAATGGCTTCCGATTTCACTAATTCTATTTCTTTCTCAAATGCCAAAGCGCCGATTTTAAGGACGCGATCGAACTGCTTTTCTTCTGCCTCGACAACCCTGGCGACGCGGTCAGCGGAGTCCTTGAGTTCAGGGTAGGCGCCCTGCATCAGGTCGCGGACGACGTAGACCATTTGAAACAGAAAGGGTTTTTCCTGGCCGAGCAGGCGGCCGTGGCGGATGGCGCGGCGCATGATTTTGCGCAGGACGTAGCCGCGGCCTTCGTTGGAGGGCAGGACACCATCGCTGATGAGGAAGGTGGCGGCGCGGGCGTGGTCGGCGATGATGCGCAGGCTGGCGGAATTCAAGCGATCTATCGCTTTCGACTGCTGCCATTCCTCTTCGGTTGCGAAATTCTGCGACTCGGGATATTTGAATTCGACAAGCTCCGCCGCAGTTTCGACCAAGGGTCTGAATAGGTCTGTTTCGAAGTTGCTGACTTTGCCTTGTAACACCGCGGCGACGCGCTCGAGGCCCATGCCGGTGTCGATGGAGGGCCTCGGCAATGGAGTCAGGACGAAACCTTTTTCACCGTTTTCGTCGGCCACTGCCGATCGATCGAACTGCATGAAGACCAGGTTCCAGATCTCTACGTAGCGGGAGTCATCCTGCCCGAAAGGTAGATTCAGCCCCCCCGTTGCCGACCCTTCGATGCCCATGTCGTAAAAGATCTCCGAGCACGGCCCGCACGGTCCCGTCTCGCCCATCTGCCAGAAGTTATCCTTGAGCCCGTACTGGTGGATGCGCTCTTTGGCTACGCCCGCCTCGATCCAGTAGCCCTCGGCCTCGTCGTCGCGCGGAACCCCGTCAGCGCCCTCGAAGATGGTCACGTAGAGCCGCTCCTTGGGGATGCCGAACCACTCCTCGCTCGTCACCAGCTCCCAGGCATAAGAAATCGCATCGCGCTTGAAGTAGTCGCCAAAGCTGAAGTTGCCCAGCATCTCGAAGAACGTGTGGTGCCGCCGCGTAAAGCCAACGTTTTCAAGGTCGTTGTGCTTGCCGCCGGCGCGGACGCACTTCTGCGACGTGGTCGCGCGCGAGTACTCCCGCCGCTCCGCGCCCAGGAAGAGGTCCTTGAATTGGTTCATGCCGGCGTTAGTAAACAGCAGGGTCGGGTCGTTGGCAGGCACCAGCGAGGAAGAGTGCACGCGGCGGTGCCCCTTCGACTCAAAAAAGCGCAGAAAAGCTTCGCGTATCTCATTCCCTGTGCGGGTCTTCATGGCTTTATCAGTGTAATTCCCGCTGCCCCACGGAAGAAGACCTTGCTCGTGGGGGAGCCCGGATAGGCGGCTGGGGCTGCGGCATCTCGGGCAATTGCATCTTAATCTCCCTGATAGCTATCCACGGCCGGTTTTGTAACATGAGCACGACTTCAGTCGGGCCGCCACGTAAGCACTAGATAATAAGGGCTTTAGCCCCTGACAACCTCTTCATTTCCCCTCTTGCCGATTGCCGGCCGATGCCGTATGCAGGGGCTAAAGCCCACCGTGCTTCCTTCGCCCATGTGCGGCCCGACTGAAGTCGTGCCCTTGTTACAAAGCGCATGAATTCACTATTTTGCGCGGTGTTTCCTCTTCCCGTATAGAAGCGAATTTAGATGCGTCGGCCCTGCTGCGGCATCTAGCTCCGAAACCCGAAACCGCGGTATACTTCCGATAGGCCCATTTGGAGTGGGCCAATGCTATGGCCACACTGAGAACCCACATTGTTTTACCCGCTGAGCTGGCCAAAGATCTTGACGAGTTGGTCGGACCTCGAGGACGGAGCGCCTTCCTCGTGGAGACGGCCGCTAAAGAGATCAAGAGGCGGCGGCTTCTGGCATTCCTGGCGAGCGGTGAACCGGCCTGGCGCGACGAAAACCACCCCGAGCTTGTGGAGATGGGCACGGCGGAATGGGTGCGTTCGTTACGCAGCGAACCCAGCGCCCGGCTGGCCGGGAGGGATGAGAATCTCGATCCGCTTTGAGCCAGCCGCCAGCCGCGCCGCCAACCCTCCTTCTTGACACGACGGT
>Ga0182014_10001827_pt1 | contig 27761 bp, 31 predicted proteins | sample 612S2DmetaG_FD_120489 | JGI IMG/M metagenome (GOLD analysis project Ga0182014, IMG submission 120489) | Permafrost microbial communities from Stordalen Mire, Sweden - 612S2D metaG | ecosystem: Environmental > Terrestrial > Soil > Wetlands > Permafrost | place: Sweden: Stordalen | collected... | reverse complement strand
CTCGGACATCCATCGTCTTCCATGGCATCGAAAGGTATGCTCCGGCGCTCGCTGCGCTCGCGCCGGAGTGTAAAGGATGTCTGGAGACGTTTTGTAAAGGATGTCATGAGACTGAACACAAAGAACGGCTTGAGTGGGCCACCCGCCAGATCGACCCAGCGCTTTGGAACAGCTTTACATCGAGTGATTCGACGTGTGCCTCTGGTCCATTCGGAACCAGGTGCAGCGACTACGATCTCCACTTTGGTACCACCGCCCAAGACGGGAGCACGATCTATTGGCTGCATATGGATAGCGGAGACCCCTACTCGCTTCCTTTCGGTCCGTTTCAGCACCTGATAGATGTGATAGGCGGAAACACAATATTTCAGACGGGGGTACCTCATTGAGGTTGCAAAGAGGAGTGTGGACGCTGGCCATTCTCGCGATCCTGTTGGCCCCACCGTTGGTGGCCTCGTCCGACGGCTATCCACCGGATTTTGTAGTTGATCTGAGGCAGTTTGGCTACCAAGAGCCGAACGACCAACAGCTGCTGTGGACATATCAGGGTCTCAAGAATCCGACCATTTTTGTTGATAACGAGACGCTTGCAGTTTCCTACTTTGTCCAGAACCGAAAACCGGGGCTATCGGTTCGCGGTCAGGTCCTTGGCGGTACTCATCTATTCCAAACGCTTTTCTTGGAATCGAAGTCGGGGAAAGTACTTCGCAGCCAACAATGGTCGAATGCAGGAGTCGGCCGCGGAATCTTTCCCGCCGCAGACGGGCGATTCGTGATTTGGCACGACCTTGAACTTGATCTGCACGCCCCTGACGGCACGTTGCTCAAGACCTTGGCGATGGACCCAAAGCGCTTCCCCCGCGGCTTCTCGATCCAGCAATCCCCGAGCGGAAGCACATTGTTCGCCGTTCGCATCGATCACGACGGGAACCATGTCTATAGTATCCGAACTGCAGATCTCCAAGAAGGCATGGCCCTTGATCTTCCGGGTTACTTCTCCAACGCTGGTTCGGACTCATACTTTGCCTTCTTGCGACCTCGCGCGAAAATCAATCCTCCGATGGACCTTTTTGTTTATCCCCTCGCTGGTACGGTCCCAGCTTCTAGCGTAGGGAAGCCCCTGTTCACATCCGAACTAGGCTGTAACTCTGTTGTCTTTCTGGACGACGAGACGTTAGGTGTGAGCGGGCAGTGTCCCGATCTAACTCTTGTCAGCACTTCGGGTGAGGTTAAATACCATCAGCGATTCGACGGGTCGTTGACAGGCGCAATTACTGCTTGCAGAAGTTGTGATCTCCTTTTCTTTTCCACCTACGTTCTCTCGGGTGGGAGTGCGCTTTTGGACACGTTCCCTAAGGGAAAGACCAAGGGCGTGGTACTCCTCGACCGCAGGACGGGCCATCAGGTGGAATGGCGGCGGAAGACCCCTGTCAAACATCCTCATGTCGGTTCCGCGGCTCTTTCGCCAGATGGGTGTACCCTCGCGGTCCTGAACGATTGGCACCTTGAGGCATATCGAATATGCGGGTCATCTGTCGGGAAGAAACTTCAGACGGGTCAGACTGTCGGCCAAGGGTCTCCAGTCCAGCGGGCAGCGAGCGGTGCTTCGCACCGGGAGTGAGGGTGACACGTCACCCCGGAACGGGTGCTGCGCAGCAACCTGCGGTTGCTGGTGGTGAACCTGTTGAAACCAGGGCGGCTAAGAGAAACATCCCTCCGCGCCGGTTGCTGTAGAGCAACCGCAGGTTAACGGACGTGAACTTGTTGATTCCTTTGGCTCGATAGCTCACCATAGAGGAACTGTGAAGTTCCTCCCCTTGTCGTCGGTCGTTTCCCGCCTTGGCGGTGTCGCGTGGTGAAGCCGCCGCTTCGCACCAAAACTCTGGGCACCAAAGTGAGCGAGGAGGAGTTCGCGCAACTGGAGGCAGCGGCCAGCGAACGCGGCCTGACCCTGAGCGAGTGGTGCCGGGAAACCCTGCTGGCCAGCGTGAACGGCCAGGGGGAGAAATCCGCCGATTCCGGCAGAGCCGACCAGGCGCTCATGGCGGAACTGGTGGCGCTGAGGGCGATCCTGCTCAACGTGCTCTTCAAGCTGGCAAATGGGGAGAAGCCGACGGCGGAGGAGATGCAACGGCTGATCGACCGAGCCGATTCGGACAAGCTGAACAAGGCGCGGGAACGGTTGGCTCAGGCGGCAGAGTCGGAAGGGCAGCCGGAAGAAAAATCCTGAAAATATTTTGATGGTTTTTCCTGTTTCCGGGTTCCTAGATAAGTAGAGGGACCAGTGCAGGTGTAACTAGATACTAGAGCAGATGTCGAGTCCGAACTCTGTCTAAGATTCGGATTCCGTCAGTCACAGCCAAGGAGCAGGGCAGAAAAGCGGAGATTGACGCTGGACCCGTCCTAAAGGCCTCAGAAAACCTGGGTTAGCGCTCGGCAATCGCAAGGGGTGGCCACACGATGATGGTGGTGTGACTCATGTCACTCCGATTCTCTGTGGCTCGCCCCGAGATGCGAATGCCGTTTGCCTGGGCGACCTTCCAGTGCGATGTGATCATGGCATCCTGAATGCACTTTCACTAGGGAGTAACGCGGAGTTCTCGTAGGCCGGAGTAACTTTGCAGTCTCGCTTTGATGGCCTGCATATAATCGCTCCAGAAATCTTTGAGTTCATTCCAGTACTTCGCGCTCCTTCCCGATCCATCGACTCCCAATGGGTACACGTCAACTCCGCTGAGATCGGGAACCGGAATTTGGCGCCCCGTCACTGCAAATGCAGGAACCACCGTTTCGAGATCAAGTTCGGCCGTATGCTGCCGCATGTCCGAGAAGATCGCAAGAACTTTCCGTTGCGCACCAGAATTGTTCTGAAAAATATCGGCGGCAAGCGAAAACGCACCGAGTATGTCGGACGATGCAAACGTAGGTTGCAGTTGTCGCGTCCGGGCAACCCAAGCGTTCACGAGCTGTCTGTGTGCCGACGTCAGTTTTTCGCCAAAATACCCAGCGTCGTTTGGAACTTGCGCAGATAAGAGCACGTAAGGTTCGGTGAATGTCTTGTCCGTGATACCGACGATTTCTATTCGCGAGCCTGCCGGGATCTCAGACAGCAGCTTTGTAATTGCGTCAACGTTCGAGTGAAATTCGGTCTTCTTTGTTGGTCCTTCGACGGCTACCGATTTCGTGAGATCAAGGGCGATGACGATGCTCAATGCCTCCTGATCTGCCGCCCGCGCCTGCCCACACAGGACACTCGCGGCAAGGACGACGAGGAGCTTCGTCATGGCGCTGCGAAGCGTGTGTTTCAGCATGGCGTCATAGAAGTTGCGCCAGAAGCGTGCGACAAAGACGTCTCCTTCGAGTTCGAGTCGCTTAAGCTCGAACGTGAGTCCGAGAAGGCGCTCGTGAATCGCGCTGAGACGCTCACGCAAGGCTTGCCAGTCCTCCGACGAGTTCGAACTCATCTTCCAGGCTTCGAAGAGCGCGAGTCCCGCGCCAATCTCCATCGCCGCCGCTGCCATTAGCATCGCAATCAGCAAGTAGAGTGCAGTATTCTCGTAGAAACGGTTCTCTGGTGTTGGCGCGGTCGGCTGCGTGTCGTCCACGATAGTTGGCTCATTGGCGCTTTGGAGTTGCTGTGTGAGTAGACTTCCGCGAATGACCGCCAAACACATGAGGCTGGTGAGTGCCGCAAGGGAAGCCGCGGTAGCTAGGTACTTGAGGAACTTCTCGACATTCCACGCGCGAAGCATGTTCTCGATCACGAAGGGCGAAACCACGGTGATGCCGAAGCAATAGAGATAGCCCTTCCAGCCCAGACGGAACGGATCGAGCGCCAGCACGGTTGATGCGATGCCAGTCGTAGCAAGCAACCCTGCGACGGTCCAGTAGTAGACGGCCTTGCGCTTTCGTGTTCGGAAATCGGCAGCAGGGGGAGCGTGCCGCAACCGATCTTCGAGCTCGCGCCTTTCGTCCATCAGCAGCCCGCCCTCAGCGCGGAGGGCAAGTATGCTAGGTTGATTCGCGAGTTCTATCCGTTGCCGTTCGCAGGCGCAGTAGGCCTCGACCTTACCGACAGTGGTCTCAACGCTTTCGGTGGCGAGTTGCTTGCCGATTTCTTCCGGGTCCAATCGCTGATCTTTCATGATGCTCTCCTTAGATACTGCGTTGAAAATCCAGTCGAACTCTAGCCGCTTACAACCGGCGATCCTGGTCCTCATTGTCAGGGGCGCGATGACAGGAACGGTAACAACCGGCTCCGCGTCCGCCACAAAAAAGGAGTTCCTCCGTAGGAACTCCGTAAATAAAGAACTAATTGGCTTCAAGCACCTTGCGGGCTTGTTCCAGTTTTTCGAGTTGACGCTTGGCTTGTTTGAGTTCTTCTTCTTTTGCCACGACGTCCTCGCGCAGGCGGTTGATCTGGTCAAGCACAACTTGGACCGGGGTTTTCTTTACCCAAGGCTTCCGTTGTGATTGATTGGTGCTCGGTACGGGAGTTGCGGTTGAGGGCCGGCTTGTTTCCCGGTCCGCTGCTTTCTGTGCTGTCATACCTGCCTCCTTTTGAATTTCGGTTTGGGTTGTACGTGCGAACTGCGTTCTACTTGTCTGCGGCAGGCCGAACAGAGTTCGGCGCCTCCCGCAGAGTGTTTGGCTGGTTGATCAATGACGAAGAGTCCGAAGAGCTTTGCCGAAAGCTCGCGGACGGCCTCGTCGGCTTCTTCGGGCGAGAGATTGTGCCGGAAGATCGTGTATTCGTTGTTCCCGGCGTCATACTGGCTAACGAGTTTCAAAGTGTGCTGCATTACGTCGATTCACCTCCTTTTCAAACGTTGGGTTGAAGCGTGCGGCATCACCGCAGGGGCGTTCGGTTGTCGGACCTAGCGGTAAGTTTCGCGATGCGGGTGAGAAATACCTTGAGACACAGCATGTCCTCGTCGAGGCCTGCGAATGCGCCGAGGGCTCCAAGGTGGTTTTCATCGCCCAGGCATTCGACGACCTCATTGAGCTTGGTCCGAGCGTCTTTCGCCTGCCGCTCACAGTCCTTGCGGACCGCCGCGATCAGGTCTTCCGTGGTGAATTGGTTCGGGTTCTGCATGTGGTGGTTCTCCTTTCTGGCTCGCTTCTGGGTTCGTGCGCTGCGTTTCCATCCAGGTTTCGAGTTTGCGGATCGCCTCGCGCTTGACCGGCAGCTCGACGTGGGTGTAGATCGAATTCACGTCTTCGCCCGTTGAATGGCCCATCAGGGCCTTGCGCACGTCGGGCATGACTCCGGCCTCCATCAGCCGGGTGTTGAACGTGTGGCGAAGATCGTGAAACCGGTAGTAACGAATACCGGCCCTGCGGATGCCTGCCTTCCAGGCGGTCTTGATCCGGTGCAGGGGCCGCCCTTTGAAGGTGAAGACCAATCCCGAGGGCTGTGCGAAGCCCTTGAGGAGATGGAAGGCCCGATCGGTCAACGGAATCTCGCGGGCTTCGCCACCAGGAGTCTTCGAGTGGGTGACCTGGAGCACATGGCGGTTGAAGTCAATGTGCTCAAAGCGTTGGGTGAGAAGCTCGCCCCGGCGCATGCCGGTATCGAGCCCTATAATAATGATCGGTTTCAGGTGCGGGGCGGCCGCCCCGAGGAGCTTCTCCTCTTCCTCTAGACTCAAGATCGAGCGAGGTTTCCGCCGCTCGGGCGTCATGCGGACGCGGGCAATGGGATTTGCGGTGAGCAGTCCCTCGTCCACCGCCCAATAAAGAAGGTGCCGGAGCACTTCGATATCGCGATTGAGCGTGGTTTCAGAGAGCGTCCGTTCGGCCTTGCGGCGGTTGCGGTAGTCGCGGACGGCAGCTTTCGAGATGCGCCCGATGGCCGAGTCCGCGAAGTAAGGCAGCAGGACTTTCAAACGGTCGAGATGATAGGGGCGCGGCGAGGCTTCGGCGATGAACCGGGCCGCGAGCGCGCCGAAGGTCATCATGGGAGCGGGCTCGACGATCTGGTGCCGCGCCCGGTTCAGCTCGTCCTTGTGCTCCCGGTCGATCAATTCCGCCTGTCGGCGGTTCGTGGTTCCCGTGGATTTGGAGTGCCGGATGCCGTCGATCCAGACATAGGACCAGAAGGTGCGGCCTCGCCGATAGAGACTCACCGTGGAGTACCTCCTTTCTTTTGTTGTTGACGTTTCAAGATCCAATCGAAAACTTGCTTGTCAAAGAACACGAGCTTGCCGGTGGTGCTCGCCCGCAGGCAGGGCAGGCCCTGCGGCATGTGCCGCTGCCGGACGGTCCACGCTGAGCAGCCGAGGAGTTGGGCAACCTCCCTGATGTCGAGAGCAGCGCCAAGTCCCACCGACCGGGGATTTCTTTCGCCGCTGTCCGGCTTGGTTTGCTTCTCCGCCTCACGCCCGCTATCGCTCATTTCTTCGTTCCTTCTTTTCGAGGAGCCGCCGGATGATCTTCCGAATCCAATCGGGGAGCATGGCCCAGAGAAACCAGAGACCGACGAGGAGCAGTCCGAGGGCGACCATTCCCGCCTGAACTTCTGGCCGCTTGAGCAACTCCTCGATCACCGCTACTGCGACCCAGAGCGAAGCACATACGAGCAGCGCTCCCAGGAGAACGCGAACCAGAAATCCCAAGACACGCCACGCGAGGGAGACCTTGGGCTGGGGTTTCGAGAGATCGGAACTGCCGCATTGGGAACAGGTCTTCGCGATGCGGGGATTCACGTGCAGCCGGGGACAGAGCCTCACATCGAAACTCCGCCCGCAGAAGTTGCAAAACAAGGGCGTGCCGCCCGTCGCTCTCCCGCATTGAAAGCAATACCTCATGAGATTTGTGTTCCTCCTGGGACCTTTTTTGCCTGGGCCAATGCCTGGGCCAGTTTTGGCCCACTGCCCGTGTCCGGAAACCTCAGCTTTTCCAACCGCTTTCGCGTTTCTCCGAAATCCGACTACCACCGTCCACCGGTTCTCCCAAGAGCCGCAGCTTCTCTTCGCCGACGGGCCTCAGCCAGATGGGCGCACAGAGTCCTTCCCGACCCAGATCGTCAAGCGTTCCGAACCAGAAGAGCTTGTCAGTGCGTCGTGCAATCGCCTTGCGTAGTGCCTCACGACGACGTTCCGATGGGAGGAGGACAAGCACCCGGAAACGCTTCTGCCGGAAGCGGCGCTCAAACTCCCCGCCGATGGCGAGCTTCAGATAGAGCTCGACTTTCCGCATCCAGATCGTCGAGGATTCTGTTCCGAGGTCCGCTTCCACGAACATCGGGTGTACGGCATTCTCCGAATCCATGACGATCTCGAAATATCCGTCGGGAACGAGCGGCACCGAAGCCGAGAGGGGAACTTTGAAGCTCAGCCAGTCGCGGCAAGCAACCCCGGTCGGGAGAGGCCGGAATCGCGCCTGGATGAACACGGCATTTACCGCCTGCTGGTGAGCCAGGAACTGGCTGTTCGTGATGAGCGCATCAGTCTTCCAGTGGATCAGCCCGCTCGGATTCTCCCCGATGCGGAGCGAACCCTGCCTTGAGAGTCCGTAGAGCGCCCGTTGCCCTCCGCTCACGGTTCCGACAAACCAGCGGCGGAGCAGCCCCGCCCGGACCAGTTTCAGGAGGCGCCGGTTGGTCCGCCGAACGGAGATGAATCCCGCAATGATCCCAACCTGCTCACTGTCGAGCACCCTGGTGACAAGAAGAGTTCGGAGCAGGCGAATGTCTCGGGCAGTGACGATGATCCCGGCAGCGTGATCGTTTCTCATTCCAGTTCGTCCTCGGCATTGCGGCGAAGCGCCGACTGCCGCTCGGCAATGTCGCGCTCGATGTGTGCCCGTACTCGGCCTCGGCCGTAGCGGACGCGGGTGAGAAGATCGGTGTCGTCAACCTTCGGGGTTTCAACACGGGGCACGCGCACTTCGGTCCAGGGGCTCGAACCGGTCTTCAGGACGAAATGCCGCTGCGGAAGGTTCTTCAGATGTTCGGCCAGGGACTTTCCGCCGTCGAGCGCCTGGGCAACCTGGACGGCATCGGCGCTCGCAAGTTGAAAAAATACCTGCGTTCCGACCGAGGACAAGGCGGCACGCATGTCCGCCGGACACTGATCGAAGAACTGATTCGCCGATATGAGGCCGGTTCCCGTCTTCCGCGCCTCCGAGAGCACGACCTCGATCTCGCTGCCCTGGGCGACGAAGTTCTGCACCTCGTCGCAATAAATGGTGAAGAGCGAACGCCCGGTGCGGGCGAAGAGCGCGTTCTTGAGCATGGTGAAAATCAGGCTGCCGAGCACGAGGCTCTGGCCCCCCAGCCGTCCCTTGGCGAGGTTCACAATGATCCACCAGCCCTCGTCCATCGCTTCCCGGAACGAGAACGTCGAGTGCGCTTGGCCCACGATGTGGCGGAACTTCGGATCGGCGGTGAAGGCCGAAACCTTGTTAAGGATGGGCTCCCGCATGGTCGCCCGCATGGCTTCGCTCACCTGGTCATACCGATGCTCGAAGTATTGACGTACCTCCGGGTTGGCCACCCGCAGGATACAGGCGGTTCGGAAGGCGGCATCGACGAGCAGCGGCGCGAGTTCGACGAGAGTAAGGCCGTTCGTGGAAAGCACGTAGAGCGCATTGCGGAGAAGTTCATCGGTTCTCGCTCCGAAGTGATCGAGCCCCCAGTAACGCCTCAGGATCTCGGCAACCTCGGCAATGCGCACGAAGTCGGGGGATTCCTCTTCGAGCGGGTTGAGCCCGATGGACATGATGGGATCGGCGGGGTCGATCAGGATGACGCGGCCGCTCAAGTGGCGGCGCTCGCGACGTTCGCGGGCGTTGATCGTCTGCAAGAGAAACGGCGTGTCTTCGCCGTGCAGGTCGAAATACAGGAAGCCGCGATCCGCATCGATGTCCTGTTGGGCGAGGTAACGCAGGAAGAAACTCTTGCCGCTTCCGGTCTTCCCGAGGACCACGATGTGGCGCGTGCGCTCTTGACTGCTGAGCTTCACCTGCCGCCGCGTGACCTGTTCATCCACGACGCGCAGTCCGAGTGCGAGGCTGCCGCGTTCTTCATGCCGTGCTCCGCGAGCCTGCCCGCGAAGGCGGTTCCACAAACTTGCGATGAGTTGTTCGAGGAAGAGCATCATGGATCAATTGTCCGGGGTGCGACGACAGGAACGGTAACGGACGGCGCTCTGGAAGATCGACGCGAAAAAACCCAGGGGGCCGGGTAGCCGACCCCCGTGAGAACCTGCGCGGGAATGGGACGACGAATTCAAACGGCCCATTGCACGACCGAAGGGGTGGACGAGAAGAGCCAGTTCCTCAGAAACTTCGTTGCAGGTCGCCGGTGATCGGGTTATAGCGAGTTCCGCAGATGAGACAGGTGACGAAATCGGCTCCGCCGTCCGGATCGTCCCAGACGAGCGTGTCAACATCGTCATTGCCGCATGTCGGACAAGGTGCGAAAGCGTGATTGTCATCATCCATCTTGTTTTTCCTCTCTTTGCTCATTTGGTTCATTTGCGCGTGACAGGAACACAACGGAGGCAGCCACACACGAAAACTCAGGAGCCGAATTGAAATGGCTCCTGAGATGGCCGACGAGGCTGAGTTTTGAGGGAAGGGGAAGGAACTAGCTGGCGTGCGGCGTGAAATTCGTGATCAATACCTCTTTATAGCGTTTCCCCGCAGCCTTCTGGGACGTGTAGTGCAACTCGACTCCCCGGATGTGAAAGCCTGCAAAAAGCCTTCGCACCTCGGGAACATCATTCAGCGACAGAATGAACTTGCCCCGGATGTTCTTAAGCTGCCCGGCCAGCTTTTCAAAATCAGCCTCGCCGAGGTTGTGGCGATAGAGCTTCCTTCCCCAATACGGCGGGTCCAAATAGTAGAGCGTCGTTGCGCGGTCGAATCTCTGAATAACCTCATCGTACGGTGCGCATTCCAGTTGCACCCGCTGTAACCGCTTATGGGCGTTTTCAATGAGCTCGGGAAGTCTCTCCAGGTTGAAACTCGGCGGCTGGATTACGTTGCGGTGATAGACGGGATTCCGTACCAGGCTCGCAAAGCTGTTCCGCAAAATGTAGAGGTAGCGTGCGGCCCGCTGAATGTCAGTGAGCGTGGCAGGATCGATTCGTTTCAGAAGGTCGAACCACGTGCGACTCACGACCACATAATTGAAGTACCGGAGCAGTTCCTCGTAATGCTGCTGGCAGACGCGGTAGAAGTTCACGAGTTCGCCATCGAGGTCGTTCAACACCTCGACTTTGGACGGATTCTTACGAAAAAATATCTTTGCGCCGCCCGCGAATGCTTCCACATACGTCGTATGCTCCGGAAATATTTCAATGACCCGCTTTGCCAGACGGTTCTTCCCACCTATGTACGAAAGCGGTCCAGCCATTTTCTCGGTTCAACAAAGAGCCTTCCCGGTTAGAGACGCTTCGGCCAAGGCCCACATGCCGAAGCGTGGATTTAAGTCTAACGGGTGGGTGGAAAAATGAAAGATACAGAAATGTGCTTGGGATGCGACAAAATGCCGCTAACTGAAATGCGGTGTGCCAGACAACTTTCCGCATCTTTCCGAGATGCGGAAAGTGTCTTAGCATGAGAAGCATCGGTCAGGCGACAGATTCGCCCGAAATCGCTTCGCGCTGAAACTGCATAACAAGCTTCTTGAGGAGCCGGTTCCAAGTTCGAGGTACGCCTCGATACGGGGCACCGTATTCAGGTTTTGGCCGATTTGCAATAAGCATGACGCCCGGTTTCAGCGCCACGTCTACGTTTTTGTCGATTAAAGCCAAGTTCGAGAAAAGATTCTTGACCAAATCGCACTTTTCATCCGGGTTCGCGTTTTGGTAAGCAACTGGCGCATTTCTTATGAGTTCGAGAAATCCTTCGAGCCGTTCCAAGCCACCGCCATTTCCGGCTTCTAAGTTGCGGATTATCTCAAGTGTTCGTTGCTCGTCGCTCAGCAAACCTGCTTTTCGTGCCTCGAAAATAGGCTTCTCAATCGTGCCGTCAATGAATGCATCGGTTAGGCGGCCCAACCGGGTCCGAGTGCCGTCGAGTTGGAGCCTCGCACTGTGCAGTTCTTGTTGACATCGTGTGTGGTCGTCCTTTCTCGCATCTTCCAACCAGCCCTCGATATAGGCCACTTCTTCTGGATCGAACGTGAGCTTAGCAACTAAGGGGACAACCGCCGAGTCAACCGCTTCTTCGCGAACTGTTGTTGTCGGACAAGAGCGTCGCTGGCAGCGATAATAAACATGTTGCTTTTGCAGTTCCCCGATTAGCGTGTAGCCGCAACTCCCACAGCGCACCAATTTCCGGAATGCGAAATTGTGACGCACAGTCCGGACAACGGTTTTTCCGCGAAGAATGGATTGCACGCGCTCAAACAGAGACCTGGCAACGAGTGGTTGATGATTGCCGGCAAAGAGTTCTCCTGTCCGGCGGATGCGGATCATGCCCGCGTAGAACGGATTGTTAAGAATCGTGCTGAGCCCCGTGAGGGTAAGCGTCCGGGCCCGTCGATTGCGAAGACCCCACGCCTGGGCCTCGTCGAGCAGGCGATGCAGGGAGTACTGTCCGGTTCCGTAGAGTGTGAATAGCTTCGCCACAAAAGGAGCCCGCTCCGAGTCCAGTTCCTTTGCCTTAGCTTTTCCGCGATCAAGGTAGCCGAGCGGCGCGGGTAATGGATAGAATCCTTGCTTCAATCGTCCGTAAAAGCCTTTTCTGGTTTCTTCGCGGAGATTGCGGATGTAATCGGAGGCAACCACGGCCTGGATGTCCGCCGAAAGCCTTCCGCCTCGGGTATTGAGATCAAGGCTCTCATTGGCAAAATGCACTTCCACTCCGGCGTCAATGAGCTCTCCCAGATCGGCCCAGTCCTTCAGATTGCGGGCGCTGCGGTCGATTTTGTGAATGATGACACCGCGAACGGCTCCACGCCGAAGCTGTTTCATCATCTGGGTGAAGACCGGGCGGCCACGCTTGGCTGCACTCTCGCGTTCTTCAAACCATTGCGCAATGCTCAATCCGTAGCGCTCGGCATATCGCTGAATCGCATCCGTCTGCTCCTGGAGGGAAACCCCTTTCTCGCCTTGCTTTGCCGTCGAGACACGAATGTATCCAAGATATTGTTTCTCCATGAAATTTCAATTTGGGGTTTTGGAGGAATCGACCTTTGCTTTCATATTACGGGCCTCGATGAGGTCGTCAATGACCTCGGGATGTTCCCGCTCCAATCGTTCGTAAATGCGCCAAACCGTTGAACAGTAGCCGTGCAGAATGTCAGCGATCTCATCGATCTGCTGTTCGCTCGCATTAGGGAATAGATCGGGCAATGCGACCTTGTTTGGCATGGAGGAAATCATACCCAATGCAGAATTCCCGGAAAGATACAGATTGTTGCCGCACTCGCTGCAAGTTCAGATCGGAAAGCAGGGGGATTCATCCAGAGATTTTCCCCAGGGATTCTTGGTCGAAACATCGATTCTTCCGTGCTTTGAGGCTCGCCCGTGGACAACACATCGATCATTGAACTCAAAATCCGTCATGCCACGCGCGTTTTGTATCCTTTCGGGAACTTGATTGTCGTTGCTACTCTTAAGGAAAAGGTCGCATGAGAAAAACCTTGGTCCATGAACAACCTTATGAGTTGCTAGCCAACTATCTGCGCGCCCACCGTCGGAAAACCGGTCTTACACAAGATGATCTGGCACGGGTCCTCGGCTACGGGAACCGCGATTCGATTTCTCGTCACGAACGACGTGAATCGATGCCATCGCTACTGGTCGCCCTGAGCTATGAGGTTCTGTATCGCGTGCCGGTTTCGGAGATTTTTGCCGGGCTGGCAGAGACCGTGGAGTTCAATGTAGAAGCGCAGCTTGCCCAATTCGAGACTTATCTGGGCGAGCAGAGCGCCAGAAGTTCTCGGGCGGTTGCGATTGCGCGCAAATTGGAATGGCTGAGTGAGCGGCGCAGCTCGGGGTATTCGTAACGCGTGACGCTCATGAGTACGACACAACCCAACCGTATCCTAGCGGTCGAAATTCGAGCGGGCCGCCTGGGATATGCGATTGTTGAAACACCCGATAATTTACGAGACTTCGGGGCAGCCTGGTTCGACTCTAACGTGGCAGCACGGTCTCGCATGGCAAGATTGCTCCGGCTTGGTCGGCCTACCGTGCTTGTGCTGCGCGGCGCAAGCGCGCGGTATGCGCGAAGATCGCGGAAACGAAGAGCGGTGGTTCAAATTGCGAGCCAAGAGGCGAGAAAATTGACGATTCCGATAACGCGCATCAGGGAGCCGGCGTTCAAGTCGTATTTCGAGCGCCACTCTTGCCGCGACAAGTACGATATGGCGCGTTTGCTCGCTGGACGATTCCCGGAGATGGCTTGGCGGCTTCCGGAGCGGCCCAAGTTTTACGAACCGGAACCTCGCCCCATGCTCTATTTCGACAGCGTTGCATTGGCAGCGGCATATCTGGAACTTACAAACAGCAACGACTAGCACACATCTCCGCAGGTGGAGCCCTTTCGTCGGCCTCCAAGTGACGTAGCTAAATTACGAGCCGTCACCAGGTGGAGGCCGACGAAAGGGCTGGAATTAAATCTGACAATTTCTCCCCGCGTGGACGATCCGGGAGTTGACTAAATGCCGTTGGTTTGTAAGCTGAGGATATGTGGCCAGAAGCGAGAACCAAGAAAGGCAGGCCGAAACTATACCTGCTAGACACCGATCTTGGAGAGCTAAGCCCTGCGGAGATCCGTGAGCGGGTTTCTACCGCTGCCGCGAGTCATTTGTTGTGGAACATCATGTTCGACACCGAGCGGGAATCTGGAATTCCCAAGGTTCGATACTCGATCACTGAAAAACAAGCTTGGGACATCGCCTTGCGCACACAATATTGGCCGTACTTGAAATTCGAGGACTACATCCGAGAGCTTGTTGATGCAGGCTTCCTCCGTCGCATGTGGACCCGGAGAAAAAAGGATACGGGTTCTCCGCAAGCACCGTTTGTCGAAACAACAAACTTCTAAAACTGCATCACCATTTTCTCAGCCCACACGCTCAATAAACCACTTTGTATTCGTGTTCGTCTCACATTGTGAGACAATCCGTGATTTCGCCTTCACAGACCCGCGTCTCGGAGTGGATGGTCTACCGTAGTTCGTGGGGGCGGCATCGGATACGGGGTTGGGTATTCTTTCTCAATTCACGCACTGCAAGAGCTCTTCGAGGCTCGGTTCATCTTTTTCGCAAGCACGCAAGAAAAGCCGCCGCTACTGAAAACGCGCTACACTCGCGCGAGTACCGCGGGCCGCACCTCGGGAAATTGCTTGGCGATGTAACGCTCTTTCTGCCGGTGATCGAATTCCTTGATGCCTCTGAAGGTGCGTATGGCCCTCGCCAGAGTGTTTCGCTCGTCGGTACGGCTTCCAAACCGCTGGTGCCAGAATCCCCAGACCATCTGTATGTCGCCGAGATTCACATGGTTGCTCGCCCGTTCCGCGATGTTCTCGGCTCGTTTCAATAGCCAGTACGCTTTGCCGGGTTTGTTTTCTTCAATATAAATTTTGGCGAGGATCATCTCCCCGTGGGCGTCATCACGTCCGATCTTCATCCATCGGGCAATGGCGATCCCGAGGAGAAGCCAGCAACGTGCTTCCGCATAGTATGCGCGACCGAGCCGATGAATGACGCTCCCGATGTTTCCGCATGAGGCCTGCACCATCTCGTAATTGCCTGCGATCAGATTCGCTTCGAGCGCCTGAAGCAAGTGGTTCACAGCTTCCAAGTGCAACCCTTTCTTCGTGAGATATCCGCCCGTCCGATGCGCTACCAACCCCAGCGCAATTCGGTCGCCGCTCGTTTCTGCGTAGGCAGTGGCGGTACTGATCGCGCTTTCAACCGCGCGGTCTGAGGCAACGCCGCTTGACGCTCGTTGATAGGACCAGGCAAGCGCTGTGTAAAACTGCGCCTTGAGACCCCGATCCCGAACCCGGCGAAGCAACCGCGCGTTGTCGAGCAGCATCTTTCGGGCCAAGCCAAACTGTCCGATGCGGAAGCGCACTTGCACGGCTCCCAATCGTGCGACCAACCGCAACTGAGGACTCAAGGATGTGCGCCGCGCGAGTGCCAACAGGCATCGGTAGGCAGTTTCTCCGTCATTCCGTCTTCCATCTTTTTGCTTCGCGCCGTGCATGAGCCTTCCCCGGAAGATGAGCCATTGGGAACGGGCATAGGAAAAGGTAAATCGAAACAGTTCCGTCCGCTCAGAAACCGCGTGTCCGGCTCCGAGACGAAGGCGCTTCCTGACTTCAGGGAGCGGAATGTCGAATTCGATGGAAAGCGGGCCCACGAGCAAACAATAGGGGCCGCCCCATCTCGTTTCGGCCTTTACGAGCGATAGGCGGTTCTTCTCGAACGCTTGCAGATACCGTCCGAGATTGGTTGTGATGTGTCGCCTGCTCTTGCCCGCCCATGTCGGCAGGCGTGCAATGTCCGCTATTGGCACCCAGGCCTGTTCCCCAGGAAGGGTGAGGCGGCGAAAAGCCAAGAGGGCCAGCCACTCGAAACGCATTCGTTCGCGTCTGCGAAAAAGCCAGCGCGCTCCACCCCAACGGAGATTCTGGTGCTCGAAGGAGATGAACAGTTTTGCCATCGGGACCTCCCCGACAACTGTAGAAAGTGTAGATGACAAGGCCGATTGACTCCAGGCGGTGAAGTGGCACACTCGGCCCTGTGAGCTGAATCGCCATTTGGCTGGACACGGCCAAAAAGAAAAACCCAGGGCGGTGAGCAAGACCACCCTGGGAACCCCGCTTACGCGGGGGGCGTCAGCCATAGGGAACAGCGATATGACTAACACCCAGCGCGTCACCACTGTCCGCAGAGACAGTGCCGATAGCTTCGCACATTCTGGAAACCCCGAAACCACAATCACAGATCAGACAGCGAAGCCCTTTCTTTTTAACGTCTCTGTGCCCAATCGTCAAGGAGCGCCACAGGATACCCACGGCTGCGAGAGATCTGTCCGACCCGAGGTTCGGCCTGTGCCATCGCGTCAGACCTTCCGGAAAATCGTTTGCTCCGGGCCCGGCGTCGCGCTTTTGGACAACGACGCAGCGCACGCGACAATCCTCGCAGATCGTCTGCGCGGCCGCCCGCTAACGCTGACAACACATTGCGACCCAAAAGATGCACTGCAGGCCTTGCACCGCGATCCCTCTGCGTATGACGTCGTGGTCGTGAACGTTTCGGATGTATCGCAGCCGTGGCTTGCGATCCTTCGCCGATTACTGGAGGCTTGCTCCAGCCACAACTCACCGCATACCCCTCTGTTTCTTTGCACATCACGGATCAAGAGGGACCCTCAATTCCAACTCGCGATTGAGCGCCTCGGAGTGCGTTTCGTTTATGAGAGATAGCTTGGAGTCAGTTGTTGACGGCGTCGATCTTCTTTTGGCCGAACTGCGAGCCTTAAAGTCTCAGGGACCGCAGCTGAGGATCGTGCACAGGTTCCGGGAGCCTGGAACGTTGTGCGCCGCAGGGGAAGAAATCGCGGTGGTGTGCTTCGTCCATCGCGGCCAGCTTTATCCGCTCCGCTTGTCGCTCGCATTGCGGATGCTCATCGACTACTTGGCCAAATATTCCCGTTTTCCGCAGAGCGCATCCCAGATTGAGGTGGGGATACGCGCTGATCCCTTCTACCTGAAGCACGGGGCCAATGCGATGCTCCACAACGGACTCAAACGCAGAATCAGCCGAACGGCCATCAGGGAATATGTCAAACGCCTTCGGCTAGCGATTGGGGCAGCATTCGTAAAAGCAGAAATCAATCTTGATCCGCGACAAGTGATCGTTTCCGAGCTGACCGTAATGAACGAGGTCGGATACCGGCTGAAGGCGACCATCGAGTGGTTTCACATGGAGCGCGCGCCTTTGATCCGCAAGCCCTAGCTGGCTTCTGATTATCCGGTTGCGGGAGTGTATCCAGCGAATGACTGCGGCGTGTCGGGAGAGCGGGCTGGATGCTCCTCAATTTGAAGATCGGGACACATTTTCGAGTGACGCTCTCGGCCATACCCCGCAGTGCACCAGCAACAGATGTTCGGAACGCGGCTATCCCTTGCCGCACTGGCCAAAAGTCCAGAGGCTGGACTCGCAACCTCTCAGATCGCAAAGCAGATCAAGCTTTCTCCACGCGCGGCCCGAACACGTCTCGCATCACTCGTGGAGCGAGGATAGATTGTAGAGATTGGAAGCGGGCCGCAAGACCCTCATAGGCGCTATTACCTCGCATCTGAGAAGCCGTGAGTCCATCGAGAACGTCTCATGTGCAGTTTTGCTCTGCCGGGGAGAAGGGTATAGGGTGACCTGCAATGCCACCGATTTCTTATTGGGCGCATTCAGCGCCAAATTCTCTGCCCGGCGCGGATTCGAGGGCTGGGTGGCAGCCTTTGTCCGTTCATCTGGAAGCGGTCTCGCGGTTGGCGCAGAGTATGGCTTCGGCGGCCCGTCCAGTGGACGGAAGGCTGGCCGCTCTTGCTGGCATCGCCGGGTTGCTCCATGACTTCGGCAAGTATTCCGACTGCTTCCAGCGGATGCTGTGTACCGGCCAAGGACGCTGCCAACATGCGATCCACGGGGCCATGCTAGCGTATTTTGGCCAGGAGGGCGCGGCGCGAGAACCGAGGCTGAATACCGTGATGGCGGCCATCGCCGGTCATCACGCCGGACTGGCGGATTGGTGCGACTATAAAACAAGGCTCAGTGAACGGCGTTATCGGGACGAGACTGACAAAATTCTTGTGCGGGCTGCCGCAGACTGTTCCGAATTGGGGCGAATCGTCTCTTGCCTAGACAGCCAACAGGATGCTTCCACAGGTTCAACGAAGGGAAGGATTGATCTTTTCGTGCGGATGCTTTTCAGTTGTCTGGTGGATGCGGATCGGTTGGACTCCGCTAGACGGCCGCTGTTGCAAGACGATTTGCGCGCAGACGAGCGGCTTCAAATATTACTGAAGCACATTGCCGATCTCCAGAACAATTCGCCCGATGGGCCAGTCAAGCGGATGCGCGCGCATGTGCTGGAGGACTGCCTCAATGCGGCTTCGTCCGAGCAAAAACTCTTCTCGCTTTCGGTGCCGACCGGCGGCGGCAAGACGCTGGCGACGATGGCTTTTGCCTTGCGGCGAGCGGCGCTCTATCCAGGACGGTTCCGGCGGGTCATTGTGGTCATTCCCTACCTCTCTATCATTGAACAGAACGCAGAGGTGTATTCCAGAGTCTTTGGTCGGGACGCACTACTGGAGCACCATTCGGGCAGCCTCCAGAAACTAATGGAAAAGCGTGTCGAGAACGACGAACCGCACTTCGTTCCCGCTCCCGACAGAGAAGGCGCGGAGGAAAAGAAATACCAGGAACCTGTGCTTCGTCCGGAAACAGAGAACTGGGATGCTCCGCTCATTGTGACCACGTCGGTCCGCTTTTTCGAGAGTCTGTTTTCAAACCGGCCTTCGGACTTGCGGCGCGTGCATAACATCGCCCGCTCCATCGTGGTTCTCGACGAGGTGCAAACGCTGCCCCGCAGGCTGCTGGGGCCGCTGCTTGACATGATGAAGGAACTGGCCGAGGACTGGGACACGAACTTTGTCTTTTCGACGGCCACGCAACCGGCCTTCGAGAGGCCAGGACATAAAAGAGACTTGCGCTGGGAGCCGGGGACGCTGACCGAAATCATTCGCGAACCAGCATCGCTGCGTGAAGCGCTCAAGCGCGTGGAGATCCACTGGGAAATCAACGCTCCCGTTGGCTGGCCGCAGATCGCGCAACGCATGATTGCCGTACCCCAATGCCTTGCCATCGTGAATGTGCGCGATCACGCCGGTCAACTCTATGCGGAGTTACTGTGCGCTGCGGATGAAGCGGGACGGTCAGAACAAGGCATTTTTCATCTCTCCACGCGCATGTGCGCGGCACATCGGCTGCGAGTGCTGGACAAGATTCGCAATAGGCTAACTGTGGGCGAGTCGTGCCATGTGGTATCGACGCAACTGGTCGAGGCAGGCGTGGATGTGGATTTTCCGCTGGTGCTGCGCGCACTGGCCCCGCTCGATTCCATCGTCCAGGCCGCCGGGCGCGCGGACCGCGAGGGAAAGATCACGGCCTCGTTGGGCCGGCCCGGTGGCAAGGTAGTGGTCTTTCTTCCCGGAGATCACAAGCTGCCGCCGAACGAATACAAAGAGGCGGCTGGAATCACAGACGCTTTGGTGAGAGACGAGATCGAAAGTGGCGGCGACGTGCAGGTGGACTCCGCCGATGCAATTCGGAACTATTTCGAGCGCTACTACGGAGTGGGCGGAACGGATCTCGGAGAGAATCTATTGGACTTGCGCAATAGACTGAGTTTTGCCTCACTGGCCCAGGAATTCGAGATGATCTCGAACCGGACGAGGGATGTTTTTGTCCCGGACGATGAAGATGCGCGGAAGTCGATCGAGAGGTTGCGTTCGGCGGGTGAACTCACGCTCTCGTTGCGTCGCGCCCTGCAGCGCCACATGGTGGGGTTGAATCCTTCTGAGTTCGAGAAGGCTAAGGGCGTTGTCGAACAGTTGCCATTGGCAGGCGGGGATGAGATTTGGGTCGCCGTGGATCAGGCTTACGATGAGCGATTGGGACTGGTTTTCAACCCTGGGCCGGAAAAGCTGGTGTTGTAGAGACGGGGAACGGGAGTGTACCCATTCCCCGTATAGTTCTATAACCTATTGAAAAACCAAATGGTTTCAACCCACGAGGGCCGCCAAACACCCTCGACTCGGCATCCGCAAAAAACATTCTTGTACAACGCGGACGATTTCGGCCTCTGACCGATCTGATGGCCACAACCCGACCGCGAGCCGCTAGAACGGTTCGCGGCCCAGTCAGGACAGCCCGGAACGGGGGATACGATTTGTCTTGTGTACTCATGGCATCCCCCCCTTCCGCAAAACCTGATCCAGCATACGACTTTTCATGGAAAATGGAGAGTTTATTCGCCCGAATGGAAATGGAGGTTCGATCGATGTCCATTCCAAGTGTTCGCGTCCGGGTCTCCGGGGAGTTTGCGTGTTTCACCCGTCCAGAGGCCAAGGTTGAGCGATTTTCTTACCCGGTGATCACGCCTTCGGCGGCGCGCAACATTCTGGACGCCATCTGCTGGCGTCCGCAGATGCGCTGGATCGTGACCGGCATTACGGTGCTAAAGCCGATCCGCCTGATGAGCGTTCTTCGCAACGAAGTCCAGAGCAAGGTGTCGCCGGGTTTAGTCAAACGGTGGATGCGCTATGCCTCCACCTTTGAGCCACTTGTGGCCGGAGCGGGCAACGGTACCGACGGAACGCCACGCAACACCACGCTGCTGCGCGACGTCGCCTATTGGATCGACGCTTATCCGCATGTCTTCGACGCTTCCGGCGACAACACACCCGTGAAGTACGTCGAGATGATGCGGCGGCGCATCGAAAGGGGGCAATGCTTTCAGCGGCCTTATCTGGGCTGCCGCGAGTTTGCCGCCGAGTTTGGCCCTCCGCGCGAGGAAGAAGACCGGCCCATTCAGGACTCAATGGAGATTGGCCGGATGCTCTATGACATTGCCTTTCTCGCGGACGGTAACCGCGCCGCGTTCTTTGAGGCGCGCCTTGAGAACGGCGTAATGGATACCCGCCCGGAAACGGCGTTGCCCGATGAAGGCCGGCGCCAGGAGGTGCTCGGATGCTCGTACAGGCCCTAGCCGAATACGCGGACCACTACCTGTCCGAAGAGTTGAACGACGCGGCCTGGGAGATGAAGCCCGTGCCGTGGCTGCTGGAGATTTCCAAGCAGGGGACCTTTCTGAATGCGACCCCACGCATGAAAACGGAGACACGCGGCAAGAAGCAGGTGCAGGTTCCCGTGCAGATGAGCGTGCCGCGCTCGCCGGTGAACCGCAATAGCGGGGAGCATCCTTTGCTGGGGACCGATGACATCGCCTACGTGCTCGGCGTTGGCCCGTGGATGCCGGACAAAAACTCCGCCAGAGAGAAGGCCGAAAAACACCACCAGGCATTTGTCGCACTCATCGGCAAAGCTGCGGCGGACACCGGAGACGCTGCCCTCGTTTCTTGCACCCATTTCTACGACAATGCGGAAGAAGTGGAAAAGGCACGCAACGCCTTGCGGGATGCGAAGCCCGGCACTCTCGTCGCTCTTTCCGTGGGCGGGCCGCTGGTGGATTGCGAAACCGTTCAGCAGTTCTGGCGCAAGCATTACCAAATCGCCTCTGCTAAATCCGTGGAGGGCATTTGGGCTGAATGCATGATCTCTGGAGCTATTGGCCCGATTGCACCGACTCATCCGAAGATCAAAGGTGTTTCAAACCTCGGCGGAAGAGCTGAAGTTGGATTGATGTCCTTCGATAAGAAAGCCTTCCGCTCCTATGGATGGGAACAGAACCGGAACAGCCCGGTCTCGCCGGCTCGCGCGCTGGCCTATGTGCTGGCCTTCAACGATCTGCTCAAGCAGGACAAGGGTCGGCGGGTAGATATTGCCGGTATCGGATTCTTGTATTGGCTTAGAAACCCCGATGACATCAACTCTATTGACCCGATGGATCGCTATGACCCCAAGCAGGTCAAAGATAAGCTCGCTGGCACGGTCCGGAGCGTCCATCTCGACCCGAACCGCTTTTACATGGTAGCCGTTTCCGGCAATGGCGGAAGGTTGCGTGTCCGTCTTTGGGTGGATCTTGCACTGGCAGAGGTGCAAAAGAACATCGAGGACTGGGATGAGCAGCTACTCGTCGAGTATCCGAAGTATCCCGGAGGAGGGCCGCCTCCGATGCGGCTCTGGCAACTGCTCTATGCCCTGGAGCGCGAGGGCAAGCCGGATGAGCACACGGTGCTGGCGCTCATCCGACGTCGGGTCGAGGGGATGCCGCTTGGCAATTCAGTGCTTTCGAAGGCGCTCACGCGCCTACGCCACCCCGGCGGAAGCGAACCGAAGGGAAAGACGGGAGAGAAGAAAGGCGATCCTATGCCGCTGGCGCGTCTGCGTGCGCCCATCGGCCTGATTCGTATGTGGATCAACGATCAATTTCGAAAGAAAGGACAAAGCGAAATGAGTGAGGGACTGGATGAAAGCTGCAAGATTCCGGCCTATGTCTACGGTCGGCTGATGGCAGTTTACGAAAACCTGCAATGGACGGCTGACGATGCCGAGCAAGAACATCGCCTCGGAAAGACAGAAAACAAAGAGAAGAAAGAAATCAATCTCACTGTTTGCGACCGATATTTTGGACTGGCTTCGACCGTTCCCAGGGTTGCATTCCCGCTACTTGAGAAACTATCGAGAGCACACAAGCGGAAGCTAAGGCGAGAGAACCGTAGAGCTGCAAACGCCATCGACGCAAAAATTGAGGAGTTGTACGGCTTCTTGGAGCATTTAGAGGGCGGCCCATTTCTTGCACATCTCGGACTCGAAGGCCAGGGCCTCTTTGCCCTCGGCTACTACCACCAGAAGGCCCGGTCGCGCGCACAGGCGCAGGAGCGCAAGCGGGCTAACGCCACCGCCACCGCCAATGAATCTCTTAACGAAGCAATGAATGAAACCCGCGATGAGGAGAGCAACTAATGAGCACGATTGAGAACCGCTACGACTTCGTCTTTCTGTTTGACTGCCAGGACGGCAACCCAAACGGGGACCCGGACTCCGATAACAGCCCGCGCTTTGACCCCGAGACGTTCCATGGACTTGTCTCCGATGTCTGCCTCAAGCGCAAAATTCGCGATTATGTGCGCTACGCCAAGACGGCGGGGGACAAGGCAGAACCTGGATACGGCATCTTCGTACTGAGCGGCAACACACTTGAAAGCAACCAGCGGCAGCCGTTCGAGCAATTGACCGGCGAGGACAAGATCGAAGCCAAAGGCAAGGACACCAAGCCGACGGACATCGAGAAGGCCCGCCAGTGGATGTGCAAGAACTTCTTCGACATCCGGGCCTTCGGGGCCGTGATGAGCACGACGGAGTTCAATTGCGGACAAGTGCGCGGCCCGGTGCAGATCACCTTTGCGCGCTCCATCGACCCGATTCTTCCGACCGAACACACCATTTCACGCCAGGCATTTACGGGCGAGAAGGACATCAAATCCGGCACTGGGACGTTGGGCCGCAAGCATACCATCCCCTACGGCCTGTATCTCGCGCATGGCTACATCAACCCGGTTTTCGCCGCCAAGACCGGCTTCAACGAAGACGATCTCAAGCTCTTGTGGAAGGCACTCGCCAATCTGTTTGAGATGGACCGCTCAGCGGCGCGGGGCACCATGTCCGCGCGTGGGCTTTACATCTTCAAGCACGAGAGCAAACTGGGCAACGCGCAGGCGCAACGGCTCTTCGAGTCGATTGAGAAACAGATCAAGAAAAAACCGGAGGTTGAAAGCCCGCGCGCTTTCAGCAACTACACCGCCGTTGTAGCTCCCGATCCCGGCTCATTACCGGAAGGCATTACCTTCATCGATGGACTGGCATAAATCCGTCGCCGCCAAGGCGGAACAATATGTACACAGAAGAGGACCTCCTCCCGCTCTCCGGTCTCCAGCATCTCGCCTTTTGCGAACGGCGCTGGGCGCTGATCCACCTGGAGCGGCAGTGGGAGGAAAACCTCTTCACCGCCGAGGGCAAACTTCTCCACCAGAAGGCGCACTCGGCCGAGATTGAATCCCGGCCCGATGTGCTGGTTCGGCGAACTCTCCTGCTGCGGTCCTTTCGCCTTGGCATCTCCGGGCAAGCCGACATTGTCGAGTTTCTACCGTGCGAAGCTGCGGAGTCGGGTGTTCCCATGCCGCACCGTAAAGGGCTCTGGAAGCCGTATCCAGTGGAATACAAGCGGACCCGCGACAAACACGGCAGCGTGGCCTATCGAATTCAGCTTTGCGCACAGGCGCTCTGTCTTGAAGAGATGCTTAACGTGCCCATTCCCACCGGGGCCGTTTTTGACGGCAAGGCAAAGCGTCGTGAAGTGGTGATATTTGACGAGCCGCTTCGTCAGGAGGTCGAACACTTCGCCGCCCGCATGCATCAGATTCTTCAATCCCAAACAACACCACTGGCCGTCTACGCGAAGAAATGCGAAGGCTGCTCCATGAAGCCCGTCTGCCTACCGTCGGTCGTCGAATCTGCCAGTGCATCCCGCTATCTGAACCGCGCAATTGACGCCAACCTCAGACAGGCTCCCTATGAGTGCACCAACAAAGATGAGGACCAGTTCCGATGAGAAAGCTCCTCAACACCTTGTATGTCACCATCCCCAATGCCTACCTCAGCAAGGATGGAGAAACCGTTCTCGTTCGGGTCGAGCACAAAACCCTTCTTCGCGTACCGATTCACACGCTTGAAGCCATCGTCTGCATCGGGTTGGTCTCGATGAGTCCTCCCCTGATGGGATTCTGTGCCGAGCACAACGTCGGTGTGAGTTTTCTCAGCGAACACGGCCGTTTTCTTGCTCGCATTCAAGGGCCGATCCACGGCAACGTTTTGTTGCGCAGAGAGCAGTACCGCCGCGCCGATCAGGATGTGGGTTCAGCCGCCATCGCAAGATCCATCCTGCTGGCGAAGATCGCCAACAGCCGGACCACGCTCATGCGTGCTGGCCGTGAGCACACCTCAGAGACTATTGATCGCGCCTCCACGCAACTTGGCCAATCGTTGCGCCTGATCGAGTCAGCGCCTTCTCTCGATGGTTTGCGGGGAGTCGAGGGAGATGCCGCGCAGACATATTTCGGCGTTTTTGACGAACTCATCCTGCATCAGAAGGAGGAATTCTCTTTTCGCACACGCAGCCGCCGCCCTCCACTCGACAATGTCAACTCATTACTCTCGTTCCTCTATGTATTGCTGGCGCACGACATCGCCTCGGCTTTGGAAACGACCGGCCTAGACCCTGCCGTTGGATTTCTGCACAGTGACCGCCCCGGTCGTGCCGGCCTTGCTCTGGACCTCATGGAGGAACTCCGCCCAGTGCTGGCCGATAGGCTCGCACTTACCCTCATCAACCGCCGCCAGATTGCCGGAAACGGGTTCTCCCGTGCGGAATCCGGTGGGGTGACCATGAACGATGCTACGCGCAAAGAGGTTCTGGTTGCATGGCAGTTGCGCAAACAGGAGGAGGTTCTCCATCCATTTCTGGACGAACGCATCCCCTTTGGCCTGGTGCCCTATGCGCAGGCACTTTTGCTGGCGCGCCACTTGCGCGGCGATCTCGACGCCTACCCTTCCTTCATCTGGAGATGACAGAGCATGATGGTGCTTGTGACGTATGACATGGGAACGGAGTCCGCCGGCGGAAGACGCCGCCTCCGGCAAATCGCCAAACTGTGTCAGAATCATGGTCAGCGGGTGCAGTTCTCGGTTTTTGAATGTCTCCTTGAACCTGCCAAGTGGGTCGCGTTTCGCGCCAAGCTGCTGACAATCATCGACCCAGCAACCGATAGCCTGCGCTTCTATTTTTTGGGAGCACACTGGCAGCGGCGCGTGGAACACGTCGGAGCGAAGCCCGGATACAACCCGGAGGGACCCCTCATTCTTTAGCGCGAACATCAAGTGCACAGCCCATACCACGTATGGTTCGCGCTTGCGCCATCTCTCTCATTTCACATATTTTGCACGTCCATACTTATTTTCCGGGTGTTCTCTGCTCCTGTTTTTTGCTGAGGTCCGCGCAATTCCCAGGCTAGGATGCAGAAATCAAAGCTGTTACAGTAGAGCAGGTCGCGCCCCGTGCGGGGCGCGTGGATTGAAACTGGTTGCCAATGATGGCACCAATTTGCGTATACGGTCGCGCCCCGTGCGGGGCGCGTGGATTGAAACATTATCAGATCTGTTGAAGCCCACATCGATCGGCGGTCGCGCCCCGTGCGGGGCGCGTGGATTGAAACAACCGGCGCTCTTCAAGTCGCTTTCTGGTTGCCACGTCGCGCCCCGTGCGGGGCGCGTGGATTGAAACAACACCGATCCGGTGAAGATCCGCCTGGAGCTGCTGGTCGCGCCCCGTGCGGGGCGCGTGGATTGAAACACACAGATCGTTGGAGGGCTCATCAAGCAAGGCCGGTCGCGCCCCGTGCGGGGCGCGTGGATTGAAACGTCTGAACCGGACTCCATGTACCCGAGGAATATGGTCGCGCCCCGTGCGGGGCGCGTGGATTGAAACAAGCTAGGCCTCGAAACGTCGCGGTTTTGAGCAGGTCGCGCCCCGTGCGGGGCGCGTGGATTGAAACTTCGCGAGGCTTGCGCCGGGGAACTTGAAGTCGAGGTCGCGCCCCGTGCGGGGCGCGTGGATTGAAACAATCTGGCTACCGTGTTGGCGAACATAGCCACCGGTCGCGCCCCGTGCGGGGCGCGTGGATTGAAACATTTTATGCGCTGGGCAATTCGGCCACGATTGCGGTCGCGCCCCGTGCGGGGCGCGTGGATTGAAACGTCCTTGACGATGTTCGTGTTTCCGGTGCCGCAGGGTCGCGCCCCGTGCGGGGCGCGTGGATTGAAACACCTGTTCCGAGCTGATGGCCAAAGGAGACGAACGTCGCGCCCCGTGCGGGGCGCGTGGATTGAAACGGCGAAAGCCCGGTAATCGGGCCGGGATACTGAGTCGCGCCCCGTGCGGGGCGCGTGGATTGAAACACGGTGAAAGAGGAAATTTGGTAAACCTCTGTGGTCGCGCCCCGTGCGGGGCGCGTGGATTGAAACCCGTGGCCCCGCCGGACGAATTCTGGAAGTTACCATTGTCGCGCCCCGTGCGGGGCGCGTGGATTGAAACTGCTGGTCTTTCTCGTTCGTGCATTGTTGGTTCGTCGCGCCCCGTGCGGGGCGCGTGGATTGAAACTGCAGCATCGGGTTCGACAACTCAATGTCGTTATCGTCGCGCCCCGTGCGGGGCGCGTGGATTGAAACATGGAAGCCTGCAGAGCGCCGTTGGCGCAAATTGTCGCGCCCCGTGCGGGGCGCGTGGATTGAAACAACTCCTCGAACGTGAGATAGGTGTCGTGCTGCAGTCGCGCCCCGTGCGGGGCGCGTGGATTGAAACATCTATGTGCCGCGGTACTGGCAAGGACAGATTGTCGCGCCCCGTGCGGGGCGCGTGGATTGAAACCAGGGTACCTCACCATGCCCCTAATGAACCTAAGGTCGCGCCCCGTGCGGGGCGCGTGGATTGAAACTGCAGATCGGCTAAGTTCTGCACCGGGTCACCTGGTCGCGCCCCGTGCGGGGCGCGTGGATTGAAACAACTAATGTTGAATCTCACAACAAAGGAGCACTAGTCGCGCCCCGTGCGGGGCGCGTGGATTGAAACATGCACCTTCACGATGGCACTCCACAGCGACTGGAGTCGCGCCCCGTGCGGGGCGCGTGGATTGAAACAGCTGCACGCTTCCACTCAATCCCGCGCCTGGCGTCGCGCCCCGTGCGGGGCGCGTGGATTGAAACTCGAACCACTGGTGGGGGAGTCGGGCCGCCACCATGTCGCGCCCCGTGCGGGGCGCGTGGATTGAAACAGCACATCGTCATCGAAGTCGGCGATGGAATATCGTCGCGCCCCGTGCGGGGCGCGTGGATTGAAACCTGAACAAGTGGAATGTGATGGTGGAACTGACTGGTCGCGCCCCGTGCGGGGCGCGTGGATTGAAACCCGAGAATATTCGCGAGCACTCCCAGCAAGAAAGTCGCGCCCCGTGCGGGGCGCGTGGATTGAAACATTTGCTACTTCGAGAATTTGGCG
>Ga0182014_10001825_pt1 | contig 27781 bp, 22 predicted proteins | sample 612S2DmetaG_FD_120489 | JGI IMG/M metagenome (GOLD analysis project Ga0182014, IMG submission 120489) | Permafrost microbial communities from Stordalen Mire, Sweden - 612S2D metaG | ecosystem: Environmental > Terrestrial > Soil > Wetlands > Permafrost | place: Sweden: Stordalen | collected... | reverse complement strand
CCTGGGCTGATGAGTCAAAGCCCTTCGGGCTGGACTGCAAGCGCTTCGGGCTGGACTGCAAGCGCTTCGGGCTGGATTTCAAGCGCTTCGGGCTAAGCTCTTTGTCTATCAAGGCCTGCAAGAATAATATTTCCTTCGTCATCTGACGACCAGCGCTGGAATTAGACGAGTTTCCGCTCCGGCAGGCAATCCGAAAACCGCTGCAGCCGGTCCGAAAATGTCCGAACTCCAGACTGCGAGCCATCCCCGGCTCGCAGCGGCCATGAGGGCAAAAGGCGACAGAAGGTCCAACACCCAAGCCCATTGTCACCCGCTGCGAGCCGAGACGGCTCGCGGTCCGGGAGCTTGATGCAGTCCTGGTGGTTGTGTGAATCGCCGATTTTGTTACCGCGGTTCTCGCGGCTTGACTATCCTATGCCGGTGGGATTCAGTCGTCAGAGCGTGCTGAGAATGCCAATGACCTGCCCAAATGTCTGCGTCGCGGAAGAACCCGATTCCCAGTGTGGTGCGGGCATGCGCAGGAAGATTCGCCATCCCCGAGTGTCGCTGGGCTTCCTGCTATGCTTCGCAATGGCTGCATTCGCCAGGGAGGGAGTCCCCGGGTCGCGCGATTACGTGGTGGATACGTGGCAAGCGGAGGATGGTTTGCCGCAGAACTCTGTAACCGCCCTGGCGCAGGCGCGCGACGGGTATCTCTGGGTGGGGACGCAAGACGGTCTGGCTCGGTTCGACGGGGTGCGTTTCGTTGTGTTCCACGCGCTCAATACGCCTGCCATTCACAACAGCCGGATTGTGCAGGTCTTTGAAGATCGCCGCGGAGCGCTGTGGGTTGGAACGGAAGACGCGGGCCTGGCGCGGTTGGAGCGCGGGCAATTCACCGCTTTCACTTCGCCTCATCGGGGAACGGCATATAATTACGCGCGCGTGTTGTGCGACGACGCGAAAGGAGGACTTTGGATGGCGACCTGTGAGAACCAGTTGGTGCGCTGGCATGACGGCGGGTTTACCGTGCCCTCGACCAATTGGAGTCTTGCGGGAACCTCGGTGCGGGGCGTAGCGGGCGACCTGACGGGGGAGGTTTGGGTGGGAACCGACGAGGAACTGGCCGTTTGGCGCGAGGGGGCATTCAGGGTGGTGTGGGGACGCCAGCAGGAGGAGGGCTTTAGCGTTGAATGGCTCGCCGCCAGTCACGCCGGCGGCTGCTGGGTGGTGGCCAACGGACGGGTCAGGCGGTTTCATGAGGGCAAATGGGCCGAGGACCTGGGCGCTTACGCCTGGACGAACCGAGTGGTTTATGGCCTGCACGAGGACCGTCAGGGCCAGGTATGGGTGGCGACGATGGGCGATGGCTTGTTTCGTTATGGCACGAACGGAGCGGTGTTGCGGCTGACGGCGCGTGAAGGGTTGCCGACCGATTTGGTCCGTTGCGTGACTGAGGACCGCGAAGGGAACATCTGGGTGGGCACGGAAGGAGGCGGATTGTGCCGGCTGAAGCCCGCACTCTTCCAGACCTGCGCGCGCGAGCAAGGCCTGTCCTCTGACCAGATACAGGCCGTCCATGAAGATCAAGAAGGGGCGCTTTGGATCGGCACGAACGGCGATGGGCTTGACCGGATGAAGGATGGCAAGGTAGACCGGTTCGGGCTAGCCCAAGGACTCGCCAACGGCCATGTCTGGTCGGTCCTGCGCGACCGCCAGGGGGTGGTATGGGTGGGAACCTGGGATGGCCTGTTCCGGGGCGAGCAAGGCCAGTTCGTTCGCGCCTCCGATAACGTGATCATCGGAGGTTCGGTGACCGCCTTGTATGAAGATTCGCAGGGGACGCTTTGGGTGGGGCAACAAACCCTCGGTGGGCTGGCCTGCTGGCGCAACGGACGCCCGGCCGCCGTCACCATCCCCGGAATGGCTGCCAGCCGTGATGTCCGGGCTCTGGCAGAGGACTCGGATGGGGCCCTGTGGATCGGCACGAACGGGGACGGCCTGTATCGCTTCAAAGCCGGTCAATTCACTCGCTTCGGCATTTCGGAGGGATTAGGCAGCGAGACCATTTGGTCCTTGCTCGCGGATAGTGACGGCACGATATGGATCGGCACGGCACATGGCGGCCTGAGTCGCTGGCGTCATGGCATGATGACCACGTGCACGACTCGGCATGGGCTGGTCAATGATGTCATCTGCCAGATCTTCGATGATCATCACGGACACTTGTGGCTGGGTTCGCATGGCGGCGTCTTTCGCGTTCGCAAGGATGAACTGGACCGCCTCGACGGCGGCGGCAACGCAACGGTGCAGTGCCTGAGCTTCGGCAAGGCGGACGGCTTGCCCACGATGGAATGCAGCGGCGGATTCCAACCCTCAGGATGCCAGTCGCGCGACGGACGGCTGTGGTTTCCTACCGTCAAGGGTCTCGCGGTGCTGGATCCGGCCAAGGTCAGCATCAATCCGGTGCCGCCGCCGGTGGTCATCGAGGACGCGCTGGTGGATGACGTGGTCGAACCCATGGATCGCTCAAACACGGGACCCTACCCCTCCCCGGCCGGTTCCCCAGGCCAGTCGGCTTCGGTGTCCGCGCGGCTGCGGGTTGGGCCAGGCAAACAGCGCTTCGAGTTTCGTTTCACCGGCCTGAGCCTGACCTCGCCGCAGAAAGTGCGGTTCAAATACAAGCTGGAGGGTCTGGAAGGCAAATGGACTGATGCCCGCACGCGGCGAGTCGCCCATTACGGCTACCTCCCTCCGGGCGACTACCGTTTTCGGGTTACCGCCTGCAATAACGATGGCATTTGGAACGAGGAAGGCGAGACCCTGGCCCTGACCGTCCTGCCCTATTTCTGGCAAACCGGGTGGTTCCGAGTCTCGGCTGCCGGGCTGCTCTTCGCGCTGACGGCGTTGGTGGCGCAGCAAGTCTCTACGCGCCGCCTGCAGCTCAAGCTCCGGATAGTCGAACAGGATCGGGCGCTCGAGCGCGAACGCACCCGAATCGCCCGCGACATCCACGACGATCTGGGCGCCCGCCTGACCAAAATCGGGATGCTGACCGCCCAGGCCGAGCGGCAAGCTCTGTCGGCAGGTGCGGCGCCACCACAGTTGCGTGAGATTGCCCTCACCGCGCGCGAGATGGTGCAAGCCATGGACGCGACGGTGTGGGCCGTGAATCCGCGCAACGATACCTTTGATCACTTGGCCAATTACCTGGTGCACTACGTCCAGGAATTCTTCCGCTACTCCCCCGTGGTGTGCCGGCTTGATCTGCCGACGGAACTGCCGGACTGGCCGGTTTCCGCCGAGGTGCGGCACAATGTGTTCCTGGTGGTAAAAGAGGCCCTGAACAATGTGGCCAGGCATGCCGACGCCAGCGAGGTGCGCTTGGAACTGCACTTGACGAACTCAACCCTGCGCATCGCCGTCCGCGACAATGGACATGGCTTCAGTCCAGGCAAACCGCCCCACCGAGGAAACGGATTGCAGAACATGGCGCACCGCCTCCAACAATTGGGCGGACGCCTGCTGGTCGAGAGCGCGCCGGGGGCCGGCGCTTGCATCACGTTGGAACTTCGGTTGCGCGCGGAAGAGGGTGCGAAGGGCGCCTGATGGAGAGGCCCTGTTCAATTCTCAGTCTGGGCTCCCTGCGGTCGGATCGAACGAGCGCGAGGCGTGGCTCGGAGCCGGGACGGGCGCTTATGGACAGTACCACCCGCGGCCAACCACCCAAATCCGAATTCCGAAGGCCGAAACCCGAAAGAAGGCCGAATACCGAAGGCCGAAGCCACGCTCGGGCATTTCGGATTTCGGGTTTCGGCCTTCTTTCGGCCCTCGGATTTCGGGTTTCGGGTTTGTGCCTTTGCGCTCACTGGTTGGTCGTACTGTCCAGATACGCCCGGCCGGGACCACGCATGTTCATGCGTATTGGCGCCTGGCGCTGTTCCAGGCAAGAATGCAACCCCGATGGCCGGCACCTCTGAAACATCCAAGCCTGCGGAAAAGGCTAGCCCGCGTTTACCCCCTGGAACAGCGCCCATCAAGGTTGCCATCGTCGAGGACGACGATTGGATTCGCGAGAACCTGGCCGGCCAGATTGATCTTGCCCCCGGCTATTGCTGCGTCAGCCGCTACCGCACCGGCGAGGAGGCGCTGGCGGGCCTGCCGAGCGAGGCCCCGGACGTGGTGCTGATGGACATCAATTTGCCCGGCCTGTCGGGGATCGAGTGCGTGCGCCGGCTCAAGGCGCTGCGGCCTTCGCTGACCATCCTTATGCTCACGGTTTACGAGGAGAGCGATCGGATTTTCGATTCATTGCGGGCGGGCGCCAGCGGCTATCTGCTCAAGCGCTCCGCGGAGAAGGAATTGCTGGAGGCCATCGCGCAAGTCCATCAGGGTGGCTCCCCTATGAGCAGTCTGGTCGCCCGTAAAGTGGTGCAGTTCTTCAACCACCTCGGCGACGCCGCGCCGGAACTCCAGCGCTTGTCTCCGCGCGAAAAGGAAATCCTCGAGCTCTTGAGCCGCGGCGCGGCCTACAAGGAAATAGGCGACCGGCTCGCTTTGAGCATCCACACCGTGCGCATGCACATTCGGGGCATCTATGGCAAGCTGCAGGTCCATTCCCGCGGCGAGGCGGTGTCCAAGTACTTGCGATCATCATGAACTCCGCAGCCAGAATCATCCTGATGGGGACTCTGGCCTGCGCGGGAGTGGCGGCGGCGATGGCAGGAACAAACTGCTTTTCCCTCGCCGTTTCCGCACCCCCGACGAACAACCCCCTCAAGGGATTCATGCCTTATCAGGGCGACTACGCGACGTTCCCTTACAGCATGGAGTGGAACTATCTCCCCTTGCGCTCCCTCATGACCGGGCCCACCAACTTCAACTGGACCAGTCTTGAGGCTTTAATCAGCGACATCGCCAGTCGCGGACATCAAACCGTGTTTCGCGTTTACCTCGACTATCCCACTTTACCATCCGGCATACCGCAGTATCTTTTGGATGCCGGTCTGGTGACCTACAGTTACACGGACTACGACAATACGATAAGCGTGTGCCCGGATTACCAGAATCCGCTCCTGGGCCAAGCCCTGACCAATTTCATCGCCGCACTGGGGGCGCGTTATGACGGCGATCCCCGTATTGGCTTCATCACAGTTGGTTTGCTTGGTTTCTGGGGTGAATGGCATACTTACCCACACGACAGTTGGTTCGCTTCGACCGCCGTCCAGGATGAAGTCCTGATGGCGTATCAAGCGGCCTTTACCAAAACCAAGCTGCTCGTGCGCTTGCCCGCGGGAACCAATCCCACCGCCCGTCCGATTGGCTACCACGATGATTCGTTCGCCTTCGAGACCCTTGACCCCCCGGAATGGTGTTTCCTCGGCTTGTTGAAAGCCGCGGGTGAGACGACCAAGTGGCTCACCCAGCCGATCGGCGGCGAGGTCCGGCCCGAGGTTCAGCTTTGCATGTGGGACACCAGCCAGACCAACTGCGTCCCCGCAGGCCAGGCGTTTAACCAGTGTGTGGACCTCACCCACGCATCGTGGATGCTGAACCAGGGCGCATTCAGTCCGGGCTTCACCGGGGCACAACGGGATGCGGCGCTGGCCGGGGCACAAAGACTGGGTTACTCGCTCTGCGTTTCCAACGCGGTCCTGGTGGACGCTTGGACCAACGCGCCGCTGCAAGTGAGCGTCGGCTTGCGGAACCTGGGTGTAGCCCCGTTTTACTACGATTGGACGGTGCAATTGGGCGCGCTGAACCGCAGCAACAAGTTTGCAAGCACCTGGCTGACGACCTGGAAGCTCTCTTCCCTTCTGCCCGCGACAACCAACACCGTCTGGAGCTGCGCGATTACTAATCATGGCCTTGGAGTGGGCCAGTACAAACTCGTGCTACGCGCCATCAATCCCTGGCCAACCGGCCTGCCGCTCCGGTTTGCGAACAGCGTGCAAGATGCCGATGTTCCCGGCTGGCTCACCCTGGGTCAGGTGTCGATTCTGCCAGGTCCCACCAGGCCCAGTCTCAGCGGCGCTCCCTCGCGCTCTGGCTTCAGTCTCCAGGTGAGCAACGCGGCCCCCGGGAACTGGGCGGTTGAGGGCTCCCCGGATTGCCAGGACTGGGTTCCCCTGCTCTCGACCAACACGACCGCGTCGGAATGGGGCATTACCGACGCCGTATCATTCTCAAGGCGATTCTACCGTGTGGTCGGCTCGCCTTGAAAGCAGTTAAACCAAAACATAAAACCATACGTGCAATATGAAAGAACAACACAGAAGATGCAGAACCTCATTACATCAGCGCCTGCGCCTGATCCTCATCGGCTTGACGCTGCTCGGCGCCGTCGGCGCGGCGTTGGCCGATGATCTGATCGTCAACACGTTCGATTCCGGCATCAGCGGAATCGACTGGCAAAACTTTCGCGGTTATATCTATGGCAACAACGAAGTCTGGGATGGGGCGCAGGACGCTGCCGGGGATCCAAACAGCGGCTCCATGTACCTCACCTTGAACTGGCCACTGGCTTCCGATCCCAATTGGGTCTCAACGTGGAACGACGTGCAGCTTGCGTTCGGGACGCCGCAGTTCAGTTCCACCGACTACATCAACTTCGAGTGCGATATCAAGGTGGACGTCACGAACTCCTTTCCGGCGATGGACGGCAGTTACGGAGCGTTGGAACTAATCGTCAACAATCCGTGGCAGAATGTGGCAGGTTGGGTTCCATTGGCTAACACCAATGGCTGGCAGCATATCTCGGCCCCCTTCTCCGCGCTTCCCAGCGGCACATACAGCGAAGCGATTATCGGTTTCATCTCCAATGGCGGAAGCGCCTACACCAACACGCTCGCCGTCTGGATTGACAACATCATCTTCACGGCTCCGTCGTCCGCGCACACGAATCAGCCGACCCTGGCCCTCGCCAAAGCTCCGCCGGCGGGCCTCACCTGCCTCTGCAGTCAGCCCGCGGGCACGTGGCAGCGGCAAATGATTGCCACAGTTCAAAGTAACTACTCCTGGAATACGGCCTCGGCGGTCTCGAATACCACAACGTATTCCATGACCGTTGCTGCCGCTCCCGGCACCGCGTACCCCTCATTTTCCTCCCAGATGTTCCTGGTCCCCCAACTTGGCATGGTCGGGTCGTCGATTGACGATAGCATTGACTGGGACTCGGCCAATGTCGTGTCGCTAGCCGTCTCCGTAAACCCGGATCACTCCGCCACCGGCTTGTTTCAATACAAGGTCAACAACGCGGGTAACTGGAATGCGGCTCTAAGCCTGGGCCTGCCCTGTGCCGCGGGTGCTGTGGGAACGTGGAGCCTCGTCTTTAACAACAACACCAACGTCACGCTCTGGGCGCCGGATAATACCTTCACGAACTTCACCATTCCCGCCAGTGACGCCTCGCTGTTCCAGAACCCGCTGTATTTCTATGTTGGGACGCAACCCAATAATAACGCGAACATCGGGCAGTCCTCCACCTTCAGCCGGGTCCGGATCAGCGGCGCGGCGGGGTCGATCGACGACAACTTCGTGTCGGGGGGAACGCCCGGCCAGCCTTACCAGCTTAATCCCAACACCTGGACCCTCAACACCGCGGATGCGAACGGAGTCTTCATCACCGCCCCGGACGCAAAATTCTGGGTGGCCTGGTCGCTGCCCGACAACGGCTTCACCAATCTCTACGTCACAGACAACCTCAACCAAAAACTGGACAGCTCCCAGTGGTTGAGCCTTCCCACGGCCAGCACCGGTTGGCTCGACGGTGGCGGTGGAAAGCGCATCGCCGTGATCAACCAATCGACTTTGAATACGGCCTTTTCGCACACCCCCACCAATTGTTTCTTCGGGTTGTTCCATCAGTAGTCCAGGTTCGTGGGGCGCCGGCGCGGCCGGCGCCCCGCAAAAGCCTGAGCCGTATTGAAGATCGCGCATGAAGAACGGACTCGTCCTTTCACTGGCATTAACCGTCGCATGCTATTCGGGGCCAGTCGAACCACAGGTGAATAGCAACGCGAGCCGAATTTGGATTCCACATTCGGCGGGTGTCTATTGGTGGGCGGGCATAATCGATCACGGGTTCCAAATGCCTCTGACCAATGGCTACGAGGCTGATTTGCTTGGGGAGACCTATGGCAACCAGGGCCAGCCCCTGCTGTTGTCGAGCCAAGGCGATGTGATCTGGTCTGAAGATCCCTTGCGAATCAAGGCATCCGAGGAGGGTCTGCTGGTCCAAGCCGACGGCGCCGGGCTGGGGCGAGGCAAATCCGGCGGGTCTTTGCGCGAGGCCTTCCTGCATGCGCGGAAGAGTCACTTTCACGGCTCCGCGAGGATGCCCGATGAGCTGCTGTTTCGTTGCCCGCAGTATAATACCTGGATCGAGCTGATGTATGACCAGAACCAGGTTGATATACTGAAATATGCCCGGGGCATTCGGGACCACGGGTTCCCCGCCGGAGTATTGATGGTGGATGACAATTGGCAGCAGAATTACGGCCAATGGGATTTCAAGCAGAACAAGTTTCCCGACCCCAAGGCGATGGTCACCAGCCTGCATGCCGACGGCTTCAAAGTGATGCTCTGGATCTGTCCATTTGTGCACACGAACAGTGAGACTTACGCGAAGCTGGCGGAGCGCAGTCTGCTGTTGAAGGACAAGTCCGGCGCGGTGGCCTTGATCAAATGGTGGAACGGGGAAAGCGCATTGCTCGACTTTACGAACCCGGAGGCGGTGGATTGGTTTTGCGCGCGGCTGGACTATCTGCGGTCAACCTACGCGGTAGATGGGTTCAAATTCGACGCCGGGGACAGCTCCTTCTACAAGGAGGTAGTGGCGGCGCTACCGATGTCACCCAACATGCATTCGGAGCTTTACGGGAGGATAGGGCTCCGCTATCCGCTCAATGAATACCGTGCGATGTGGAAGATGGGCGGCGAACCCCTCGCGGAACGACTGAGGGACAAGGACCATTCCTGGAGTGATCTCCGGAAGCTGGTTCCCAACATGCTGCTGGCGGGGTTGATGGGTTACCCGTTCTCATGTCCGGACATGATCGGCGGAGGTGAATACAAATCATTTCAGGCCGGTGCCACCATCGACCAGGACTTGGTCGTGCGTTCCGCCCAGTGCCATGCCCTCATGCCCATGATGCAGTTCTCCGTGGCGCCGTGGCGCGTGCTGGATGAGCCTCACCTCAAAGCCGTTCTCAAGGCGGTCAAAATAAGACAGGAGCATAAAGACTACATCCTCGAATTGGCACGGAAGTCGGCCTCGACCGGCGAGCCAGTTGTTCGCTCCATGGAGTATCTCTTTCCGCACCAGGGATACGAACGAGTGAACGATCAATTCCTATTGGGCGATCGGTTCCTTGTCGCACCAGTCCTGGAGCCGGGCGCCCATCGCCGGGAGGTGATTTTCCCCAAGGGAAAGTGGAGGGGATTTGACGGCAATCGGTACGCCGGGCCGGCCCGGCTTTCACTGGCGGTCCCGGCTGACGAACTCTGCTATTTCGAGAAGGTCAAGTGACTCTCAGGCGCGCGATAACAATCCTGTTTACCACATGACCCAAGGCAAGCCTTGCTGATCTTCGGGAATGCCGGATTGAAGTCAACCCAGGTCGGCACGTCGCCGTTGGGAAAAGCCATGCTTCGATCCATTTCCGACACCCACAGCAAACACCTGCCTGAATACTGAGGCAGTTCTCCACACCGGATTGGGGTTGGGATATAAAAGAGATCCAGGTAATCACTCGCGAGAGCCTTCTAAAGGATCAGTTCCCTGCGCCGGGAAATATCGAAAGCGTTGATGTAATCTGTCACGTCTGCCCTGGAACATGCAGAGCGTGCCAGAATGATATGCAGGATTCTGAAGCGGTTACGCTAATCGCTTGGTGCCAGGATGTCCACCGCCGGCATGGTTTACTTGTTCACATTTCATACGCGGAATTGTGGCGGGGATAGTTGGACTTCTGCTGGGTAACCTAAAGAAACGTTGTCGGGAGTGGTGGAGGAAGCTTATGTCCGCAATAATGCATTTGAACTGGAAAAGCTTCACTGACTTGAGCAGAATCGCATATATATGGAAACATCAAACCCATTACTTAAACGCGAAAGTGCATTCTCTGGAGCCTGGGATCGGACTGAACCCATGACTTTGCAGGGGGTGGTCAACAAGACCGGCATCTTGTTACTGCTTTGCATGGGGGCCGCTGCATTCGCCTGGACCCATCCCGCTCTGCGAGCTCCGCTGCTGCTGGTCGGCTTCATCGGAGGGTTCGTCGCCTGCATGGTGGGCATCTTCAAACCAACCACTTCACCCATTGCCGCTCCGATTTATGCCGTTTTGGAAGGATTGTGCCTGGGAGCCATTTCGCAGGTCTTTGAACTGCGCTCATACCCCGGCATTGTCGTCAACGCCATGATGCTCACTTTTGGCGTTTTGGGGATTATGCTCCTGCTTTACACGACTCGAACCATTCGCGTGACCAGCGGATTGGTCAAAGGTGTGGCTGCGGCAACCGGCGCCGTCGTGCTCGTTTACGTGGTGGACATCGGGCTGAGTCTTTTCGGCATCCGGATGCCTCTGCTCCACGAGTCGGGGCCGCTTGGAATTGGGATCAGCCTGGTTATCGTTGGCATTGCCGCGTTCAATCTGCTGATAGACTTTTCCGTTGTTGAAAATGGGGTTTCTAGCGGTTCGCCACGTTACATGGAGTGGTATTGCGGCATGGCCCTATTGATCACCCTGGTGTGGCTATATCTCGAACTGCTCCGGCTCCTCTCAAAACTTCGGGGCAAGAATTAGTGGGCTGAACTCCTTGAACCTCAGGCCATGCTTTCACTAACCAACCCGCAGATCCGAGATCTCAGAGCCCAGGCCCAGAGGCTCAAAGCCACGCTGAAGGTGGGCAAAGAAGGTCTGAGCCCGCAATTCCTCACCGCCCTGGATGACACGCTGAAACATCACGAACTCGTCAAAGTGAAGTTCGACGAGTTCAAGGAGCAGAAGAAGGATCTCGCTCCGCAGCTCGCCGAAAAGAGCCGCAGCCATCTGGTCACCCGTATCGGCAATGTGGTTGTGCTTTATCGGCCAAGGCCAGCAGAACAGGAACCAGAATCATGATCACCATCGCAGCCTGATTGCCTGTTCCTGGATCTCAAACCTGGATCGGCTGTGTGCTTCGTCTCCGGGCTCCTTTTTAAGCTGTCGGCGCTGCGCTTTGGAGTTAATTAGTGCCCGGCTTCGATCTTCTTTACCCGAATGTTTCTGTATCTGACAAATTGCTTGGTGAAATCGCCGCCGCCGTGGACTTGCAGACCGATTCCGCCGGCGTCGGGATGGCGTTTCTGGGTTTCGGTCCACTCCATGAACTTGATCCCGTTAATCCAGGTGATGATGGTGGGCGGGTTGTTGACAATGCGAGCGCGCAATTCGTTCCACTGGCCGTGACGCCAGAAATAAGGCCAGGACTCAACCAAAACGGGCAGCGGCGTCGGTGTATTCGTTCGCTGCACGATAACGGTGACCTTGTCTGTGAAAGTAAAATTCATGACCGCCGGTTTGCCACCAAGCCCGCCCTCGCCGTAAATACCCATGAGGTTGCCGCCCGTGTGGTAGTCGATCATCGCCTGGTAAGCCGTCCCATCCTCGGTACTGCGCAGAAACAGGCCGCTGTCCGGGCCGAAATCGTTGTTCATCTCGAGGATGATCTCGAAGTCTCCAAACTCTTCATCGGTGATGAAAATGCCGCCGTTGCCCGGGATATCCTGGCTGCCGGTAATAGCGCCGTTTTCGACCACCCATCGACCGCCGGATTGATGTTTGCTGGCGCTGCTGTGGCCGGTTTTCGCGCTGGCGTGCCAGCCATTCAAAGTCTTGCCGTCAAAGATAGGGACGAACCCATCTTTGTCCGGTTCAGCGGCGAGGGCCCAATGCGATGCCAGAAGTGCCAGGATGGTTAAGGAGTGCAATCTCAAGGAAGTTCTCATGTCGGATCTTATAGGCCCCTGTTCCGCCTTGGTCAAGTCCCTGTAAGTGGCCCAAATCCACTTTCTGACGCCAATGAACAGCAGAGAACGTGGTTGAATTCCCCCTGAACTCTCAGCCCCGCGGCGACGCCCGTTTGGATGTTCTCAGGTTCGAGCGTTGCCGCAGCCCAGGTACGGAATAGTGAGCGGCCCCTGTGGAAGGACTGCGATGCGGGTGCCGTTTGGGCGCCTGGGGAGTAACTCCCTGACCGCCGCGCCGATGTCGTGGCAGGGCGTCAAATGAGCGGCGCGCACGACCTCGTCCGACAGCGAGCTGCAGAGCAGGACGCCGGCCTGCCTCTGGATGAGCGCCTGGAGTTGCGCCTGCCACTGTTCGGGCTGGCTGAAACCGGGGGTAGCTAGCAACGCAAGCACCTCCGCCGGGCTGGCGGCACTGCGCAGTATCCGGTCGAAGCTGCCGTTGGCCGGCACTCCCTCGCGGCATTCGCAAGCCAGAATAAGCGTGCCGCCCGGTTTGAGCACGCGTGCGCCGGCGCTCATGCCCTTGACCCCTTGATACAAGTTCTGATCGAGCGGGTAGCCGCTGTTGGTAGTGACCACCATGTCAAACGGCGCAGCAACCTCCTGCATCGCCGATCGCCTCACAAACTCGCAGCCAACCCGGTGCGCCGCGACCAGGTCTCCCGCGAACACCCCTGTGATCTGCCGCTGCTCATTCAGGGTCACGTTCAGCAGAAAGCTCGGGCCGGCGCGCAGGGCGATGTCGCGCATCTCCTCCCAGATCGGGTTGCCTTTGGTGACGCCAAACGCCGCATTGGAATCGCCGAGGTTCTTTGCGCCGTGGTTGCTCATGACGGTCTGCAAACCGGCGACTCCCGGCATGATCCCCTTGGGGCCGCCGCTGAACCCCGCAAAGAAATGCGGCTCGATGAAGCCCGTGACAATGCGCACATCCGCCTCGACGAAATGGCGGTTGAGCAGAGCCCGGGTGCCGTCGCGGGTCGTGCCCAGCGCGACCAGCTCGCTGGAATTCTCCCCCTCGTGGTTCAGGACGCGGTAGTTCTGCACGACGGCCGGCGTCAGCATCTGCTCCAATTCAGCGCGCGTATTGGGGCGATGCGTGCCGACCGCGTTGAGCAGGGTAACGTCTTCTCGCGGAACACCGGCCAGATACTCCAGCAGCCAGGGAATCAGCCGCTCGTTCGGCGTCGCCCGGGTGATGTCGGTGAACACGATGCAGACGTGGCTGCCGGGCTTCACCCAATCCCGCAACGGTCGGGCGGCGATGGGCTTTTCCAGCGCCGCCATCGCCGCGCCGCGCTCATCGGCCAGCCCGGGCGTGTGCGCCGGCTCAATGATGGTCGTCAGCCCATCGGGCAATTCGACGGTCAAATGCCCCTGCCCATAAGCGAGGCGGACTTTCATTCTGCCAGCCCAAGGTTCTTCAATATGCGCACTGTGGCATGCGCCTTGTTCAGCGTGTAGAAATGTATCCCCGGCACCCCGGCGCGCAGCAAATCCTCGCACTGCCGGGTCGCATATTCGATGCCGAACTCGGCGACGGCCCCGTCGTCATCGCCCAGCTCGTCGAGCTTGGCCGCCAGCGGCGCGGGGATGGTCGCCCCGCACATCGCCGTAAACCGCTTGATCTGCGTCCCGCTCAGGATGGACACCACCCCCGGCACGATGGGCACGCTCACCCCCAGCTTGCGCGTCATGTGGTCGCGGAACTGGTGGAAATCGGCGTTGTCGAAAAACAACTGGGTGAGCACGTAATCCGCGCCCGCGTCGATCTTCTCCTTGAGGTGCGTCCAATCCGCATATTTGCCCGCCTTGCAAGCAATGTGACCCTCGGGGAAGCCCGCCACGCCAATGGAGAAATTGCCTTGCTCGCGAACGAACCGCACCAGCTCGCTGGAGAACTCGAACCCGCCCGGCGTGACCTGAAATTCGCCGCCGCCCGGCGGGTCGCCCCGCAGGGCCAGGACGTTCTTAAGGCCCAGCCGGCTTATCTGCGCCAGCAAATCGCGAATCTGCTCCTTCGTCGCGCACACGCAGGTCAGATGGGCTACCGCCGTCAGGCCGTGCTGGCCGTGGATGCGGTCCACGATCATCAACGTCTTGTCGCGCGTGCTGCCCCCCGCGCCATAGGTCACGGAACAATAGTCCGGTTTGGTCCGCAGCAAGGCGGGGATGGTTTTCTCCAGCAGGTTGCGGTCGCCTTCCTCCGTCTTCGGCGGGAAGAACTCGAAGGAAATTACCGGCCTCCCGCCCGTGCGCCTGGCGGCATAGATGTCGCGAATGAACTGCATGAGCGTCCAACATGCGCCAACTACGCCGAAAAACCAAGCCCAGACCTTCCTGGTGGCGCAGGCGGCCGATCCAGACACCACCGCCGGAGCCGCCAGGCAGCCCGGCCAACTGGCCAGCCCCAACCCGCACGCCTCGCCTTGCCACCACTGGAGCCCCACTAGATCGCCACTAGATCAGCGCAATAGTTGCAAGCATGTTGCAAGCATGTTCCTAGGATGTTCCTTGCTTGTTTCTAGCTTTTTACTTCCTCTCTTGGCGCCCTACTGCCCCCGGTCGCGGCACCCCCGATACGCCAAAACCCGCGCTCTGCAGCCGTCTCTCACGTCTTCAGCCCGGGCGCCGATCCGACCCAGCCGCCCAGCCTCACGCCAGCCCACAATCGCTACTCCCAATATAGAGACGGCCGCCGCCTTGTCAAGGTTACAATGACCGCCGCCAGCACTTCGGGCGTAACTAGATCATTGGGCTTGACCCGCGGGGCTCCCGCAGTGTCCCCTGCCCGGACCTTGGCCAAGCCGGTTCGCCTCCAGCTTATGGGCGAGCCGAGCCGGGGCGGCACAAACAAGAACTATGAAGCACATTGAGAAGCATCCTGCAGGGGTTTCCGGGCGGGGCGTTCACACGGCGTGATGAACTGGCTGCCGATCGCAAACCGGGAGTTGCGGGTCGCGGCGCGGAAACGCAGCACGTTCTGGCTGCGCGTCGTGGCGGCATTGACCGCGCTGGTCATTGGCGGCGGTTGCATGCTCCTCGGTCTATTGCCTGGCACCCAAATGTTCAAAATGGGGAGCGTTCTGTTCGCCATTCTCACCTGGCTTTGCTTGGCCGCCGGGTTGTCCGCGGGCCTGTTCTTCACCTCCGATTGCCTGAGCGAGGAAAAGCGCGAAGGCACGCTGGGGTTGCTGTTCCTTACCGATCTGCGGGGCTACGACGTCGCATTGGGCAAGCTGCTGGCAACTTCGCTGCGCTGCTTCTACGCCCTGCTGGCCGTGCTGCCGATCCTGGCGATCACTCTGTTTATGGGCGGCGTCGCCGGAGGGCAATATTGGAAAAGCGCGCTCGCCCTGGCCAACGCCATGTTCTTCTCCCTCGCGGCAGGCATGGCCGTTTCGGCGGTCAGCCGCGACTCGCAGAAGGCGCTGATGGCGACGTTGACGCTGCTGCTCTTGCTGGCGTTGGGCGGGCCGGTGGCGGACTTGGTAATTGCCGGGATACGGCAGCGCGGCTTCGAGCCGCGGTGGAGCCTGGCCAGCCCCGGCTATGTGTTAGTATCAGCTAGCGCCTTCGGCCGCTCCTGGTATTGGCTCGCACTGGCCACAACCCATCTCCTGGGCTGGGCCATGCTCGCGCTGGCGTGCGCGCTCGTGCCGCATACCTGGCAGGAGCGAAAAAGAACGGGGGCGATCCGCCGCCAGGGCTGGGTCTATGCCTGGAAATACGGCGGCGCGCGACGCCGGTTGCGCCTGCGCCGGAAGCTGCTCGCGCGCCAGCCGGTCGCCTGGCTGGCCTGCCGCGAACGCTGGCAGTCGCAGGGTTTGTGGACCATCGCGCTCCTTATGGCGGGCGGCTTCGTGGCGGTGATATTCACCGCACTGCCGCGGGAGGCCTGGATCGTCTGGAATTACATTGGGGTCCTCTTCACCTTGATTCTCTACCTCTGGGCCGCCTCGCAGTCGTGCCGGTTCTTCGTGGAGGCTCGGCGAAGCGGGCTGATCGAGCTGCTGCTCGCAACGCCGCTGAACGAAGCGCAGATCGTGGCCGGACAATGGCAGGCGCTGCTGCGAATGTTCGGCCTGCCCGTGCTGCTCCTGCTGGGCGTCCATGTGGCCGGCTCCACGCTGGCGCAAACCGGCTTCCAGCGCGTCATGACCCAGGTCAGCACCACCACTAGTTCGGTGGTCACGAACCAGAGCGGCACAGTCGCCAGTAGTACGGTCGTTGTCGGCCGCACCGTGAGAGTCTCGGGCACGGCCGGCACAAATGCCGCACCGGTGATACCGGGCTTCCAACCCATCAGCCCCGCCTGGCAGACCGTAATGGCGGTTGCGACAGCGCTGGTTGCGGCGCTGAGCACCGCCGCCAACCTGTTGGCCCTCTGCTGGTTTGGCATGTGGATGGGCCTGACCTCGCGCACCGCGAACATGGCGACACTCAAGACAATCCTCTTTGTGCAAATCATCCCGTGGTTTGTGATGGGCTTCTTGACCATCACTCTAATGGGGGCATTGATGGGGGCGATGGCCTACCGTGCCGGCTCGGCCTCGTCTTTGTCGTGGTTCGCCTGGTGGCCGCTGATGGGTGCAGTCTTGGGCGCTACCTTTGCCGTGGCGAAAGACATCGGCTTTATCGTTTGGTCACGTAAAAAGCTGCGGTCCTCCTTTCGCGACGAAGCCTCGCGCAGCCTGGGCCAGCCCCGGTTTGTCCTGCCGCCCCCTCTGCCCACAACGGCAGAAGCCCCGCCCGTGATCGCAAGTTAAGGGTAGCCAACACCCTGCTACGGCCATCTTCGGGGCAACTATGAGAACCCGTCCTGCTACGGCGTTGCAACCACGCCGCGCACAATCCAGGCGAACGTTGAAGACCGGGAGCATCGGCTTCCAATAAGGCGGAATTGAATGGATGAGGGTCTTAAGGTTTGACGGGCCGACGATGTCAACGGCACAGGCGAAAACATCCGGCGTGAAAGTGATCGCCGCGAGGGCGCAATAGCCGCCGTAAGAGCCGCCCATGATGCCGATCTTCTTGGGGTCGGCATAGCCTTCCTTCACTGCCCAATTGACCGCGTCAATCAAATCATCGGGCATCTTGAGCCCCCACTGCTTTCATTTCGGCCAGGGCCAACCCGTCGAGTTTGGGCCGCGTGGTGAAAAGAAAAGTGCCCTGCTTCGCCTTGCGATCCCAGCGATAGAATCTGCCCGGCGCACGATCGGATTGGTAGCCGACCAGCCAGATATCGTCGGCCTCGGTGCGGTTGGCGACGGAGAAATCACCATCGTTGAGCTTCGCCAGGCCGTCGAAATCATCCTTTACCGCCGGGTCCCGTAAAGTGAAGCGGCGAAAGTGAAACATCCCGGCCCGCAGGCGCTTGCTCTGGCCGGGCAAACCGATATGTTTGCGGCCATGATCGAGCCCAAGCACCCCTCGTGTCTTTCTAACCGGGAGTTCCTCATCATGAAGAGACTGCCTGCGCTCATCCTGCTCCTCTTCCTCGCCAGCCCACCCATCGTCCTGTTAGCCCAAGATGACGGAGCCAAGCGTCTGGATGAGGTGTTTCAGACCTGGAGCCAGCCCGGCACACCGGGGGCAGCCGTCGCGGTCATCCAGCACGGCAAACTGGTGTTTGAGAAAGGTTACGGGCTGGCCAATCTGGAGTACGACATTCCGGTCACGCCGCAGACGGTCTATCATGTTGCGTCCGTTTCAAAGCAATTCACGGCTATGGCGCTGGTGCTGCTGGAGCAGGCGGGCAAGCTCTCACTGGAGGACGATGTACACAAGTACCTGCCGGAACTGCCGGATTACGGACACCCGATTACGCTGCGCCAATTGCTACAGCACACCAGCGGCGTTCGCGACCAGTGGCAGACTCTCGCCCTGGCGGGGTGGCGGTTGGATGACGTGATTACGCAGAAACAGATCCTGGGCCTGCTGTTTCGCCAGAAGGAGCTGAACTTTGCCCCGGGCACAGCCCACCTGTACTCGAATGGCGGTTATACGCTGGCAGCCGAGGTGGTGACCCGCGTGTCGGGCAAGCCGTTTTCCGATTTCTGCCAGGAGCGCATCTTTGGCCCCCTGGCCATGACTCGCACCCACTTCCACGAGGACCATCGTCGCATCGTCCATGACCGCGCTTATTCGTACGAGAAGAGCGGGGAGGGCTATCAGGCATCGCCCCTCAACTACGCCAACGTCGGCGCCACCAGCCTGTTTACGACCGCGTCGGATCTAGTGCGCTGGCTCGACAACTTCCGGGAGCCGAAGGTTGGCGGGCGCGCGGCGATCGAGCGGCTGCAAGAGCAAGCCGTCCTGGCCGATGGCAAGAAGATCGATTATGCGCTCGGCCTGGTCATTGGGCACTATCGCGGGCTTAAGACGGTTTCGCATGGCGGCGGTGATGCCGGCTACCGCAGCTATGTGCTTTGGTTTCCTGAACAGGAACTGGGCGTTGCGGTGGTCAGCGGCCTGGCCAGCTTCGACTCCGGCGGAACGGCCAACAAGGTGGCGGAAGTGTTTCTGGGAGACAAACTGACCCCCGAACCGGCCAAGCCGCCGCAGCAGCCTGCTCCCGAAACCCCTCGCCAGTACGTCACCCTGGAGCCGCGCGCACTTGACCGGTATGTTGGTCATTACAAGCTGGACAGCGGATTAGAGGCCGACGTCCGTAAGAAGGACGGCAAACTGGTCGCGGAAGTGCCCGGACAAGGGGCCGCGGAGCTCCATCCATTGTCCGCCAACCGATTCTTCCTCGAGCAGCTAAATGGTGAGCTCGAGTTTGCGGCTAACCCAAGCGGCCCTTTGCGCCTGAAGTTCACGCAGGAAGGCAGCACGATGAACGGGGAGCGCACGGCCCTGGCGCCATGGGAAGCGACCGGACTGGAACAATACCTAGGCGTCTATTGGAGCGACGAACTGGAAACCCAATACACCATCACGCTTAAAGACGGCAAGCTCACGGCGGAGCACGTTCGCCACGGCGAAATAACGCTGAGCCCTGCAAGCCAGGACCGGTTCAAGACGACGGAATGGTTCATGCCGGAAGCGAACTTCCTGCGCGACTCCTCGAACCGGGTTTCGGGCTTAACGCTGGGGGGCGGCCGCGTGAAGGCGATCCGTTTCACCCGCAAGGTCTCGACTGTGGCGGCCGCACCGAAGCCTTGAGCTTCGGCTCATGGCTCAGACCTTCGGCGTCTCTTAGCCCTCGCACTTTTGCGTTGAATACGTTTCACGTTTCACAATTCACACATCACGGCACCATCCCGCCGCCTCCACCGCCTCCACTACCTCCACCTGTCCCTGCGTCGGCTTCATTCTGCCCGCGCCGCCGGTGTTGGTCTGGAGGGCCGGGGTGAGGGGTATGACTTCGGATTCGCGGACGCAGAGCCCCTCAGAATGTCGCGGGGTTCCCTCCCTTAAGAAGAGAATTCCCCCAAGCAAGGTCTCGCACTTTGAATCCAACATCGAACATGCGACAGCCTCCATTGGGACGGTCGTTGGATGTTGGATGTTGGATGTTGGATGTTGGATGTTGGATGTTGGATGTTGGATGTTGGATGTTGGATGTTGGATGTTGGATGTTGGATGTCGGATGTCGGATGTCGGATGTCGGATGTCGGATGTCGGATGTCGGATGTTCGGATGTCGGATGTCGGATGTTCGGGTCCCGCTCTTCCACAACGTTCGGCATGGCGGAATAGCGTTGTCGTTACCGTAGATTCTCCTGTACTCCAAGCTGGATGTGCTTGCGGTGGATCTGCAGGTCAGATTCGATCACCCAATGGTGGCCGTCGAGGCGCAAGCCTTGGAAAAGGAATGCGTGGGACCACGAGCCCCATCGCTCGCGCTCATCCAGGTGGCGCTCGGCGCGGCAAATCGCCCTGTCGATGAACGTGATGCCACCGGACAGGCCGATGCGCCCGGGCCGGGCGTGGAGTTCCAGGAACTCGCGGTTCGACAAGCCGGTCACGACTACCGTTTGATCTTGAGCTGCGGTCGGCTGCATGGAAATAGTGTCCGGCGCAACAGTAAGGCGAGGCGCCATTCGCTTCCAATGAATTTAAGCTTTTATTGTGGCCTGAACTGCGCGACAATGCCAGCCGAAGTGCGCCATTTGTTCAGATGACCGTGAGCCCAAGCAGTAATAACCAGTCGCCAAGCACCGCCCAGCCCGCGCGGTTGAAGTTCTGGGGCGTGCGCGGCTCCATTCCCACCCCGGGCCCGACCACCATCCATTACGGCGGCAATACCTCCTGTGTTGAGGTCCGCGCCGACGGACAAATCATCATCCTCGACGCCGGCACGGGACTGCGGCTGCTCGGGCGCCAACTAGTCGCCGAATTCGACAACCAGCCCCTCGCCCTGACCTTGCTGCTCACCCATACCCACTGGGACCACATCCAGGGGCTGCCGTTCTTTCTGCCCGTTTACAAACCGCATAACCACCTGCACATTCTCGGCTACGAAGGCGCCCGCCACGGCCTGGAAGTCGTGCTCGCAGGCCAGATGGAAAGCCCGTTCTTCCCAATTGGCCTGCGCGAAGTCCCTGCCAACGTCCGCATCGAGGAACTCAAGGAGATGTCCTTCAACGTCGGCCCGGTGCGCGTGCAAGCTTGCCTCGCTAATCACCCCGGCACTTGTGTCGGCTACCGCTTGTTCACGTCTGACGGTTCCATCGCCTTCTTCCCCGACAATGAAGTGCGCCAGCAGGATGCGGGCGCAAACCGGAAGATAACCGACTTCCTCCGTGACACCGACGTCCTCATCATGGACACGCAGTTCGATACCGAGGAATACCAGCAGCACATCGGCTGGGGCCACGGCTGCCTGGACGACGTCGTCGCGTTGGCCCTCGATGCGCAAGTGAAAAAGCTCTTCCTCTTCCATTATGACCCCAACCACGACGACGCCAAAATCTCCCAAATGCTGGCCCACGCCCGGAAACTCGTCACCCTCCGGAAGGGCAAGCTACAGATCGACGCCGCCCGCGAAGGGGTGACCGTGAGACTGTCGGCGCCGGTGCAAGTCTAATCCGTGCTGCTTCACGCGCTCGACCAATTCGCCAGACATGCAAAGACGCTTCAAACTCCGTAGCCTCCCCGGAGCCTCCCCGTAGTACCCTCGATGGGATCGAGGGTACTACGGGGAGGCTCCGGGGAGACCCGCGGGACGGTCTGGTGCAGGGTTGGAGGAACAGAGGCCAGAGGCTCGACTGGTTGGGGCACCAAGCTGGGTTCGGATGGGTCGGCGAGCCGCGGGAGACAGGTAAAGGGCCAGAGCCGGGGCACCGTTTAGCGCTTGGTCATTCAGAGGAGAGCCCAGTAACTATTCCATCGGAAAGAGCGATGAACCTCAGTCGAAGGTACTTTGGCGATGCCGTAATCTCGAAGAGTTATGAGATCCACCTGGGATACAGACTGGCCTGCATCCGGTATTCCACTGGGCAGGACCAGGTTGACGCACCGATGGCGGCGCCTCAGTTCCCGGACCTGGCGCTGCAGAACCTCGCCAGTTTGCAGTTGAACGCTCCCGGCGGCTAGTCAACCCTCGCGGCCATGTTTGAGCTGCTGAAAACCGACGCTACATCCAAAGCGCGCCTGGGCCGGTTAACCACCCCGCATGGAGTTGTGGATACGCCCGTCTTCATGTCCGTCGGCACCCAGGGAAGCGTCAAGGCGGTTGACCCGCGCGAGCTGTGCGAGATGGGCACCCAGATCATCCTCGGCAATACCTATCACCTCAACATCCGCCCCGGGCTCGACATCATCCGCGCCGCGGGCGGGCTGCACCGATTCATCAATTGGGATAGGCCGATCCTGACCGACAGCGGCGGCTTCCAGGTGTTTAGCCTCGCGACCATCCGCAAGATCCAGGCCCACGGCGTCGAGTTCCGCTCTCACTTGGACGGCTCGCTGCTGTTCCTTGGACCTAAGGAGGCCATGGCGATTCAAGCCGTCCTTGGCTCGGACATCGCGATGGTGTTCGACGATTGCCCGCCGCATACCAGCACCCCGCGCGAACTGCGCGCCGCCGTCGAGCGGACGATGCGCTGGGCCGCGGAGTGCCGCGAACAGCCGCGCGCGCCGGGCCAGATGGTCTTCGGCATCGTGCAGGGCGGCGCCAACGCGGCGCAGCGCGAGGAATGCGCCAAGGCGCTGGTGGCGCTGAAGTTCGACGGCTATGCCATCGGCGGCGTGAGCGTAGGCGAGCCGGAACCGGAGATGATGCGCGCGGTGGAAATGACGGAGCCGTTCCTGCCGGCAGACCAGCCGCGTTACGCGATGGGCCTCGGCACCCCAGCGCAAATGGTCGAGCTGGTCGCGCGCGGCGTGGATATGTTCGATTGCGTCCTGCCAACGCGGGTGGCGCGCAATGGCACCGCCTTCACGCGGCGCGGCAGCCTCAGCATCAAGGCCGGCGCGTGCAAGGCGGACTTCCGGCCAATCGAAGAAGCCTGCGATTGTTTCGCCTGCCAGCGTTTCTCGCGCGCTTACTTGCGGCACCTGCTCAATGTGGGCGAAATCCTCGGCCTCCGCATGCTGAGCATCCACAACACCCGGATGTATCTGCGGACCATGGCGGAGATGCGAGCGGCAATTGCGGCGGGGACCTTCGCCGAGTTCCGGCGCGAGTTCGTCGCCAACTATGTGCCGACGAAGAAAGTCCTGCTGGCCCGCGCCGCCGAGGCGGAGCGTTAAACGAGTTCGTGACCGCAGCGCGGACACTAGCGGCGGTATTCACCCGGACTATCGCCGGAAGCGCGGTTCTTCTCCGGCATCTTCACCTGCAGGAACACGAGGGTCGCTCAAAGGCGCCCGAGCAGCGTATAGACGTTCTCTTTCCCCCGTCCCTTAATGTCAACGCTGCGGCCGTTTTCGAAGCGGTGCTTGTGCTTTAGCCGTTCGTAGGTCGCCTCGGCCACCAGGATGGTTCCCGCCTGGCCGAGCGATTCCAACCGGCAAGCGAGGTTGACGGTATCCCCCCACAAATCATAAGTGAATCTGCGCCGTCCGATAACGCCCGCCACGACCGGGCCGGAGCTGATCCCAATCCGGAGCTGAATGGAGGTGTTATAGGCGCGGTTGAACCGCTCGATTTGCTCCTGGAAATCGAGGGCTATCTCCGCGATCGCCTCGGCATGGTCGGGTCGCGCCACCGGAATGCCTCCCGCCACCATGTACGAGTCGCCCATGGTCTTGATCCTCTCCAGGCCATACTTCTCCGCGATCGCATCGAAGCCCGAGAAGATCTCGTTCAGCAGATAGACGACTTGGTCCGGACCGATATGCGCGGTGAGGGTCGTAAAGCCCACGAGATCGGCCACCAGCACCGTCACGTCGGGGTGCTGGTCGGCAATGTTGATTTCACCCTTCTTCAACCGCTCGGCAATGGGGCCGGGCAGGATATTCAAGAGCAGGCGCTCGGCATTTGCCCGCTCGGCCTGAAGCTGGTCGAACAGCCTTTTAGTGTGAGCGGCGTGGCCGACGCGCAGCGCCACTTCATGCAAATCGACCGGCTTGGTCAGAAAATCGTTCGCGCCCGCGGCGATACCCATTAGCCGTTCCATGCGTTCGGACAACGCGGTCACCATGAGGATGGGGATGGTGGCGGTACCGGCGTCCTTTTTCAGCCGGCGGCAGACTTCATAGCCGTCCATGCAGGGCATCATCACGTCGAGCAGGATGACGTCCGGAGGCCGCTGGGCGACCATCTGCAGCGCCTGCTCGCCATTTTCGGCTTCGAGAATCTCATACCCATGCACTTCCAGCGGGTCGCGCAAGAGCGTGCGGTTGGCCGGATCGTCGTCCACAATCAGCACGAGGCCGCGGCAAGGCAGCGACCGGGCGGCGGGCTTATTACAGTTCAGGATTTCAGTTTGCATAAGGATATACGGTCTCGGGTTTGGTCCGCCGTGAATTGGCCGACGTGATGAAGTCGGCGACTTGGTTTGCGAAGGTTCTGGTGTCAATCGGCTTGGACAGGTAACCGTCGCAACCCGCATTCAGCGCGAGCGCTTCATCTCCCTTCATCGCATGGGCGGTTAGGGCGATGATGACCAGGTGCCGGGTTGCGGGCTCGGCCCGAAGAGCTTTGGTGGTCTCCAATCCGTCCAAACCGGGCAGACCCACATCCATCAGGATCAGGTCCGGCGACAATTCGCGCACGAGGAGGAATGCTTCCTCGGCGGAGCGCGCGGGACGAACGACGTAACCGTTTGCCTCCAACAGGTCGCTGACCAATTCCAGGTTCAGCGGATTGTCCTCCACCACTAGTATCTGCTGTTTCATTCGTTTATTCCTGTCGCACCGTCTGCGCAGGCAAGTCCTCGAGACGCTCCAAATCGGCGAACAGACTCTGCGGCGCCGCTTTGGAGGTGATTGACTGCACCTGAGCGGCCAGATGCTGGCGTTCCTGCTCGTTGAGCGCGGTGCCGGTATGGATCAGAATGGGGATGTGTTTAGTCTCGGGCTGAGCGCGGAGTTGCTCGACGACCTGAATCCCGCTGCAATCGGGCATTGCAAGGTCTAGAATGATCACATCGGGGTGAGCAGCGGTGGCGAATTCGATGCCGCGGCGGCCGGTGCCGGCCGGCAGCACCTGAAAGCCTTTGAATAGGAGGGTCTTAGCCAGAAGTTCCAGCAAGGCCGGCTCGTCGTCGATAATCAGTACGGTCTTTACTTCCTTGCCGGTGGCCTTGGCTTTGCGCCGGACAGCGTCAACGAGTCTGGATTCCGTTGGCGCCGCAGTCGTCTGCTCCCCTGTAAACAAGACGAACCCCAGCTTTTCGCCAGCGGCAGTCGAATAAATGGCCGCGGGTATGCTGGCTGGAATCTGTGCGCGGAGGTCGCGCAGCTCCTGCTCTCCACACTGCCGGGTGATCTTGTCATCAATCACCACCACATAAGGCCGAGAGCTTCTTAGTGTGGCGCCCAGCTTGTCAATCCCCGAAACCACTGCGACGCGGTACCCGACCCCCTCCAGGTAGTTGCTGGCCAGGCCCTGGCTTTGTTCATCTGCTGCGGCAACCACGACTAGCGGTCGCAGGGCGGCCTCGCGTTGCTCGACCTTGTCTCCCGCCCTCCCGGGTTTCGGCCCGGGCTTCGCCAGCGGGAGGAGGAAAGTGAACCGACTGCCCTTGCCCTCGATGCCCTCGCTCTCGATCCGGATCTGTCCGCCGTGTAGCTCAATGAGCCTCTTGCTTAAAGCCAATCCCAACCCCGTGCCCTGCTGTTGCCGGCCGTACGACGAATCCACCTGCTCGAATTCGGCGAAAATGCGCTCATGGTCTCGCGGATGCACGCCTATGCCGGTATCGGCCACCGTCACTTCCAAGTACTCGCCTGAAACCTGGATCTTCTGCGCCGGCAGACCATGCCCATTCACGTCGTGCCGGAGCGCGGCGGTTACGGCAATTCGCCCCTTCTCCGGTGTGAACTTAATCGCGTTGCTGAGGAGGTTGTACAGGATCTGCTTGAATTTTGCCTCATCCGCGAACAGCGGAGGCAGGTTGGCCGCCACGTCAACGTCGAGGGTAAGGTTCTTCTTGTTCGCGAGCGTTTTCACGATCGCCTGCGCGTTCTGCAACGCTCGGGTGACGCTGAACGAGCTCCGAGTCAGTTCCAGCTTCCCGGCTTCCACCTTCGAAAGGTCGAGGATGTCGTTAATCAGTTGCAGCAAGTGGCGGCCGCTGTTGAGGATGTTGTGGGCATACTTCAACTGGCGGTCGTTCAAATCGCCAAAGATACGGTCGCCGAGGATTTCGGAAAAGCCGATGATGGCGTTGAGCGGGGTACGCAACTCGTGGCTCATGCTGGCCAGGAATTGGCTCTTGGCGCGGTTGGCCGCCTCGGCGGCATCTTTGGCGTTCTGCAGCGCCTCTTCCACCCGCTTGCGCGCAGTGATTTCTGACATCAGACCCTCTGCGCAACGCGCGCCGTCCCGCATGTGGGTGGAGGGCGCCCGGTTCTGCAACCAGATCCAGTCGCCGTCTTTGCGGCGGATGCGGTATTCGATGTCGAACCCCTTCTCCTTGGCGAACAACATTTGGTGCGCCATCTCGACGTTGGGGAAGTCGTTGGGATGAATACGGCCCAGCCACAGCCCGTTCCCGGAATTCATTAGCTCGCCCGCGGTGTAGCCGAGTATCTTCTCGACGTTTTCGCTCACGTAAACCAGCTCGCCATTCGCATTGCCGGTCCAAACCACGTCGGGAATGTTGGCTATCAGCGAGCGGTACTTCGTTTCGCTGGCGCGCAGACCCTCCTCGGCTTGCTTGCGGTGAGTGATGTCCTGAATGACCGCCTGGAACTCAAACGTCCCGCCGTCCTCACCGAACAAGCGCCGCACGGTGTATTGCTGCCACACCATCAGGCCATTGAGCCCGACCACCCGGTGGTCGAAGGAAACCACCGGCTGCTCCCGGGGCAATGCTTCGAACCAGCTCAACGGAATCGCCAGGTCTTCCGCCGTTAGGGTCTCCAGGAAATTCGTGCCGAGCAGCTCCTCTCTGGCTTTGCCGTGGAAGAGACAGTAGGCCTTATTGACAAAAGTGAGCGTGCCATCGGGCTTGAACCGGCAGATCGAATCAGTCTGGTCTTCAACCACGGCTCGTAAGCGCCTCTCGCTTTCCGCCAGCGCCCGTTCGGCCTGTCGGCGTTCGGCCGCCGCTGCGGCCAACAGCATGTTCGTGACCGCCAGAATGCCGATGTAACTACCGATCAGCATCAAGCCTTCCCGCTCGCTGGTGGTGATAAACGGTCCGCGTCCGCTCAATAATGAATGGATCGCCAGCGCCGACACCAGCAGCGTGCCGGTGGTAGCACCCCGCTGACCGAAGCGCAACGCGCCCCAGACCAGGAAGGGGAAGGGCAGGTAAGCCAAAGGGTAGCTCTCAATCCCATAGACAAACCAGGAATGGAAGGAAGTCAGCGTGCCGACCAACAGACCCGTCCCGCACAAGGCCGCTTCCATGACCAGTCGCGGATTCCAGCGGAGGGCGGATGGCGTCGCCCAGGTAATGAGGAAGGGGGCTACCACCAGACCCGCCAACGCATTGGGCACCCACCACTCCAGGATGGTGGGAAACAAGTCCGCCCACGACACCGTTCCGGCATAGCCCAGGCTCACCACGTTAAACGCCGCGTTGACGGACGTCCCCAGGAAGCAGGCCAGACCGATGTATCCGGCCACGTCCCGCGTGCGCTCCATCGCGTTGTCGAAATTGATGATTCTCCTGAGCAGGAAAGTGCAGACGATGGCCCCCATGGTGTTGCCCAAAGCGGTGCCTAGCGTAAAGAAGCCCAAAGGCACTCCGTTCGTGAAGGAGAACAGGATGGCCCCCACGGCGACGCCCGGCCAGAACCGGTAACCGAACAACAGAATCGCCGCCAGCGCAATGCCCGCCGGCGGCCATACCAGGGCAATGCTGCCGGATAAGAAAGACCCCTGTTTGCCGAGTAAACCCCCGAGGAAATAGAGCGCGATCAGGATCACGACGCGCGTCACCGTCGTCAGGCTCGGCCCGGACCCCAACTTCATGTTCTCCAGTTTCATCTCAAGCGCAACACGCGAGGCTCGTCTTGCCTCCGATCAGCGCTACGCGCATCAATGCAGCAATTCTCATAAGACTGTCCCAAATAATCCTTCAACCCGGCTGGCCCCCCGCCTTCCCCTTCCATCCGGCCAGCGCCATGGTAATCTTCGCAGGAATGCTACCGCAGAAACCTTGCCCAGAGATCGATGCGTGCAGCCAACGCGCTGATAATTGCAGCAAGCGCGCCCCGGG
>Ga0182014_10001824_pt1 | contig 27786 bp, 17 predicted proteins | sample 612S2DmetaG_FD_120489 | JGI IMG/M metagenome (GOLD analysis project Ga0182014, IMG submission 120489) | Permafrost microbial communities from Stordalen Mire, Sweden - 612S2D metaG | ecosystem: Environmental > Terrestrial > Soil > Wetlands > Permafrost | place: Sweden: Stordalen | collected... | reverse complement strand
CCGGGTAAAAGCACCATCCAAACCAACGTTTATCCTGATTCTGCGGGACTTAACGGAACACACCACGCCGCACGCAAGAATGCACGTCCCGATTCGACTTCGATCGCCGCGAAATCCAAAAGCAAAATCAACCGCAGGTCCTTCGACTCGTCCCGGCCTCCTCATCAATCCATCTGGTCAGATTTGCGGCCAACAAGAGGAAGAATGTAACAAAGAGCATACTGAGGTCGCGTATTTCTCCCGGCACGCAGAAGAAAAGGTACAACGGAAAGTTGATGACTGCGGCAATCTGTCCGTGCCGCTGGATTGCCTGCGGCAGTTTAGGCCATCCACGCCACACCGTCCACACGATCAGAACCAACGACAACAAGTCGAAGGCCACGATCATCACAGTCAGGCCGTAGGTCGTTTCCTCAAACGGATAGCGTGAACCAGGCCAACTAAGCAGGTATCGGAAATGGTCTATAAAGTGTAATTGGACGGTTTCCCCAGGATTGTGCTGATACCGCACACGAAGCAGAAAATAGACCACAGCACAGCATATTCCGAGGACCCCGGTTCCGGCCAAGGCACTCAACGGTGAACTCTTTCGCCGCAGGATCGGATAGAGCGTTGGGATGAATAGCAGGAAGGATTCCTTGTTCCACGTAGCGAGGGCAGCAACCGGAACGATCCCCCACCAATTAAACCTGTATGCCATCCATACCACGAGCGCAAAAAATGCAAGTTCCGGATAATCGTAAAAATACCCACCCACCCTCATGAAGTAGGGCATGAGTAGGATCATGGCGACGGCGGCAAGAGCAGCCACGGCAGGAGAGTGCCCGGCAGACCTGCCCACCAGGTACATCGCATATACCGAAATCCATGCGAACAGGAATGTCAAAACATAGACAATCGCATAGCGCATGAAATACTTCCGGTCTCTCACGACAACCGAGTTGCTTTGCGCAATTTGTGAAAAGAAAAGGTGGTAAAGAAGCGGGGCTCGGTCGCGCTCGAAAGACGGTACTCCGTGAAAGCCACTCTGCGCGAAGAGAAGGTCTTTAGTTTGTTCGGGAATCCGCGCGTCAATCCAGTTTGCCAGCGTTGGAAGCAGTTGCCTGTATACGAACGGGCGCGCTGCCGTTCCATCCACCATAGCTTCAAAAAGATACGTTCCTTGCGTTGATCCATTCAAGGTGTCGCGAAGGTTCCACTTGTCGTAGAAACCGTTGAACGAAGCCGCAGCAGCTACAAAAAACAGCGCGAAGCAGCAAACGCGATAATACAGCCTTGATGCAAAACCCTTCCGCGTCATTTTCACCAGCCTACGAGGGCGTCCCCGGCCAAATTGCAAGCTGCCAGCCGCCGTTGGATTCATGTTAGCAATCCGAATGCGCGAATCAGCCCCATAGTTAGGGCCTTTGGGGTTTGACACGTCTGTCTTTTGCTCTATCTGCAGCTTGATGTCCATCCGTCGCGGTTCCTGTGGGTCTCGACGCCGCGGATGGCGTTGATGGAGGCGGTCGTTACAGGCTGTTTCAGGGCCACTACGACCAGGGTATCGAGCAACTGAGTGCCGGACAGGGCACATGTGCCCGACGGCCAGACTTAACCCAGCGCAGGATAGATCCTGGGAAACGCCCCAGCCGTCACCGACCCCCCGCCCGATCCGCAACCGAAAAGACCATCCGCCGGGTGCCCCAGATCCTGCCCTGAGCTTGCCGAAGGGTCTGGATTTTCAGACCTGGGAAACCACGAACCTCGACCCTCCGTCTCCCTCCTCCCAACCGCAGTGTGCCCAAGATTGAACAGCATGCGGAATTGGCCAATGGGAAACTAAGAGGTGATGCTCGAGGAAATCCCCATGAAAATGATCATCGCCGTGATTGCGATCGTGTTGACCGTCCCTCTGATGTCGCCCGCAAATGCCAGCGCGCAAGCGCCGCAAAACGGCCCTACATTCACCATCGCGGGCCACGCAGGCGAAACTCAGCTTCTTCAGCTCAATGGAAAGTCCTACATTGACCTTGAGACACTTGCGCGTTTGACGCGAGGAACCCTTTCCTTCAAAGCCAACCGGACGATCCTCACGCTTCCCCCCTCCGATGTAACGGAGCAGGCATCCACGCCGCCGGCAAAGGCGGGGTTCTCAAGAGCGTTCACCGAGGCGGGCATTGAAGAGATGGGCGTGATCCGCGAATGGCGAATTGCGATCGTCAACGCGGTCCTGAATAACGCTCCGGTATCGGAAGACTGGGTATCCACACAGCATCGGCTGGCGGAGAAGAATCTGGCTCTTGCCTCCGCCGCCGCATCCACCGACGACGACCGCAGCGCGTACCCCCTGCTCTCAGCCGAATTCAACAACATGCAAACGCTGAGTGATCTCTACATCGCCACCCGCAAGCAAGCCGCGTTCATATCGCCGGACACCTTCCACAGCAGTCCCCTTGAAGATCAGATTTTGAGTTGCGCGCGAAACTTTGTATCCATGACGGAAAGTCACGCGTTTCAGGATCAGCCTTCCTGCCACTAGGAGTTTGGGAAATCCAGTTCGTCAGCGCCTCCACCACTGCCTCCGGACGCCGGGCAATCACCGTCAGATAAGCTCGTGACGCGCGAACCAACCCGCGCCGAAGACACGGCCAACTGAAAGTTTCCGCTATCGCCTCTCGAGCTGCCCCAAATACTCCCCCGGCGCAACCACCGTCACTCCACGGCGCGCGGTTTTCGGAAAGTGCTTGAGATTTCCCGTGACGAGCCACGCGCCGGATGCGCGCGCGAGAGCAAGAAATATCGCGTCCTTCGGGTCGGGCAACAGATGCGGCCAGGGCGCGGGATCGGGCAGGTCTGCACTCATGTCGATCAGGTAATCCAGCCAGTCCGGCGGGAAATTGTTTCGCGCAAACTTCTGCCGCGAAGTGACTTCGATGTATTCGGCGATGACAGAAGGGCAGGTCACCAGGTTGACCTTCTCCGTGAGGACCCATTCGTATACCAGCCGTGCAGGCGCACCGGCCCGATTTAATCCGGCAGAGACGATCACGTTCGTATCGAGTACGGCGAGCCGCATCAGGCGATCTTCTTCTTGCGTTTTTCGTCCCGCTCCGCGCGCGCTGCGGCGATCTCCTGCTCGATCTCCTCCTCAGTCATGGGATACTTCTCCGAGAACCGCCAGCTCTCCCGCAAACTCGCCCGGGCCATGGCTCGCCGCAGGTCCATGTCTTGCGCGGCAATGTCACCCACGGCCGGGACCAGAAAGTACGCCGGCCCTTTTTGGCCGGACAGCAGCACGGTCTCTCCGCGCGGCACCTTCTCCAGGGCCTTCGCCCCGCGTGTCCGGAACTCTCGCAGTGAAACCTGGCGCATGGTGGGCCTCCCTGATCCAGTGTAGCCGTTTTGGCTACGCTGGGCAACTTTGCGCGCTCGCCGCTGGTTGGTCAGAGGTCAGAGAAACAGCTTATGGCTGAGAGCTGGCAGCTGAGAGCTGAAAGCTGAGAGCTGAAAGCTGAGAGCTGAGAGCTGAGAGCTGAGAGCTAAAAGCTAGTCTTCTTCAGGCTGGACGCGGCGCGCCAAAGCCCATTTGAGCTCGTCGATGCCTTCGCCGGTGACTGCCGAGACGGCGTGGAACTCGAGCTTGCGGCGCTTGGCGTAGGCGGCGAGTTTCTTGAGCTTGTCGGGGTTCACGGCGTCGATCTTGGTGGCGACGACGATCGTGGGTTTCTCTGCCAACGGGTGTTCGTCTTCGCGTCCCGGCGCGGTGAAGCTGGCGAGTTCGTTGTTGATGACGCGGAAGTCTTCGACGGGATCGGGCCTTCCCGACGCGTCGGAAACGTCGACCAGATGCGCGAGGACGCGGGTGCGCTCAATGTGGCGCAGGAATTGCACGCCAAGGCCCGCGCCGAGATGCGCGCCTTCAATGAGTCCGGGCATGTCGGCGATGACGAAGGATTGCTGGTCGGGCTCCTCGCCGACCGTGACCACGCCGAGATTGGGCTCGAGAGTGGTGAAAGGATAGTCAGCGATTTTGGGGCTCGCGGCGTTGCTTGCGGCGATGGCAAAGAGGAGAAGCGCTGTCCACTTTGCTGTCGAAGGAAGAAATCGGGTGCAGCGTCGCATGGAAATCTCCTTGTATCAGTGAAAGTGTGTTTTCAAACGATTCTTCCTACCCGACGCGTCCACCGGCCGGCGAACCCAACCGAACCGGCAACTCAAAACGCAGGCGCGCCCGTGATCACCTGACATTCGGCGGAAGAGTTGAAAGGTTCTCCGATGCTTGCCGACCTCGTATAGGACAAATGCCCCGTGAATCGGTCGATTCTCAATAGTTGGCTAACCCAAGCGCCATCGGATCTGGTCCTGCTATAGCTCATCGAGTACTCTGTATCCGTCACAATCATGGTCATCACAGTGGTCCAACCGTTTTCCCTGGTCGTTCCCTCCTTGTAAATACCAATCTGCCTGCTGTCTAAACCGATGGCGATTCTTCCCTGGTCTGCTGGAGCAAAGTAGTCACCCTTGCAAAGTAGGTTGATAACCCGGTTTGGGCTTTGTGCGATCGCTGTTGGGCTTGCGGCGCTGCATGCGGCGATAGCGCAGCAGAGAAGCGCTGTCCACTTTGCTGTCGAAGGAAGAAATCGGGTGCAGCGTCGCATGGAGATCTCCTTGATTCAGTGAAGGTGTGCTTTCAAACAATTCTTCCTACTCGGCGTGTCCATCGGTGGCGAACCCAAACCGAACCGGCAAATCAGAACTTTGGTGCGGCCTGAATTACCTGGCATTCGGCGGCCTTTTCCCCCATAGATCTCGCCGCGATCTCAGGCCGGGCACGAGTTGGACAACGACGATTGTGCATTCCCACCCTTCCGCAAGGGGCGCGGAAGGATGGGCACCCGGCCTTTGGATTTCAAGTTAGGACACTACCCGGGTCTGAACTACTGTTTTTGGACGGAGGTCAGGTACTCCCCGAGAACCTGCGCAGGCCCGTTCGCGCACCCCTCAACATTCAGATTTGCGGTTTGGTGGGCTGGCACATAGGCTCCTACGATCGTCTGATTACTCGGCGGTTCCTGCCCACACTGCACTTTTGTCGTGGAGGAAACCACCATCGTGTCGTCGTTGTTGTTCTGGAAGTCGACGTGGATAAGGACACTGTTATCGGGAAAAGATTGAACCCAGGCTTTGGCGGTAACGCCATTTAACTGAGCGCTGGACTGCGCATAGGCGATGGTTGCAAGGGTCCCGGCCAGAGCAACTACCGTTACCACTGAAACCAAAATTGGGCGAATGCGAATCATAGGACTCCCTCCTTGAATTACGTTATGGGCCTATAGGCCGTTTGGTCTGCAAAAAGATGCGAACGAGTTGCGCCGCCCGAAGAGGATGCCTACCTCCACGTCCGATCGAGCACTTCGATCCGGACGTAGGCGCACGATCCCGGCGCGGAGTAGGTTGCCCATCCGCCCCACACTTCGCCCGGCTTCAGCGGATTGGGCATCACGTCCTTATCCGTTTTGGTGGAGTAGGGGTTAAAGACCTGGCCCGGCTTCCAGTCAGGATGCGTGACGGCAAATTTCATGTAGGTAAGGGGGCTGGTTGTATCGGTGTTCTTGAAGCTCCAGGTGCACATATCCCCGTTGACCTGGGTGAACTTGACACTGATGCCTGTCTCCAACTCCATCCACTGTTCGACGGGCGTGTTCTGGGCGTGAGCGTTGGCGGGGGCGATAGCAAATAGGAGCGCAAGGGCGGCGAGGGGAAGACTGCAACTCTGCAGCGGCATTCTCATTGGGTTTTACCTGCAATTTTGGGAAGTGTGAAGCTCGACCAGGGAATGGAGAGAGGCTAGCAGCGGGCAGGGAAGAAGTCAAGGATATAAATTGAGTGATTTCGGGGTTTATAGAGGGCGGGGTTTCCGGGCGCGGCTTCGCCGCGGACTTGATTTCTTGGGAAAGTGGGTGGGAGTGGTGGGACGGTTTGCGGCACGAGTGAACTCGTGCCCTTTCAAAACCAGACTATGGAATGGCTGCTAGCTTTTTCCCGGCCGGACGCGCTTGGCCAGGGCCCATTTGAGCTCGTCGATGCCTTGGCCGGTTACGGCGGAGATGGCGTGGAACTCGAGCTTGCGGCGCTTGGCGTAGGCGGCTAGCTTCTTGAGCTTGGCGGGGTTGACGGCGTCGATTTTGGTGGCGACGACGATTGTGGGTTTCTCGGTCAGCGGATGCTCGTCGCCAACGGCGAAGCTCGCCAGTTCGTTCGTAATGACGCGGAAGTCTTCGATGGGATCGGGCCTTCCCGACGCGTCCGACACGTCGACCAGATGGGCGAGGACGCGGGTGCGCTCGATGTGGCGCAGGAACTGGACGCCAAGGCCCGCGCCGAGATGCGCGCCTTCAATGAGTCCGGGCATGTCGGCGATGACGAAGGATTGCTGGTCGGGCTCCTCGCCCACCGTGACCACGCCGAGATTGGGCTCGAGGGTGGTGAAGGGATAGTCGGCGATTTTGGGGCGCGCGGCGGAGATGCGGGAGATGAGCGTGGACTTGCCGGCGTTGGGATAGCCGACGAGGCCCACGTCGGCAAGCAGCTTCAATTCGAGGCGGTAGGCGCGCTCCTCGCCGGCGCGGCCCAGCTCGTGCTCGCGCGGAGCCTGGTGGGTGCTGGTGGCAAAGTGCTGGTTGCCGCGGCCGCCGCGGCCACCCTTGGCGATGGTGATGCTCTCGTCAGGCTCGCGGAAGTCGTGGACCAACTCGCCGGTTTCGGCGTCGAAGAGCGAGGTGCCGACGGGCACTTGCAACGTAATGGACCGGCCGTCCAGGCCGGTGCAGTTGGAGCCCATGCCGTGCTCGCCGCGCTGCGCCTTGTGCTCGGGGTTGTAGCGGAAGTGAATGAGCGTGTTGTGGCGCTGGCTGGACTCCATCAGGACGTCACCGCCGCGGCCGCCGTCGCCGCCCGAGGGCCCGCCGCGGGGCACGAACTTCTCGCGGCGGAAGGCCATGCAGCCGTTGCCGCCGTCGCCGGCCTTGACGCGAATTTTGGCTTCATCAATGAACACAGGGGTCAGGTTTCAGGGATCAGGGCTCAGCGGGCCGAAGATCAGTCACAAGTTTACCGAGGATCGGAGACCGAAGGCACGAATTGCAGGTGCCGGTCTTCAGTGTATCGGACGGAAGGGGTTGGGGGCCGGCGGGACCGAAAGGCGGACTGGCGCGGATGGCGGAAAATATTAATTCGGCGGTTCATCAATGGCACAAGTTCCTGCCCTTTTCCGCAAAATGCGAAAAAGGATGGCCCACGGACGCAGTTTTTTGTTGCCGGATCAAAAGAACTGTGATGCAGGCTACTTTGCAGCCGTGGCTGCGAGGCATAAAATCGCTGCCTACTTCTTTTGAGACCCACCGGGGGCGGCGAAAAAGTTTGAATTCGCGCGTCCTGTGCTGGACCCGCCGCAAGAGCGGGCCGGTGGAGCGGTTGTTGCCTTATCCCAGGATCTGCCGCGGCAGAGTTGGCAATGGCCGAAGCAGGGCGGAACTGGAGAACGTGGTTCGCGGCTGGGGCGCTGTGGCTTGGCGCCTGCGGGGGTGTGTGCGCGCAAACCGTGCTGGCGAACCCCGCTCCGTTGCAAGGCATTCAAGTACAGGCTCCGCCGTCGGGCTCGCTCGCCGGGCGGCTCACCGATGTGCAGTCGGCTCCGCTGGCAGGGGTTTCGGTTATATTGCACAACCAGGCCACGGGCGCCGAGGTGCGCGCGGTTACGGCGAAGAATGGGGCCTTCCGGTTTGCCGAGCTCGAAGCGGGCGAGTACTCACTGGAAGCCGATGAGCCGCAGTTGGGCCACGGACGGCTTGAGGGGATTCTGGTGACCGGAGGCATGGAGGCGCGGGTGCAAGCCGCCATGCACCTTGAGCCTGCTACGCCCGAATTCCACCCCACGGAATTGGTTGAAGCGGCTGTGGCGCCGGGTGAGATTGCGGTACCGCCGCGCACGGCAGCGACGATGCCATTGATGGCGTACGCGACCCCGGGGGCAGCTAGACCGCCAGCGGCGGCGCCGACTGCGCCGAGTTCAGCAGCAGTGGTGCCTGCTGCGGTGCGCTCGCAGGCCGCGGCGCTTGGGCCAACGCAAAGCGCGTCTGTTTCGCGCGTGCCTGAGCCGCGCGTGTGGGATTCGCACCTGCCTGATTCGGGCGTGTCGGGGCCAGCTCCTGCGTTGCCACCGGCCACGGTTTCGCGTGCGGCGCTCAACACGGCGAGCCCACCAACTTTCGCGGCGATTGCCCCTGAGCCAATGCGGACGTTGAAGCTCGCAACGCGTGAGGCAGAGGTCGCTCGGCCGCTGGGCGAACTAGCGGCACCGCAGCCTCAAGCACCGCGGCCTGTCATGCCGAAACCTCAAGTGCCGAAGCCGGCAGCGGTTCGTGCCGAAGGATTGACTGCGCCGGCCAATCTGCCTACTCCACAACTGCGGGCCGCGCTCGAAACACAATCGATTCCCTTCGCGCCCACGCTCGCGGTCGCGCTGCCGCGCACGCTCCCGCTCACGCACAGCGTGGCGCCAGCCCTCCTGCCCTTGAACATGGCGGTCGCGAGCGGCATGCAGGCGGTTCTGCCGCTGGGGCAAACGGCTTTTACGCCGGTTGCAGCCGCCGCGCAAAGGGCCGATCCAGCCACGGCGGTGGTGGCCACTACGGTGACCGCGACGCAACTCGAATCGCTGCCTGCGGGCGGACGCCGCTGGCAGGAGTTTCTGCTGGACACTCCGGCAGCGAGCACCAGCCCAGACGCGACGCAGGCGTCGTATCGCGGTTCGCAGGAATCGGCGGAGATCACGATCGACGGCGCGAGCACGACGCTCAAATTTGGCACGGCCGCGGGCTCCGGCTCGGGGTCCACGTCCCAGGATCCGGCGGGCCAGGGAGCAGATCAGCAGAGCGCGATGAGCCACGCTTGGACGGGTGGGCGCGGGCTCGGCGTAAGCGAGTCCGCGATCCATGAGGTGACGGCCGTCTCAGGCAATGTGGAAGCTGAGGGCATGCGCTCTGCCGGCGGGCGCACCAGCATCCAGACAGAGCGCGGCGGCGATACACTGCACGGCCAGGGATTTCTCTACGACCGCCAAAACAACTGGGGCGCGCGGAATCCCTTCACGCAGTGGGTCACGGAGACTTCGGAAATCGCGCCACTCGCGCCGTTCAACACCACCGCCCTGTTCCCGGTCTTTGATAATTTCCAATATTCGAGCGGACAAAACGGCGCGCCTGAGTCGTATACGCCGCCCGATCACGAGATCGTGTGGGGAGTCGGCATGGGGAGCCACATCCGCCGCGACAAGCTCTTCTGGTTCGCCGCCCTCGACAGCTACCACCGTAACGATCCGGGCCTCGCGATGGTGAAACATCCCTACCTGCAGGTGCCGACCGATTGCGGAACTCCCCCGTGTGCCCCCACAACCACCGGCCTTTTCGCCCAACCCTCAGACGCCCAGTTGACGTTGCTCAGCGCACAACTCGATCTCCCCAGCGCCAATCCGGAGGCCGAGGGGCTGACGGCTTATTCCCAGATGCTGAAGACGCTGGCCGGCCTCCTCGGTCCCGCGCCGCGCACCGACGCGCAATGGACCGGCTTTGCCCGCATCGACTGGCAAGCCGCCGAGCGGCACCACTTCACCTTCGAAGGCATTGGCGCCAATTGGAGCGCGCCCGGCGGCGGACTGACGCGCGTCTCAGAAACTTACGGGAATCACAGTTTTGGCTCCAGCCAGGCCAGCGAAGAGTGGCTGCTGGCCCGGTGGGAAGCGTATCTGACGCCGAATCTGCTTGCCGTCACGCAGGGCTCGACGGGACGGACGATCCTGAGCGCGCGCCCCGGCACGCCCTCCGCCTTCGAGAAGACATTTCTCACCGTCAATTCCTACGGCCAGTTACCTCAGATCGTTGTCGATTCGCGTTACGGCTTCACCATCGGCAATCCCTCGCGCTTCGGCCAGGGCAGCTATCCCGACGAAAAGCTCTATCATGCCCAGGAGATGCTGGACTGGGTGCACAATCGCGTGCTCATCAAGGCGGGATTCGAGATCGATCACAACAACGACGCGACCAGCTTCCTGCGCAACGAGACGGGCACGTATACCTATTCCAAGGTTCAAAATTTTATCTCCGATGCGCTTGTCTTTGAGAAATTCGGGATTGGCGATGCGCTCGATGCGACGAATCCCCACAACTGCGGCGCGTCGAATACAAGCTTCGGCAGCCAGCCTTGCTACTCCTCCTATTCGCAGATGATGGGCCCCACCAACTGGCATCTGAGCACGAACGATTGGGCCGGCTACGCAACCGCGCAGTGGCAGGCAGCAAGATTTGCCGCTTTCTCTGCCGGTCTGCGCTGGGAGCTTGAGCAGATGCCGCCGCCCATCGCCGCGAACGATAATCCGGAGCTGCCGTTCACGGAAAAGCTGCCCAGGCTCGGCAATAATTGGGGACCGCGCGTGAGTGTCGCGGTGGGCGGCGGAAAACATTGGCCGGTGCTGCGGCTGGGCTACGGCATGTACTACGGCCGCGTGGAAAACGCCACCGTCGAGACCGCTCTGACGCAAACCGGCTCGCTCAAGGGCGACCTGGAGTTTTTCATGCGTCCCTCCGACGACTGCCAATCGTGTTCCGGCGGCTCGCCGCCGTTCCCCTACGTTTTTGCAGGCCAGCCCGCGAGCGTGGTCAAGCCGGGAGCGGTCGGTTTCGCGCCCAATTTCCGCAATCCGGAGGTGCACCAGGCAGTCGCCGCAGTTGAACAGAAACTGCCGGGCGGAGTGGAGTTGACCGCAAGCGCCATGCTCAGCCTGGGACGGCGGCTGCCCGTTTCCATCGATACCAACATCGACCCTGCCGTGAATCCCCGCACGCTCACTTACAACGTGTGCGAGACGGCCGTTTCCCCTTCAGGCAGCACTGTATGCGGCAACCTTGGTCTGGGTCCTATCAATACCGGGCAGATTATCGTGCCCTACTACGCCGATTGGCCGGCAGCGATTCCGGGGAATTGTCCTGTCGATGCAAAATTGAACGCCGCTGGCCAATGTGGCCGGCTCAATCCGGATTATCAGCAGATCGTACAGATCATGAGCCGGGCGAATTCAACCTATGAGGCCGTCATTGTCAAACTCGCGCGCTACGGCCGGCGCGGCCTGAGTTTCCACGCCCACTACACTTATGCCCATGCGATGGACTGGAATCCCGACGGGGTCACACTCGGCGCCGACAGCAGCGTTCTGGCCCCTCCGAGTCCAAGCCAAGAGTTTAGCCAAGAGTACGGAACCAGCAACCTCGACGTGCGGCACTCCGCCGCCGTGATGGCGATCTTCGAAGCGCCGTGGAAACTTCGCGGCCCTCCCGGCCGCATTGGTAATGGCTGGATGCTTTCCGGCATCGGGGAATTTCACAGCGGATTGCCGTACACCGTGCGCGTCACGGGCTCCCTACCCGAGAACATCCCTGCTGGCCCTGGCAATCTGAACATCGGCCTCGGGCCAAGCATGAACGGGTTCGGAGGCGACAACCGCATCAGCAGCTACAGCGTTGGCACCAACGGCCCCACCTACAACATCGGCCGCAACACTTTCCGCTATCCGGACACGTGGAAGGCCGATCTGCGCCTGGGCAAGAAATTCGATCTCGGCGAGATGCGGCAGTTGGAAATTCTGGCGGAGAGTTTCAATCTCTTCAATCACCAGAACGTGACCGAGATTGAAACCACGGGCTATACCATCGATTCCGGCAGCCCGAACCCCACGCTGAACTTTCTTACCGGCCTCAAAACCAGCGCCACGACCGGCCCCATTCCGGGTTTCGGCCAGCCGCTCAATATCAATGCGACGAATTTCTATCGCGAGCGCCAGATCCAGGTTGGGCTGAGGATGCGGTTTTAGGCGCATTTCTCGCGATTGCACGACTATCCCGGAATCGAGGTCAGGCATACTTATGTTATGTGTCCAAGCTGTGACGCTTTTGCTGAACAACGCACGTTTAAAGCGCCCGCAGACTATGTTGCGTTTGTACGGCGTCTGATCACTGAAACGAGCAGCGGCAGCCTGGCTCTCGTCTACGGTGATTGTGCGCTCGAAGAGCTTAAGAACGCTCCTCCATGGCCCGAGGGAGACGAAGACGACTTTCTTCATGAGCTTCAATGCGCCAAATGTGGCCAGCTCTTTCAGCTCTCTGCCAATGTCTATAATGGCCGGAACCTGTGGGAGCCGCAGAGTCCGGAGCAGTGGGCCGATCAAAGGCGCCACTACATTAAATAGAGCAGCACGCATGACCGCCCCAACCCCGCCGTCCTACAATCATTCGGAACCGATTTTTGACCTCCGGGAGATCTTCATGCAAAGCTGCACCGTCCGCGCGCGTCAGCCTCGCGCCTATTGCCCTATCGTCCTGGCTCTTGCCGCGCTGTTTGCTCTGCTCACTTGCTCTGTTGCGGCGAACGCGCAGGCGGGTAAAGTGCCGGTTGCGGCTCCCGGTGATACGCTGACCGCTCCGAGGCCGCTGGCGCAGAACCTCTCGCCCAAGCTCGACAAGCGCGACCTGGCCAAGGCCATGAAGCTTGTAGCCGGCTGGCAACTTAGCCGCATGCCGGCCGAGGCGCAAACTGATTGGACTTGGGCGGCGCTCTACGCCGGTTTCATGGGAGTTCCCGAGAAGGTGGCCGGCGATAAATACCGAAAGGCGATGCTCGGCATTGCCGAGCAGCTCAAATGGCAGCCGGGCCCACGCGTGATGCATGCGGACGACCAGGCCGTGGGCCAAATGTACATGGAGCAGTATTTCCTGCATAAGGATCCGAAACGGATGGACGCGATGCGCGCACGATTGGACACGGAAATCGCTACGCCCGATCCGACCGATCCCAAGCGGCCGCTGTGGTGGTGGTGCGATGCGCTCTTTATGGCTCCGCCGGTGTATGCCGATATGGCTGCCGCGACCGGCGACACGAAATATCTCGACTACATGGATCACGAGTGGGACATCGCAACGGTTCTGCTCTACGACCGCAGCAAGCATCTCTATTTCCGCGACGCGAGCTACCTGGACAAGCGTGAGAAGAACGGCGAGCCGCTGTTCTGGTCGCGCGGCAACGGCTGGGTGATGGGCGGCATTGTGCGCGTGCTCCAGAAGCTGCCCGCGGATTCTCCGCTGCGGCCGAAGTATGTTGCGCTGCTCAAGGAGATGGCGGCAGAGATGCTTTCGTTCCAGGGCAGGGACGGATTGTGGCGGCCGGGGCTGCTCGATGCCGATGCGTATCCGCTGCCAGAGATTTCGGGCAGCGCCTTCGTGACCTACGCGCTCGCTTACGGCGTGAATGAAGGAATTCTCGATCGCGCCACGTATTGGCCGGCCGTTCAAAAGGCGTGGGCGGGCATGCTGACGCATGTGTATGCCGATGGGCGGCTGGGCTCGATTCAGCCGGTGGGCGCAGCGCCTGGAGCTTACTCTGAAACCTCGAGCTACGTGTACGGCGTAGGCGCGTATCTGCTCGCGGGGTCGGAGATCTATCGCACGGCGAAGTGAGTTACCCGTCGCCGATATCCGTCAATCACTGAGGTATGAGGATGAAATTCGACTACGGTCAAGGAGTCCTGTACAACCCGACCACTGAATCGGGAACGACGAAGCCGGCCTCCGTTGTTGGAATCACTCCAGTGGAAACCGACAAGCAGGTCGAGAATTTTGGATACCCGCGTGGGACTGTCCTATACCTAATCGAGTTCGGCGACGGAACCGACAAGCTGGTTCCGGAGAGCGATCTTATTGCAATGTGACCCAATGCCGGTCCCTTTCCGGCGGCAAAAAAACGTGCCGCGCTCGCATGCAAGTTACTTTTCCGGCACCACCGGCGACGCGCCGTTCAGAAACGCCGGATCCATCTGGGCGATATCCGCGCGATAGCTCACCGTGTTTGCCGTAGGAAAAGTTGCAGGCGGCTTCTGCGTGACGCGACCCGTGCCCGCCCATTCCGTGCCGCGCTGAAACGTCGTGATGAAACCGACGCAACTGAGCGCAAACACATCGTGGCCGAGCGTGGTGTGAAAGATTCTCCCTTTGCCGTAGCGCAAAACCATCAGCATCGGCTCGTCATGGCCCGTGCCGTGGTTGTTGGGGTCGGAGTGCGCGGTCGCGAGCACGGTCATGTTTTTACCCGGCCCGCGCAACATGCCGTAAAGCTCGTCGTTGGCATGCATCCATATTGGAGGCAAGCCTTTCAGAATCGGATGCTCCGGCTGGCGCGCCGTCACTTGAAACGGCAGCCGCGCTCCGTGATGGCCGGCCGGTCCCGGCGTGGGATCGGAAACCAGCTTGCCGTCCTCGAAATACCAGTACGGTCCTGCCTGTTCGTTGCGGTTTCGCCAGCCGCCGATGCCGGTCATTTCGTTATAAGCGGGCCAATCGGGAAAGGCATTGTCGGCGGCGTGCACAATCACCAGGCCTCCGCCGCCGGCGACATACTGTTCAAATTGAGAACGAAGTGCCGCGGGCCAGGTGGGACCGTCGTAATTCATCACCACGACGCGGTAGCGGCCGAGCTCCGGCCTGAAGTTGCTGAAGTCGCCGTCCGACGGCGGCGCGGTGATGACGGCAACCTCGAAGAGCCCGGTCTCTTCGAGCTCCTTTTTGAGCACCGGCGTCGTCAGCCGCCAGTTGTGGTAGGAGCCGGCGCTTTGCCCGTCAATAATGGCGACGCGGATGGGAATGGCGACGCGAATTGGAGCCGCCGCAGGAATGGGTTGCGCCGTCGCGCCAATCACCGGAGCGCAGCAGAGGCCGACCGCCAGGAACATCCAGCCAATTGGTTTCATCATTCACCCTCAATCGCCGAAAAAAGGGCCTGAATGAGAAGGATACCGCTGCCACGGGCGGGGCAGCAGGCCGCGGACCAAATGAGCCGGGAAATGATCGTAGATGCCTTGTTCGGTAAGGGCTACTGACCTTGGTGCTGGCCCCCATACGGGGGGATTCCCGAATCTGCGGTGAATGCTAGTCTGGGGAGTGAGCAGCACAGTGGACGTGTAGGCTTCCGACTGGGATGCGGCCCGGGACGTGACCCTGGGACGTGAGTCGACAGACGTGCTCGAACCTCACCTAAGGCGGAAAACCAGCGCCAATACGCAGGTGGCCGCGGCGCGTTGCCAGGAGCAGAAACTTCCGCGGACGCGTATGTTGGACGTGAGCAGGGATGAAAGTCATCGGGATCAGCGGGCTGGAAAACGCGGTGCCCTTCAAGAAGGCGCACTGGGCGGGCATGGACGAGCGCGAGTACCGCATCGCTCAGGGCATGGACGCCGCGGCCGCGCTGGTGATCGACGGCAAACTGGTTGCCGCGGCCGAGCAGGAGCGCTTCAGCGGCAAAAAGCATACGGGCGACTTTCCCATTGATGCCATCCGCTTCTGCCTCAACGAGGCCGGCGTCTCCATCGACGAAATTGACGAGCTTGCGCACGGATTTGACTATGCTCCCTATCGCGAACTCTATGCCGGCGACGAAACTTCGTCGTTGCTTTACGAGATCGTTTTTTCGCGCGAGGCGCTGCTCAACCAGGTGCGCCGCGATCTGCCGGGACTTCCGCTCGAGAAGGTTCACCAGGTCGGCCATCACCTGGCGCACGCCGCCAGCGCGGCATACACCTCCGGCTGGGACGAGTGCCTGATCGTCGTCAATGACGCCATGGGCGAGATGGAGAGCCTGAGTGTTTACGACTTTCACGACGGCAAATTTGAAAAGATTCGCACCGTCGCTGCCAACGATTCCATCGGCATTCTCTACTCGCTGGTCACGCTGCATCTCGGCTTCGATTTCAATTCCGACGAATACAAGATCATGGGGCTGGCGCCGTATGGCGATCCGGCGCGGTATCGCAAGTTTTTTGAGGAGGCCGTGGAGCTTTGCCCCGACGGTTCCATCCGCATTCCGATGCTGAAGCTGAACCACACCCGCGAAGAGCGCGAGAATTACACCGCGACGCGCGCGTATCTCGACGAGCATCTGATCGCGCGCCGCGCTCCCGACCAGTCAGTGAATGGAAATCATGAAGACGTGGCCGCGGCGCTGCAGGAGTGCCTGGAGCGCGTGGTGATGCACGTGTGTGAACACTTTGGCGAAGAGACCGGGCAGCGGCGGCTGGCGCTCGCCGGGGGCGTGGCGCTCAATTGCGCCGCCAACGGCAAACTTACGCGCTCGCGTCTATTCGACGAGGTGTACATCCAGCCGGTGGCGGGCGACGACGGCGTGGCGCTGGGAGCGGCACTCTACCGCACGGCACTCGCGGAGAAAGTTCCCAACGAGCGCTTTCCCGCTCCACTCTTCGGCCCGCAGTACAGCGACGCCGAAGTGGAGGCCGCGCTGCAGCGCTTCAGCGGCAAAATCCAGTGGAAGCGCTACACGACGGTGGATGAAACCTGCGCCGCGGCAGCCAAACTTATCGCCGATGGGCGCGTGATTGCGTGGTCGCGTGGCCGCATGGAGTACGGACCACGCGCGCTCGGCAACCGCAGCATCCTGGCCGATCCCGGCCATCCGGAGATGCGCGACCGCATTAATGCAATGGTAAAGAAGCGCGAGGCCTTCCGGCCCTTTGCGCCGGCGTGTTCCATTGAAGAAGCACACCGCTGGTTCGAGGTCGCGCCAGGCGTCGAATTTCCCTACATGATCAACATCGTCAACGTCCGGCCCGAGTTGCGCGACAAGCTGCCCGCGATTACGCACGTCAATGGATCCGCGCGCCTGCAAACTGTGAGCGCCAAGGACAATCCAGATTTTCACGCGTTGCTCCTGGCCGTGGGCAAAACCACGGGCCGCCAGATGGTGCTGAACACCAGCTTCAATGTGAAAGGGCAGCCCATCGTCAACACGCCGGAAGAAGCCATTGCGACCTTCCTCGGCACCGGCATCGAGTATTTGTTCCTGGAGAATTTCCATGTTACCCGCGCAGCTGCTTGAGTGGAATCGGACCGAGGCCGATTATCCCCGCTCCAGCACCATTGCGGATCTTTTCGCCGCACAGGCCGCGCGTACGCCCGATGCCGCTGCGCTGATTGCGCAGGGCCGCACGCTCAGCTATCGCCAACTGGATGAAAGCGCCAATCGGCTGGCGCGCCGTTTGCAGCACCTCGGCGTGAAGCCCGATACCCTGGTGGGCGTGGCCATGGGCCGGACTGAATCACTTGTAACGAGCCTGCTTGGAATTCTGAAGGCCGGCGGCGCGTACGTTCCTCTCGATCCCACCTATCCTCAGGACCGCCTTTCGCTGGTGATTGAAGATTCGCAGATGCCGGTGCTGCTCACCACCGCCGCGTCGCGCGCGCATCTTCCGCTGGCTGCGGCGGACCTCACCATACTCGACGCCGAAGACGCGGAGCTCGAGCGCGAGAGCGCGGAAGCCGTTGTCTCCTCGGCGACACCCGCAAACATCGCGTACGTGATTTACACTTCCGGCTCGACAGGCAAGCCTAAAGGCGTGATGGTAGAGAACCGCAACGTGGTGAATTTCTTTACCGGCATGGATCGCGCCATCGGCTGTGAGCCCGGCGTGTGGCTGGCCGTCACCAGCGTGTCGTTTGACATTTCTGTGCTCGAGTTGCTCTGGACGCTCACGCGCGGCTTCACCGTCGTCGTCCACGGCAACGAAGGCCCGGCGACCATCGCCGATGAGATCGCGCGCTACCACGTCACGCATCTGCAGATGACGCCATCGCTGGCGCGCATGCTGACGCTCGATTCGCGGGCCTATGCCGCGCTGGGCTCGCTCAAACAGATGCTACTCGGCGGCGAGGTTGTTCCCGCGGCGCTCATCCATCATCTGCGCCACGTCTTCAAAGGCGATCTCCACAACATGTACGGACCAACAGAGACCACGATCTGGTCCACGACCTGCCGCATCGAAGATGTGGAGACGAGCGTTTCCATTGGAAAGCCCATCGCCAATACGCAAATCTACCTGCTCGATCCCGATCTCCATCCCGTTCCGATTGGCGAGATCGGCGAGCTCTTCATCGGCGGCGACGGCGTGGCGCGCGGCTACTGGCGGCGGCCCGAGCTCACTGCCGAGCGCTTTCTGACGATTCCTGGGCTCGGGTCAGATCGCATTTATCGCACCGGCGACCTGGCGCGCTTTCTGCCGGACGGCAACATCGACTTTCTCGGCCGCGTGGATGATCAGATCAAGCTGCGCGGGCATCGCATCGAGCCCGATGAGATTGAAGCGCTGCTTGAGAAATCTCCCGGCGTCCGCCAGGCGGTTGTTGTTCTGCGCGAAGACCGCGAGGGCGATAAGCGGCTTGTTGCGTATCTTGTGGCCGATGCGGCGGACTCTGCTGCCGCTTTGCGCGCGGTGCTCGATGCCAAGCTGCCCGAATACATGGTTCCTTCCGCATTCGTATTTCTCGATGAGCTGCCGCTCACCGGCAATGGCAAGATCGATCGCAAGGCGCTGCTCAAGCTGCCTCCGCCGAACCTCGCTTCCGCCGCGGCCTCGCACGCTGCCGAACCCGCCAGCGAAATGGAGCGCACGGTGGCGCGCGCATGGCAACAAGCGCTGGGCATTCCCTCGGTTGGATTAAAAGACAATTTTTTCGATCTCGGCGCGCATTCGCTCACCGTGGCCGAAGCGCATGCCAAGCTCGAGGAAGCGCTGGGCCGCGAGATTGCTCTGCTCGATCTATTTCAATTCACGACGGTCAGCGCACTGGCCGCACATCTCGACGCGCAAACAGGCGGAGCGCTGACGGCGGCCAGCCAGCTCTCAGAGCGCGCCGCGCGCCGCAGAATGGCGCGCCAGCGGGAAGCCACAACGCCATGAAGCCCTCCACCATCGCGATCGTCGGCATGGCGGCCCGTTTTCCCGGAGCGCGCAACACGGCCGAGTTCTGGCGGAATCTGCGCGATGGCGTCGAATCCATTCGCGATTTGACGGACGCGGAGTTGCTCGCCGCAGGCGCCACGGCTGAGGATCTCGCCAACCCCGACTACGTGCGCCGCGCCGCCATTCTCGAGGACGTGCCTCTCTTTGACGCGTCGTTTTTCGGTTTCAGCCCGCGCGATGCCGCCATCATGGACCCGCAGCACCGCCATTTCCTGGAGTGCGCGTGGGAGGCGCTGGAAGACGCGGCGCATCCGCCGCAACAATTCTCCGGCTCCATCGGCGTCTTTGCCGGATCGGGGATGAACATCTATCTGATCCACAATCTGCTCTCCAACCGCCGCCTCGTTGCATCCGCGGGCCTCTTTCAGCTCAGGCAAACCGGCAACGATAAGGACGTGCTGGCCACGCGCGTCAGTTATCAGCTCGATCTGCGCGGCCCCAGCATCAATGTGCAAACCGCGTGCTCCACTTCGCTGGTCGCCGTGCACATGGCCTGCCAGAGCTTGCTCAATTTCGAGTGCGATATGGCACTGGCGGGCGGCGTCACCATCGAAATTCCGCACGGGCTCGGCTACATGTATCGCGAGGGCGAGATTCTTTCGCGCGACGGCCATTGCCGGAGCTTCGACGCCAGCTCCAGCGGCACGGTTTTCTCGAGCGGCCTCGGCATCGTGGTTCTGCGCCGGCTTGAAGATGCGCTCGCCGATCACGATCACATTCGCGCCGTCATTCTCGGCTCGGCCATCAACAACGACGGAGCGCGCAAGGTGGGTTATCTTGCGCCCAGCGTGGAAGGCCAAGCCGAGGTGATCCGCGAAGCGCTGGATTACGCCGGCGTCCCCGCCTCGAGCATCTCGTATGTGGAAACGCACGGCACCGGAACGCGCGTCGGCGATCCTATTGAAGTGCGCGCTCTGACGCAAGCCTTTGGGGGGTCCGGCGCGCGCGGCACGACCGCCATCGGCTCGCTGAAATCGAACGTCGGTCATCTTGATGCTGCAGCCGGCGTTGCCAGCCTCATCAAGACGGCGCTGGCGCTGGAGCACGCGCAGATTCCCGCCAGCCTGCACTTCGAAACGATCAATCCGCACGTCGAGCTTGAGGGCAGTCCGTTTTACGTAAACAGCAAGCTTGCCGATTGGCCCTCCGCAGCCACGCCGCGCCGCGCCGGCGTCACTTCGCTCGGCATCGGCGGCACCAATGTGCACGTGATCGTGGAAGAAGCGCCCGCGGTCACGCTCATCCGCCAGCAGAAGCCTTACGAAATCCTCGCCGTTTCCGCAAAAACCGAAGCCGCCGCCGATCAGGCCCTTGCCAATCTAGCCGCGCATCTCGGAGAGCATCCGGAACTGAATCTTGCCGACGTTGCTTTCACGTGCCAACTCGGGCGCACGGCATTTCCGCATCGCCGCGCCGTGGTTCTCGAAGACAAGCGCGAATCCATCGCCGCGCTCGCCGGTCTCGACCGCAAGAAACTTATCGCCGGAACTGCGGGACGCACTGCGCTCGCGTTTCTCTTCTCCGGCCAGGGCTCGCAATACGTGAACATGGGCCGCGGACTTTATGAGAACGATCCGGTTTTCCGCGAAGCCCTCGACCTTTGCGCGAAGCATCTGCGCGAACCGCTGGGGATCGATCTGATTGCGGCGCTTTATCCGCCGGATTCCGAAAAAGATGCTTGCGCGGAGCGCTTGAATCAGACCTGGCTTACGCAACCCGCGCTCTTCGCGATCGAATACGCGTTCGCCCAGTGGTGGAGGTCGCATGGCGTTGAGCCCGCCGCCTTGGCTGGCCACAGCATTGGCGAATACGTAGCCGCGTGCCTGGCCGGTGTCTTCTCGCTCCAGGATGCACTCGCGGTTGTCGCTGCGCGTGGGCGGCTCATCTTCGAATTGCCCGCGGGCGCGATGCTGGCCGTGCCGCTTCCCGCCGCCGACATCAAGCTGCCCAAGGATCTTTCTCTCGCTGGGATCAACAATCCCGCGATGTGCGTGGTCTCCGGCCCTGCGGATGCGATTGCTGCTTACGAAGAGTCGCTCGCGAAACAATCCATCGCCTGCCGCCGCCTATTCACTGCGCACGCTTTTCACTCGGCGATGATGGAGCCCATTCTCGGTGCATTCGAGCAGCGGTTGCGCGGTGTGAAGCTCCACGCTCCGCGCATTCCTTACCTCTCGAATGTCACGGGCACCTGGATCGGAGCGGAAGAGGCCACGGACCCGGCGTACTGGGCGCGCCACATCCGCTCGACCGTTCGCTTCAGCGACAATCTTGCCGAGCTTTTCTGTGCGCCTGAACGTGTGCTCATTGAAGCCGGACCGGGTAATGTACTCACCACTCTCGCGCGCCAGCAGGGCGGCCCTTCCGCCAGGGCGTTTTCCTCGCTTCCGCATCCGCGCGAGAACGTCTCCGCGTTGCGCTGCGCGCTGGAAACACTGGGCCGGATTTGGACGCTCGGCGTCAACGTCGACTGGTCGAAACTCCATGCAGCCGGCTCCGTGCAACGCGTATCGCTGCCCACGTATCCTTTCGAGCACCAGAAGTTCTGGATTGAGCCGGACAAGAGGCCGCAGGACGCGCGCCCCGCGGCGGCGCCGGCATCGCCATCCGCCAGCTCCGACGAGCCTGTCTCGCTCTATCGCCGCGTCTGGAAGCCTACGCCCCTAACCGCAACCTCTGCAGCCGAGCCGGGCCCTTGGCTACTCTTCCGTGACGCGTTCGGCGTTGCCGATGGGATTGCCCGTCAGCTCAAGACTGCGAAACAGGATTTCGCCGTGGTCGAGCCCGGCAGCAGCTTCAAGCAGCTCGGGCACGGCCGCTATGCGCTGCGCCCCGCCGTGCGCGCGGATTACGATGCCCTCGTTGCCGCACTACTCGAGTCCGGCGGAGCTCCACGCAAGATAGTTCACCTCTGGTCTCTCGCAGCCGAGGCGAGCGAGGCGCCGCTCGAAGAGACTCTCGACCGCAGCTTCTTCAGTCCTCTTTATTTGGCGCAGGCACTCGCGGCACAGGATCTCCAGAGCATGCAGTTGGCGCTCGTCTCCAACCACATGCAGCAGGTGACCGCGGAGCCTGTGCGCAATCCTGCTCGCGCTGTGCTTCTCGGTCCCGCGCGCGTAATTCACAAGGAGCTTCCGGGGTTCTACTCGAAAGCCATCGATCTAGACTTTGACGCCGGCAAAACCGCGGAGAGCGCCGCGCAACTCGTCGCCGAGTTGAATGGCGCCTACGAAAACTCCACGATTGCATGGCGCGGCGGCGAGCGCTTCATTGAAGCGCTCGAACCGCTACAGCTTTCCGCCGCGCGCGAGGACACGCGCCCCGGTCATCTCCGCACCGGCCAAGCGCGCCTCGAGCGCGGCGGCGTTTACCTGATCACCGGCGGACTGGGCGCGCTCGGCCTCACGGTGGCCGAGCATCTGGCGCGCGAGTTTCAGGCACGCCTTGTGCTTGTGGGCCGCTCCGCGCTCCCGCCTGAAGCACAATGGGAATCTGCGCTGCAGGATGGCGCGCGTTGCGAGGCAGAAAAGGAACGTCTCCGTAAGCTTCTGGCGATTCGCTCTCTGGCGGGAGGTTTGCTCGTCCTGCAGGCCGATGTGACGAACCTCGGCGAGATGAAGGCCGCAGTCGCACAGGCGCGCCGGCAATTCGGCAGAATCAGCGGGATCTTCCACGCTGCCGGCGCGCTCGACGACGGCCCTCTGATGCTCAAAACTGCAGCCAGCGCCACGCGCGTTCTCGATCCCAAAGTGCGCGGGACGCTCGTGATTGAGGAAGCTCTCCGCGACGAGCCGCTTGCTTGCTTTGTGCTTTTTTCCTCGATCAGCTCCATTCTGCCGCCCGCGGGACAAGTGGACTACGCCGCCGCCAACGCATTTCTCGACGCCTTCGCACTCAGCCGCAAAGGGCCCGTTACCGCGATCAATTGGGGTGCGTGGCGCGAAATCGGCATGGCCGCGCGCGCTATCTCGCCGCATCCATGGCTCGGAGAACGCCTGCTCGAAACGCTCAATGAGATCGTTTATGCGGACCGGTTTTCGCAGCAGCGCCGCTGGGTTCTCGCGGAGCACCGATTCAAGAACGGCATCGCACTCATTCCCGGGACAGGCCACCTTGAGATGGTCGCGGGTGCTTTCACTCACGGCTCGTTGCAGGGCGCCGTTGAGTTCCGCAATGTCTTTTTCCTTGCGCCGTTGATGTTTTCTCCCGACGAGTCAAAAGAGGTGCGCGTGCAACTGCGCCGCGAGCAAGGCACTGAAGCCGCGAAAGGCGCGTTCCGTTTTTCGGTCATTGCGCGCAACGGCCAATGGACCGAGCACTGCACAGGGATCATCGCACCCTGCCGCACCCATCCTGCGGCTGCGGTGGATTGCGCCGCCATCGCCGCCCGCTGCCGCGTGCGTGAGATTGTCTTTGATGAGCAGAATCGCACCCGGCAGGAACGCCAATTCGAGTTTGGGCCGCGCTGGCGCTCGCTGCGCCGGCTGCGTCTCGGCAAAGGGGAGGGCCTGGCGGAAATTGAGCTCGATGAAAAATTCTCGGCCGATGTCGTCACGCTTCGCCAGCATCCGGCGCTGCTCGACATGGCGACCGGCGCCGCGCTCTACCTTACGGATGATTACGATCATTGCGACGATCTCTTCCTGCCCATCTCATACCGCAGGATGAGCGTCTATCGCGCCTTTCCCGCGCGCATGTACAGCCACGTCCGCGGCCGGCAGGAAAATCAGCGCCGCAGCGAAGTGGAGACGTTCGATGCCACCATCTTCGATGAGCAGGGACAGGTTCTGGCCGAGATCGAAGGTTTCTCCGTGCGCCGCATTGCCGATGCGGAACGTGCCATGAAGGAGTCAGGCCCGGCACATGAAGCTGTTGGTTCCGGCGGCGAGCAGCCCATTGAAATCGTTCCCCGGCCCGGCATCTCTCCGATCGAAGGCGCGCGCGTGCTCACGCGCATCCTGCTTGCGGATGCGCCCACCGCAGTCGTTGCCATTCCGCAGCCGCTCGAAGCAATCGAAAGCAGCGCCGCAACGCCGCCGCATAAGCCGGCAGCCGCGCCTGCTTCCGTGGCGGCCGCGGAGAGTATTGAGTCGACACTCGCCAGCTGGTGGCAGGAACTGCTCGGCATCGATCAGGTCAACTCCGACGATGACTTCTTCGCACTCGGCGGCCATTCGCTGATCGGCGTCCGCCTGTTTGCGAAAATCAAGAAAGCTTTTCACGTGGATCTTGAGCTTGCCGTGCTTTTCGAAGCCCGCACGCCGGGCCAACTCGCTGAGGCGATTCGCAAAGCAGGCGCGCCTGCCGGCAGCGAGCAGAGAACATGGTCCGCGCTGGTGCCCATCCAGCCCAATGGTTCGCGCGTTCCTCTTTTCTGCATTCACGCCGTCGGTGGCGACGTTCTCTTTTACGAACAACTGGCCAAGGCCCTCGGCCCGAGCCAACCGTTCTATGCTTTTCAGTCTCCGCTGGTTGCCGATCCAGATCGGCGCGACCTCACCATCGAAGAGATGGCCGCGCTTTACATCAAAGAGATGCGCGCCTTCTTTCCGCAGGGTCCCTATCTGTTGGGCGCGGCCTCGTATGGCGGATTCGTGTTATACGAGATGGCGCGGCAGCTCCAGGAGCAGGGCGTGACTCCCGCCGGGGTCATCATGTTCGACGTGCGGGTTCCCGATAGTGGCCAGCATTTTGGAACGAGCGTGAAGCTGGCCAAATTCTGGCGCAACATTCGCGAAGGCGGGGCGCGTTATCTTAGCAAGAAGATTGGGGAGAAGAGCGAGTATTACTGGTCCAAGTTCATGGAGCACGCAGTGCTTCCCGCGGGCGTAAATGCCTACAAGATGATAGGGCGGCCGCTTTCGCCGGCACTGCGCTTTCATTGGGTCTCGCAGGGCCATTGGTACGCGCTTTCGCGCTACACCTTCAAACCTTTCCCTGGGAAAATCACGCTGGTGCGCGCCACGGATCAAGGACCGGAAGTGCTCGGCCGCAGCGAGGATCTCACGCTGGGCTGGGGTAGTCTCGCCCAGGGAGGCGTCGAGATCATCGCCGTGCCGACTAAGCACATGTTCATGCTCTTCGAGCCTTATGTGGCAACCTTCGCGGAGACGCTCAAGACCATCCTGCCTACGTAGGTCCTGGTTGCAGCGCAATCTTCGCCGGTCAGGAATTCGCTCAGGAAGGAAATCGCTCGCGCACCAGTTGCAATGCTTCATCGGCTGTTGCGATCGTCCCCTCCAATTGCGCATCCTCGGCTGCACGCAACATCTCGCGGAATCGCGCGCCCGGCGGGTATCCGGCGGCAATTAGTTCTCTGCCCGTGATTAGCGGCTGCGGCCGCACTGTTTCCTCCGGCATCGAGGAAAAACGTTCGCGCACAAATTCCCAGTTCTCCAGGTTGCCACTCGCGGCCAGGCAATCCATGCGGTGCAGGGCCAGGTGCTCGTCGAAGCAATCCAGCCGGAAGAAGCGCTTGAGCGTGGAAGCGTTCATGCGGTGCGCATCCATGAAGCGCATGTGGTTCTCGACGAGCGCCAGCACCTGCCGCGTCTCTTCGTTGGAAAAACGGAAGCTCCGGCAGATTTCCGCGGCCATGGCGACGCCGATTTCCACGTGGCCGTCAAAACGGATGCGGTCGGGAGCGCGGCGGAAGGTCGCCGGCTTGCCCACATCGTGCAGTAGAGCGCCCCATGCGAGCGTCATCGAGCATCCCGGTGGCAATTGCTCGAGCAGCATCAGGGTGTGAATCCACACGTCGCCTTCGGGATGGAACTGCGGCGGCTGTTCGACGCCCTTCATGCGCGCGATCTGCGGCAGCACTTCGGCGAGCAATCCGGTTTCGTCGAGCAACTCAAAGGCACGGCGCGCATGGCCCTCGGTGAGCATTTTTGTGAGCTCGTCGCGCACGCGCTCGCGGCTGACGGCGTGAATGCGGGCGCCGAGCGAGCGGATGGCGCGTTGCGTTTCAGGTTCCAGCTCGAACCCGAACCGCGCCGCGAACCGCACCCCGCGCAACATGCGCAGATGGTCTTCTTCAAAGCGAAGTTCCGGACGCCCGATGGCGCGTACCACGCCCGCATCGAGGTCGGCCAGACCGCCGACAAAATCCAGTATCGCCGCGCGGAGGAAGTTTGGATCGCCGATACACTTGTCCAAAGGTCTGCCCCCGCGCAGCGGGTCCAACAGGAGCCCGTTGATCGTGAAATCGCGGCGCTGCACGTCCTCTTGGGCGCTGGTGGTGTAACGCACCGCATCGGGATGGCGGCCATCGGAATAGGCCAGGTCTGAGCGGAAGGTCGCGACTTCGGTCACGAAGCCGGCATCTTTCGTCTCCGGCGCAACCAGAACCACTCCGAAGTGCGCGCCCACGGCAAAGGTCCGCGGAAACAAGTCCAGCACCACGTCGGGCGTCGCGTTGGTCGCCACGTCGTAGTCCGCCGGCTCGTGCCCCAATAGCAGATCACGCACACACCCGCCGGCGAGATACGCTTCGAACTTGCGGGCGCGAAGCGTCTCCACGATCCGCAAAGCTGCTTCGAACTGGAGTGTCCGGGCCATCGTCGCTGTTTCTATTGTCAACCCGAGTGGCGGACAAGCGAAATGGCGATCTGACCTCGTGATCTCGTGATGATCTTCGGGCGAGTGCGGGTTAGGAGACCGGCGCTACACAATACACTGAGATTATGCCCGGTTCCGGCCTGATTCTCGGCATTGAAAGCTCCTGCGACGAAACCGCCGCGGCGATCGTGGAGCGTGGCTCGCGGACAGTTTCCTCCGTGGTCGCTTCGCAGATCGCTACCCACGCCCGTTACGGCGGTGTGGTGCCGGAGTTGGCCAGCCGCGAGCATCTCCGCGCCATAGTTCCCGTGGTCCGCGCCGCGCTGGCCGAGGCTCAACTTACGCTCGCAGATCTCGATGCCATCGCTGTCACCTCCGGCCCGGGCCTTGCCGGAGCGCTTCTGGTGGGCATCACCTACGCCAAGGCGCTCGCCTTCGCGAATCATCTTCCTCTGATCGCAGTGAACCATCTCGAGGGTCACATTCACGCGGTGCTGCTCAACGAACGCGAGACCAAGACTGCGTCGGGCGCTGACGTTGCTGTCGAGAAGAGCGTAACTTTGCGCGACGATTCCGCACTGGCGCTCGTCGTCTCCGGCGGGCACACGCACCTTTATCTGGCCCGCCCTGCGCAAGGGACGTGGAATTACACGCTGGTTGGCCGCACCGTGGACGACGCCGCGGGCGAGGCCTTCGACAAGGTCGCGAAACTGCTCGGCCTCGGCTATCCCGGCGGTCCTTGGATCGACGCACTGGCCAAATTCGGCAATCCCCACGCCGTGCCGTTCTCGTTCGCGCAGATCAAAACGAAGGCGCACCTCGGCGGCAAGCCCGCGCGCACCAAAGCGGCGACGACCGCGCCCATTGCGCGCCTCGATCCGCACTTTCTGTTCTCGTTTTCAGGAATCAAGACGGCAGTGCTGCGCTACGTGGAGCTGCACGGGATGCGCGCCGAGGCAAGGACGCGGGTGAGCCGCGTGCTCAAGGATTTTCGCCCGCCGCAGACGCGCGAAGAGGCTCTCGCTCTCTGCCCGCAGCCTACATTGGACCTGATCGCGAGTTTTCAGCACGCGGTGATCGGCGACCTGATGAAGAAAACCTTCGCCGCAGCGCAGTCGCTCGGCACGCGGCGCATCCTGGTCACCGGTGGCGTGGCTGCCAATCGCGAGCTGCGCGAGCGCTTCACGCGAGAAGCTGCGGCGCGCGGCGTACGGATTTCCTTCCCTACTCTCGCGCTCTCCACTGACAACGCTGCAATGATCGCAGCCGCCGCATGGCCGCGCTTGCTGGCCGAGGATTTCGCTCCGCCGGAACTCAGCGCCGACCCTTCGCTGACGCTG
>Ga0182014_10001822_pt1 | contig 27788 bp, 34 predicted proteins | sample 612S2DmetaG_FD_120489 | JGI IMG/M metagenome (GOLD analysis project Ga0182014, IMG submission 120489) | Permafrost microbial communities from Stordalen Mire, Sweden - 612S2D metaG | ecosystem: Environmental > Terrestrial > Soil > Wetlands > Permafrost | place: Sweden: Stordalen | collected... | reverse complement strand
CTGAACAGGCTCAGGAAGCTCCTCATCAGGTGGGAGAAGAAGGCAGAGAACTACCTTGGGCTCGTCCAGCTGGCCTGCTCAATCATGGTCTATCGGAGGATGATTTTGGGATAGGCTCTTAGTCCATCCGAATGAGCCCGGACAGATGGCTCCGGTTATTGCTGATATTTCCTTTCTAGGGTCTGTTTGGGAACTGGTAACTTAGCAGGTGCGCAAAGGGTCGGCACCAGACGGTTAACAGAGGGTCAGCGTCCGCCCGAAACACTCGCGAGGGTGTCCTGAGACAGGTCAAGGGCGACATGAAATATCTCTTCGCGGTGATGGACGATGAAACCCGCTACTGGATTGCCCAAGAGGTCTCAAACGTGAAGCAGGGCGCGAACGCCGACCGCCTCTTCATCAAGGCGAAGAGGGTCGCCGGAAAGGCACCGGAGACGCTGATAACGGACGCGCTCCCCTCTTACATGATGGCGGCGAACCTCAACTTCCCCCACGCGACCCACGTTAGGGAAATCGCGTTCGCGGGCGGGATTCACAACAACAAGATGGAGAGGATGAACGGCGAAATCAGAGACCGCGAAAAGACGATGCGCGGACTAAAGACCAAGGACACGCCCATCTTGGGCGGGATGCAGATTTACCACAACTTCGTAAGGCCGCACGAAGGCTTGAACGGAGACACGCCCGCCGACAAAGCGGGAATCAGAGTCGAAGGCACCGACAAATTCATGACGCTGATTCAGAACGCAGCGCATCAAAAGGAGGGTAAGGTCATTGATTAGGACCGGGAGACATTCGGGCGAAGGCTTTAATCTAATGTCATCGCACTTCGGAGACCATGAGAACGCGAACGAAGTTGATGGTGCCTCTGGCGGTGGCTATCATCGCATTGTTCGTCTTGTTCGCTCCTGTGGTTCCCGGGCAGTATCCTCAGACATACTCCTGTCCGCAGGGGATATTCTGCTTCATCAACTTTGCACCGCTTCATCTCTATGGTTCAATCAGCTACGCCCTCTTCGGATTTGGTGGAGCGCTTCTGTCAACAAGCTGGCAATACGTCATCTATTCCTAGTTCAAGCTCAGCACCAGCGAGTTAACAGCGAGGATTGTAGGCACCAGCTAAGTTACCAGAACCTCTGTTTGTGGGATGGAAACGGCTTCCATGGACTCCACGCCCCGTAAACGGCTAGTGCGATAGAAGAGCGAGAGAGTAATGACGCATCAGCAATTGGATTTGGCGGGGGCCGGCGAGCTTTGACCAATTGGGTTTTCCGGGAGAGGATTTGATTTATGGACCAGCGTGATGTTCGCTTACTAATCAAAGCGTTACCCAGGATGGAATCATTTGCTCGAACTCTTCAGCTCACGATAGAGCAGCCTTGAGTACATCCCGACCTTGACCACAGCGGCTTCACTCGAGATCGTATCAGGTTCGGATAGAATGAGATCCCTGAGAGCGCTCGAAGAGGGGAGCATGGTTCGCGCTAGGTTCTTCAGGTCGATCATGCTCACGATTCCCTGTGCCTGGTCCGAGTCTTGCACGCCGAATCATCTCAGGAGGCGACTGCCAGATATAACGCCGGCCAGAGATGGGAAGGCGGGCGGTACGAAGTATCCGTGGTCGTTATCTTCTCTGAGCGAGGATTAGTGTCATGTCGGGGAAGAAACCTATTAATGACCAAATGAGAAACGGCAGAGTGATGGAGACCTCACACGGCGGGACAATCTCCACATTGACGCCCGAGGAACTAATCGGACCATTGAACGACGTCGAGCGGAAGTTTGCCCCGAAGAAGCTCTACGTCGCTGGTGCCGCGGAATATCCTTTGCGCACGCCCCGAGCAGCGATTGTAGGCTCACGAAAGGCATCTCCCAACGGACTCAAGGTGGCAAGAGACATCGCAAAGACTCTTGCCAAGAAGGGTGTCACTGTCGTCAGTGGACTGGCCGAAGGCATTGACACGGCGGCGCACACCACAGCCATTGACGAAGGCGGACGTACAATTGCCGTTCTGGGCACTCCGCTGGATCAGTCTTATCCCTCGCAGAACACCCGACTCCAAGAAACAATCATGCGCGATCACCTGGTCATTTCTCAGTTTGCGATCGGGCAACCCGTGCTGAGACAGAATTTTGTCATTCGCAACCGAACGATGGCATTGATCTCCAATGCCACGATCATCGCCGAGGCTAAAGATGACAGCGGTTCCTTGCACCAAGGATGGGAAGCGCTTCGGCTGGGGCGGCCGCTCTTCATCTGGAAATCTGTCTTGAATGACAAGGGACTGAAGGTACCAAGGAAGATGCTAGACTACGGGGCCCTGGAGCTGAGCAAACCCGAAGAGGTGCTTCAGTACCTGCCATCGACCGATAGAGTTCTCGAAATCGTCCAATGAGTCGGAATCATGCTACTGCCTCGACTTGAGTATGGCTCTCTTCTATCCTACTCCTCACGTGGGAACAGCGCCGAAATAATACATTCTCAGGACATCATGAGGAAACTCAAGGCTGACGGGTTCATTCAAAGCCCACCAGTCCTAATGTCGCAATGGGTGGCAAGAACAATTCTCGAGAATCGAAGGACGCTGGAGTTCGCTTCGTTCTTCCAAGCTAACACAGTTCTTGTCCCTGCACCCAAGAGTTCTCTGATGAGAGAAGGAAGTCTCTGGGTACCCGAGAGGCTATCGAGCGCATTGGTAGAATGCGGACTAGGGAAACAGGTTGCTCCCATGCTTAAGCGGGTAAAGGCCGTTCCAAAGGCCGCTTGGAGCTCTCCTGAGGAAAGACCTCTTCCTCTTGAACACTTCGAGTCAATGGAGGTTCAAAAACTCCTATCTGACCCAACGGAGATTCTCTTGGTCGATGACATAGTGACGCGCGGGTCGACGCTTCTCGGTGCGGCAAGCCGGTTGGCCGAGGTCTTCCCAAAGAGCCGCATCCGTGCCTTTGCCGCGATGAGGACTGTGAGCAACCCAATAGAGTTTGTTAAGGAATATCAGCCGATCAAAGGAGACATCATCTATCGCGCGATGGTTGGAGATACTATCAGGAGTCCCTAAAAGAGGGGAAGAGGGTGGTTAGCCACCCTCAGCTGAACGAGGTCGAGCAGTTCAGGAACTACTCGTCGTCGTCCGACGGTTCCTGCCAGTAGTCTTCGGCTTAGGCCAGCCATCATGGGATGGTATTCTCAGCGGAGGCGCAATGAACCCTTCCGCTTTAGCGTCTAGCTGCGTTCCTTACCTGTGGCTGAGCGCCGCCGCGAACGCCGTGTGCGGGCAGTAGTCCGAGTTGTCGTCCAGCTCTTAGAAGGAGGTTGACCTTCCCGCCGTCACCATTCATCAAAGTGTGGCTTGAAGGATTCAACTAAGAGGCAAGTTTAAGCAAGCGCGTATGGTCTCCAAAGGAATTCGACAGTCACTTATGTCAGGCGTACCTAACCCATCTGCAATCGTCGCGCTAAATATCTAGAGATGCAAGCCCTGGATAGTTCGTAATACCTCCCGACACGCGTCTATTCCCTCTTGGGTAATCTCAACGGTTTGCCGCCTTCCACCGAACGACTTGACATTCTTTGTCCTTACATACCCGGCCGACTCGAGTTTCTCCAAGTGGTTCTGCAGGCTCCCCCTGGCCAAGCCCGTTAGTGCGCGTAACTCCGTGGCGGTCGCTTTCTTGTTCATGGCGAGCAGAATCAGAATCAGTAACCTGCCGGACGATTTCAGGCTCGCGCTGCTCAGCCGCTCGTTCAGGGACTGAAAGCTTTCGGCGGGTGAAGGGGCCTGGTCGTTGGATTTGTCCTCGCTATCGCTCAAACAGCGAGATCCACCTCCCGCCCAGGGACCGGCTGTCTTCGAGCGTAGAAAGCCGAAGCGACCCAAACGATGATTGTAGCTCCCCAGAGCAGCACATAGACACCGGTGATTCTGAGGGACAGGTCATTCAAGATGGAAACGGCCGTGGCCACTCCGAACAAGGACAGAGCAGCTTTGCCTTCGGCGGGAATCTTCCCCTCGAAGGAAAGCCCGAGAGCGTAGTAATAGAACGCCCAGAACGCAGCGTAGGCTACATGAACGAAGAGGGCAAGAACGAAGGGGTCCCCCTGCACCCCGAACAAGAATATTGAGAGAAACAGGATCACGTAAACTGCGACCCATGCGGGCACGAGCACCCGGTACCCGAGAACTCTCCTCCACTTTCCATCATTCACGAGCCTGCGGATCTCGACTGTGTCCCGTACGCGCCTGAAGGCACGGAGAGTGATTGTCAGGGCAGCGCCGCTGGCCAGCGTGCTCACTGCGATGCGCTCGACCACCGAGAGGCCAAGAAGCGCTTCGAATGGCGCGCCGAAATTCGTCAGGAATAAGGCCACCGACCAAGTCGCGAATAGTGTTCCCCAAGCCCTCCTGAGGAGGTATCTCTGAAGCACTAGTGCCCTCTGAGCTACCTCTCTGATCTCAAGTGGAGAGCCGGCGATCTCGTCAGCCAATCCCTGTGGCCCATCATCTCCGGAGGCATTAAGTCTGTCTTGAGGTACTGGCCGCTTACGATTCCCTCTATTGCGGATTCATCTCACCTCCCTGGCTCCGCAGAGGTACGGGCCCGCTCTGACGGGGGGCTTCAGTCGAGGTCCTTGCGTTCAAAGAGGACGAGTCCCAGGATTACAAAGACGACGAGGTAGCCCAACATGATGGCAAGACCCTCAGGAACGGTCGTGGCGTACGACGTCGTGATCCCCCCAGCGACAGTTACGTGGGTAGGGTAGCCCGACGGCTTGACGACGTTGCCGATTATCTGCCCGCCGTATGAGAGGAGGTACCAGGGTTCAGAGCCAGTGAGTGTGACGATGAGAGGGAGGAGATAGGAGAAGCCGATCCACAAGACCATCACGCTCACGAGGATGGAGTACGAGTTGTTCTTGAAGACCGAGCTGAAGAAGAAGGAGACTCCCAGCATGGGGAGGATGTAGATGATTGTGAACAGGAAAGCCTCAGCGAACTCGGTCGGGATGTTTGCCCCGAAATATATCGACGCGTCAGCCACGGTAATCGCCGCGAATACTGCGACGGTGATAGCGGAAGCCACGAAGGCGGCCAGAAATTTTCCAAGGTAGACGGAGGACCGGTTCACAGGGTTGGGGAGGAGGTAGTAGCCCGTCCTGTTCTGGAACTCGGTTGAGATTGCGTCCGCCCCGTAGAAGATTCCGGACAGTATGACAAAGAGAGAAGCGACACTCCCCCACCATACCGAGTAGAACGCCAGAGGCGAGGAGAGGTAGGCAGAGGGCCTGTAGTAGTACAACGCTCCCGTGATGGCCGCTCCTATTGCAGCGGTTATGGCCAGCAGTATGTAGAACCGCTTCGACCTCAGATAGTTGAGGAACTCGTACTCGAACTGCGTGAGGGCCTGGGCGAGGGGCGAAGGCACAGTGTTGTTCGCAGGTGCGAACTCCTGTGAGCCGCCCGGCTGTGACGTCAATCGCAACCCTTCATTCAGACGTTCTCCTTGACCAGGTTGAGATAGACGTCCTCGAGGGCCGATGAAGCTGGCCTGAGGCTGTTCACTCCGATCTTGAGACCGCCAAGTTCCGAGTAGATCATGGCCTGGGCATCAGGACCTCCCGAGAACTTCAGCCGCAGGCTCTTGTCGTCGATCCTTGCGGCAGAGACGACGCCTCGGATGGATTCAACGGACTTCAGGATTTCCGCCGTGACCGGCCCCACGAACCCTGCTTCAAGCACTCCCCCGACTGAGAAGCGTTCAGTCAGCCTTTGGATGGTATCGTAAGCCAGTAGTTTCCCGTGGTCCACCAGCGCGGCCTCGTCGCACACCTCCGTGACCTCGGCAAGGAGATGCGAACTCATGAATATCAGCCTCTTTCTCTCTTTCAAACCCCTGATTATCTCCCGAACCTCGCTCATGCCTCGGGGGTCGAGGCCGCTCGACGGCTCGTCCAAGAGGACTATTTCCGGATCATTCAGCAGGGTGGAGGCTATGTTTATCCGCTGCTTCATCCCCTTCGAGAACTCGCCTACCTTCTTGTCGCGCCAGTCTTCCATGCGGACCTCGTGGAGGGCGTCCTCGACCTTCTTCCTCCTTATCTCAGGAGGGACCCCCCTGAGTTTGGCTATCATCATCAGGGCCTCGTTGGGCGTGAACGAGGGGTAGATTTCGGGGGTCTCCACCAGGGCTGCGACCGTCGCAAGGGCTTTCCTCTTCTGGGCATGGACGTCCATCCCGTTGACAAGGGCGCTGCCCGCGGAAGGCCGAATCAGCCCTGTGAAGATCTTGAGAGTGGTGGTCTTGCCTGCGCCGTTCGGACCGAGGAATCCGACGCATTTCGATCCCTCGATTCTCAGGTTCAGGCTGTCCAGTGCCTTGAAGGAGCCGTACTTCTTTGTGAGCCCGACCGCCTCGAGTGTTTGGGTGGCGCGCGTCATTGAATCGGCAGTCGCCTCTGGCGTGCTATCAGCGGGTGCGAGGCGACCTGGCTGGGCTCAAGTCTGGGCCGCATCCTTGGGCCGCTGTTTCTCCCGCCTGCCGAGGACAGCGATGACGATCCCTGCGATTGCCAGCACTATCCCCAGAAGGATGAGTGGCACGAATGCGACCACGTACGGGGGCGTGGAGACGATCGTGGTGTTAGGCTGGGCCGAGGAGAAGGCGACGTAGTAGTAGTCGCCGCTGAGCGACTTGTAAACGTCGCTTCCCGCACCCGACGTGCTGATGGGTAGTGCGTAAGTGTTGATATTCGTCGAGTTCACCAAGTTGAGGTCCTGGGCGGGGACGATTCCTCCGGACGCGGCCGGAGATTTCACCGCGACATACGAGGTCGTGTTCAGCATTATCTCCGTAGAAACGTACTCTCCGGGGTGCGGTTGGGTGAAACTCTTGTAGATGGTCAGCGATGAGATCTCCCCGACTGCCCCAGCGCCTACTAGGACGATTCCAACAACAAGGATGACAACACCCATCGTCACTCTTCTCTTCATATCAACGGTCATGGGCGGCGGGTCGGTTTAAATGGGGTTCTGCGCGTAAAAATTTTTTACGCGCCAAACCTCTTATATTTCCTGTGGCCCCTTCATACCCCATGGGAAAATCCACATTCGAGGTGGGCGAGAGGGAGAAGCACTCGCTCACAGTCGATACCGACCGGGTCATGAAGACAATCCGTATCGAAGTGGATGGCCAGAAGGTCATTGACGAATCCCTCTTCTCGCCTGGCGCGAAGAAGTTCGCGCTCGATGTCGGGAGTCCAGAGGCCCACAAAGTCGAAGTCGAGTTCGGAATGACGCGCTGGGCCTTTGGGAGAAAACTCACCGTGCTCGTGGACGGCAAGCCTGTACAGAGCTCAACAGCGGGTAAATAGAGCGGGGCACTTGCCATCAGTGATGCCGCCGGATGATTGAAACTAAAGGCCTCACGAAGAGGTTCGGCACCCTCACAGCTGTCGACAACCTGACCCTCAAAGTCAACGAAGGGGAGGTTTTCGGTTTCTTGGGGCCCAACGGGGCAGGGAAGACGACGACCGTAAGGATGCTCTGCTGCCTCATCTCGAAGACCAGCGGCGAAGCGAGGATAGCAGACTACGACGTCGGCAAGGAAGCCGACGCGCTCAAGATCAGGAAGCTCATCGGATTGGTGCCTGACACCGTAGGCCTCTACGACGACCTGAGCGCCTATGACAACCTGGACTTTTATGGCAAGCTGTACGGCTGCACGGAGACTCAGAGGAAGGAGAACATCCAGCGATTCCTGACGATGCTGGGTCTGTGGGAGAAGAGGGATGCTATAGCCGGGACCTTCTCCAAGGGGATGAAGCAGAAGCTCGCCATCGCGCGCGCCCTCATACACGAGCCAGAGCTCCTCTTCATGGACGAACCCACGGCCAACCTGGACCCGGAGTCCGCCAAGACGGTCAGGGACTTCATCCTCGGGCTGAAGAAGGAGAAGAAGACCATCTTCCTCAACACGCACAATCTCGACGAAGCCCAGAGGGTATGCGACAGGATTGGAATCCTTAGCACGAAGCTCCTCGCGACGGGCACCCCGCAGGAGCTCGAGAGGGCGCTGAGCAGCGGGGGAGGCGCCAGAAGGACGGTCGTGCTGCTTCAGGAGCAAGCGACGGACGCGATGCTCGCCGGACTGCGACAGCTCACAGGTGTAGGAAGCGTCACGGTTGAAGGGAACAAGCTGGATGTCACGTTGAGCGATCCTGACAAGCAGAACGCGGCTGTAATCGAGGCGATCGTCAAGGCCGGTGGACACATCCAGTCCGTGACGATAGCGGGAGCCTCACTTGAAGACGTCTACCTCAAGCTTGTGAGGGAAGGGGGAAGTTAAGGACCGTGCGGCTCTCCCAGTCCTGGATCATAGCGGCGAAGGACTTCAAGACCCTACGCAAGAAGAAGAACATCATCTATATGTTGTTCTTCATTCCCTTTCTCATCGCCGTCCTCATTCCAGCGGTGATAGGCTACGTCGCCCACAAGTCCCCCGCCGAGCTGGTTGTGTTTCTGCCTGCGTTCCTATTCTTCTACGTGATCCTCGCTGGATACCTCGCGACCCCGATCGCCTCTTACACCATCGCCGGAGAAAAGGTCGAAAAGAGCCTCGAGCCGCTGCTTGCGACACCGACAACAGACAGCGAGATTCTCCTCGGGAAGGGGATAGCTGCCTTCTTTCCGCCGCTGGCCGCGCTATGGGGAGGGTCCGCGCTCTTCATGCTTCTCATGGACCTGATTACCAGGGATGAGCTAGGTTACTACTACTTCCCTGACTCGAATACGGCCCTGGTCCTGCTCCTGCTTCTTCCGCTCGCGTTGTTGATGAGCGTGCAGGTGAACGTAATCGTCTCCTCGAGGGTGACCGACGTCAGGGCCGGACAACAGTTGGGTGGCCTGGCCGTCGTTCCACTCATGGGGCTGTACGTCTCCGGTGAACTGAACCTGATCAACCTCGGAGACGCCAGCAACCTGCTGATAATCGCAGCGGCGTTGCTAGTCGTAGACGTGCTGCTCTTCTTCGTCTCGAGAGCGACCTTCCGCAGAGAGGAGATACTGACAAGATGGAAGTAGGCGCCTCGGCTTCGAAGCCGGTCCAAGATTTGGACTGCGCAAGTTCGGACCCACGCGCTCTAACCAGTTCGCTGTTATCTCGGGCCAGTGTTGAGCACCAAAAGCGAAGGCATAATCAAACCTTAGAGAGATTCTTACTGACCTTGAGTATGAAGTGATTCAGTCCGGACGAGTCTAAGTTCCCCGAGATTACTCTTCGTTGAGAGTTCTATCTTCTGATTGCGTTCCTGACCTGTGGTAAGGCCGCTGCAAATGCAGTATGCGGGCAGTAGTCCGTGTTATCGTCCGTCTGGCAGTAGCGCCTGAACTCGCCTTCTTCATCTTCACTGGCCTCGGCGTGCTTGAAAATGACAGTCGTGACAATAATGACGTGGTATTTTGCAAGACCTGTGCAATCCGTGCGCCCGAAGAAATCAACCAAGCTAACCCGCGAAGCTCAGAAGTACGTTCACCTCGACGCAGAACTGTGCCGTTCTCTCGCTCACGGTATCCTTGAACGGGTCCGCAATCCAGGTTTCGCATCCCTCGCTCGTCATGGAATCAAAGGAGAACATCCAGAGCCTCCTCCGCCAGAATACGAGCCTATGCTTCCATCTATCGCCAAAATCCTCGATCACATCGCAATCGTCTGGAAAAGGCCCCTCGTAGTGAGGCTGAAGCGGGTCAATCCACGTCTCCCACAGGCACTCGTTCCATGTATCCGCTATCGGAAGTGTGTCCTCGACCCCGAGCTCCACCCAGATGTCGACGAGTCTCCTGAGGCACTGCCGTCGAACCTCCTTCTCGCCCGTCTTGGTAATCGTATACTTGTCGCCGGTCTTTGCGACCAGACCGGTTTGCTGCAGGGTCCTCAGGTTCTCGAAGACGGTCTTATCCGGCCTTCCCAGCTCTCTGACGAACTCCGAGTAGCGCCTCGGTGCATCGTGCACGAGAAGGAGCATCGAACCCCTTACTGTCTCTCCGTTGAGCATGAGATCTCAGACTTCAGCACGATTTAAGGCGGGGACAGCGTAGTCGTCGGCCTTAAGAGCAGTCGGACGCCGAATGTGCATGCCAGAAATCCTGATTCAGGTTCACGAGGCGGAGGGTCCGCAAGGCGAACGCCAGCAGACGAATTGCCCACACTGCGGAGGTCCGCTCGACATCACGGCCAAGACGGGCACGTCTTCCGACGAGCTCTGGGTCGATATTGCAAAGGCGAGGCGCGAGGACGAGTAGCCTCTCATCTTTCGACGGCAGCGGCGAGGTTCTCAAGCTCCTTTAGGACAGCCATTCGCTCGGTCGCCGCGTCTGCCGAGTTGCCGAGCGCCCGGGAAGCCGTGAACCTGCTCAAGTAGAGGAGCAGTCGGTCCTTGACCTCCTGAACGTCACGGTATCTTCTCTCCAGGGCGGAGGCTCGCGTCGTGGAACGGGCATCGGATGCGGGCCCGATGTAGATTCTCCTCTTCTTCTTCGCCGAGCGGTCATAGCAGTAGAAGTAGAGGTATTGTTTGCCGTCAACGGATAGCGTCTCTATGGGCATCTTGTCTGGTTCGGTGACAAAATTCCCTTAAGACGGCGAGAACGTACCCCCTTTCGCGTCTAGGTCTCCTCATCGTGGAGGCCTTGCTCATCCATTCGGTAGCATTTCACGGGATACGCGCCTCTCTTTCCGGGAAGAGTTGGGTTCGATTACTACCACTCTTTCCGATTTACACAGTTCTTCTATGTCGATATCCTTCACCGACAGACCCTTGGTCAGAAGACGATGGTATCCCTCTGGGTCAACGATCTCGGCTAGCAGTTCGTAGGCTCTCCAGTACCCGAACGATTTGACACCGCTGTAGGTCTTCAGGTATCCCACGATGCCCAGCCTGTCGATCTCCTTCTCCTCCTGCTCCCGCCGCCTCTCGAAGCTGGTCTTTTCCTCGCGCAGACGCCGCTGCAGGTACTCCAGACGATTGAGCTTGTATCGTGCCATCGTGGGCTCGTTTCCGTCGCGTGAGTAGACTCCACGCGCCCTTTCCTCCCGGACTGCCTCGCGCTGTTTCGCGATTTCGGCGAGAAGTCTCTGCTCTTCCTCGGCGAAGTAATTTCCAATGCCCTCGTTCTGGGACTGGATTTCGTCAAGAGCCTTCTTGATTGCCCCGCTATTCAAGGGCCGTCACCCGCACTCGACGAGGAGGGGGTGGTTCCCCTCTCGCTCATGACTTCGTGAGGCAGTGGACTCTGCCAGCCTCCTTTGTGGCTCACACCTTCAGCCTGGTAGGTAGATTGATGCCCAGCTTGTCCATCACCTTGTAGACCTGCGGAAGGGCGTAGGCGAACCCAATGTGGACGCAATCGTCCCTCTGGTCGATGTCGCACGTCCACACCTTGTCCTTGATGGTCACGCCCGCGATCCTGTTGGTCCTGTTGTCCTTGATGTAGATCGTGTTCGTCCCCTCGTCGTAGCCGAACTCCTCCAGGAAAGGGGCGTAGCGGGCGAATACCTCGTTCTTCTCCATCATCTCCTCGAGGGTGCTCGTGATGTAACCCGCGAAGCTCGTTATCCCCTTCCTGGTCAGCTGTTCCTTGTTCTTCTGGTAGGTCTGCTTGTAGCGCTCGTAGACGGGTATCGTTATGCTGAGGTTCATGTACCCCAACTGTCTCTTTGGCGTTCTCTCTCTCTCCCTCTACATCAGTATAGATTAGCACAATACTTAAATCTTTGTTCTGGAGGTAAGATACCTAGGGATGCTTCGCTCATGGACATCGCTAGCACTGACTCTGCGGTCCAGCCTGCGCCCGACGGAGATCGGGGGAGCCACTGTCCATACTGCGGCTCCGTGATGAGCGAAGGCACCTGTCCAAGGTGCGGCAGAATCTGCCCGACGTGTGGTACTCCGAGCAAGGAGCCAGCGTGCCCCGGCTGCGGTCTCGGCGCCCCCGTCCAGGGATTCACTGAATCATCTTCGCCGGCTCCCGCCCAGTCCCCCGAGTTCTCTGGCGTGAAGCAGATGCTCGGAAGGCCGCCGAGCAGGCGCGAGTACGACATGTTCAGGGGCTTGATGATCGACAGGGACAAGGAGAGGACCCACAGGCTGACCGAGTTGCTGTGCGGCAGACTGGCGACGCCCCTGAGCAGGGAACTTGTCGAGATGCGGGCGCTTCAAGTCAGGAGTAGGGCTCGCAAGGGCGGAGAAGAGCTGACGAATGCCGAGAGCGTGATCTATTCGTTCCTCGAGGCTGCGAAGCAATCCGGTGTGCTTGATTCAGCAACGATAGCGCTTGCGGAGGCGCAGCTCCTCGACTCGAATCTCAGGCTCGGTCTGTCGAAGGCCAGGCTGCCGCCTCTGGAGTTCGTGGTCGAGGTCTCCGGTGAGGGGGAAGAATCGGAGCCCAGTCTCCTCGTGGATGGAGAACCCAGGGGCTGCAAGAGGGCGCTCATGGAGAGACGAGCGCACAGCAGGACGTACCTGATGCTCTGGCGACCGTTCCTTTCGGATTGCCTGGAATACAACTTGGAATCCAAAGGAGGAAGGAGGGTCTCAGCCTGTCTGGAGAGCCCGAGCGGGCGCGTAGGGCTGCTCATCGCTCCTAAGGACCGGGCGGCAGACAAGGGCTGGCACGTCGACGTGCGGCTGGATATGAGGAGGTTCTTCTACGGCTTCACGACCAGGAAGGGGGTCGAGGTCGACGCAGGCATTCCGGGTTCCTACACTCTGGATTCCACCGAGCTCGCCCTGAGAAGGCTAGCCAAGCAGCTCGATTCGCTCAGGACGACGACCCTCCTCTTCGGGATGGTGGGCGCGGGAAGCCCATCTGTGGCGCTCTGGCCCCGCGCGAGGAGCATCGTCACTGAGTCGCGCAACGCGGTCCTCTCCGTGACTCCAAGGAGAAAGGCGGCGGCCTCAATCGTCGCAGCCGACATGAGGAGGTTCGCAGAGCTCGAACCCGTGAAGAAGGCGAACCTTGTCTTCTCGGCACAGACCGTTCCCATGTCTCCCCGAGATGCAGAATACGCCTGCGCCAGCGGCCTGATCGTCCCCAGCGAGTTCACCCCGCTCGTCGGGATGGAATGGAAGGACATCCTCTCGCTGGCCGTTATAATGTGAAGGAGACCAGGCAGACATGCCCGAAGACTACGAAGAAAGATATCTGCTTCTTCCCATAGAAGAGTGCGTCATCTACCCTCTTGCCAGGATAAGGTTCGACTACCCGGTCAGCGGGCTGGTGGAGAGCATAGCGGCGGTAGGCCAGGTTCAGCCGGGCAAGGCGCTGCAGGCCTCTGCAAAAGGCTCGGGACGAGGAAAAAATCAGGTCTACATCGGCCTCCGGCGGCTCGTCGCCTGCGAGAAGGCGGGACTCAAGCACTTCAAAGCCCTGGTTGTCAGCGACATCGACGAGGGCAGGATCCAGAGGGAGATCCTCACGGAGAACACGAAGAGGGCGAACCTGAGCGTCCTCGAGGAGCTCAACCTGCTTGCGAACTACTCGAAGGGGGGATACTCGTTGAACGACCTCGCGAGGGACATGGGACTCTCTCCGAGGTTCGTTAGAGCTAGGGTGAGCGTCGCGGTCCAGCTTCAAGGAAGGGGCCTCATCGAGACCTTCTACAGGGTGGAGAAGGTGTCCGGTTTCACGTTCAACTACAGGCACATGGAGGAGATAACGGCCCTCGAAGAGGACAGGTGGCTGCCCGTCTCCATCCAGGCCGCGGAGCACAACTGGAAGGCTGAGCAGATAGGGACGCTGGGGACCAGGCTGGAGACGCCGTACCTCATCCAGGCGCTTCCGGAATGGGGGAGGCAGTTCGTCAAGCAGGCCAGCCCCCAAACGGCCACCTCGACCAGCGCGACGACGACCAATAACGCAGCCACAAGCGGGCAGCAGGGAGGAGCGAGCTTAGCTTCAACGACCACGGGCGGCGGGCAGGCGCTTCCCCCTGCCGAGGGCCATTCGCGATATCAGACGGTAACGGATTCCTCCAGGTTCCTCGTCTGCCCCAGCTGCGGGTCGGAGAGCCCGGTCGAGTTCCCGGTCTATCCGCAGGCCACGCGCTTCATTCCGGGGAAGGTCGACAGGGAGAGAAGCGCGGTACCGCTCGAAAAGAAGCCGGTCCCTCTCGTGGCAGGTCTCAGCTCGATGAAGTGCGTGAACGAAGAGTGCGGGAAGACGCTGACCTTTGCCCAGGACCTCCTCGGAGACGGGCAGCCGCTAGTTCGCAGCGAGGATCTTCTTTCGTTGATCTCGGGCGCGCTACAGGCTGGGGACGGAGGCGTCGGAAGTCTCGTCTGGGACGGGAAGGAAGAAGCCTGGCTGAAGGTAACGCGGAGCGGGCAGGGAGAGGCTTCCTATCTCGCCTACGATGAGAAAGCCGGAAGGTGGACGATTCCAGTGAGGCTTGGCGAACAGCAAAAGGCTCGAGCGTCCTCATGATCGAGCGTCCTCCTGCCGTGGCGATTAAGTGGGTCGTCGCAATATGAAGACAGGAAAGGGGAGCGAGGTGCAGGACTCAAGGGTTCGCACTAGAAGGGGAGGTGCCAATCAGTATACTAACCGTGAAGTTCGACTTCCCTATCAGTATACTAACCGTGCTGCGCAGCACGAACAGTATACTAACCGTGAACAGCGGCTTCACTATCAGTATACTGATTCTGGCGGAGGCGTGGTGGAGTGAACGTAGGAACGAAGACCCACTACTGCGACGGCTCTAGAGGGCCTGGGGCCGCAATATTCGGTCGAATCATCAACATCTACGTTCATAGGAATGGCAAGTGGCTCAAGATAGGGAGCATCTGCTCCAACTGCGGCTACCACTGGATCAACGGCAACGCCTGCGGCGCCCAACTTTCAGACGGCAGGAAAGCTCAGCAGGCGTAGTCAGGTTGTCACCAGACCTCTCCCCTTCCTTCGGCCTTGAATTCTGTCCGGAACTTCGCAGATACACCTCCCTCATTCCCAAAACTCGGAACTGACCTTCATTCCTGACAGTTGAGAGTGACCAAGTGCAGATTCGCTCCGCCTCTTTTATCGCAGGGGGCTCAATGTTTGCATGTCCTCTTCCTTCGGTCCGACCGAAAGATGCCTGTTCTGCAAGTCGCGGTACTACGTGGACAAGCTGCGCGACCACGTCGCAGTCTGCTCGATGAAGCCCAAGGACCTCACGGTTCAACGAACCGTCAAGATTGCACTCGAGGCCAATCCCGCCGCCTCCACGAACGGGGCGCTTCTCGTGAGGCTCGTGTGGCAGATCAGGGATGCCTACCTGACCGACAGTCCTCTGGGGAGGCTTACTGACCCTGAGTGCATAATGCAGGAGCTGAGACGTCTTAGGAAGATGTCTCCCATCCCGCTATCCCGGAGCCGCTAGCCCTCATTTTGGAGAGCATTCGTATCTCTTCCATAAATCCTGCGGGTTCAACATGATTATTGCAGCCTTCTATCCGCTTTCCCAGACAAACGTAGCTCTAAGCCTTCCTAACGACCAAAACAGCCCGCCCTTCGCTCTGGCACCTTGGGCAGATATCAAAGTCGGTCTCAGATTCGTACTCGCACACCACGCAGTAGGTGACTATGGGCTGACGATCGCCTTCCTGGCTGCCTTTATCGGACTCTATCTCTTCGTCTGATTCGAATCGCTTCTCTGGTCTCGAATCGCGTCTCCCGGGCCGTCGGGTCCCTATCGGCTCACTCTTCCAGCCACATCCACAGATCCATCGTCCCATCCGCTTGTTGAACTCAGTTCTGTGGCTCTTTGTGTGGTTCCTTCCAGAGGCAGGCAACGAATCGGTTGGTCAGGTTCGGCTAAAACGGCGGCCTTCGGGGTCAAGGGTCTCCTGCTTCGTTTTAGCCCAGGTAGAACTAAGTAGATGTGCAGAAGAAACTCCTTCTGATTCTAATCCTCGTCGTGGCCGCAGTCATCCCACCGATAGTCATAGGGCTGAATCGGCCGAACTCCGCTAATGGAGACCCGTGCGACAGCTACGGCAATTGCATTTTCTCCTCAGTCAGCTACGTGCGCTCGAATCCTGACCAATCCCTCTACCTCGGAGACGAGTTTTCCGTAATCCTGTCGACCTCCACCGGTCCCAACACGACATCCATCTCAATCGGCTGGTCATATGATTCTGGTGTCCTCTCCGCCCTCGGAGGAGAGCTGTTCCAGGTAGTCGGGAACGTCACTGGGACCTATTTCGTGACCGTCACGGAGACATTTACCGTAGTCGAGATAGTGGGCAACTCGACAGTGACGATTCAATCACCGCTCTCAACGAGTGTATCAGTGGAGACTCGCACATTCGAGCTTGCTTTCCAGACTCAGATGAGCAACGTGACCAATTCAGCCCACCAGGTTCTGCGGAACCCCGACGGGAGCTTCTACCATGACGACGAGTTCGTCATCAACTACACCTACAGCTTCCTCTTCATGCAGCAGCGCCCCGACATCAAGGTGATCGTCGAGCCTCATTTCAATCCGACCTTCGTCAAGCTGACCTCGTTCAGCAACTCTAGCTCCACCGGATACTTCCTGTTCACCGTGGCCAATCAGACCGGGACTTCCGCGATTACCATCACAGCGAAGGCCTTCAACTACCAGGATGCACTGCTCGCATCAAAGACGCAGAAACAGCTCTTCGCGGTCGTCAACTATGCACCTTACTTCAAGTTCTTCACGTACATGGAGTACAACTCTGCTAACTCGAGCTCGTATCAGAGACCCTTCGTCACGCTCATCCGGTACGACGGAAACAATCCAGGATATTCCTACGGAGGAGACGTGAACACAGCCCCAATCACCGCTGTGAACGATACACGCGAGAGGGCGCTGATTAACTCGTTCAACTTCGCGGTGACCGGATGGGGCGTGAACGCGAATCTGACGACGGGAGACATTTCCCATGACATCTCCTTCTGGAACGAGACCGCTCTGAACCTAGCCACGAAGACTACAAACACGACCTATCCCGTCCTCACCTTCTCACAGAGAATCGAGAAGTTCTACTTCACGTCGAGCGTGCCTGAGATCCAGAGCTATGCCAGCGATGGTCTTGAGTACTTCAACGTCACCGAGCTCGCCCTCTCGAAGGGGTTTGCTGGAGGTATCTACGGTCTCTTCAACACATCGTATCTCTACCAACCTTTCTATTACAATGGGTACATCACGGTCTTCACCTACGGGCCGTCGGGCCTCGACCCTTCGGACTCGGTCAGCATCTCTCTCGTGACGCCAGACCCGCTCGACCCGCACCTGCTGGCGTCGCTGAACCAGACCTTCGGCTCTTCTCAGGAAATCGCCAAGGACTTCGAGGAGGACCTCTTCCCCGCCTACTCGAACGTGATGAGCCTCGAGCCCGTGTCTTCCTCGGGAGGGAGGTGGGTCTTCCTCCTTAACGACACCAACGTTGCCATGATGAATGATACCACTATGCCGTACCTATTCATCACAGTGACAGGCGCGTCCGGAAGCTACTCGTACACAGTCCCCGACGCCTTCTCCTCATTCCTCGTCAACAGGACGCTGATCCCATCGCTCCCGTTCTCGAGCGTGGATGGATACTACCTGGACCAACAGAGGCAGCTGGTTGCCCTACCCCTGAATTTCAGCCTGATCGTCCCGAGCAACCCCTATCTCGCATGGGACTACAACGGGAGCTCGCCGAGCTTCATCTCACCTGTCACTTACGAGCCGGGGAACCTGAGCAGCGCCTACGGATTCCTCTATGGCGGGAACAGCACGATCTACGCCAACCTCGACGGAGGAGGGGGGAGCCTTGTGAACATACAGCGACAGCAAACGAACTTCGAGGCCTTCGAGATGATAGGGCCCCAGACCGGAGGGGTGACGAGCCTCTGGGTGAAAGACCCGACCGGGAACCTGATCGTCAATGAATCGTTGACCCCGAATACAGAGCCGCCTTCGCCTTCTGGGTACTACGGATTCTACGATTTGTCGTTCCCGATGAGCGTGAACGGGACATACCAGTTCGGCACCACTAACTCTTGGGGAGTAAGCAGCGTATTCCAGACCTATGATAATGTCGCTCACATACCTCCGCCGCCGGATGAGGAGTATTTCCTCATGACTTTCTTCGGATTCCTAATCGTTGGGCTCTATTTCTTGGGAAGAATTTCGACCAAGTTCAAATCGGCTTTTCGACGGGCGAATACAGTTATATATTAACTAAATATTTAATCAATACTGAGGATTTAGCGTGCCCCGAACGGAACAAGTCAATAGGCAGATTCGGGAGGAGACTACAGAGAAGATTCTGGCTGCGGCGAGGGAGGTATTTGCTCGCAAGGGGATGGCCGCCAAGATGTCCGACGTGGCCTCCGAGGCTGGCGTCAGCCCAGGACTGGCATACCACTACTTCCCGAGCAAGGAGGCGATCTTCTTAGCCCTGGTGAGGCAATCGATTCGATCCGCAGACGAGTTGCGTGGCATCGTCCAGCAGATACCAGGCACGCCAAGGGGCCGCTTGAAGCGAATCGTGACTGGGATGCTGGAACGCAGGCGGAAAGACCCTGAGTTCTTCCAGTTCTTCTATCAGGCGATGACCAGTGACACTCTTCCAGCGGACCTTCGCGAGCAGGTCAAGCAGCAAAGCCTGTCCATGCGCGAAATCATCCGAGGGCTCGTCGTCGAAGGGCAAGCAACGGGCGAGATTGCCAATGACGACCCCGACAAACTAGCGAGCGCGCTTCTGGCATGCGTCGACGGACTGTCGAGGATTGCGCAGCTTTCTCCAGAGGACGTGGAGAAGCAGATGCCAGATGCGGGCATAATCCTGCGTATCTTGGGACCTGAGCCGAGGTGAGTCTGGGTTGAGGCTGAAGGGTGTCTGTTACGATGTCGGAGCGGTGATGGGCTTCAACTGGCGCCCGGTCTTCGACCCGAAGATCGTACACGGGGAGCTGGAGATCATCAAGAGCGACCTGCACTGCAACGCGGTCATTATCACCGCGCTGGACGTCGGTCGGATTGTGACCGCCGCGACCGCCGCGCTCGAGGAGGGGCTCGAGGTCTGGCTCTCGCCTCTGCTGTGGGACAAGAGCGAGGATGAGACCGTCGCGTACCTGACCAAGGCCGCTGGGCGTCTGGAGGCTCTCCGCAAGCAGTGGCCCGACAAGGTGGTGCTGAGCGTCGGCGGCGAGTCCACCCTCTTCATGCAGGGGATACTCCCGGGGAAGAACATCATGCAGCGGGTCAGAAGCCCGAAGTTCAGGGCGAGCATCATGTCCGGCGAGCACAACGCGCCGCTCAACGCGTTCTTGGGCAACGCCGTGACCGCCGTCAGGAAGGAATTCAAGGGCAAGCTGACCTACCACTCCCTCATCTGGGAGAAGGTCGACTGGAGCCTCTTCGACTATGTCGGCGTGGACCACTACCGGGCCCAGGACATCGAGGACAAGTATGTCGAGATGCTGAAGCCGCTCTTCGACACCGGCAAACCCGTGGTGGTCACGGAGTTCGGGAACGGGACCTACCAGAGCGACGGGAAGCTCGCCAAGGTCCTGCTGGGAGGAGGGGACACCGACTTCTGGTCGCAGTTCTTCCACAGCTTCCCGGTCGTAGGAAGGTTCGTCCGTCCCAAGGTGAGGGTCATCCATCCGCGCGACGAGGCCTGGCAGGCACGCAAGGTCGTCGAAACCCTGGAGATTCTCGACGCCGCGGGCGTGGACGGAGCCTTCGTGTCGCAGTTCGAGTCCCAGGTCAACCCCTACGACGAAGACCCGAAGTACGACCTTGACACGACGAACCAGAGCTTGGTGAGATACTACGAAGGCGGCAAGCACGGGACGACCTACCCGGACATGCCGTGGGAACCGAAGGAGTCGTTCAAGGCCGTAGCGGATTTCTACGCTAACGCTCGACTAGCAGAACCCAATGAAACAGCTGGAGCCCGCTAGCCTTGACCCAACCGTCAATCGTAATCCAGAGCCTCACGAAGGCTTACGGAAAGTTCAAGGCGCTGGATAACTCAAAGCGATCAAAGCTTCGTCAGGTTTTCATAACTGTTGACGTTCTTATCGTTCTCTACATCGTACTTGATGCTATCGCACAGGTCCTTCCACCGCACTACAGTCCAATATCGCAGGCCGAAAGTCTACTCGCAGTGGGGCCCTACGGCTACATCATGACTATTAACTTCCTAAATCGTGGTGTATTTTCTCTTCTGTTTGTGTATGCTATGGTCCAAGTTTTCTCAATGTCTGGAGAGAATTGGCGAAACTACAGATTAGGATTGGGCGCAATCGTAATCTGGAGTGTGGGGGCTCTCCTGCTCGCTGGATTTCCAGCGACTGGAAGCACTATTGGGATTCACACAATTATTGCAATCATTATATTTATTGCGGCACCATTAGGCGAGCTATCGATCTCGCTGAAGCTAAGTCAAACGAAAGTTCTGGCAGGAGTAAAGAAGATTGCACTCGTTATTGCAGGGCTTGCAGTATTGTCCATGATATTTTACTGGGGAGTACTTCCGTTCCTTCATCCTCTAAAGAGCGACTATAGCGGATTGTTCGAGCGGTTGCTTATCGGTTCGGTTATAGCATGGATGGGAATAATGTCTACCTACGCTTTGCGGCACGTTGCAAGACTCACGTAATTAACTGAGGCTTGGGCGTTATTGTTCCCCTAGGATATCTCAGCTGCCAAGCATGTGCTTGAGTGCCCTCGGTGGAATGCCTTTCAGATGGTTGTGATGCGCCCATCGTCTGATAGCAGGACCGATAGAAGGACGAACATCTTTGCCTTGTGACCCTCCTCTCACCGGTGAGATTTGAACTAAGTAGAAAGCAGTCAGGGGCAGTCAAGCAGTAACTTCCTTCGGCTTCGTGGTGAAGAGCCTCCTCTCCTCGTCGCTGAGGAAGTTATAGAAAGGGATGCGCCCCTCCGCCGCCGAACGAGGAGTACTTCCCGATGACCTTCTTCGGGTTCCTCGTGGTCGGGCTCTACTTCTTGGGGAAGATATCTAAGCGAACTCGAAACTGAAGATGCAATGTTTGGGCCAGGTAGGATTCGCTACCCTTGCGCCCTCAAGACCTTGAAGACCTCAGGGTCAAGCTTAGAGTCGGGAATCGGAACAGCTAGTGAGAGCATACGAGGCTAAATACGCCGACCATTTCATTCAAGACTGAAAACGATGAGTAATCCGGTTGTACCCAAAATAAAGATAGGCGAGATAAGTCAGATCGGGATAATTGTCAGGGACCTGCAGAAGGCAACTGACAACTATTGGTCTACGCTGGGAATCGGTCCTTGGATGACCATGAGAATCGAGCCGCCACTCTTGGCTGACGTGACCATGCGGGGGAAACCCGTTGAGGCTTCAATGGTGGCCGCGATTGCCCAGAGTGGTAACATTCAGCTGGAACTGATCCAGCCTCTCGAGGGCCCGAGCATCTGGAAGGAGTTCCTGGAGCAGAGGGGCGAGGGTATCCATCATGTCCAGTCGCTTGTTCAGGACCCTGGAGCGGCGTTGGTCGCGTTCAGGGAAATGGGAGTCGACGTGCTCATGAGCGGCAGGATTGGCGACAATATATTCTACTACATGGATACCGAGCCGCTTCTGGGCGTCATCTACGAGTTCGTAGGCAAGACGGCGCCGGGAAGACTGCAACCATGAAGACCTTCCCGGATCTGATTAGAGCGCTCGCTCACGTCGTTGACTTGGGGCATGTTTCATGGCTGTAGTTCGAAAGGAGAAAGCGTACGAGAAGTACGCCTGGGTGATCCCCTTCGTAATGGGATTGTTCTTCTTGGTCTCGATGTCCGTCACCATCCTTTTCCCTGTAATCCTCACCGGAGCCGAAGGCGCCGTCCAGAGCCTGACTGGCTCCACATTCTCCCAGCTAGCCGCGTCGAGCCCAGGGCTTGGCAATTACATCTACTATCTCATTCGGGTCCTTGCTATCTTCAGCGCAGGCCTTGGGGCATTCTTCATGGTCGTATCAGCGACGGCCTACAGGAAGGGAGAAGTGTGGGCCTGGTACCTGACTTGGGTTGTGCCCGTGCTCTTCCTGCTCGATGCTGTCAATGACTACTATGCGTTCAGGTACGTGGATGTCAGTTCGATGGTCATCGCTGCGATTCTGGTCGTTGGTCTGCTCCTGCCTTACAGAAAATTCTTCCCCACCAAGGAACCCCGGAACCCTTCATAGTTGGTAGTCGTCGATCTATTACCCGAGCGAGGAGCAGGACTCAAACGGAAATCAGGGATGAGTCCCATCGGGCCCGAACCCGAAGGGCATGGAGTCGAGCGCGCCTTTTCCCCTCACACTACAAGCCTCGTAAATGGCTAGAATCTGTCTAATCTAGGTAAATAGAGTTCATTTTTGGGCTTTCATGGGCTGGAAGGGATTCGGACCGTCAGGTCCTCCCGAGCGAACTGCAGTCTCAAATGCACGAATTACATAACCTTGCAGAAGATACCTCCTCCTTAACTATACCAACGCGGGATATTTGTCGATATTATATGATGACCGGAAACAACACAGCGGAGATACCCAGGGACACCGCAGCATGGCTGAACTTGAGCTTCCAAGGAAAGAACAGGGACCTGGACCAGCTGGCCCAGCAGATAGAGCAGCATCTCAAGACCGATGGGTACAAGACCCAGTCGATGAAGGCGCCCATCGGCAACGTCATTCAGGCCCAAAAGGCGGGAGTCCTCCGTGGGCTCGTCGACGCGAACAGGGCGTTCTCGATTCTGATCGCCGGACAGCCCAGCGACTTCTCTGTCCACATTGGCATCGGGAAATGGATTCAGAACCTCGGCGTTGCAATCGTTGAGTCGATAATATTCTCTCCACTCGTCTTCGTCGTGGATGGAGGAGAGATTCTCTGGACGACGCACGTCGAGAGCGGTTTGGCGAAGCAGATAACCCAAATCGTCGGCTGATCATTGAGAAATGAACCGAAAAGCGACCCCGGAAACAATCCGGCCCGTCGCCTTCCGGTATGTCTCGCGTGAACTTCCAGCGGCGAGAGGGAGGTCGGCCAACTCCCAATTGGAGATTCCTCAGATATGAGCGGTCAGTCCCTCTCCCGAAAGACCCCCGAGAAAATGAAAGCGATTGTACGCACAAGATACGGGCCTCCGGAAGTTCTTCAACTCAAAGAGGTGCCGAAACCAACTCCCAAGGACGACGAGGTACTGATAAGAATTCATGCGACAACGGTAAATCGAACGGACTGCGGCTTTTTGAGAGGCAAGCCGTATTTTGTGAGATTCGTAAGCGGCCTCCTCAGACCGAAGAGAACGATATTGGGCAGCGAGTTTGCTGGAGAGATTGAGGCAGTAGGCAAAGACGTCAAATCGATTGTGAACGGCGACCGTGTCTTCGGATTCAGCGGGGTCAGGTTTGGCGCCCATGCCGAGTACATGGCCATGCCAGAACAGAGCATGCTGACGACCATGCCCGCGAACCTGAGCTATGAAGAAGCCGCTCCCAGCACCGAAGGCGGGCACTACGCGCTCAACAACATCAGAAGAGCAGGGGTCCGAAGGGGGCAAAGGGTCCTCATCTACGGCGCAACGGGCGCAATCGGCTCTGCGGCAGTCCAGCTCGTGAAACATTACGGCGCGGAGGTCACGGCGGTGTGCAGTACCAGGAACGCAGAGCTGGTAAAATCTCTTGGGGCCGACAGGGTGATCGATTACACGAAAGAGGATTTCACAAAAGGTGGCGCGGAGTACGATTTTGTCTTTGATGCAGTCGGCAAGAGTTCATTTGGCGCCTGCAAGAAACTGCTCAAACCAGGCGGGACCTACTGTTCAACCGAACTCGGTTTCTTATACCAGAACCTATTCCTTACACTGTGGACCTCAAGATTCGCGAGCAAGAAGGTCATTTTTCCAATCCCAAAAGACAGTAAGGAAGACGCTATCTTCTTCAAGGAGCTGATCGAGGCTGGAAAGTTCAAGCCGGTAATTGATAGACGCTACCCGCTGGAACAAATTGTCGAGGCGTACAAGTATGTTGAAACGGGTCAAAAAACAGGAAATGTAGTCATAACTGTGGGGCATGATACAAGAACCTGACTGCCACGGTTGTGAACCGAGTAGAATGTTGGGCCGGTGAGATTCGAACACAATGGCATGCAGTCATGGGACAGTCAAGCTGTGACTTCCTTTGGCTTCGTGGTGAAGAGTCTCCTTTCCTCGTCGCTGAGGAAGTTATAGAAAGGTATCCGACCTTCTTGAGTCACCAGTATCCCCTGACCTATCTTGGCGTTTATGATGAACTTTTCTTCGCCATCGCTGAGGTTGAACGCCTCCTTGAGGACCTGAGATGCAGCCTGGTCCTGCTTGAGCACGATCTTCGTGGAGCAGCTCTCGATGATTATCCTTCCCGGACCGTAGACTCCTCCCCTCCCCATGAGATCGGATACTAGCTGGGTCGCGACGACGAAGGCGGCGTTGTAGTGCCTTCCCGTCCTCGCAATCTCGGGGACGTACTCGACCGCCAGAGGGAAATACGGTCTGCCCGTCCTCGGGTTAATCTCGACGAGCGACCATCCCTCGTCGACTACTATCGCCTTCCTCCTCGAGATCGGGATCGTGTCGGTGTCTTGGATTTTCTTCCAGATGGCGGAGAGTGCAAGGAAGGCCGCCGCGTCCCTCAGCTCCCCAGGCGGCAGGTCATATAGGACGAAGACCATGCGCGGATAGATCTCCATCTCACCCTCGAACAGGAACCGATAGGGCGGCAAGTTCGCCTGCAGGCGCTTCTTCAGGTCGCCCGTCGCCATCTCGATGAGTTCGGTCACGTTGGAAGCCTTCTCGGCAGTCAGGTAGAGGTCGGCGAGCAGGTTCTGGTCGTTCTCGACCTTCGCCACGCTAGCAAGGAAGTTTGCCGCGACACGCCTTGTGGGAAATACGGCGAACGGGTCCAGACCGACCCCCTTCTCGCTGCCGAAGCGCTGGACCTTGCAGCCCGTCATGCCCGCGAACGACGTCTCGTACCTGCCATCGGGGCCGAGGGCGTACTCCGGCCTCACTAAGCTGTCGAAGAGGAAGACCATCATGTCCGGATCATGGTTCAACATCCTGCCGAGGTAGGACTTCACGAATGTAGATTTGCCAAATCCACTTTGCCCCATCAGGGCCAAATTGTAGTTCTCTTTCTCGAACACGTCATAGAGGATGGCGTTCCCGGTCTGGAGGTTCTGGCCCAGGAACACGCCTGAAGGGTCCACCACGTCCAGCCCGCAGAAGGGGAAGAGGCTCAGGGCGCCTGAGGTCGTGATGAAGAACCACCTGCCGGTGGCATACTTCGGACCTACTCCGGTGAGGAGGGCTTCCTGCAGGTGCGCCGGAGAGTCCACCTGACCCACCATCCCCCCGACCAGCTGCCTGAGCTTCTTCCTCGACTCAACGAGCTCCTGGTACCCCTTCACACGCAGGACGATTCGGATGCGGGTCCTGAACAGCCTCTCCTTGCCGGCCCCTATCAGCTGGGCGGCCCCTGACGCCCTCTGGAACTCCGCCTGCTCCTCGGGGTCGAGAGACCGTCCCTCCGTCTGCCTCAGTAGAAGCCTCGAACCCACAGAGCGGGCGTACGACCTCACCATCTTCTTGGCTTCGTAGATGTCGATGGGGTCTATGTCCACCATGATGGAGTACGCCAGCTGGTAGAGTTCCGCCAGGAAGCCGGGGACGAGAGTGCCTCCGAGCCTAGTGATGCAGTAAGTCTGGACATACTGGCCCTCGGAGTCGATGATGTACCTGGGAGACACGCTGATTGGCCTGATTTCAGGAAGAGCGTGCACTCGCGCCATCCTCGTCCCGAGTTTCTGGACGAGCGAATCCACCTGCGAGCGCGTCTCCACGAAGAAGCGCTTGTAGGGGATGTGGTAGAGCGCTCCGATGGCCTCGACCTCTCTCTCGTCCTGGACGATGTGGAAGGTGATGGGCTCCATGAGAGAGTCGAGGAAGGATGCGAACCTGTCCAACACGGACCCCTGCTCCTTCTCGGGCAGGTTTGCCAGGTTGACTGACCTCAGCTCGTAGAGGACCGATGGGCGCAGACCGGTGGAGGGCTTCTTCTTGAATATCATGGTCACTTCACCCTCGTGATCGATTCGCCGGCCTCTGCGCTCCTACCTTGCACGAGAAGGTCGACGGAGACCAGCGGTTCGGTCGAACCGTCCAGCCTGACCGTGAGAAGATGCTTCCCCACGTCATCCTGAAGGGGGATGTAGGTCAGCCTGTATCTCGGCCTCTGCGGCGAAACGAGGTCTTCCCCCCTCGCTTGCTCGTCCAAGAAGAGCATCACGCGCGTCTCCTTCTGAATCCCTTTCACGGCGTCTGAGACGGTTAGGGGAATGGGATTCTTGAAATCGTCCACCGAAATCTCTTGCTTTACGGATGGCGGCGTCGTTTTCGCAGGCGATTTGACCCCACGCTTCTTTGATCCGAACAGCCAATCCAGCTTCATCCACACCTTGCTCATTCCTTCCGTGCGAAGATAGTAGAACGCCTGAAGCTCGATGGGGAGGAGCTTCACGCGCCGGCTCGAGATCATGTACCCCACACCAAAGACGATGCAGAACACCGCTGCCCTCCCTCCAAAGCTCGCCCCTGCTATCGCAAACTCGAATGGTAGGGAGACCACGAAAGCCATGAGGAACGAGAGCATTATGGTCACTAGTTGTCGGAATGAGAGCGTCATGAAGCCGAGCGGCAGGGATTTCCTCTCCCACCATGCCTCCTCGGGCCACCAAATGGACTCGGACATCGTGGAATTGGATTCTTTCGGCTTAAAACAGAATAAATGCAGCTTCCGCTTATCCTTCCGCCACGACGCTTGTCTTTTCGGTTATGATTTGCCCATTGGTCATGGTCGCAGTAACGGTAATCGTATAGGTCGTTCCGTTGCTCCCGCCGGAACTGAATCTGTACGAACCACTAGAGTAGCTAGCTATTTGCAGAGGGTTCGACGCGCTTATCGCCGTACCATTGTTGGTAAAGGGCGCGTCGCTGACTAGGCCGCCAAGGCTTGGGGTGATTCCCGCGACGCCGATGTTGGTGAAGGGGTAGTTTGCGACGTTCTCTATCGACAGGTTCAGCACACCCGCGCCCGATTGAGACGTAATCGCAATTGTACCAACTATTTGGAAGAGGCAATTATCAGGAGGATTTGGGCAAAGGCCAGCTGAAAGACCGCTGTTTTGTGGAAAGACGGTCAGAGCGATAGTGACGACTGCCAGGGTGGCTATCACGGCTACACATATGATTGCGAGGGTGCGCCTGTTCAATACCACATGGGTGTAACAGACGTTCCATCTAGATATGTCTATTCAGTTGAATCTTCTCTTTTAAGCTGAACACTCCCATAGTTGCATGAGTTCTCGAAACGCATCTACCCTCGGACAGACCCGCGAAAGGATCATCATCCTTCTCGTGGCGCTGTCGGTCCCGCTGATCGTCCAGTTCTTCCTCTACATCCTCGCGAACGCAGCCGGGGCGACGTCGCTCCCGGTCGTCGGCTACGGAATCTCGGCGTGCGCCGCAGCGGCGTGCACTGCCAACGGTGTCAGCGCGATATGGCTCCCGGGCGGCCCGACCCTTCCGACCGTGTTGCTCACGCTGCTCAACACGGCGCTCCTCTTCATAGTCGCGATAGTGACCGTGATCGAGGCGATAAGGCTGGTCGGAAGCCTGCTCGTGACGAGAGAGGACTGACAACTAGGGAGGGAAACCTCCCCTCCTTCTCTTTTATTCGCCGGAATGGTCT
>Ga0182014_10001821_pt1 | contig 27789 bp, 24 predicted proteins | sample 612S2DmetaG_FD_120489 | JGI IMG/M metagenome (GOLD analysis project Ga0182014, IMG submission 120489) | Permafrost microbial communities from Stordalen Mire, Sweden - 612S2D metaG | ecosystem: Environmental > Terrestrial > Soil > Wetlands > Permafrost | place: Sweden: Stordalen | collected... | reverse complement strand
CCGGCGCCTGGAGGCGCTGCGCTTCGAGACCGTCGAGGCCGGTGTGGGCGCCATGCGCCGGATCATGCGGGCAGGGCTGCGGCCGTTTCTGGTGCGCTTCTACGACCGCGACGAGGCCCCCCAGGCACTGCAGCAGCCGGCCTTCGACGGCTGCGCCATGTTCCTCGGAGTCGAGGGCGTCCGGGCCGTCGCCGAAGCCGAGTTCGCCGCCGCCCTCGACATCTGCCACGAGCACGGCGGTAGGTCGCTCGGGCCGGCCGCTGCCGAGGCGTGGATGGATCGTCGCTTCGACTTCTCGGCCGTGGAGAACCTGCTCGCGACAGCGGGCGGCCTCGCTGAGACCATCGAGGTGGCGCACTTCTGGGATCAGATTCTCGAGACCTACCTGGCCCTCAAGGGTGCGCTGACGCCGTATGCCGACGAGGTCCTCGGGCACTTCTCGCACGTGTACCCGCAGGGGACCTCGCTCTACCTCATCCTCCTCGGGAGGGCCGAGGACGATGCCGCCGCGGAGGCGCGCCTGCGCACCATCTGGGAGGTCGCGATGAAGGTCGCCCTGGAGCGCGGGGCCGCGATCTCGCACCACCACGGCATCGGGCTGGCGCGGCTGCCCTACATCGAAGAGGCCCTCGGGACGGGGATGCTCGCCCTCCGCCGTGTGAAGGCAGCGCTCGATCCCGAGGATGTAATGAACCCCGGCAAGCTCGGACTCGGCAAGGAGACAGGAGCGTGATGTCAGAGCAGTACATCCTCGTCATCGACGAGGGCACCACGGGCACGCGAGCGATGATCGTCGACCGCCAGAGCCGGATCAAAGGCCAGGCGTACCGCGAGTTCACCCAGCATCACCCCGCAGCCAATCGCGTGGAGCACGACCCCGAGGAGATCTGGCAGGGCACTCTGGCGATGATCGGCCAGGCTCTCGCGGACAGCGGCCTGGCCTTCGGCGACGTCGCCGCGATCGGGATCACCAACCAGCGCGCCACCACAGTCGTCTGGGACCGCGAGACCGGGTCCCCGATCACCCCTGCCATTGTGTGGCAGGACACGCGCACGGCCGACTTCATCGAGACCGTCCCCACCGAGTGGGCGGAGCGGGCCTATCAGCACACCGGCTGGACGCTCGCGCCCGTCTACTCATCACTTAGCCTGCACTGGATCCTCGAGCACGTCCCCGGGGCGCGGGCCCGGGCCGAGGCCGGCGAACTCGCCTTCGGGACCATGGATTCGTGGCTGATCCACCAGCTCACCGGGGGCCGGGTCCACGCGATCGCGGCCTCGAACGCGTCGGTGACCGGTTCCTACGACCTGGTAGCTGGTGACTGGTACGGCGACTGGCTGGCGTTCCTCGGCGTGCCGTTGTCGCTCTTCCCGGAGGTGCGCGACGACTGCGGAGACTTTGGAGTGAGCGACCCCGCCGTCCTCGGTGCCAGCATTCCGATCGCCGGCGCGATCGCCGACCAGCACGCCGCCCTCTTCGCCCAGGGCTGCATCACCCCGGGCACGGTGAAGTGCACTCATGGCACCGGAACGTTCGTCGACATGAACGTCGGGCCCACCCTCACCGTGGCCGGGCACGGCCTCCAAACCATCATCGCCTGGCGCATGGGCGGCACCACCACCTACGGGCTCGAGGGATATGCCGCCGTCACCGGCTCGGCGGTGCAGTGGCTCCGTGACGGAGCGCACCTCATCTCCGATTCGGCCGAGACCGAGGCGCTCGCGACCAGCGTCGAGGACAACGGCGGGGTCTACTTCGTACCTGCCCTCACCGGCCTGTCGGCGCCCTTCTGGGACTCCTACGCCCGCGGCATGATCATCGGGATCACCCGTGGCACCAGCCGGGAGCATCTGGTGCGCGCCACGCTGGAGGGGATGGTGTTCGCCACCAAGGACGTCCTCGAGACCATGCGCACGGAATCGGGCGTGCCGATCGCGTCCATCAAGGTGGATGGCGGAGCCGCCCGCAACAACTTCCTCCTCCAGTTCCAGGCGGACCTCCTCGACGCTGAGGTCGTCCGGCCGGTCAACCCCGAGGCCACGGCCCTGGGAGCCGCCTACCTGGCCGGGCTGGCGGTGGGGTTCTGGGACTCGCCGGCCGACTGCTTCGCCGGTCAGCAGGTCGACCGTGTCTTCACTCCCCAGATGCCCGATGAGCGCCGCCGCGAGCTCTACGCCGAGTGGACCGAGGCGGTGCACCGCTCGATGGGCTGGGCGCGGAAGTAGAGGAGTCTCGAAATCCAGCGGTTTGGGCTGCGCGAGGTCGAGCGTCAGACGTTCGACGTCGCCATCGTCGGCGGTGGAGTGACGGGGGCGTCGGCCGCGCGCGAGGCTGCGCTCCGCGGCTTGAGCGTGGTCCTGCTCGAGAAAGGGGACTTCGCCTCGGGCACCAGCAGCCGGTCGACGAAGCTGCTCCACGGAGGCGTCCGCTATCTCGCCAGCCACGATTTCACGCTAGTCCGCGAGGCCTGCCGCGAGCGCGAGCTGATGCTGAGACTGGCGCCCCATCTCGCCCGCGTCCGCCCCTTCATCTACGTGCTGTATCGAGGTTACCCGGAGTCGATGTGGCTCCTCAACGCTGGGCTCACCCTCTATGACGTCTTCTCCGGAAGTCCCATCAAGCGCCACCACCACATGCTGCGGTCCCCCGAGCTCCTAAGGCGGGAGCCCCACCTCAACGCCAACCAGCTGGTCGGCGGGGGCTGGTATTACGACTTCCTCACGGACGATGCCCGGTTCACCATCGACACCCTCAAGGGCGCGACCGAGGCCGGGGCGATGGCGGCCAACTACATGGAGGTTCGGGGCTTCCGGGAGGAGGGCGGGCGCATTCGGGGCGTCGACGTGGCCGACCTCCTGACCGGCGAGGAAGGCACGATCCCGGCTCGCCAGGTGATCAACAGCACCGGCCCCTGGGCGGACCGGGTGCGTTTCCTCGAAGGCGGGGTCGACGAGCGCCTCCTGCGTCCGACCAAGGGCACCCACATCGTGGTCCGCAAGCGCGACTTCCCCCTTGAGCACGCCGTCTTCCTCCGTTCGCCCCGCGACAATCGCGTGGTCTGGCCGATCCCCGCCCTGGACGAGGAGCTCGTCTACATCGGCACCACCGACACCGACTACGACGGCCCCCTCGATCAGGTGACCGCCACCCCCGAGGACGTCGACTACCTGCTCGATGCCGCCAACTTCACGATCCCCGAGGCCAGGCTGGGTCCCGAGCACGTGGTGGCGACGTGGGCCGGCCTGCGCCCGCTGATCAAGCCCGAGGGCAGCATGGCCACCAGCGCGGTGTCGCGGGAGCACCAGATCGTGACCAGTCCACGAGGTCTGCTGACGATCGCCGGCGGCAAGCTCACCACCGCCCGGGTCATGGGTGCGCAGGTGATCGACGAGGCGATCAAACTTCTGAGCGCCAACTTCGGGCTCCGAGGTGTCCCCGCGTCGCGCAGCGCCCAGGTGCCGATCAGCGGTGGCGATCCCGGGGCCCTCTTCCTGGCGCGGCGCCGGGTCGAGGAGCTTCCGATCGACCCCGCGGTCAAGGACCGCTGGCTGGACCGGTACGGTGCCAACGCCTACCGGCTCGCCGAGCGGGCGCGCGCCGATGGTGGGACAGGCCAGGATCTCGGCGTCAAGCACCTCACCCTGGCCGAGGTCGATTACGCCGTCGAGGAGGAGATGGCCCGCACCCTGACGGACTTCTTCACCCGTCGCGCCGCGGTCTTCTACTGGACCGAGGATGGAGGCCTATCCCTCGCCGGCGTGGTGGCAGATCGCATGGGCGGGTTGCTCGGGTGGAGCCCTGACGAGGCAGGGCGCCAGGTCGGCGCCTACCGGGACTGGGTCACCGCGAACCGGGTCGCGCCTGCTCCGGCCTGAGCTACCTGCGGCGGCCAGGGCTGCTCCCGCCGCTCTGCTCCCCCGCCCTGACCTGCCGATGCGGTCGGTCGCGACTGATGCCGGGTGTGGGCTGCGAGCGCCTCGGGACGCTGGCTCCGGCCGGGGTCAGAATTCCCTGACATCGCCCGGAACCGCTGTTCGATCCTCGGTCCAAGTCTGGAGCTGCCCGATTCCTTGGGGGATGAGGGACCGATCAGCGCTCGGGCGAAGTCCGCACCCCCTGATCAGAGCCGTCCCCGCCGCCAGCCTCGGTTCGGCCGGCCGGCGGCGCACCCGACCCGCCGAGCCGGGCGGAGACAGAGCCCGCTCCGGCCGCCGCTCGGTGACCAGCTCTCAACAGCCCGCGCCAGGGCAGCATCCCAGGAACAGGGGAGATCTCCGCGGGCTTGCCCCAGCGGCGAGACACACCCCGGCGCAGCCGCCCCGGCGGCGACCGCAGCTGGCCTGGGCGGGTTCCTTGCTTACGAGGAGGTGGTGGGAGGGCAACTCCAGCTGCCCACGAGCTTGGCCTTGAGCTTCTTGGTGAGGTTGGTCAACGTGAGGTTCAGGGATCCCGACGACGCGCCCGTGCCGGCCACCTTGAGTGTCCCGCCGATGTTGGTGAGGGTGTATTGGACGGCGTTGAGAGGATAGGGGGAGAGGGTAACGTGCGCCTTCGACCTGAAGGAGTCCGTGGCCTTGTAGGTCCCGGGCGTCTCCGTGTTGATGGCGATCGTCCAGCTCTTGACACCCTTCAGTCCGGTGACGTGGCCGGTCAGGTCATTCAGGTATGGGGCATCGCCACACCCGAGGCTCGGCTTGAGGACCAGCGTGCCCCGGAGGCCCCCGGAGAGGTGGAATGTGTTGACCGCCCCGGACGTCGCACCCAGGGCCACGGGAGCGGCGGCCATGGCCAGGCCGCCCATCGCCAGGAGCACGCCCATGGACCCGAGCCCGAAACGCCGCCACCGCAGGGAGGCTCCGGTCCACCTGCCGGTTCGCACCGGGCGACTCTATCACGCCGCTCCGGAGAGAACCTGGCAGACAGCCATCACCGGACCGGTCCCCAGTGCCGTCCCCCGGGTAACCCATCCCTTGGCTGCTGGCTGGAAGGTCCAGTTGAACTCACCTTGAGTTCGACCTCCATCCACTCCACCCGATCGGGGTCGCCTCTGCGAGGAGCACTTCACGGCGGCCGCTGGACGGTCCCCATGGTGCCGCTTCAGGCCCGCCGGGATCTGGAGAGGAGGATCGCGCCCGGACTGGCCCCCAGAGCCCACATCGGCCGGCCCTGGGGAGCAGTCATCCGCCGGCGGCACGGCGGCCCGCTCTCCCCGGCGCTGGCGCTGACAGGAGCCGACTGAGCACGCCACCACCCCTGGGGCGGCTCAGAGTTGCACAAGCTGCGGGGCGAAGAGTCTCATCACGGACTCCCGGCCCGGCCCGCTCCGACGCCACTCCCGAGGCGACCTTGAGCCCGCAGAATATGTTGGGTTGCAGCCTTCGACGAATCCATCCACAACGACGGAGAGGACCAGAGATGCCCAGAGCCCCCGAAGCCGGCGCGCAGCACCAGCCTTACCCCTGCTATCGGACCCATTCCCCGATGCCGATCGATGGACGGCTGGACGGGCCCGGCTGGCGGCTGGCACCGAAATCGCCTCGCTTTGTCGACGTGGTGAGTGGCGGTCCGGCACTCTACGACACCCGCGCCGCGGCGCTCTGGGATGCCGAGAACCTCTACATCGGATTCTGGATCGAGGAACCCTATGTGCGGGCGGAGCTCACCGAGCGCGATTCCATAATCTTCGCCGAGAACGATGTCGAGGTCTTCATCGACGGCATCGATGCCTACTACGAGCTCGAGATCAACGCCCGAAACACGATCTACGAGGTGTTCTTCATCTGGAAGGACGCCTATCGGCTGGGGGGCCCCTTCGACCTTCCCGAGTTCGACCTTCTCGCCCGGGAAGCTCACTCCTTCGGTGGCAACCACGATCGCACTACGGAGTACTTCTGGCGGGGGAGCCATCCCCGCGGAGTGCGCTGGGCGTTCCCGGACTGGGATTTCCCGGGACTGAGGACTGCGGTGCATATCGATGGTCAGCTGAACGATCCCGCCACCGTCGATCGCGGCTGGACGGTGGAACTCGCGCTGCCCTGGGCGGGAATGGAGCGCTTGGCCAATGGCAGACCGTTGCCTCCCAAGCCAGGCGACGAGTGGCGGTTCCAGTTTGCCCGCTACGAGCAACTGGTGTCCTCGGACTACCGGATGGGCTGGACCTGGGATCCGGTGGGGTCGATCGACAATCATCGCCCCGAGGCGTTCACCCGGATTCGGTTTGAGGAGCGTGACGTGGAGGCCTCTGATTCGCGGTAGAGATCGCCGCCGTGCCCAACGCCGAAACGGTCCTGAGGCCCGGTCCGAGGGTCACCCGGAGGGCGGCTCGGGCCGATATCGGCCAAGAAGCGCTGGAGCTCCCCAGGTCCGCGCGCGTGTCAGGCTTGGTTCACCGAGGCTCCCCGGCTCGGGGTGACCCTCCAGGCCCGGGCGGGAAAGATCCCCCGCTGCTCGCAGCGGGCAAACGTGCCCGGCTCCGCCACCGCCACCACGCAACCTCCGAAGCCCCCGCCGGTGAGCCGGGCCCCGTAGACCCCGGGCTGCGCCGAGAGCCGTTGCACCACCTCATCGACGAGCGGCGTGGACGCCTCGAAGTCAGAGGCAAAACTGCGATGACCTTCGGAGAGCACGCCGCCCAACGCGGCCGCGTCACCACGACGCAGCGCCTCCGCTGCGTCCAGAACCCTGGCGTTCTCAGTGACTACGTGGCGGGCCCGCCGACGCACCACCGGGTCCCTGATGCTGGCAAGGTCCGAAACGCTCAACCGGCGCAGGTCGCCGACCTGGCGCTGGGCCAATTCGAGCGCCGCGTGCCTCTCCGAGTAGGCGGACGAGACCAGCTTTCGCCGCTGGCCCGAGTCCACCACCATCATCTCCATCTGCTCCGGCACGGGGACCGCCTCGAAGGACTCGGAGGCGAAATCCACCAGCAGCGCCGCACCCTCCACGCCGGCAACGCAGGTGAGCTGGTCCATGAGCCCGCAGGGAACTCCCGTGGCAGCCTGCTCCGCCTCGCGGCAGAGCCGGGCGACCTCCAGTCGGTCGCGGCCGGTCCCCAGGGCCAGGGCGAGGCCGACCTCGAAGGCGGCACTCGAGGAGAGGCCAGCCCCCACCGGCAACGTGGAGGTCACCTCACCTTGAGCGGCCCGGCGGGCGCCCAGCACCGCCAGGACCGCTGCGGCCAGGCGCGCCCAGGAAGGCTCGAGCTCGCGGAGCCAGCCGGGGGCCAATGAGGCGTCGGCCACGGCGAAGCTGGCCGTGCCCTCCTCTTGCTCGGAGGTCAGGGTGAAGAGGTCGCTCTCGCCACAGCCATCGAGGAAGGTGAGGCGGATGCGCACCTCCAAGTCGATGGCCATCGGCAAGGCCAGGCCGCCGGTGTAGTCGGTGTGCTCCCCGATCAGGTTCACCCGGCCGGGGGCGCGGGCGACAACGGTCTCGCTCACTCGATTTCCCGGCCCAGGAAGCGGGGCCGCGCCAGCGCCTCCCGCAACCGTTGGGCAGCCTCCTCGGGGTCGACCGGGTTGAAGAAGACCCCAGATCCGAGCTCCCCAGCGGCGACATAGCGCAGGACCCCGCGCTCTCTCCAGGCCGGAGCCACGTGGAAATGGAGGTGGGCGGTGGCCCAGGTCCGGTTGTCCGCGGGCCGCTGGTGACACCAGAGCATGTAGGGGGTCGGCGCATCGAAGAGCAGGTCCAGGCTGGAGAGGCCGGCCTTCAGCGCCCGGCCCAGCCCCGCCTGCGATCGCGCGGCCGCCGGAAGGTCGGGAAGGTGGTCTGCCGGGGCGATGAGGAGCTCGAATGGCCACGCCGGCGCCCATGTGGTGAAGGCCTGCCAGCCGCCCTCCTCGGCGATGAGGCGAGACTGGTGGGACGGACCGCCGCGCCCCGCGCCGGCCAGCTCCTCACAGATTGCACATCGGTCGCCCGCCAGTTCCCGATGCGGCGCCGGCGGGATCTCGCCGAAGGCGTAGATCTGACCGTGGGGATGCGGGATGGTGGCACCCACCTCGGCTCCACGGTTTTCGAAGAGAAGCACGTAGGCGACATCGGGACGCGCCCCCAGCGCGGCCGTGCGCTCCGTCCAGATCGTGATCACCCGATCGAGTTGGGCCTCTTCGAGCTGGCCCAGGCTGGCATCGTGGTCCGGGGAGAAGAGGACCACCTCGCAGCGACCCTGGGGAAGGGATGGCCAGCGGTTCACGAACCAGCGCACCTGGTAGGGCTCCGGCGCCTCCAATCCCCCGGGGCAGAAGGGACATCCCCGGCTGGGCCGGTTCGGCCGATCCTGCCGGGCGCGTACCAACACCACCGGCTCGCCCGTGAGTGGATCCGTCCGCCAGTCGGGCTCGGTGTTGTCGGTCACTGACGGGTTGTGATTATGCGGTCGACTTGGTTCACCTCGGCGGGACCGGCGCCGGCGCTGGCAGTGCGGGTGTCTCTGGGGATGGATTCGGGCCCCGCCTGGCAGCATCCGTGCATGCCCAGGATCGCGCCACGACCATCGACCGAATGGTGATCAGGCCGGCCCCAGGGCGGCTGCTCCCCTCCCCTGGCGACTTGCCTCATCCTCGGCCCCGTCAGGGCAGGCCCGGGTGGCCACACCGGGCAAACCTGGCCTGCGCCGGCCCTCATCAGGCCGCCGCCGAGAGAGATGAGCACCGCCACCTGCCGCGCGTCCCCTTGAGGGGCGCCGGCGGTGAGCCGCGCCCGCATCCGCTCCTGCTGGCCGGGTCCGCTGCGTTCCTGCCGCCGGGCGCCAACTTCACCGGATGAGTGCTCGAAGATGCCAGGCCGCGCCGCCGTGGTCGGCGTCGAGCGCGAGCACCTCCCGAAAGCCGCGGGTGGCGGCCCGACGGTGGCCCAACCCAGTCTGAGCCAGTGCCTCGAGATAGCGACAGTCAGTCCGGTTCCGGCGATCGAGGTCGTCTCGGAAGATCAGGAACGTCGGCAGGGAGGTTGCGAAGTACTCGAACCCCTGCGGCTGCCGGGCCCGTCGTCGAGCGGAACGCAGCAGGTCTTGGAGCAGAGCCGTGGCGCCATCTCCGTCGCCCAGGGCGCGTAGGGCCTGCGCCCGCCAGTAGGCGGCCTCCCCGAGCGGTGCGCGAAGGTCACCCTGGGCCGCCGCCGCGGAGCCAAGCCACTCCTGCGCATCCTCCTCGCGACCGGCGGCCCGGAGTGCCAGCGCCAGATGGTGCTGGACCTCGTTCTGAGGGGTGAGCGGGTGCTTGCCCTCGCCGAGGTTGAGTGGTCGCTCGAGCGCGGCCTCGAGCCGCTCGACGGCCGAGTCAGGATCGCAGGCTTCGAGGGCGGCCTGAGCGAGTCGTAGATTCGCCAGCACCCACTGGGCCGACACCAGTCCCTCGCCACCCTCCCAGGGGTGAAAACGGCGGGTGGACAAGGCGGCCAACGCCTCCTCGTGACGCCCGAGCCCATTGAGGAGGGTTACGTAGGCAACGGTGAGGTCGTCTCGCTCGTCGACCAGGGAACGACGCCGCTCGAGCAGGCGGATTCGGTCCGCGGCCGCCTCGCCGCAGCGGCGGCGCAACTGGTCAAATTCGTAGAGGACCCGGGAGTCGGAGGGGTCAGCTCGAAGTGCCCGCCGGTAGGACGCCAATGCCAGGTCCGAACGTCCCAGGACGTTGAACTCGGCGATCCCGAGGTTGCGATGGACGGTTGGGAAGGTCGGATCGAGCCGGGCCGCCCGGCGCCACAGGGCTACCGCCTCGCGATGCCGACGGCGGTCATAGAGGAGGTTGCCCAGGTAGTAGGGGGCCCGGGCGTCGGTGGGGTCCGCCGTCATCGCTGTCTCCAGGATCTCGATCTCTTCAAGTCGAGCCGGGAAGCAGTAGTCAGGCTGCATCTCGGCCGCCCGTCGGAGCTCCGCCACCGACTCGGGATCGCCCGCCCGATGGAGCAACCAGCCGAGCGTGTAGCGGACCAGGGGATGGACCGGCCCGGCCGGATCCCCGGCCGGCAACTGCCTTCGCAGGACCTCGATCGCCTCCTCGAGCAGGCCAGCGGCAGCGTAATCGTGGGCGACGTCGAGGGCGGTCTGAACCCCACCCGGAAGCGGGCCGTCAACCGCCGGGAGGGCTGGGCTGGAGAGGTAGTCCGCCGGCACGGCGTCGTTGGCCACCAGCAGCCGGCGCTGATCCAGAGCAAGGGCGTCAAGGGGGTCCTTGGCCAGCACCGTGCGAACGTCGCGCAGCGCGTCCTCCCGGCAGCCCTGCCGCCGGCGGATCGCAGCCCGGAGGGTCAGGGCTGCGAACTGGTCGGAGTCGCCATCGACGACCCGGTCGAGCAGGCCGATTGCCTCCCCCAGCTCTCCGCGCCGGGCGGCCAGCTGGGCCCGGGCGAACTGCGCCGGGCCGCGCCACGCCCTGGTCCAAGCGGCCTTGGCCAAGACCTCGTCGGCCTCCCCCAAATGGCCGGCATGGCGCAGCGCCAGGCCCAGGCCGTACAGGGGCTCGGCGTCGTAGGGGTTCGGGTTGAGACGCGTGAGCACGGTCACCGCCCTTCGGAAGTGGCGGGTGGCCTGCTCCAGCTCGCCGCGCCCCAGATGCCACCAGCCCATGGCGGTGTTGGAGCGGGAATCCTCCGGCTCCCGCCGGAGTGCCTCCGTCCAGTACTCCTCGGGCCGCCGGGTGGCGTGCCGGTACTGCTCGAGATGCAACCCGGTCAGGTAGAGCTCCTCCGTCGAGGCGATGTCGGCGGGCAGGCGGGGCTCCGTCGCGGGCTGCGGTGGTTCTCCGGCCTCGGCCTGGTGGAGCTGACAGGCGACTAGCTCTCGCCCATCGGCTTGCACCGACAGGCGGAGCTCCGTCTGGCTCGCGCCAGGTGGGATGGGGATGCGCTCGACGACCAGCGGCCGGTCCGGGGCCAGGTCCTCGGTTCGCTCCCAGAGGACCCGGTGGCCGGCGAGAAGTCGCACGGCGGCGCCGGCCCGGGCTGATGTCACGGCCACCCCGATGCGGGCGCGGCCATCGCCCACAGCCAGGCTCAGTGCCCCCTCGAGGCTGGCCGCCTGGGCGGGCCCGATCTGCTGGATGGGATACCAGTATTGACTGAAGGTCCTGGTCTCGTACGGAGCGAGGAAGCTGAAGTCGGGCTGGTTGTCGGTGTAGACGCCGGCCATGAGCTCGACGTAGGGGCCGTCGGCATCGGTCAGCTCCCGGTCCCAGGCGTAGCCGAACTCGCCGTTGCCCCAGGTCCACTGCTTCTTGCCCGGCGAGATCCGGTGGTCGGCCCAGTGGACGAAACCCGCCTCGGCGGCGTGGTCGTACCCGCCGAAGAAGTCGCCCGCCGTGCCCATCGCCATGTACGAGGTGGGCACGGGGATGTTGCGGTACCAGGAGAGGTCGGCCTGGGCCGGTGGTCGGGCGCCATAGTCGATCCCGTAGTAGACGCCGCGCGCGACCGGGAAGGTGGACATCGCCCGCTTGGCATGGTCGGCGACATGGGTGACATCAGGCGGGAAGAAGGATTGGTAGCGGTCGTGGACCCGGGCCGCGGCGTTGGCCCACCACAGGAACGTGCGCACCTCCGGCGTCCGGTTGAACAGGCGGACTCGAAGCTCCACCAGTGAGGAACCGGGCCGAACTGTGACCCCGTGCATTCCCTTCATCCGCCCCATGGGCTCATGCTCGGAGCACCAGACCGTCCGCCCGCCGTCCGGCAGCTCCTCGATCGCCCAGTCGACCGGCATGAAGCTGGATGACCGGTGGTGCTGGGGCCAGTTGAACTCCACGCCCCCTGAGATCCACGGCCCGAGCAGCCCCACCAACGCCGGCTTGATGACGTTCTGGCGGTAGAAGAAGTCATAGCCGTTGGTGCGGTCCAACCCGACGTGGATCCGGCCACCGATCTCGGGCAGGACCATCAGCCTGAGGTACTCGTTCTCGAGGTGGACCGCAGCCCAGGCCCGCTCGACTCGCCGGTCCGACAGGTGGTCGATCACCGGGTTCGGGTAGACGCGCCCGGACGACCCCTGGTAAACCCGGGTCTCCAGGAACATGGGGTTGCGGCCCGCGGCCGGGACGGGATAGGTGGGAATGGCGACCGGCTCGCTCCAGACCGCCACCGGCTCATCTCCAAGCTGGCGGGGACGCTCCGGCAGGACGAGCACGGCTGGCCTCCTCTGTCCGTCAGGCACGCCGGCATGGGCACGATGGGAAGGAAGGAGCGATGCCCTGACCAAGTCCGGCAGCGCGAACCTGCGAATCTCGGTGAGGAATCGCCTCGGCGAGCGGAGCAGTGAGGTCGACGCCGTGAGTCACCTGACCGACACGGCCTCCCCAGCGGTCCCCCATCGCGGCGCCCCCTTGGGCCAGGACCGTGTTGGAACGGCGAGGGGCGAGCGAGACCACCACCCCGGCGTCGCCCAGCCGTTGAGCCGCCTCGGCCCACCCCGGAGGGCCACCAGGCCAGGGGAAACGGCCACCGCCGCTGCCCGGCGGGACTCCGCGTCGGCACCGACCTGACACGCCGTGCGCTTCATCGCCGCGATCAGATCAACCTGGGACGACATCCAGGGAAGGACGCTAGCCATGGTCATGAGGCCGCCGGTTCCGACCACCCGCCGCGCGCCACCTCGGAGCCGCACACCCACTGAGAATCCCTCAACGTGATCTGACGCTGACATTCATGTTTCGTGTCGGCATGCTTGACTATACTGGAGGCTGGCTACGAGAAGGCCGTTCTCCAGTTGCAGCGCCCCGCGCCGCGCTGATCCTGTCAGGGTCGCGCGCGGAACAGTGTTCGCCACATATGGGAAGTCTGTGCTCAGCGTGATAGGTCAGCCTGATGGTCCTCCCGTAATGGTGCTCGGGAACAGGTGGGCAGCAGCCCGAGATGCGGGCACCCCGCACCACCAGGCAAGAGACGCATGGACATCAACGTGTGCTTCTAAGGGTGGCAGCCGACGTCACCGCCACTCCGACCCGACGCCCAGACCACCCGTCGCCGTGTTGATCGGCGAGTTGGATGAGACTCGTCTGCTAAGGACGGCGCCTCTTCAACGCAGCCATGTGCACGCCCTCAGGATGCAGCCCACGCCCGGTCCCTACCTCGGAATGCTGGGACCCTGGCGGGCGAGCCACATCTCCCCGGTCGCCACGGACCACCTTGCCAGCCCGCGTGGTCAGGTCGGCAGGGCCCGCCGCGGTCGGTTCAGGATCAACCCTCTTGCGAGTCCGGGGGCGCGGTGCGACCAGGCCCGGGTCGGCCGAGGGACTGCATGAGGAATAGCCAATGAACGTCGATCGCCGCACAACTCACGTGATCGGGGTGGACCTCGGAGGCACATGGGTACGGGTGGCGCTGTTCGACCCGACCGGTCGCATCATCGCGAGTGCCGCGGCCATCACCGACCGAGAGGGCGGCCCCCACAACGTCGTCGGCCAAATTGGCACCCTTGCCCGCGAGGTCGCCAAGTCCACGCCCGATGTTGCGTTGGAGAGGATGGTGCTGGCGATCGGTGCTCCGGCCACCGTCGACCCCACCGCCGGAGTGGTCCATGCCGCCGCGAACCTCACCGGTTGGCACGAGGTCCCGCTGCGACAGCTGCTGGAAGCCGAGCTGGGGTGTCGATGTCTGGTGGAGAACGACGCCAATCTGGCGGCTCTCGCGGAGCAGCGGCAGGGAGCGGGCCGGGGAGTTGCCAACTTCGCCTACATCACCGTCAGCACCGGTATCGGGGCTGGCCTCATCCTCGATGGGCGCCTGTACCGGGGTGCCGAGGGCGGGGCGGGGGAGTTCGGCCACATGGTGGCAGTCCCGGACGGTCCAATGTGCAGCTGTGGGCACCGCGGGTGCCTCAACGCGATCGCGTCTGGGGACGCCATCGCTCGCGATGCGGGTGCCGACAGTGCCGCCGACGTGGCCCGGGCCGCCGCCGCGGGTGACGAGAAGTCCCAGAAGGTGCTGGCCTTCACGGCGCGTTACCTGGGGATCGCGTTGGGTGGCCTGATCAACCTGCTCAACCTGGACGCCGTCGCCTTGGGAGGTGGGGTCATCGGTGCCGGCGATAGGTTCTGGACGCCCATGGTGGCGGCTGTGGCGGAGGGAAGTTGGCCCGCCGCCCGTGAGCATTGCCTGATCGAGCGAGCCCAACTGGGCGATGACCGGGGAGTCATCGGAGCCTTTGAGCTTGCCCGGGACGAGGTGGCCGGGCCAGGCTGATTCCCGCTCCCCTCGGTGTCCAGGGCATCTTCTCCGGACACCGAGGGGGAAAGCTCATCCCAAAGCCGAGCGGTGCAGTGCCACCCCGACAGCCCGCGTCCCCACGCGGCTGGGACTGGTCTCATCGCGACGTCGCTGCCCGTCGGTCCGCTGCGCCGCCCGTGTGGAGAGGTGCGCAGCGTGAGGCAGCGCAGAGCCGCCGACCCGGGTGGGCCGGGAGCGCCACCTCGCCCACGGCGAGACCAAGGTGGAGTCGCTCCGAGCCCTGAAGCGACACCGGCGGGCCGCCCGCCTCAGAGCCTTCGTCGCTGACCAGGCCTGGCTGCCGCAACGCACTCCGGCCGCTTGACCCGAGAGCAGCGAGGTGCGCCCGCTTAGAAGAGGGGCAGGGCCGCTCCGGACGCGACGCGCCGCTGGGTCTGCTCGACCAGGGCCGGGTCCACATCGGCCAGCGCCGCGCGAGCAAGCGAGTTCGTCGCCAGCGACACCACGACGGCATGGCTGAGATCCCCGTGCAAGCTCTGGGCTGCGGGCTGCGTTAGGGGCCACGTGGTCAACCTCGAGTCTAGGATTCCGATGCCCAACGAGGTGCGGTGCCAGACGGCCACGTCCACCATGCCGGCGCTGACCGCAGCGGGCAGCAACCCGTACCTCACGTCCACGAACTCGCCCTCATGGAACTCGCTGTGCGTGAGTTGGGTGTGATCGTATGAGGCGCTGTCGATGCCCACCCTCGGGTGCGCCGGCAGCTGGTCCCTCTCCGAGCCCGCGATCACAACCACAGAGTCCGTCGCGTAGTAGCTGTCGGGACCCAGGCCGATGACCACCTCGGTAGCCGGTCGCGTGGGAGAGGAGGAAGCGGACAGGAAGGCACTGGCAGATGCAGACATCACTGCAAAGTCGGCTCGCTCGGTGACCACCATCTCGTAGCGCTGGGTCGACCCATGCGCGTAGATGAGCGCGACCGGGACGCCGAGGCGGGTCAGTTCAGAGCGAAGACCCGAGGCAAGCCCTTCGAACTCGAGGCTGCCAGGAAGGGGAAGCACCCCGAGCATCGGCCGCCACCTCATCACCTCCCAGAGCCTGCCCAAGTCACGGCCAACCAGGAATGAGCCACGGTGCTGGCGGGCGTCAACCTCCACCGCGCCGCTGCTTTGGAGCTCCCCCATGGCAGCCGACACAGTCCCGGTTCCCACGCCGAATTCTCTTTGCAGGTCACCGACGCTGGGCAGCCGGTCCCCTGGGCTCATCGTCACAACCAGCTCCGCCAGCCTTGCCCTGGCTGTCGCCCGTGCCCCGTCACGACCCACCCTCCGCAAGAGCAACCCCGCCTCGCTGTGTTCTCAGGCGCCTGGCGCCGTTTTCTTCGCCAACCAATGTTAGCTTGGCCAGGCGCTTCCCGTCGTCCGGTCCGGAGCTCTCTCCACAAGACCGTCAATGTCACCGAGGTGGATGGGCTGCTGGGCGGGGCCAACCGAGGTAGAGGTGAGGCATCGGCGCCCTTCGACCGAGTTCCAGGAGCGAGGCCAGGCCGGACGCTGAGAACGGCTGTGACCAAGTGCGTGCACCGCCGCCGGGTTGCCGGAGGCGTGGCGGCGGATTGGCAACACCGCGAGCCAGACGCATCCTGAGACAGGCTGCGCTCGGGAGAGAACAGTGCTCCCGCCAGGGTTGCCTCCTTGCCTGGACGCGTGGAACATCGAGCGCACAGCAGCCACCAGCCCAATGCCCCGATGGACCGGGCGAGGGGATGCCCGGTCACGGTCCTAATGTGAGGGCCTGCGTCACGGCCAGTCCCGGTGTGATCACCGTGGCCAAGTCGCGCAGCCGGCAGGGCCAACCGCACCAGGACGAGCGACGGAACGTGCTCCGGGGAGTTCCCGCCGTCACCGGCGGAGACGACCTCCTTGAGTCAGGTCTACACAGCTTCGCCCTCCTGGCGCGCAGAGCGGCGCCCGCCCTCCACGAGGTCGGAGCGCGCGCCGGTACTGCTCATCGCGGTTGCCGGCGGTGTCGAAGACCTCCTCCGTGAGATCAACGACGTGGCCGCGCAGCCCGCACAGGAACGCATCGGCGCCCAGTAAGGCATCGATGCGGTGTGAGTTGGCAACGTCACCGCGGCCACGACACCACGCTCCGCCACCCTCCAGCGAGTTGGACCCTGCACGCACCCGCTGAGCGCCGAAGCAGGGGCGATGGAGCGCCGAACGACAACCCGAAACAGCTGGCCCCGTCGCGGCTCGCCACCAGCGCCGTGCGAGGCGGGGAGGGCCTCAGCCCATCAGGCGGAGCCCAAAGCCGCTTCGCGCCACCGTCTCGTAGTCGTGCCCGGTGTCAGTGGGCCAGGCCGAGAAGAAGGCCAGGTCGACGGACCCGGTGTTCACCACCCGGTGGGCATAGCGGGCCTCGATATAGGCGACCAGGCCGGGCTTCAGATCGACCTTCTCAGTCGTTTCCACGCGTCCGTCTGGCGACAGCTCGGCCAGCAGCAGAACACCCTCGCCGCCGAGCACGTAGTACATCTCCGGACGGTCGGCCGGCATGTGACGGTGGCCCTTGGTGAAGAAGTACTCGCCGCTCACCTGCCCGGGATGCATCACCGTGGTTCCGTACGACATGTCCCACCCGCTCGGGCTCTCCGGCTCCACCATGAAGACCTCATAAACGACGGGATCATAACGGTCGATCGCACGCTGCCAGGCATCCTCATCCGCGAACATGCCTTTCAACTCACTGAGATGGACCTGCCGGTACGCCGTCGGTCGATCGATGCGGCCGAACGAGGCCGGGTCGCTGAGCACGAACCTGTTCATGGCAAAGTCATTCACGTCTCACCCTCCGTCGTGCCTGCCACGACTGTGCACTATGTCTGAGAACGTCTTCAGGGCGACCGCGGGATCCTCCTGCTGGTAGGTGTTGCGGCCGTACACCAGTCCAGCAGCACCTCCTTCGATGGCATCGCGAGCCACCTGGTAGGCCTCCCCGGGATCCTCGCGGAGCGGGCCCCCTGCAAAGAGAACCGGGCAGGGGCAGCTCTCGGTGAGCTCTCTGACCTCGTCCACGGTTGCCGGCTGCTTCGTCTTAACCAGATCGGCACCGATTTCTGCCGCCATCCGCGTGTGCAGCTTGAGCAGGTCCAGCCTGAAGGAGCCGTCCTGGTTTCGCTCATCCCTCACCGCCCGCGACTCGATCAGGAGCACCAACCCGAGACGTTCGCACTCCTCAACCATCCTGGCCGTGACCTCAATCTCTCTGGCCTCCTCCCGCGGGTCCTCGAATCCGATGAAGAGGTAGGTCATGATGCCCGCCGCGCCCATCGCCGCGACCCTCTCGATCGACGCCAGCGCCGCGGTGCTGCCCGTGTGGTACCCGAGCTGTTCCGGGCTCCGGCTCATGTTCTGCCAACCGACCAGAATCATCAGAGCCGGCGCGTCACGCCCCTCGAACAAGGGAGTCACGTAGCGGGCCAGACCAGGGGGGACGATCACCGCCTCGGCGCCGCGCAGGGAGTGCGCCTGGCGGTCCAGATCGTCCCGATTCACCATGCCCGGCAAGGGACCCATGAGCACCCCGTGAGCGTAGGCGACGATGAGGCTCCTGCCGCTGTCGGGACGCACGATCCGGCTCATGCGCAGTTGCTTGCCCAGGTTCACCCTCACACGCTCCTATCGGTCTCGGTCACATGGCCCCTCCGGAGAGGTCCCCCAGCACGACAGTATCCAGTATCTCGCTGAAACGACGTCTGTCCACGATTCCCGGCTCGGCGTGGGCGAGGTTCTCCAACGCGGCCGCGACACCCCAGCACACCACCTGCCCGGCGTCCAGATCGGCGCACAGCGCCGCCGCCATCGCTCCCACCATGGCATCCCCGCACCCGATGGGGTTGAACGCAGGTGCCGGGGGCGCTCCCACATGGAAGATGCCCCCACGTCCGCGCCAGAAGGCGCCATCGGCCCCCCTGGTCAGGACCACATTGGTCTCCGGCGAGACCCGGCCTATCTCCTGCAGCCAGGCAACCACCTCGCCTTCCACTCCTCCGGGCCCCGGCGCGTCGGTCGGCGGGGCAGCCCCGAGGCCGGAGGTGAGCCGCCAGGAACGCACCTCGTCGAAGTTGGCCTTGGCCCAATCGACCCGGGCCCGGAGGGCGAGACCGAGCGCAGGGCCGCCTAGGTCGCACACCAACCGCGCACCCACCAGGCTCGCTCGCCGGGCCAGCTCCGTCACCAAGGCAAGCCCGAGACCCGAGGGGAAACTTCCGCTCAGAACCACCACTGAGTCCTCGGCCAGCGCCTGCAGCGCGGCCCCCGCGAACTGGCTGGCCTCGGCCTCGTCGAGGGTCGGGCCGCTCTCGACGACCTCCACCTGGTTGAGGCCCTTCGCATCCAGCACTGAGACGTTAGAGCGTGTGCCTCCTCCGATGCCCACAGTGACGGTCTCGATGCCCCTCCGCCGGAGAGCATCGACCCAACGGGCACCGCGGCTACCCCCTACCGGAGCAACGACGGTGACCCGGGCCACCCCCAAGGACCTGGCGACCAGAGCGGCATGGGTCCCGGAGCCGCCCGGCCACTCCAGAGTCCGCTGGGCGCGCAAGGGGCGACCGAACGCGAGCTCGGGAACCACCTCCACCCTGTCCATCGAGGGGTTCGGGACTATCGCCGTCAGCGCCCTCACGGGGCTCGCAACAGCTCCAAGGCGCGGCTCAGGTCGCTTCTGGATGATCCCTCCCCACGGGCCACCGCGGCCAGGAGCGCCCCTTGAACGGAGTTGCAGGGGGACGGCTGCAGGGTCACGTCGCGGCGCCGCTCCCGTACCGCGGAGCGGAGCTCATCCAGGTAGGACGCGTTCCCAAAGAGGCTCCCGGCACCGAAGAGCAGCGGCGCCCCAGATGCATCACAAGCGTTGACTGCGACCACGATCTGGTCAGCGAGGCACGCCAGTCTTGCTCGCAGAATGGCCACGGCGCTGGAGTCGCCCTCCCCAACCAACTCCAGAAATGGCGGGACCAGACTTGCCAGCCACGACGCCTCGCTGGACTCCTTGTCACCCATCGCGGCGCGCATTGAGCTGACCCCCAGAGCCGCCAGGGCCGCGGTTCGGATGCGCGTCGCCTGCCCGTAACCGTCCTCGGCCGCCACCGCCGCCCGCAAGAACTCGCGCCCCAGGTCGGAGCCGCTGCCCTCGTCGCCAAACAGCGCACCGTATCCACCGATGAGAAGCTCCGCGCCCATCCGGTCCACCATGAAGACCGAGGAACCGGTTCCGGCCATCACTACGACCCCCGCCCGTCCCAGGGTGGCGCCGAACCACGCCGTGTAGGCGTCGTGGTGCACGGCAACGGACCTGGCTACGCCAGCCGAGATCAGACGCTCCTCGACCGAGGCTCGCTGCTCCTCGCTGACGCATCCGGCCACGCCCGCGAAGGCCACGTCCGCCACTCGACTTTGCCGTACCAGTGCACCGTGGCCTGCCCGCTGCAAGGCGTCCAGAACCGCCGCGCTGGGGATGGACGAGAAGTCGGCCGGGCTGTCGTAGTCACAGCTGCTGAGTGTCCCCTGCTCCAAGTCCAGGGCCAGCGCCCTGACGCCGCTGCCACCGCCGTCGATACCGACGAGCAGCAAAGGCCCTATCGCCTCCTCATCTCATGGAAGCCGCCGACACCGAAAGGGACGGTCCCCGCCACCGTGGCGGGGACCGTCCCACTCGCGAATCTCAGTGTTCGTCACCGCCCGGGTCCATCGCTCCGGCCATGACCAGCATCGTGGCACCTCGCTCCAGGGCCTCGGGCCGACGCCTGGTGAGCCACACCAGACAGCCCGCACCCAGCAGCATCCAGGCCACGTACGCGTAGTCGGCGAGATTGACCGGAAAGGCGGGGACGGGCCACACCGTCGTGAACAACGCCGGAAGCAGCACCAGGCTCCCGATGATGGGAACAACCATGTGCATCCAAGGACTGTACTCAGCACGCCGCTCCCTCCTCATGTACCTGACCAGCGCCAGGTTGGCCATGAAGTAGAGAACGATCACACCCAGGGTCTCGAAGGTACCCCAGAAGCCGAAGATGTTGCTGCCGCCCCAGAGCACGCCCACGATCATGACCAGGACGATGCCCAGCAGGATGTCCATGACAATGGCAAACGCAGGCGTCCGATACTTGGGGTGGATCTCGCCGAACCGCGCCGGAAACGTCCCCGCCTGAGCCATCGTGTACATCACCCGCGAGGCGGCATTGGTGCAGGCCAAGGAGACGGCGATGGCGCTGTTGCAAACGGCAAAGAACACCAGCCACGACACCGGACCCCAGAGCCGGTGGGCCAGAACCGTGTAAGGCGCGGCGTTGCCGGCGAAAGCGGGCATGTTCGGGGTTCCCCAGCCGACCGCCGAGGCGTAGGCCGAGAAGATATAGAACACACCCACGATCAGGAGGGAGATGATCACCGAACGGCGGATGAACGTGGCCGGCCGGTTGGACTCCTGGGCCAGTGGTGCCGGCGCCTCGAACCCGCTCAGAGCGAGGATCGAGAACACCATCCCGGCGATGACGCCCCGGAACCCACCAGGCGCCAGGTTGATCTTCAAGGGGGCTATGAACGACGAGTGGGGACCGGGGTGGACGAGGAAGGTGATCGCTAGGGCGAGCATTATCAGCAGTTCAAGTGAGCCCAGGATCATGGTGGTCCGCAGCGAAATACGGACACCTCGGTAGGTGAGTACCAGCACCATGGCGAAGGCCACGATCGAGAGGATCCACCAGTCGATGTGGACGTTGAGCTCGGTGGCGATGAACTGTCCCGCGATGTAGCCGATGAACCCCATCACTGCGGCCGAACCGACGACGTCATATGCGAGGTAACTCACGGTGGCAAGAAACCCAGCCCCGCCCCCAAGCCCTCGCGAAACATAGGAGTAGTAGCCCCCACTCGAGGGCATGAACCTGGAGAACTCAGCCACCGTATTGGCAATGAACAGACAGGCAATCATGCTCAGGATCATGGAGATATCCATCGCCGAGCCCGCCTTCAGGGCGATCAGGGGCAGCAGAAAGATGACGCTGGTCGCAGGCGAGATGTGAGTGATCCCTTGGAAGACCAGTGATCCCATCCCCAGCGCGTTGTGGCGGAGCTCGACCCCGGTCGGTGCCCCAGGGTCTCTCGACACGGTGCTTGCTGATTTCATCGCCGCCTCCCTCCCGTTCCCAGAAGCCCACCTGCGGACTGTTGGCAAAATACAGTACTTTGGATATACGGGCGCTGTCAAGAGTCCGAGAGGGAGCCTTCCTGAGCCGGTTCGACCGGCACCGCCCGGGGGAAGCGTGACCGAGCTGAGGGACGCCTGGTGCCACCCTGGTGTTCGCCTTGGTCGAGTTCGAGCAGAACGCGCCTCGAGCTGGAGGCGGCATCGCAGCGGCATCGCAAAGGATTGCGCCGGAGCCAGCCCCTGGGGTGCGTCTGCCGCGCCGCCCTGGCGCCGGCGAGCCCGCAGCGGCTGGGAGCGGCTCTCTGCCACCCAGGTCAGCATCAGACCCGAGCCGCCGTGAGGGGCAAGGGAGCAGATGTGAGGGGCGTGGCGGTGGAAGTTCGGACGCCTCTCCCGCCTTCACGGTGCGCTCACGGCGGTGGGGTTGCTGGCGGCCGGCGCAGACGGAGCTGCAGGGGCGCCCCGACGGGCGATCCTGGAGCGCCTCCCAGGGGGGAGGCAAGCGTGGGCGAATCTTCAGAGCCCTTCGCAATGGACATCCAGGCAGTCTCCAAGCACCTGAAGCTCCTCGAGGACGCCGGTCTGGTTACCCGGGGCCGGCGGACCAGCAGCGCCCGGCGCGCCTCGCACCACGTGCCCTGCACGAGGCGGCTGGCTGGCTGGAGCGCTGCCGGAAGTTCCGGACGGAGGGCTACGCGCGCCTGGACGACGATGCCCAAAGCGCCCGGGGCCAGGGTCCTGCCGCTGAAGCGACGCCGGATATGCCCGGGACGCGCCGCCCGCCCGGGAGATCACCCGATGAGCCACCCGTGAATCCCGTGGTCCCAGGCCCCCAGCAGTTGTCGGGCTCGGAAGAGGCGGCAGCGATTGGGTCTCCCCGCCGACGACAGCAAGGGAGGAGCGACCGTGACCGAGACCGAACTGATCGCGACACCGGAACGGGAGGAGGTCGCTGTCATCCGGGGCTTCGCCGCACCTTGTGAGCTGGTCATAAACGCCCACACGGATCCGGCGGTGATCCACCAGCAGTGGTGGGGCCCGCAATGGCTCACCACGACCGTGGACACGATGGAGGTGCGGCCCGGTGGCATCTGGCATTTCGGGCAGCACGACGCCGGTGGCACGCCGTACGCGTTCCCCGGCGCCTACCACTCTGCCGAGGCACCCCAGCGGCTCGTCCACACCTTCGAATTCGGGGACACACCTGGCCGGGTGGTGCTGCAGGAGACTACATTCGAGAGCTGGGAGGGAGGCACCCGCGTGGTCGACAGGAGTGTTTCTGACCGTCGAAGATCACGACCAGATGGTCCAGGCGGAAATGGAAGCGGGCGTCACCGAGTCTCTGGAGCGTCTCGACTAGGTGCTGGCAGCGGCGCCCCACCCTTACGCGAGGTAGCCATCCCGGCGAGGCGCCCCTCCAGCAGGTCGGCGCTCCTCCCCGTCGCGCGCCTCACCGGCACCTGCGCCGGCCCGAGAGGGCGATCATGCCCGGGCAGCATTGCGCACCGGCAGCGCTGCCCGGGACGAGTCGGCCCTAGGGCTATTGGGGCTCGCAGACGCCCGGCGTGGTGCGGAGCCGCAGGGGGTCACCCGCGGTGGCCAGCACCCGTTTCCCGGTCGGGAGCCCCGGCACTGCGAGCCACTGGCCCACCGCGCTCACCACCGTCACCCTGCCCGGCTCGCCGCAGGAGGCGGCGCCGTAGACCGCGACTGCGGTCTGACCGGCCAGGGTCCGGGCCCGGAGCTGGCCGTCCACCCAATAGCCCCAATCGCCGTCGGAGAGGGCACCGGCATCACCCTCCCCCTTGAGCGCAGCCAGGTGCATGATGGTCCCCAGAATCCGGGCCTCGGAGCCGGAGATCGGCACCCCGTCGTACCAGCGGCTGAGGAAGTAGCTGGCCGGTGTGCCGTAGACGGTGCTGGTCACCGCGTGGGCCACCGCCTGGTTGGACCTGACCGGCCAATCGTCCCCGTCAATGAGGGTGCCGGGGTCGACCGCCGAAATGATGCGGGCGCGTATCTGCCAGCTGGCCTCGCCCCGGGCGTCATAGAGACGGAGCATGTCCAGGGTGCCGCCGAACTGCGGCGCCACCGCGCTGGAGTCGATCAGGGCGCCCCTGTGAACCTTCTGGGCGTCGGTGTAGGTCATCTGCAGGTAGCGCAGCAGCGCCGCGGCACCGACTCCCAGCTGCGGCCGGGCGAAATGGACCAGGTTGGGGTCGGGGGTGAGCTGGCCCCAGTCGATCTTGAGGCCGTCGGCGTCGAGATCGTCGGGCCCTCGCCCCAGTAGGGTTCGCATCTGGGCCAGCAGCGCCGGCCCGAAAGAGACGGCGGTGGGGTCGATCAGGTGACGGCGATCGAGGCGCACATGCTGCGGCCGGGTGGCGCAGCCAGCTGCCGCCGGGCCGGTGAGCCCCGGGCAGTTCCGTCCCAGGATCCACAGAGGCCACCAGAGCAGGACGTGGATCCCCCCCGCGTGGAGCTCCGCGATCAGCTGCCGAAGTCCGGCCACCTCGCCGAAGCGGGGACTGGCCTGGGCCTCTCCGATCCGCGCCTGCCACTGCGCGTCTATGACCAGCGTGATCCTTCTCTGGCCGTAGCGGGCCGTCCAGGCGGCCACGTAGCTGCGCACCCAGGCGGCGGTGTAGAGCGGCGAGGTTCGCTCCGCCCCGTCGACGACCTCCTCGCCCCAAGTGTCGACCAGAGGCCAGGACCACCAGGATGGCCAGTGACCGGGTGGAGCGGCCTGGGGGGCGTACCCCAGCGCCCGCAGGGCCGAGTGGTAGGCGGTGAGCCCGCGCCAGGGGCCGCTGGCGAAGCTGAAGACGAAGGAGGGGAATCCCAGGACGGGAACGCCGCCCGCCCTGCCGACCAGACCTCCGGCCCCTCGATCCTTGAAGGTGGCCAGGGTCGCCAGCGGGTAGTTCACCTCGACCGAGCCGTCACTATCGGTGGAGAGCTCGGTGGCGTCGGGCACCTGCACCAGCCCCAGCCCCAGCCAGCCCGGCCCGGTCTGCAGCTGCAGGTCAAACGGCGGTGGCGAGAAGGAGGTGCCCCGCCCGACCCTGGTGGCTGGGGTGGTGGAGAGCAGGCCGCCCCTGGGGTCGGGGCTGAGGCGGCGCCGGATCCTGGTCCAGTCCAGCCCCTTCTCGCCGTCGTAGAAGAACCGGGGAGGCAGGCCGGTGTCCGGGCCCAGCGCTGCCTCGAAGGAGACGGTGAAGAAGCTGGGCGAGGTGATGAGGGTGGCCCGGGAGATGAGCTTGTCAGTCTCCGTCGCGGCGGTTGCCATCAGTCCGGCGGCGGTCCTCCTCACCACCACTGCCACACTTCCGGGCAGGGCAGTCCGGCCCGCCAACGCCACCAGGGGGAACCGTGTGAAGACCCGGCCAGATGGGGTCTCGACGGTGAGCTCGCCGTCCCCGGAGCTCACCACCAGCTGGTATTGGGCTTCACGGATCACCGTGAGGGCGGGTTCCAGCTCAATTTGCCCCACCGGCCGGGCCGCGGGGGTTCGAAGCGGCCCCGCGGCGGCATCCAGGCCCACCCAGCCACCGGTCAGGGCTGCCAACAGGACCCCGGTAGCCACGAGACCCAGCCTAGAGCTCACTCCCATCTCGACCCTCGGCGTGCCTGCCCCGGGTCGGTGCTACCCGGGCCGGTGCCGGGCCCGCCTCCCTTCCCGCTGAGCCCGCTCCGCCTGTTGGTCATCTGGCCACCTCCTGGTCTATCCCTGCATCTTCTCAACGAGGTGTCCCAAGAACTCGTGGGCTAGGGGAGCGGCGATGAACCTGGTTCATGCCCTCCCGGTCAGGTGAGGGAGTCAAAGGTTGGGGCTGGCGGAGCCGAGTTGGTCAGAACGCTGCCCCTGTTCGGAGGGACGATGTACCGCGGGGTGACGGTCCGGCGGCCATGGAGATCCGTGCGCAACTCATCATGCAGCGACCCTGGTCGGGTTGTTGCATGGTGGGGATTCGGGTCCAGGGCAGTGGTTTGGAGACCACCAGCGTCAGCCTTCCGAGACAATGTGCTATAATGCCTGCTATATGATGCGTTGAGGTCCATATCGGCCCTTACGGCATCGCAGGAGAGTCGTTATGCGGATCACCTCAGAGCAGACCGACCAGACCATTCTCAGAGAGGTCGGGGCACGGGTTGAACGTCTCAGGCTCGCCCGCAACCTCACCCAGTCCGGGCTGGCCAGGGAGGCCGGAGTCAGCAGGGCGACGCTCCAGAGGCTGGAGGCCGGGGCGCCGGTGGAGGTCCCCGCCCTGATCAGAGTGATCCGCAAACTGGGTGTCGCCGATCGTTTGGAGAACCTCGTCCCAGATGTCCTGCCCAGCCCAATGGAGTCGCTCGCGCGAGCTGGCAGGGCCCGCCACCGGGCTTCCAGGCGTCGGGTGACGGAGCCCCAGTCGCAAGGGTCGACTGGCTGGGCCTGGAGAGATCAGGGCGGCGGCACCACGTGACCGTCGCTTCCGTGGAACTCTGGGGAAGACGCGTCGGGGCTGTTCAGATCGAGGATGGGTACGCCGCGGCCGTATTTCAGTACGATCCTGAGTTCGCCCGCAGCGGTATCCAGGTGGCTCCTCTGACCATGCCCCTCAGGGAGCAGCCATACGAGTTCACCGGACTCGGTGAGGTCGCGTTCCACGGTCTGCCTGGGTTGCTGGCCGACTCTCTTCCGGACAGGTTCGGCACCGCCCTCATCGAGGCCTGGCTGGCTCGGCAGGGCAGGTCGATGCGCGACTTCAACTCGGTGGACCGCCTCTGCTATGTCGGCCGACGAGCCATGGGCGCACTCGAGTTCAAGCCGGTCATCGGCCCCCGTTCGTCTCGGAGCAAGGCCATCGATGTGAACGCCCTGGTGGAGCTCGCCTCGGCCATCCTGACGAGGCGGGGGAAGTTCAGTGCCTCCTTCGCTGACGACGATCTGACGCGCTCGGTGACCGACATCCTCCTGGTCGGGACGTCGGCCGGCGGGGCCCGGGCGAAGGCCGTGGTCGCCTACAACCCCGAGACCAAGGAGGTGCGATCGGGTCAGGTCGATGTGGATCCCGGGTTTGAGCACTGGATCCTCAAGTTCGATGGTGTGAGCGGTAACGACGACAAGGACCTCCACCAACCCTTGGGATACGGCGCCATCGAATTCGCCTACTCAGAGATGGCCAGGGCGGCCGGCATCGACATGACCGCGTGCCGCATTCTGGAGGAGGGCGAGCGCCGGCACTTTATGACCAGGCGTTTCGACCGGGATGTGCACGGCGACAAACTCCACATGCAGTCTCTGGGCGCCCTCCGCCACTACGATTACATGCAGTCGGGCGCTCACAGCTATGAAGAGGCATTCGACACCTGCCGACGCCTTGACCTGTCGATGCATGACCTGGAGCAGATGTACCGACGAATGGTCTTCAACATCCTGGCCTGCAACAACGACGACCACGTGAAGAACATAGCCTTTCTGATGGGCCGAGACGGCGGTTGGTCGGTCACCCCAGCCTTCGACGTCACCTACGCGTTCAGGCCCGACGGGCCGTGGACCAGCCGTCACCAGATGACGGTGAACGAAAAGCAGTCCGGCTTCAGCCGCAAGGACCTCGAGGAGTGCGCTCAGGTCGCCGGATTGAGGCGGGGCCGCGGTACAGAACTCCTGGCTGAGGTTGGTGAGGCCGTCTCAGGGTGGATGGGATTTGCCTCCGAGGCCAAAGTTGGAGCGCAGGATGTGGAGCGGATCGCAGCCGCGCACGATCACTGCTCTCTCCTCTAGCCCGAAGTCCGGGAAACAGCTGAACTCAGCACGAGTTGGGGGGAACCGCGCCGGTTCTGACTACCCTGCCCCAGAGCATCGTCAGCATGCTTCCGTGGGCGGGGACTTGGCACCTTCTTCTGACTACATTCCAGACGATCGTGGAACTCGGATCGACTTCAACCGGCGACTGAACTTCAGCCTAGCCTGAGCCCTTCAGCGAGGAGCTGACGGAGAGGGGGGCCTAGGTGCGGAGATGCCCTCCTGGTAAGGGAGACTGTGGGTGTTCAGGTCCACCATTCCCACCTGCTTGGCGGCCACCGTGAGCCCTCGGACAGGGCCGAACTCATCCTCCCGCCTCGGGTGCGAGGCGCAAACCGCATCTTGAGAACCTCGGCGGTGTCATCGCGCTTAGCTTGGTGACACCGCGGGCTACTCCTCCCCTTGCCAGTAGACCTCGAACTCTCTAGACCAGGCATCCGACGCGAGCCCGCGTAGCCTGGAGGTGAGATGCTCTAAGTGCCTTGGGGCAGATGCCACCAGGAACCCGGGTTCGACAGCAGGGGAGAGCAGGAAGGGTGAAAGGGCGTATAGGGCAAGGGATTTCGTGCCAGGGCCCGAGGAGGTGTGGTTACTAGGCTGAACGGGCGAGGCGGCGTGGGGCGGG
>Ga0182014_10001820_pt1 | contig 27834 bp, 20 predicted proteins | sample 612S2DmetaG_FD_120489 | JGI IMG/M metagenome (GOLD analysis project Ga0182014, IMG submission 120489) | Permafrost microbial communities from Stordalen Mire, Sweden - 612S2D metaG | ecosystem: Environmental > Terrestrial > Soil > Wetlands > Permafrost | place: Sweden: Stordalen | collected... | reverse complement strand
CCCTGCCCGCCATCGCTGCCCGCCCGAGTGTGGATCAACAAACCACCCGCAACCCTCCAGACCGAGACCTCACCACAAACCACAGAAGCAGCCTGATGTCTCATCCGGTTTGACAGCTTCCGACCGGCCCGACTCCGCTGCGCCCGGATCCCCGGCGCGGGCTGTGTCACGCCGGCCAGTTCTCCCAGCGGTTGCGGTTCCCGCGGACCGACCAGTACAGCCCCTGCCTGCGGGCTACCTGAGGTTCCTGGCCAGCATCGGCTACCCGCTCTCTGGCATCGAGCAAGACCGTCGCCGACCTGACCCCTACACCGATGAAACCCCGGCCGGTTATCTCATCACCGGTGGTCCGGACCATCCCGGACCGGAAGGACCAGACGACGAACCAGAAGGACAAGGTGACGGACTGTCGGACCAGACGGGTGCAGAACTGCGCATCCCCGACGGACCGGGCTCGAGAGACGGCAACGTCCCACTGAGTCCGTTGACACGGGCGAAGAGCCCGCTGATGGCCAGGCGGCGGCCTGATTCATGTCTCCATCCGCTGTGGGCGCCGATGTGTACCGGCTGCCACCTCCTACAGGTACCGCACGTGCCTTACTGGCTGACGTCAGGGCTGAGAAAGGACTTAAATTCTGCCCGGACCTCTCCAGAAAGCTCACGACTCTGGCGGTTAATGAGTCGCGGAGGCCAGAAATCCGCATCCAGCGGCTCCCGCTGGCTCAGAATATTGATCCTTTCGGCGGCACAGAACGCCCGCGCCAGGCCACCGCGAACCGCGGATCCAGCCACGACGAATTTAGACAGATAATGGATCCCGATACTGATCAAGGTCAGGCCGAATACGTAGGCACCCGTATCCCGCATCCAATGTACCTGGAGACCGAGCGCTATGACACCCAGGACAAATGCATACAACAGCATTGTCCACCACCACTGCTCAAACCCCCGGGCACGCAGCTTCGCATCCGCTGGGACGACCGACAGGTTGCCTTTGCGCCCAGCGCGATATATCCGCTCGGCGAGCGTCAGCATAAGCCAGTTCGCGAGCACGACCAGAAGGGAGCCGATCGCAATGGACCATGCCCATAGCCACGGTTTCCATATGACGGACAAAACAGTGATGGGCAATGCTATAAATGCCATTGAACGAATGGCGATCTCGGTCGTGCGGGCCAGCATCCCTGGGATCTTGCGCACAGTGAGCTGGCCCAGGACGGCTGAATAGTACTTTGCGGCAATCAGTCCCTGGTTAAAGCAGATAATATCCGCGGCAAGCAGCACGCCCCTGGGCGGCCGGTGGAATTGCAGTGTCACCAGACCACCTATGCTATACAGGGCAGTCCGAGAGAAAATGAACCACCAGCAGAACGTGGCCCAGAGCGTGAAAAACAGAAGATAGCTCTCCTGCCCGTTGCTGCCCTCGTGCGGCTGACGGCTCAGCAGCCAGCGTTTGCACTGCGCGCTCAGCCCTCGAGATGATGGCAGTAGTCTAACCAGCCAGCGCCCCTTACTGGTGGTACTTACTTCCGGCTCGGCAGTAACTAGCCTGACCGTATATATGAAGAAGCTCTTGAGCGGCCCATAGCTGAAAGGCTCCTCGGCATTGGGCTTTACCAGAAGCAGCCTCTTCTTGTGATCCTCATCCACCAAATCCTCGAGAAAGCGCGCCAGTGAGGGGCTAATATCCCAGATCAGATCCGGGACACGACCGTCCCGCGGTGCGTAGCCGCACATGATCCGAATCAAAATTATCCCAAGAGAATACACATCGGCAACCGGCGACTTTCCCCGGTTCTTAATCTCCGGGGCGACATAGGCTGAGTCGTCATGTTCGATGATCCCAACCTGCCTGCTGTACAAATTGTTTGGTCCCAGATCAATAAATTTTAGCTGATGTGAGCGCGGCGTGAGGATAATGTTATTAGGCGACAGGTCGAGGTGCTGGCGATTAACGCGCTCCTCACTAACGGCTTCACCATTCGCTAGCTGATCAAGTGCGTCGATGAGCAGCAATCCAATTGCCCGGGTTTTCTCGATACGATCACGCGCAGATGGCTCTTTGTTCTCAAACGACAGCAATGACTCGTTGAGCGTAGGGCCGTCCTGGAAGGGCATGAGAACCCATCTGGCAGTGGACGCGAACGGCTGTACAACCACTTCGGCCGGCGTGTTGGCCCCGCCATACTCCATAGCGTAGTTATCAGTTGCCTTCGAGATGGCCGCCATCTTGTTCCATGGAAATAGCACACATTTCAGAACATATTCGGAATGAATTCCCGATTCGTCACGCGGCCGCAGGCTTTGACACTTGAGAATGAAGGATGTCGTCCCGGACTTGTAATACTCGGCGCGGCCGAGATCAATATTTTCCCACGCCGACTGTTCGACGGCTACTTGACTTAGTCCGCTCCCGGCGGCCACCGATGTTCTCGATGGTGCGTACAGTGCGTGCACTGCCTCCCGGACCGGAGTTTCCGCGAATATCTTCTTGCAGTATATGAAGGTGTCGAACTTCCGGCTATATGCGGGCGAGCTAAAACGAGCATCAAGCAAGGCCACATTGATGCAAATAAAGCTCAGCAGGGCTTCAATTCTGGGTGTGTGCTGGTCGGCTGTACCGGCCAGCCTTATCCGTGCCGCGTCGCATGCTTCGCGAAAAGCGTGCTCCCGGTGATCCAGCTCATAATCAGTCATTTCGTCGATTATGCTCTGCAGCACGAGCTCGGCAGCAGCCGTTCGCTGTTCAATAGAAGCCGCCATGAGGCTCGCCGTCGCCTCCTCGTCATTAATATGCTTTATTTCGTTAAGAAGAAATCTGGCGATATGCTCAGAATCTGGATCGCTCAAGAACGGCCCCCAGCTATAGAAAATAAGAGACGATTCCGACCGCTGGATTGTGTCGCGGTGGATCATCCGTTCTCGGGCATCTCCTCCAGCCAGCGGACGGCCGCGTAGACCCGCGGATTCTGATCTCGGGGCCGCCCCAGCTTGTTGTAGATGTTCTGCGTGGCGTATTCCACCTTGTCTTCCGTAATCCGCAGCTCGGCGGCGATGGCCGCATTGGAGAGAGCGGCCGCCAGTAGCCGCAGTACGTCCAGTTCCCTGGGGGTTAGCAGTTCCGTGATCGTCGGCTGCCGCCGGTGGAGGCGGTCAAGGATCGGTGTATCGCTGAACGTCTTCCGGCGACGGACCAGGTCCAGGGCGTGGCGGACGTCGTCGATGTCGTTGAACCGCTCTTTGAGGAGGTAGCCACGGCCTGCTGTGCCGTGAGCGAAGAAGCGCCGGACGAACTCGTCGTTCTCGTGATTGGACAGCAGAAGAATGCCCAGGTCTGGGTAGCGTTGTGAGATAACTTCCGCGGTGGTGACACCGTCGTCCGGCCGGCCCCCCATCCGGATGTCCATGAGAACTGCGTCCGGCAGATCCCCGGCCAGATAGTCCAGGAGCTCCCGGCCGCTTCTGGCCTGGTAGGAGACCGTCACATCGGCGGCGGTCAGTAGTTCCACCAGTCCGACGCGGTATGGCTCTTCGTCTTCGGCGATGGCTACGCGCATGGGATCCTCATTGTCACTTGTGTCCCTTGCCCCGGTGGGCTGATGATCTGGACGCGACCCTTCAGGGCCGTGATCCGGTCGGTGATACTGACCAGGCCGGTGCCGCCGTGGCCCAGCCTTGCGCCACCCACGCCGTCGTCGGTGACGCTGATGGTGAGCATGCCGTCCTGTAGCTCGCCCGAGATGTTTACGGAACGCGGCTGGGCATGTTTCGCGACATTTGTCATGGCCTCGGAGATCGCGAGGAACGCCGTGTCCTCGACTGGCTCGGGAAGCCGCACGTCGGGCAGGTCGATGGTGATGATTAAGCCGGGCTGATAATGCCCGCAGAGGTCGGTGACGGCAGTTCTTAAGCCGAGGCTGAGGACGTCCAGACGGATGCCCGCGACCAGCTTGCGCAGGTCGGTCAGCGTCTGCGCGAGGGCGTCCCGAATGTCGGCGATGCGCTCGGCGGCGCGCTGGTCGGTCGTCGTGGCCTTCACCGCGCCCAGCCGGGGGCCGAGGGCGGCCAGTCTGCCCTGGATTCCGTCGTGCAGATCCTGCTGAATCCGGCGGCGTTCCTCGGCGCCGGCCCGGATGATACGAGCGCTGGCCGCTTGCAGGTCAGCCAGCTGCGCCTGGACGGTCTCCAGCAACTGCGCGTTTTCCATACTGAAGCGCGCCGCGACAACGGCCGCATCGATAAGGTCGAGGTCGTGTTCCAGGGCCGCGTCCGCGACCATCAGCGCCAGACGGTTTCCAGTGGATGACCTGATCTCGACAAGCAGCTGGCCGGCTTCCTCCCGGGGATCCTCGACGGGCCGCCTGGCCTCATCGAGGAAAGAGCGCTGATCTTCCGACCAGTACAGGATGCTCAGGTCCGGATCATGCAGTCCTTCCCGGAGCGCTGCCGTGATCTGCTTCGTCGTCGGGCTGTTGCCCAAGCTGATCAGAACTTGTATCAACGCGTTACGGCTCAGATAGCGGCGGATGACCGCGACCAGGAAAGCGACGGGAATGGCGAGCACGCCACACAAGGTGATCGCCAAGAACAAGTTGTCGACCGGCTCGGAGACGCCAAGCGCGTAAGCAACGTAAAGCGAGCTGGCGATCACGATGGCTGCGGTCCCCGCCACCGCGGTGGGAACCTTGATGCCTCGTTCGACGCCCCGCGCACGGCGTAGCCGCACGACCCAGCGAGAGACGTAGAGCAGGCCGACTATCACCGTGCCCACGTCGACGATTCGTCCCACGACCCCGTACACAACGTGGTCGGGGAAGAGCGCCGGCCACCAGCAGTGCGGCGGGTACTGGTGCCACTGCGGGCGGGAAAGGAATACCAGCAGCCACGACGTAACGACGAACCAGCCCGTTACCACGGAGAACATCCACCGGTCCCCGTTGGCGAGGTGCCGGCTCGGGTAGCGGTAGAGGGCCCAGCCGACAACCGGCACCCACAGGCTTCCCACGACCACACTGGCCAAGGGCAGCGGGCCGGCGCCCCACTCGTTGGCCCAGCTGACGATCAGCAGTGCGGCCGCGAGGACCATAGCGAAACCCACGGGGCCCTGCCCAGGCTCGGCCATAAGCACCACGCCGACCGCGAACAGCGCCGCGAACAGCGCCAAGGTCGCCAGCGCCACCAGCATCGCCTCATGCCACAGGGGCCACAGCGCAAGCGCCGCGACAGTGCTGGCCGCCGGGACCAGCGTCCCGAGCATCATCCACAGCGTCCGCCGGCTGATGGCAGCAGGTGGCCGCCGATCCGCCCGCTTCTCTACAACAATCTCAGGCACCCCACCACTGTGCACGCTCGTAACTGCCCCATGGTCACGGCAAACCCGGGGCTGTGTCACGGCTATCCGTAAAACGGGCCCAGGCTGGCGGCTGTGGCCGGCCGCCTCCGCCGGGTGAGCATCGCAGTAGAACGCGTAGTCGTACGGGCATCGTGTGCCGAAGGATCGTCCTGAAGATCACGGGGCCGCTGCAAGACAAGACCATTCAAGCCTACGGGTCGGCATCCGCGGAAGTGCGACCAAGGCGCAGCAGGAGAGATTCCCCGGAGGGGTATACGTCAACATGACTGGTTCATCTCTCATCTCAAGGGCAACGCGCCGCGGCTGTCTGATAAGTGCCGCGGTCCTCGCCGTGGCCGCGTGCGGGGCTGGCGGCGGTGCCGGGCTGAGTACCGGCAGCACGGCCGCCGCGACGAACAGGGACTGCGCCCTGGTCAGCAGGATGCCGCTGCCCGGCCCGTCACATCCGACGATCGTGCTCGTCGTAGACAACACGAGTTCAGGTCCCGTGAGCACGCTGCCCAGCTCAGCCGCAGCTGCGCTGAAGCGCGCGCAGGCGGCACAAGCCCAGCTTGTCATCCTCGGCGTGAACGGGGCGGCCGCCAACCCGCTGCTGGTCGCGGACGTGGCGCTAGATCCCGATCCGGGCCGCACATCACGGGAGGCCGATGCGGCCCGTGCCATCGCACTCGCGTGCGTGCCGCAGTGGATTACCTCGAAACCTGCCATGCCCACTCGCCCCGGCAGCGACATCCTGGGCGCGGTCAACGCGGCGGTCCGCCGCGCGCCGGCCCAGATCATCGTCATGTCTGACGGCCTGGACAATGCCGACCCGCTGGACCTGAACAAGATCGGGTACGGGAGTGACCCGCGCAGCGTGGTTGCCTCGCTCAGCGCCACGCACGCGATCGACCACGTCAGCAGCTCAACCCCGGTCCTCTGGGCTGACCTGGGGGTGACCGTCAAGCCGTTGCCCGGCGCGGTCCGGGCGGCGCTGAAGCTGACGTGGGCGGCGATCTTGCGCAACGCCGGCACATCGGTCACCTTCGCACCCGATGAGACGCAAGCCGGGACGCCCCGGCCCAGCGCACCCGCCGACGTGGTCCGGCTGCCGGCCATCAGCACGGCAAGCTCGGGCTGCTACACAACCGTCACCGTGCCAACAGACCTGCTGTTCCAGCCGGGCGACGCGCACCTGCAGGCGGGTACCGGGCTGCTCGACCGCGTACGGGATGAGATGCTCAGCCAGCCCCGCTCGACCGCCGTCATCGGCGGGCATACCGCAGCGTACGGTTCTGCCGCCTACCGCCAAAATCTGTCCGTCGCGCGTGCCCAGGCCGTTGCTCGGGCCCTAGAGGCCGGGGGGATCTCGAAAAGCCGGCTGTACATCGTGGGCTACGGATCCACCCGGCCGGCGGTGAACGAGTTCCCGGGCGGTCGGCATGACCTGGCGGCCGCCGCTGCGAACAGGCGGGTCATCATCGCTATCACGCAGGGTGGGTGTGCCTGATGGGAGACTTCCTTTACCGGCTCAGCCATGGCCTCACCGGCCGGAAACTCATTGCGCAGCTCCAGCATGAACAGCCGCAGGCTGGCCCGTCAGCAGATGGGCCGACCCCACCGGGGCCCCGGCCGTCCCTGGGGGAGCCCGGCCCGCCCGGGGCGGATGCTGGCGGCGGAGCGGCCGGGCTGCGGAAAAACGCCGAAGTCTCCGTGCTGGTCAGCATCGATGACACGGTGGCCAGCCGGGACCGCCACCATGGCCGTTCGCTCGTCCGCAAGCAGAAAGCCTTGGTCGCGGCCGCCCATGACAGCCTCGATGCGGCGGTCTCGATGAAGACGACGCGTGCGCGCCCCCGCTGGGTCAACGAAGCCCTGGCCGGGGAAGGCGCACCCCCGGCGGTATCCGGCCAGGCCGACGCTCCGGACGGCGCCCGGACCGCTGGGCGGTGGTCCGGGCCCAGGCATACCGCAGGTGCTTTCCGGGAGACGTTCGATCCGCATCAGCCGCTGATCGCGGAGCGGACACTGCTGATCATCGAGGCTGTGTTCGTGGTGGTCGAGTTCGCTTTCTGGTATGGCGTGTTCTCAGACAACGTCGAGGCTCACGCGCCGGCCCTCGACCCGACGCGGATCAGCGACATCCTGCTGGCGGTCATGGTGCCGCTGTCCGGCATCGTCGCGGCCCGCATCGTCGGCGGCCTCACCCACCGGGTGATGCGCCGCTATCCCGGCCTCGGCCGCAGCGAGTACATCGGCGCAGTCGCCTCGGTCATCGTGGCGGCATTCGCGATCGCGGCCATCTTCGCCCTGGTCCATACCCGCTTTGACGCATCCACCCAGCCACTTGGCGCGGTTCGGCTGCCTGCGCTCGCTATGACTCTGGTCTTCGTGGTCGTACTGGCCGGCGACATGATCGCGCGGATCTTCCTCGTGTCGGAGATCCGGGCACAGACCGACAAATGGCTCCGTCATCTCAACAGGCTGACCGCGCAGGCGACGCGGGCCAACCGCAAGCACACCGAAGCCTGGCTGGACCTGCGGAACGCGGTCCAGATGCAGCTCGACACCTACGAGCGGGTGCTGGCGGCCGGTGCGCGCATCATCAGCGACCAGCGCTCCCACAGCAGCACAGCCGTGCCGACGCTGCTCGCGGCAGCACCGCAGACCGGGATCCGCCGGGCCCACGCGACGGACAGCGACGGCACCGTACCGGAGCCGATGGCCGTGCCGTCTGTGGCGCAACTCCAGCTCTACGGCGTCAGCCTGGCCCTGGGCCCGCTCCGCGTCGCCGAAGACGCGATCAACACGCTGCGCGGGTGGCCGCCACGAAACCAGCAGGACCTCGGAACGCACCTCGACGACACGCTGGAGCAGCTGTACCGGCTGACGTCCGCGGTGAAGGCGGAAGCATCCCCGCGCGAGCCCGCCGGGCCGGCCCAGGCCACAGCCCCCGGACCGCGCTTCCAGCTCCCACGGTCACCACAAGCCGGGCCACCGGAGGATCACCCAGGGGACCGCAACGGCGCCGACCCGGCCACCGAACACGGCAACGCCGGCCGGGGTGATCCGCTATGACGTTCGCCAGGGGAAACCGGCTCCGGCAGCCGCGCCGCCTGGCCCGGCCGCTGAACAGCAATCGCCTCTATGCGCTCCCGCTGCTGCTCGTGCTGCTCCTAGCGGCTGGCTGGTACCTCTGGCCCGCCAGGGGGACCGCATCCGGCACGCTCAGCGGCTACCGTGCCTCGGGAGCCCGCGACGAGCTGAACTGCCTGCGCCTCGTGGTCGGCGTGGATGTTTCCGGGTCGATGCGTGACTTTGCGGTCCCCCGTGACGATGCGCTCGGGCAGCTATTCAGCTGGGTGAAGAAGAAAAACCTGCGCCCGGACGATCAGGTAGCGATCATCGACTTCGCCGCAGTGGCGAAGATCCGCATGTGGCCGACCCAGGTGGCTCATCTTGGTGGCCTTCCGCCACCCGCCGGGGCACGGGATGGGGTCTACACGTATTTCCATCCGATCCTGACGATCCTTGATCAATTCCCCAGGACCAGCTGCGACACCGCACTTGCCCTCATCTCCGACGCCCAGCTCATCGACCTGCCCTCCACGGCGCCCGCAGGCCGCCAGCTGCTCCTGGATCACCAGGTCGGCAAGATCCGGCTGCTGGTACCCGGCGCCGCCATCCACGTGGATCCCACCTGGACAAAAGGATTCCCGTCCGCGGCGCCCTATGTATTCGACGGCACGGACACCGAGGCGACGAGCCTCGCTCTCGGGCACACGGTGGTCAGCCTAACTGGGCAGTCGCTGGCACCAATCAGCTGAACCAGCACCACTCCAGAAAGCGGCGATCATGACCGGGCTCCTGGACACGACGAAGCGTCCGGAACGCCCAGCCGGTCGAACACTGGGCTCACCAGGCCAAACGGTGCCTCCAAGAAGTTGTCCGGCGTCGAATGAACCGTATCGGCAAAAGGGGTCGTACTTACATGCACAGCCTGTAAGGAGCACCGGATCGAAGTGAAGCCGCACACTGAGTGCCTTCAAAGAAGTTCGTTAATGACCTTAGAACAGCACAAGCAGACCACCGGATGAGAGGCCGTTGACTGGCCGCGATCGCCAGTCAGGCAGATCGCGGCTGCGGCCGACAAACCCGAAAGAGTGATCAACCGTGCAAAAAAGAGCCCGCTGGACTATTTCCGCCGTAGCGGCCGCCGGATTGTTTCTAACCGGTACAGCGACAGCTTTCCATGACACCACCCCCGCCCGGGGACACACCAAGCTGGCCGCCAATTCATCGGTCGCGAATACCATCAACCTTGACAGCTGCCCTACCCTCACTGAGGGATATCACGGCGGTTGCGTCGATCAGCTGCAGTCTGAATTGAACACCGACGACAACGCCGGCCTAGCCGTCGATGGGACATTCGGTGCCACGACCCGGCAGGCCGTCATCACCTTCCAGCAGCAACACAATGTGAGCCCCGCCGACGGCATCGTTGGGCCTGAGACAAAAGCTGCCCTGGACGGCACCGCACCGGGAGTGGCCGCCGCTCCCACCCCAGCGCTTAGCGCGCCGGGCGGCACCACCGCACCGGGCACGCCAGTGACGTCACTCCAGTACGTAGCGCTGGGCGACTCCTACTCATCGGGGGAAGGACTGGCTCCGTACCAGCCGGGAACCGACACGCCGGCCGACACCTGCCACCAGTCCGGCCAGGCGTACTCGCAGTACGTCACGCCGAAGCCGGACTGGTTCGCCGCCTGCTCCGGACAGACCGCTACCGGACTGACTGCCACTATCGCATCAAATCAGGAACAGCCGCCGAACGCGGGCCTGACTCAGAGCACCGGGCTGGTGACGTTCACCTCCGGTGGCGACGATCTGCCCTGGATCTCTGTGCTGCTGACCTGCACGAAGCTGGAGAGCGAGATCCTGCACAGCACGCTGTACGGGCAGCCCGCTGCATGCCAGCAGCAGCTCAGCGCCGCTTCGGGGCAAGTCGCGACCATGGAGTCGAACCTGATCACCGCGTACAAAACTGTGCTGGCGAAGGCACCGAACGCGCAGGTGCGGGTGCTCAACTACCCACCGCTGTTCCCGGATCGGGGCGGCAACACATCGGGGTGCCGATTCGCCCGGCTCAACCCGCTCGGTCAGCTAGTTTTCGCCCATGACGTCGAGCAGCAATTCGTGCTGCTGGAGCAGCAGACCAACGCCGCCATCGCAGACGCGGTCAGCCAGGTGCAGAATTCGGCGCCGGGCGGCGACCGGCTCCAGCTCGTGGACACGAGCGCGCAGTTCGGCGGCGATACCGGGCACACGGTCAGCTGTGGGGACACCGGGCGGCCCACGCCGTGGATCAACTCCGGGCGGATCAGCCTCGGCCAACTGACCGCACTGACCGGGGACGCCGCACAGCGCAACTGGAACCAGTTCAAAACCGACCTGTTCGACGTGATCACCGCGTCGTTCCACCCGACGCTTGAGGGCCAGCACCAGATGTACCTGGCCCTGTCGGCTGAACTTCCCAGCGGATGGAGATAGAACTCCGAGACAACAACCCGGTGCCCTCGTAGGGGGCACCGGGCTCTCGGGCTCAGCTGAGGGGGCGGCTGGCGGCCAGACCGTTGGCGCCGGCGTGAAAACGCTTTTGCTCCACTTTGCGAATATCTGGAAGTTAGCCGGAACGAGAATGAAATCGGCTTGAGCGCCGAAACGTGCGCGTGCTCGCAGACTCCGGCTGACAGCGGCCGCCCGCGCCGGCACGTTTCCGGAATCCTGCACCGGTCACCTGGCGCGAACCGCGATCCCGAGGTAGTCGAGTACCAGCCCGGACTCGTCATAGGTAAGACGGCAGGCGAAATCAAAGACCGGAGCGGCGTAGTCATAACGCTGGCGTGCGGCCTCATCGGGGGACGCGCAGGTAGGCCTGCTCCAGCCGTTCCACGGCGAGGCCGATGGCCCGGACGTAGGCGGCGGGAGCAGCAGCATGGCCGCCGGCTGCCAGGCCCATCCGGCGAACCGGCAGCGCGTTGGTCATGGCCGAGGACTCCAGGTCCACGTCGAGGCAGCCGTCAAGGTGCGACGCTGGCACGCCGTCGACCAGCCACCGGCCCGCTCCGTCAGCCTCCAGCAGGGTCGAGGAGAACCCGGCGGCTGACCAGCCGCGGACCCGTGCGCTGCGTGTCGCTCCCGTCCCGTCCAGGTCGATGACGTACTCGACGGCCCAGGTCCTGCCGTCCTCGATGGCTGTGGTCCATCCCTCTATGTGGCACCCTTCACCAAGAGGCTGGAAATACGCCACTTCGAAGCCGGCGCGGGCATCCCGATGCTGCCACGCCGCAGTTGCGGGCGGGGGCACGAAGTCCATGGACTCACCCTCCCACCGGGCTGCCGCCCCAGGGCGCCCATATCCGGCTGATACGTATCGCTGCGCCTCGCCGCCCTGAACATCATGACCGAGCAGTTACTCCGCGCTCTCCGCAACACCATTCCGCGCCGCGCCTGTGGGGGTCGTTACTCCGCGTAAGTGGATTTGGCGGTGCCAACGCGCGGCCGGACCGCGCAGCTTGCAGGGCTCGTCCGCGGCGAACGGACCGTTGCGGACGGCTGGGGGTTCGCCAACAGACCATTGAAATATCCGGATCGACGTTGCTGTGCAACAACTCACCTGAGCGTAGCTAAGGTTGACATAGCGACAGGCAGATCAACTCACGTTGAGCCGCTAGCTATGTGGCCGACCAGAACAGAGGCTGGTGGTTGCCTTGGCCGGGGAACCGGACGTGCGGAGATGGCGGCTGGCGGACCGGCTTGATCGCCTGTTCCGGACGGTCCACCCGAAGGACCGCGGACCATACACGCCTGGCGAGGTGGCCGGGGCAGTCAACCAGGCGGCCGGTGAGCGGGTGATTTCCTCCACCTACGTCTGGCAGCTGCGGACCGGGCGGCGCGACAACCCGACGCAGAAGCACCTGTCGGCGCTGGCGTCCTTCTTCGGAGTCTCCCCCATGTACTTCTTCGAAGAGACCGAGGCCGACCGCGGTACTGTCCCGCCGGAACTAATCGCGGCACTCAAGGACGACGATGTCCGGGACATGGCGCTGCGGGCCACAGGGTTGTCGGAGCGGTCACTGCGGGCGATCAGGGACATGATCGAAAGCGCGCGGGCCGTCGAAGGCCTGACCGTGGACGATTATCGAGCCCGGTCCAGTGACGTGAACTGAGGCAACACCGGGCGTGGGTCCCGTCTTGGCTGCTTGACGAACCTCATCAACTTCAGTTCAAATAGTTCGACTGGAATCTACCCTAGTACATCCTATCCGAGGGCATCGCTCCCCTGCCCGGCCGCTAAGGGAGCCTCGTCATGCCCAGCCGCAGGACCACGCCCGAGACCGTCGCATCGCTCCCGCTCCACCTGCTGGCGGAGGCAAGATCCGGCACCGCCCGCAGGTGGGCTGCCGATGTGCTCTGCGTGGGTGCCGACCCGGAACTGTTCTTTCCGCCGGGTGATGGCCCGGCCATCGAAGCCCGGCGCATCTGCGCGATGTGCCCCGTCCGCGACCCGTGCCTGGCGTACGCGGTCACGGCCGAGGAGCCGTTCGGCATCTGGGGCGGCCTGGATCCGCGCCAGAGGCAGAACCTGCGCCAGCAGCTCCAGCGGCGCGAACCGTCTCCGGCCCAGGGAACCGGAAGCGCGGCGTGAGCCCGGAACAGCGGCGACTGCGCGCCCGGATCGCCGCGAACGCCCGGTGGTCACGCCCGCTGGCCCGCGCCGACCAGGCCGATGCCGCGCGAGCTGCAATGATTTTGCGGCTGGAGCGCCAGGTTGACCCCGCCGGCCGGCTATCGCCCGAGGAACGCGCCATTCTGGTGGGTGCGGCCGCGAGGCGGCTTTCCGCGCAGCTCAATGCAGCCAGAGCACGCAAGCGCGCCTCAGCCGCATAAGTACGAAGCCCCGTTTCAGATTCATCAAGAGGCTTCCGGTCATTCCGGCCGGAAGCCTTTTGGCAGCTCAGCGTGAATACGGTAATAGGTAGAATCGGCAGCGGCTAGAGAAACTGCTTGGGGATGGTTACAGAAACTGCTTCATAGCATCCCGGCAAAAGACACACCCATTGCTATCTGCATTTTCTTCTGATAGCATCCCGGAATAGCGTTCTGGCCTTCTAAGCAGCGGGTCGCGGATTTGAATCCCGCCAGGCGCGCTCAATCCGTATCTCAACTGCGCGAATGCTTACTCGCTATTCTGGGGCCCGGGGTGCCGTGGTCAAACATCTCGGTGCTACAGACATTGCTTTCCTGCTTGGAAGTCTCTGTAGCTCCCTACGGACAGAGGGGAGTCTGGCATGACGTTCGCCAAGTCCCCCGCCGTCGCCGCGGAAAGCTAGATTTCGTGACAAACCGCTAAGCTAAATCGCTACACTGATATCGCTTAGCCCGTGGCGTTGGGGCTTGAGGCGGCAACGGACGATGGTGGTTGCCGGTCTAGGGGACGGGATGCGGCGGGAACCGAGTCTTACACTTCAGGGTGCCCTGGAGATCCTTGGGCGTCGTGAGCGTCCTGCGCTTGATCGGCTGAATCTGGCGCTCGGCGGCGTGATCCTGTCGGGCGGTGCGATCCTCGGCGTCGGCTGGACGGCTCTAGCCCCGACCGCGCTGCTGGCTGCGATCTGGGGCATGACGGAGCAGAAGAACACGGCCATGGAGTTGCTGCGCGCGTCAGTCGACTGGATATCCGATAAGCGCTCGGATACCAGTGGCCGCGAGCGCCGCGAGGTGATAGCCGCAGCGCATACGACCATCGTCGCGGCGGCGTTCTTCGAGACCCTGGATCGGCATCTCGGCGCGGAGTTCCGCGGGAAGCTGAAGATCACCGACGCCGAGAGGGCAGTGCTTCTCACTGGCCATCTGCGCGCCGACGGCGAAAAACTCCTCGACCTTTTGTATGTCGCCGAGATTCCGGCCCCGTCGGCTGCCCGAGGCTTCGAGGAGAACCTTGAGCAGGTCGGCCTATGGATGACCGGGTTCAGCCAGCGGCTGTCCGAATTCCTCAATGGGCTCGCGGCAACCCAAGATCTCACGGTCGACTGGGCGACGATCACGAACCTTGCCGTCGAGCGCTACCGATCGCACTTCCTGGAGCTCGCAGCGAAGGCTGACGAGTTCGGGATCTGGGCGGCTCTCAGCGAGCACGCGGCCACCCGCGAACTTCTCCGGCAGTCAAACGCGGAACTGGCACATGAGCTGAGTCAGAACCGGGACGCGCTGTCCAGGGTCTTCACCTTGTTGTCCCGCATTGTGGGGCCTGGTGGCGGGCTGGCCGATCTGCGAGCCACGATGGCGAGCGCCAACCGGGAGATCCTTACGGAGCAGATCGTCACGGTAGGCCATGACTCCGCCGGACCGGGCATCACGGCCCCGCTCGTTGGCCAGATCTACATCAACCCGCGCTTCCGCGTGGCGCTGGTGAACAAGCAGGCACGCCCGGCCGACCTGAATTGGTGGGAGGAGAAGCGGGCTCGCGACGACTTCGACAGCCTGTTGGTGGCCCATGTGCTCAGCTCGGACGCGACCAGGCTGCCCCTGCTCCTGCTTGGCGATCCGGGCGCCGGCAAGTCCATGCTGACCAAGGTCTTCGCCGCCCGGCTCCCCTGCGCAGGTTTCACCGTCGTACGGGTGCCGCTGCGGAAAGTCACCGCTAGCGCGCGCATCGCGGTCCAGGTCCAGGAGGCGCTCGACGAGGCCACCGGCGGGCGGGTGCCCTGGCCGCAGCTGTCGGATCAGAGCGCGGGGACCATCCCGGTGATCCTGCTCGACGGACTCGACGAGCTCCTGCAGGCGAGCGACAGCGATCGCAGCGCCTACCTGCAGGATGTCATGGACTTTCAGCATACCGAGGCGGCGGTGGGCCGGGACGTCATCGTGATCGTCACCTCCCGGATCGCGGTTGCCGATCGCGTCGTGATCCCGCCCGGGACGACGGTGGTCAAGCTTGACCCCTTCACGGATGAGGACATCGCGGACTGGCTTACCCGGTGGAATGACGCGAACTCCAGCGGGACCTCCGACGGCACGTTCCGCGCGCTGACCCCGGAGGTGGCTCTGCGGTACGGAGACCTGGCTCAGCACCCGCTGCTGCTCCTGATGCTCGCCCTGTACACGGCGGACCCCGCTGTCCCCGCACTGGACGCTGGCCTGTCGATGGCCGCCCTCTACCAGCGGCTGCTTCATGAGTTCGCGCTGCGCGAGGCCCGCAAGAGCCTTGGCCGCGATGCCCGGCCAGATGATGTGGAGGAGCACGCGCGGGATCACCTGGACCGGCTCGCGATCGCCGCGCTGGCCATGTTCAACCGCGGCCGGCAAGATGTCAGCGAGGACCAGGTCGGCGCTGACCTGAAGGCCATCGACGAAGGCCTGATGACCCGAGCCCGGGAAGACGAGGCGGGCCAGCGAGTTATCGGGGAGTTCTTCTTCGTCCACGCGGCCGAGGCCCGCCCGTTTGGGCCGCAGTCCGGCCAGCGCGGGAGGCCGGCCCGGCGGCGCTATGAGTTCCTGCACGCGACGTTCGGTGAGTACCTTGTCGCGAGCTACCTCGTGAGCGAACTTATCGTCATGGCCGGCAGCACGTCGGCCGGAAGGACGTTCGGAGGACGGCGCGGGCCCGCCGGCCTGGATGACAACCTGCTGTTCGCCCTGCTGTCCCATCAGCCGCTGCCCGCGCGGCGCTCGACCCTGGAGTTCGCGCGGGACATCTGCGCCACCCGGACAGACGATGACGGCCGGCGCCAGGTGCTCGATGTGCTGGGGGCACTCGCAAGTTCGTACCGGGACCGGCATGGCTCGGACAAGTTCCTCGGATACCGTCCGTCGCAGCCAGACATGGTGCGCCGCCTCGCCTGCTATTCGGCCAACGTCGTGTCGCTGCGCGTGGCGCTGGAACCGGGGGAGGACGGCGTTGAGCTGACTGATCTGCTGCGCGCGTCAGACGATGCGCTGGCGCAATGGCGGTCAACCGTGCTGCTCTGGCAGGCGGCCCTTGACTCCGACGGCCTGGGAGCGATGCTCTCGTCCCTCGCGCTCGAGGTCGCGGGGTCGCCGCGGGTCCGCGCGGCCACCCCGACCATGGTCGTCCTCTCCGGGGACTTCACGCGGGTCAATGACATCTTCCTGGCCGGGCTTCTCGGCGACCGGCGCATGGAAGAGCGGATCAGGTACGGGGCCGCGATAGCGGAGAACTTCCACTACCGCGGCGATCTCATCCACGTTGCCGAGCCAAGCCAATGGATCCACGAGTTCGCCACCACCATGATCCCCGTGCTCGCGGGGATGCGGCCACCCTATTCGCTGCAGGGGCCGCCCCGGGAAATATCCGATCATGACGCGCAGGTGGCAGCCGGGCTCATATTTCGTTATCTCGACAGCGCTGGCTTTACCGCAGAACTTGACGTCTTTCTTGTGCAGATACTGCTGTTCGAACTACCGCAGGTATTCGAGATGGACCGGTTCACCATTGCGCGCGCCGTGCTGCGCAATCCGTGGATGCTTGAGGCAATTCCTGCGCTGAGGAATCCGGAAATCTACGGGAACGCCTACCAGGTGCTGCTACTTCTCGCCTCCGATGATCTTCTCCGCGCATTGGGCAACGATGGCGCAAGCCAGCGGCAGCTGGACCTGAAAGAAACCCGTGACGGCATCCTTGATCTTCTCCTGCCGCCCTCGAGGGAAATATGGCACTTCGACCGGTAGCAGGCAGCATCGAAAATGTGGGGGGTACATATGGACATGACGGGCAGTTCGGCTGCCATTCTGCTCCGGCAGCTTGTCGGCGGCCTGGAAGCGGAGTTGCCGCCGCCCGCTGAATACGTGGCCGGAAGTAACTGCCTGTCTCTGGGGACAGACCCGGGCGACGGTGCCCTTGAGCTTCGGCTCAAGGCGCCCGACCCGCTGGTGGCCGCCGTCGCTGACACCGCCATCCTGCTGTCTTTCCGCGCGGCCGGCAGCGCGGACCCTGAGGGCTGGTCCGGCCTTTCGGTCCTCGGGGTCCTTGACGATAAGGGCTTCGCCCGCTTCCGTAGCCTGACGAACGGCACGATCACCGGTATCAGTGTGCCCACCCAGATCCGCCGCGGGACCATTGAACTGCCGTCTCTCGACAAGCACGCGCCATCCGCCGCGAGCGCCGAGGCACAGGAACACAGACGCCAGTCGATCGTGCTGCCCGCCCCCCGGCTGACCCTTACCGTCTACGAGACACCTGACGGACGGCTCTGCCTCGCCGGCGAGGGAACCGAGCAGCCTGGGACGGATCTGGCCCTGCTCATCACCACCAGGATCGGCGGCGGCCCGCAAGCGCAGTGGGCGCTGTTCCTGCGCTGGTCGCCCGTCATGGGCGCGGTCCACACGGTGCTGACCATCGGCCGGGCCCGGCAGGGGCTTGTCTGGGCCCTCAACCCGGAACCTGTCCCCCTCGCGGACGTGCCCCCCGATTTGCTACTCCGCAGCCAGGCGATGGCGGACGAGCATTCGGCTAGCAAGATCGCCGAGATCCTGGCCAGCCCCAGGTGAGCGCCGTCTCGTGGTTCCGCGCGCGCCGGCGAGTCGTCGATGTCCGGTTCCCGGTCGCTGACGGGGACACCGGACGGCTCTGGACCCTCCGCCTCGAGAAGGTCCCCGGCCGCCCGGGGCTGTGGCCACACCCGGAGGCCGCCCATGTCAAGGTCGCGCCGAGCTTTGCCGCGGCGCTCCAGAACGCCTGGCAGTGGGCGGCCCAACAGGATTCACATGCGGGCGGCGCGAGCGTTCGCTGGCGGCTCATCCACGAGGGCGGCGACCCGAGAGCCACCGGAGGCTCGGCGGGTGCCGCCGCGGCTGTTGGTCTCGCGTACCTTCTCGGCCTGACGCAGGCGCGGCGGCGCATTGACCGGCGAAGGGCGGTCACCGCCACCGTGACCGGCGGCGCTGATGGCCTGCTCGGGTCCGTCGACCGGCTGCCGGCCAAGCTGGCGCGGGGCGGGCGGGACTTCCGTCGGCTGGTCGTGTCCCAGCCGGACATCAAGACGGCCAGCGAGTCCCGCCAGGGCGACCTTCCTCAGGTCGTCTCCGCCGGTAACGTGCTCGAAGCCACCATGCTCATGGCCCGGCCACCGGTATCCCTTCGCGCCAGGCTGGCCACGCTCGGGGTCATGGTCGTCGTCCTCGCCAGCGGCATGACCTGGTACTTCGTCAGTAATGGAGCGGCCGACCAGCGTGCGGCGCAGGTGAGCCACGCCCAGGCCCAGGCTCACCAGCTGGCATCGCTCGGCCACGGGCTGGCACCCCGCGATCCGGCCGCGGCCCTGCGCCTGACCGTCGCGGCGTACGCGGCCGACAAGACATCGCCGGACGTGCAGGCGGCACTCATCCAGACGGCCCAGGCGGATTCCAGGACCACTTCGTTCCTGGGCGTCGACGGCGATCCCGCCATCACCCGCCTGGCCGGCTCGTCATCCGGGAGCCTCGCAGTATCGGCCGATGCCACCGGGGTCGTCCGCAGCTGGCATCCAGCCTGCAACAATTGCCAGCCGGTCGTCTTGTCACACGGCCCTGCCGTCAACGCCCTGGCTGTCGCACCGGATGGAAACCTTGCCGTGGTAGCGCGCGGCACCAGTATCGCGGTCACATCGCAGGCCGGGCAGCCTGTGCCTGGATGGCCGGCCGGGGGACTGCACATCGCCGGCGGTGCCGTGGACACACTGGCCATTAACGCTGACGCGAGCCAGATCGCGGCCGGCACCTCCTATGACGAGGTGTACGTGTGGACGCGCGGTCGGCCCGGCTACGAGGAAGCCGGGATCGGCACCGGCGCCGTCGTCTCGGCGGCCGTCTTCCTGCCGGACGGGCGGCTCGTCACCGGCACAGCCGCGCTGCGCGGTACCGGCCAGCAGGACTTGTCCGCATGGGCAACGAAGACCGGGCACCTCGCCCGCACCATCCTCAAGCCCCCGGCGCCCCCCACGCTGATCTTTCCCGGGGTCAGGGCCCTGGCAGTGGTCGGCGACGACCTCGTGATCGGCGAGACCTACCTGGAGGTGCGCCCGCTCAATTCACTGGACTCGGCGCGAACGCTGACCATCACCGACGCCGTGGACGCACTGGTACCGGCGGGCAGCACCCAGGTCCTGGTGGGCACCACACCCTCGCTGGCCATTACCGCGCCGCCAGCCGGCGGCATCTCGGCAACGATCGCGACCACCTTCACCGACACCAGCCTGACCAGCGGACAGCCGGTGGACGCGCCATTCAGCGCTAACCTCACGTGCCTCATCCCGGCTGCTGCCGTGGGACCCGACCACTCGGTGCTGGCCGGGACGACATCGGGAACGCTCGTCCGGTGGCGGCCCGCCCAGCCATCTGCCCCGCAGATCGGACGGATTTCCCCGGACCCCTCGGACCCGTCGGGGGTCATCGCGACGCGAGCCGACGGCTCGGTCGTTGCCTTCGACGCCATCTCAGGCAGGATGACCTCCATTGTCTCCACGAGCCGGCACGGTCCGGCTTACGGGCTGGCGGCGAGCGGCACCGCGGTGTTCGCCGGATACCAGGACGGCACCGTCCTGCGGGTCAGTCGCAAGCCGGCCAGCGCGCCCGTCACGTTCCTGCACCTTCCGGAAAAAATCTTCACCCTAGCCTATTCGCCGAAGGGAAACATGCTCGCGGTTGGCGGTACCAGCGGGACAATCGGGCTTTATGACGCCACGAGCGGGACGCTGACCCGGACGCTACCGCATCCCCATCTGGGGAACGTATTCACCATTGCCTTCAGCCCGGGCGGCGCGCTCATCGCCAGCAGCGATGTGAAGGACCAGGTTCTCGTACAGAGCGTAAATGGTGCGCAGACGCAGTCGGCGTCGATGCTGGGCGTCGGCTTTCTGGCCTGGCAGACCAACGGCACCCTGCTCGCTGGCAGCGGGACCGGTCACCTGTACCGGTTGCGCCTGCCACTGTCGAGGGCGGTCCCGCAAGAGATAGCGCATCCAGATAGCCAGAACATCCTCGGCGGGTCGCTCAACCCGGCGGGGAACCTTCTTGTGCTGGCCTCGGCAAATCAGGAGGCAGACCTGCTCACAACCAGCGGCCGCGTAGTGGGCCGGTTCCCCACGCTGGACGGGACCCGGACGGGCGGCCCTGACTCGTTCGCCGGAGCCGCCTGGGCGGCAACCTTCACGTCAAGCGGCCATTACGCCGTATTTGGCACCGCGCAGGGACATCTGCAGGTCATCACGGTCGATCTCGCGATCCTCGCCGCCAGGGCATGCGCCTTGACACCGATGCCCCCCGCCGCGTCCAGCGGCCTCAGCGGCGCCAGCCTGCAGGCCGCGGAGGCGGCATGCCGATGAACAGTAAGCAGCTTGCGGCCGCCAGGAACCTCACGCCAGATAATATCCGCCAGCTGAAAGCCCAGGAAATGCTGGCGCCCGAGCTTGACGCGCTGTGCGTTGATGACACCTGGCTGAACGCCTGCGTGGCCGCGATCCAGGAGGCTCCTGACTGGCTGCGGCGCCAGGCCGAGGACGGCGCACAGCTCCCGGCTTTCATCGCTGAGCACCAGAGGAGCCAGGCAGGAGCCGTCTTCCTCGCCCAGGCCGCCGCAGCCGCGGCGGCGGAAGCGTGGCTGCGCGATGCTGACGCCTGCATCCAGCTCGCCCGGCGCGCGGCGCAACGGTGGTCCGCGATAGAGGGCCTGACGTACGACGCGCCAGCCACGCCAGTCAGGCCTCTGGCCACGCTTCCCGACAGCCTCCAGGCCGAGCGAGTCCTGCACGACGTGCGAGCGTGGGCTCCTATCGAAGACATGGTGCTGCTGGCCGCCCGCGCGGGCAGGTCAGCGGAGCCAGCCAGCAGAGCCGCGCCGGCAGTAAAGACAGTGGTCCCGGTCAAGACATGGGGGTGCACGCCCGCCGGGACCGGGCCGCTGACGCTGATACTCGAGACTGTCCCGGATAGGCAGCCGGGCCTGTGGCGGGCGCCAAGCGCCGGGCTGACCGTGGTCGACGCGGCCTTTCTCGCCGCGACGCAGGACGCGTGGACGTGGGCCGTCACCAGCGGCGGCCTCAACCCTCATACCAGCGTTCGCTGGCGCCTACTCGACGTCAATGGCACCCGGGTACCCCAAGTGACTGGCAACTCGGCAGGGCTCGCGTTCGCCGTGGCCCTGCACCAGGCTGGAGTTTCCTGGCGTCGGCTGCGCGCGCTCCACACGGCAACCAGCTACCTGGGGTCGGTGACCGTTGAGGGCACCGTGGCCATGCCGTCGCCCGGTGTCACTCCCCAGACGAGCCGGCATGTCCGCTACGTGATCGCCCCGACGAAGCAGCTCAGCGACCAGGCGAAACCGGCCGGGAAACTGAAGCTGCGCCCGGCCGCCGACGCCAGCCAGGCCATTGCCCTGGGCCGCCGGCCGGTCAAGATCCGTAACAGGCTACTGCTTGCGGCGGCGTGCTCCCTGACGATCATCGCCGGTGCCGCCAGCTTCGCGGCCATCCGGTCAGGTCAGTCCGACATCAGCAGCAGCGCCTCAGCGGCCGCTCACGAGCGCCAGGCGCAGGCCCTTGACCTCGCCAACCAGGTGACGGGACTGCTGTCCTCAGACCCGTCACAGGCGATCGTCGCCGCAGCGGCGGCCTATCACCTTGATCCCGCGAATCCGACCGTCCAGAATGCCGTGATCGCCGCGGCGGGCAGTGACCCGCGTACCCGGCACTACGTGTCGCCAGCGGGCCCGGTGGCCGAGCTCAGCCTGTCCGGCGACGGCAGCCTCGTGGCCGCGCTGCTCGCCAGCGGAAGAATCGAGGTATGGAGCATCGCGGCGAAGACGCCGCGGCTTCTGCCGGTCCCGCAGCCGCCTGGCAGCATATCCGCGATCGGCTTCGCTGGCGGGGGCAGTTCCCTGGTCACCGCCGGGTCAAGGGTCACGATGCTCGACCCGATGCACGGAACGAGCCGCCAGCTTGACGGGGGCAACAGGGGTAGCGAGAACATCACAGCCCTGTCCGTGAGTCCATCGAGTCTTGACTTCGTTACATCCTCCCCCGCCGGAATCCGGCTCTGGAACGGCGCCACAGGGTCGGTGCGGTTGCTGTCCGCGACTCCGGCCACGGTCATCTCGCTCGCCCCGGATGCCCGGAACATCCTGGCCGGCGGTCCGTCTGGCACGCTGCGCCTCATCTCGGCCGCAGGGGGGCAGGTCACGGCTCAACTTCCCTCGGCCGTGACCAGCGACCTGCTCGCCCCGTCAGGCAACGCCTACGCGCTCACCGCGGCAGGCCGGCTTTACGTGCTCAACTCCCGGCTGCGCCAGGTCCATGCCAGTACGGCGTTCCCGGCCGGGAGCACGCTCACGCTCCGCCCGGCCGCCACAGCGCGCATGCTGACTGAAGGGGACGTGGTCGCGGCGCCACGGGCCGCTGAAGTGGTGGTCACCGCATCGAACGCGGCGCTCATGCTCCCTGATGACCCAGCGCAGCTAACCGTGGACAGCGGCACCCAGTCGTCCGTCAACCAGACGGGGATACCCATCCGGGGCCTCGGTGGCGCGATCCTCGCATCCGACGGCAGCGGCACGACCACCGCCACGATCGTGGCCAATGGCCAGATCAGGATCTCCACCTTCGACCTCACCGGTAACCCGAACCTGCGGGTACTGGACCTGGCGTCGGCCGCGGTCGTGGCCAAGTCAACGATCGCCGTCGCCTCGGGCCTGACCTTCGTGCGAGCGTTCGTCGCCCTCATGAATCCCTCGGACGGCAGCATCTTCACGGTCAAGGCCTTCACCCATGCGCCAAACCTGATTTACGTACGCCCGGCCATCAGCACGCACTACATCGCTGACACCGGCAATCCAGCGTCATCAATCGACCTATGGCGGATAAACGGACGTCACTTGGTGACACTCGCGAGCAACCTGCAAACCCCGTTTCCCTCGGTACGGGGATTCACCTTCGACGAAACCGCAGGACTCCTTTTCGACGGCGGGGCGAACGACATACAAGTCAGGGACCTTCAGCGGCCCAGTCGCGTGGTCTCCGAGACAGGCGTTAAAGGTACCGTCAACTGTCTTTCCGTGGACCCAGCGCATCGCGTGGTATATGCATGCACGACAGGCGGAATCATCGCCCTCACGTACGGCCCTACAGGCGTACTGGGCAGCCCGGTAACGGTCGACCCGGCCATAGCCGTCGGAGTGGCCATAGGGCCGGGCGGTAAAGATCTGGTCATCGGCGCCAGCGGTGTCACCTATCTGCCAGAAGCGTTTGGCGCACATGGGAATGACGCGATCGATTTGGCCGCGGGAGAGCCGACCATGTTCGGCGCCGCCGTGACGCCAACCGCGGTTGTCACCAGCGGCCAGAATGCAGATATTCAGCTGTACTCGGCTTCCGGGGCCGATCTCGACACTTTCCAGCTTGGCTCGCTGGAGCAAGCCGTAACGGTGCTGTGGCCGGACGGCGACGGCCTGATCAGCGGGTCTACCTTCGATGGATCACTCTTCACCTTGCCGCCGACTCGTCCGGCGGATGCCGTAACGTATGGTTGCGCGCTCTTGGCGGATCCAGGCGCCGAATGGCACGCCGACTATGGCGGCGACCTGACGGTCGCCCGACTTCTTCCACCCAATGGCGGATGCTAATTCCGTCCGCCAACGCGAAATTGCGACTGCATCCTCTGCGCTTGCTCAGGTGGACGGGTTGAGCGGGAGCGGCCGATGACTCCCAATACTGCAACGGCCACTTGGCTGTCTGGAGCTGCGCTGTGGGTTGGGCAGGGCTCTATTTCAGACTCCGAGCTCGTTGACGATGTCCGTGACATGGCTCTGCGCCACTGGCTTGTCGGAGCGGTCACTGCGGGCGATTAGGGAGATGATCGAAAGCGCGCGGGCAGTCGAAGGCCTGGCCGTAGAAGATCATCGAAACCGCTCCAGCGACGGCGGCTGAGGGACTGAACCCACGAGCTCCGTCTTGGCTGCTTGACGAACGTTATCAACTTCAGTTCGAATCATCTGATAGATATCTACATCAGGACATCTCGACCGTCGGTGCCGCTCCCCTGCCCGGACAGTGAGGGAGCCTCGTCATGCCCAGTCCCGAGCCACCACCGAGACCGCCATCATGCTCTCTCCGCAGCTGCTGGCGGAGGCAAGATCCGACACCGCCAGAAAGTGGACTGTACGGGCGCTGTGCGTGGGCGCTGACCCAGAGCTCTTCTTCCGGCCCGGCGATAGCCCTGCGACCGAAGCCCGGCACATTTGCACGTTGTTGCCCCGTCAGCGGCCAGTGCCTGGCGTACGCTGTGGCGGCCGGCGAGCCGTTCGGCATTTGGGGCGGCCTCGACCCGCGCGAGCGGCAGAGACTGCGCCGCCAACTCCAGCGGCGGGAAGCACCTGCGGGCCCACAGACGGGAAGTGCGGCGTGACACCGGAACAGCGCCGCTTGCGGGCCAGGATCGCCGCGAACGCCCGCTGGTCGCATCCCACGGCCCGCGCCGATCAGGCTACGGCGGCCCGCGCCGCGATCTTCACCCGCCTCGAGCGGCAGGTCGATCCCACCGGCTTGCTGACGCCCGAGGAACGGGCTGCCCTCGTACGATCCGCTGGCCGTCGGCTCGGCGCCGAACTGAACGCCGCCCGGGCACGCAAGCGCCGGTCCGTCACGTAGCAGGCGAGAGCGAGCTGAAGAAGTGCTTCCGGCGTTCCGCGCTGGAAGCACTTTCCTTTTCGGTGAATACCAATGAGGAAGGATGGGATAATTAGGCACACGGCTTCGGTGCGGCTAAGCAGACGGCTTTAGAGCATCCCGGAAAATGGTGAATTAGTGGCCATCTGCATTTATCTGTGTTAGCATCTCGGAATAGCAGCCTGGCCTCCGGAGCCATGTGCATAGGTTCGAATCCCACTGGGGACACTTTTGGGCGCTGACCTGCGGATTCTCCGTTCATGGTCCCCGCCCGGCCAGGTACCTGTGGTTAAACATCCCGGTGCCGCGCACATAGCCTGGCGGCCTCAAAAGTGTCCGTAGCTCAGTGTGCGGCGAGGACCATGCCTGTCGCCCGTGGGGGCTTCAATTTTGCGCAGGCGCGTAACCCGATCACATCACGGGAGGCTACTTAGGATCCGGGCACGCTCGGCCACTATCTCGCGGGCACGGGGCGGCAACTCCGCGCCGATTTCCACGGCGAAATCCTGGTATTCCTGGCGGCCGGGCAACTCCTTCAGGCACTCAGTGACGAGCGCGGCGGCTTGAGGGATGTCGCCGCGCCGGCCCGCGATCTGAGCACGGACGAAGGAGAGCTCTGGCCCTGCAAGCGCCGGGCTCACGACGAGTCGGTCCAGCAGATCGTCCTCGGGGGTGCCCGCGAAATGGTCGAGGAGCATCTCGTGCCAGGCGGCGAGGTCATCGGTGCGCTTACGGCGCCGGTGGCGGGTCTCGTCAAAGGCCCCGTACACGGTGCGCGGCCGCTTCGGATCCGCACGTCCGGCCGCGTCCAGCGCCTCCAGATAGGACTCGGTAAACGTCCGCCACATGTCCGGCGTAGCTAGCAAACGCGCAAGCGGAACGGCCAGGGGCGTCTCCTTCTCCGCCACCTGACCGTAACCTCGGCGGGTCCAGCCATAGTCCGCCTCCCAGCGGATGAGCTGCTCTGGCACGCGGCCGGCGAAAGCCGCGAAACCGTCATGACGCAGCACCGATTCCCAGAGCGCGGCGACCGCCTCCGAAACCACGAACTTCGCGGCCTCCACCGGATCGTCAGAGTGGAAGTAGTCATAGCTGCGCATGTCGCACGCCAGGTCCACCATTTGCCCCACGGCCTGCTGCGCTGACGCGGGGTCGTCGGCCTGGAGCGCCGCCAGCGCGTCGGCCACCAGCCGACGGAACGTATGCCGCCATTTCGACCGCTCGGTGTGATGCACCCGGCGGTCCCCGCCCATGTAGGCGCCAGCCTCGGCAAGCTGAACGAAAGTCGTCACCTCGTCCAAAACGGTGTCCGGGTCTGGCGATTCCCTCTTCGGCTTCGCCTTCGGCTGCTCCTGCGGGTGCAGCTCATCCTCGATGCGCTCACGGAGCGGAGCGCTCCCGCGCCAGTACAGGGTCCACAAGATCTTACGGAGGCGCGCGTCGTCGTAAGGCGCCATCGAGGCGTAGAACTCGTCGCGGTTCATCCGGTTGGCCGACATGGCACTCAATGGTAGGACCGCGGACCAGACCGTAGCTGGTGTACTTGCGCAAACACACGGTGGCCGCCCGAGCGCCGACATGCACCTTCGCGTGCTATCCCGCAACCTTGGCCGGCGCAGGTACTCCCAGCACCGTGGCGGCCCGCCCGATTCTCGACGGCACGAAACGCGATCCTGGAGAAGGACGGGTTGATCCCGGTCCGGCTCGGCGCAGGGGCGCATACACAGCCGAACGGTTCCGTACGTTTCCGTACGGCTCTGCTAAAATCGTCTTATGACCACGATCAAGGCAGAGGAAGTCCGGATACCTCGCCTGGCGCGAGAAGCGGTGGCACGCCATGAGCATGTCCTCGTGATCAGCCACGACCGGCCCGCATTTGTCATTGTCCACCCAGACGACGACCCGGCCGGAGCGCATGCCGTGCCACGCGGGCGCCCGCTCCGCGAGGCACTGGCACTCCTCGCCGCCGGACCAGCCCCCGATCCTGATTTCGCTGAGGACATGACGGCCGTCCGCGCCGATATCGGGCCTGAGCCTGAAGACCCATGGGCACGATCCTAGACACCACGGTCTTCATCACGCTGGAGCGAGCCATCCGCACGCTTCCCCAGCGCGGCGCGATGGCCGAGGTCGGGCGACGCCTTGAAGCCACCCTCGGTCCCGCTGAGGATGTCGGGATCGCCGCCATCACAGCATCGGAACTGCTGCACGGCGTCCACCGGGCAACGCCGGAATACCGCCCCCGGCGCGAAGCGTTCGTGGAGGCCGTTCTCACGGCGTTCCCGCCGATCTCCTTCGATCTCCTTGCGGCCCGCGCGCATGCCCGCCTGTGGGCAGCGCTCGCATCGGCCGGCACGGACGTCGGAGCGCACGACCGCATCGTTGCCGCCACGGCCATCGCCGCAGGCTGGCGCGTCGCAACGGCGAACGTCCGCCATTTTGAACGCGTTCCCGGGCTTGATGTCGTCGACATCAAGCTGACATAACGTCAGCAACCCGCTCTCAGGACCGGCAGGATCCCCTCGACCACCAGCCTGCCGCCGGGAAGCCGCAGGTCACGCGCACTGCACGGAACCCTGATCCGGAACATTCCCGGAACAGAACCGCGGTGACCAACGCTAGATTCGCATCTGCCCTGGTAGAGGCCATACTTCGGCTATAGACGGAGGCGGCCTCCGGAGCCGTGTGCGTAGGTTCGAATCCTACTGGGGGCACTTTTTTCTGTCCTGACCTGCGGTTTCTCCGCTCACGGTCTTCTCCGGCCAGGTGCTGTGGTCAAGCATCCCGGTG
>Ga0182014_10001816_pt1 | contig 27849 bp, 25 predicted proteins | sample 612S2DmetaG_FD_120489 | JGI IMG/M metagenome (GOLD analysis project Ga0182014, IMG submission 120489) | Permafrost microbial communities from Stordalen Mire, Sweden - 612S2D metaG | ecosystem: Environmental > Terrestrial > Soil > Wetlands > Permafrost | place: Sweden: Stordalen | collected... | reverse complement strand
CGCCACGGCATGATCCTGGGGGAAGGCGCCGGCATGCTGGTGCTCGAGCCGATGGAGGCCGCCCTTGCCCGCGGCGCGCGCATTCATGCCGAACTGGTGGGCTTCGGCATGTCTGCCGATGCCAGCCACATCACCCAGCCATCCGCCGCCGGAGCGGCACGGGCCATGCGCGCCGCCATGCGCGACGCCGCCATCGAGCCGGACGCCATCGGCTACATCAACGCGCACGGCACCGGCACGCTGGCCAACGACCTGACCGAAACCGCCGCCATCCGCAGCGTGTTTGGCGCGCGCGCGGGCAAGCTGCCGGTCAGCTCCACCAAGTCCATGCACGGCCATGCCCTGGGCGCCGCCGCCGCGCTGGAGTGCGTGGCCACCGTGCTGGCGCTGCGCGATGGCGTGCTGCCGCCGACCGCCAACTTTCTCGGCCCCGATCCCGACTGCGATCTGGACGTCATTCCCAACCAGGCCCGACTCTGCCAAGTGGAGTGGGCGCTGTCCAACTCCTTCGCTTTCGGCGGTCTCAACGCCGTGCTGGCATTGCGGAAGGTTTGAATAGCCACAGATGAACACTGATAAACAGGGATAAATTCACTATTTCTTTATCCGTGCTCGTCGGTGTTTATCGGTGGCTATATTTCTTCATGCCTTTTGGCCGCGGCTCGCCGAGGCGTAGAATGAATGACGGCATGATGCCCACCGATTCCAATCTCCGGCGCGGATTTCTCCGCCGCCTGCTCGCCGTACCGGCCGCCGTTGCCGTCGAGCGCTCAGCCTCTGCCCAAAGCGCGATGGCGCCCTCTTCCATCGCCCCCGGCCCGTTGCCGTCCTACACCCGCGCACAACATCACCAGGCGCTCAAGCAATCCAGCTTCGACCGCACCGGCGGCAACGCCGACTATTGGCACATTCCCGCCGGCGGCGAACTGGAAGTCTTCCGCGCGCAGGGCGCCGGCGCCATCACTCACGTCTGGTTCACTATCTCCGCGCGCTCCGGCGACCACCTGAAGGAACTCGTGTTGCGCGCCTACTGGGATGGCAACTCCCGGCCCAGCGTGGAGACGCCCATCGGCGATTTCTTCGGCCTCAACCTGGGCGCGTACGCCATTTATCAATCCCAGTATCTGGCTTGCTCGCCCGGCAAATCGCTCAACTCGTACTTCGTCATGCCATACGCGCGCGGCGCGCGGCTCACGGTCACCAACGAAGGCAAGCAGGAAGTCGGCTCCTTCTATTCCAATATCGATTACCAGGTATTGCCCGCGCTGCCCGCCGATACTCTCTACTTCCACGCCCAATACCGCCAGGCCGCGCCTTGTACACCCACCACCGGCGAGGCTGCCCGGCTGAATACCGACGGCCGTCTCAACTACGTGTACCTGGAAACCCGCGGCCGGGGCCACCTGATGGGAGTCACTCTGGGCGTGCTGCAGAACGCGGAAGGCTGGTGGGGGGAAGGCGACGAGATGATTTTCGTCGACAATGAATCCGCTCCGACCATTCAAGGAACCGGCTCCGAGGACTATTTCCTGGGTAGCTGGGATTTCGGCGGCCGGGACGGCGCCCAACCGTTTGGCCACGGCATGTATGGCGCGCCGCTGATCGTCAACCCCGAGCGCACCGGCGGCCGCTACTGCTGCTACCGCTGGCACGGCGACAATCCCGTAACCTTCCAGCGCTACCTGCGGCACACCATGGAACACGGCCACGCCAACGATCGCCACGATAATTTCTTTTCCGTAGGCTACTGGTATCAGTCCGAGCCGTACACGGACTTCCCCGCGCTGCCGCCGCTGGCGGAGCGGATTCCGCGCGTACGGACGGTTGAGAGTGGTCAGTAGACAGTTGTCAGTTAGAAAGCAAGGACCCGCTATCGTCCGCGGCCGCCGGTGGAATTCAGATCGACCCCCGCCGATTTCAGCGCCGGTGTGGCCCCGGTGAATTCCAATCGCGGCGCCAGCTTGTGAATCCCGTCATACACGAAAAACCGCGCGGTTTCGTCGATCCCCACCTTCCCGCCGGCCGCGCCGCGGTCCTTTAGCCCGGCTACGATGCGCTCGTACGGGCTCTCGTCCTCCTGCCAGATGCGAATGTCGTCGCCGCGCCGGATCAGCTCGCGGGCGCGCATCTCCTCGAACCCCGGCAGCACCCACACCGGCTCGCCTTTGGCCGGCAGTACGACCGCGAAGGTGCGCTCGCTCTTGCCCCAGCGGACCCCGGTCAAATACAGCATGGCCGGCCCCGGCTCCAGCACAATGGCGGAAAGGCCGAACTCCTTCATGGCGTCCTGCAGTTTGGCCTGGCGCTGGCGATAAGTCGTCTCCGGGATTTCAGTGGTCTGTGGCATGATTCGCTTTATCCGAAAGGTCGATCGATGGCCGGGCTCTGCGGCGTGAACATGCGCGCCCCCTCCGGCGTGATGTGCATGCAGTCTTCCAGCCGTACGCCGAATTCTCCGTATATGGCGATGGTCGGCTCGTTGCTGAAGCACATGCCGGGCTCGAGCTGCGTCTTGTTCCCCTTCACCAGGTTGGTCCATTCGTGGCCTTCCAGCCCAATGCCGTGCCCGGTGCGGTGCGGCAGACCGGGAACCTGATACCCGGGACCGAAACCCGCATCGGTGATCACTTTGCGCGCTGCCGCATCCACCGATTCGCAAGTGGCGCCCGGCGTGGCCGCTGCCAGGGCCGCATCCTGCGCCGCGCGTTCCAGATTCCAGACCCGCCGCTGCCGCGGGTTGGGCTTGCCGAAGATCATCGTCCGCGTGATGTCGGATTGATACCCATCCACGGTGCAGCCGTCGTCCACCAGCACCAGGTCGCCCTCCCGCAACTGCTGCGGCTGAATGCTGCCGTGCGGAAATGCGGTGTACTTGCCGAAAATCACCATCGCGTCGCCCGTAACTCCCAGCGCGCGATAGGCGCCCGCGACGTTGGCGCTCAGCTCCCCATTGGTCATGCCCTCCTTCAAGGTGGAAAACGCGGCCCGGTAGGCGGCGATGGTGATGTCGTTGGCCCGCTGCAGCAGGGCGATTTCCGCCGGCGACTTGATCACCCGGCAGCCTACCGTCACCGGGTCGGCGCTCACGAATTCCAGCTTCGGCGCCTGCCGCCGCAGCCCGTCGAACAGCGCAAAAGTAGCTTTTTCTTCGATCCCGATCCGGCCGGAAGCTCCCCGCTCCCGCAAAAACTGCGCCATGCGCGCGTAAGCCGCATCGTCGCCGGTGGCCCATGTCCGGATATTCGTGCCGGCCCGGTCGGCACTCATGCGCATGGCCTGGCGCGCGCGGTCCACCTCGGCTTCCGCGACCACCCAGGCCGCCTCGCCTTTCGCCGGCAGCACCCAGGCCAGCGTGGGACCGGCCGCCCAACGCACACCCGTGTAATAGAAAAGGCTGGCGCCACCCTGGCAGACGATGGCCGCAATCCCGTTTTCCCGCATCAGCCGGCGCGCCTTTTCGATGCGCGCCACGCGCTCGTCCTCCCCAATCGGCTGGATGTCCCCAGTCATCGGCTTCAGGTTGCCAAAGCTGGCCGTTGGCGTCTGAGCGCGCAATAACCCCGCCGTGGAAGCGGCAAGAAACACCCGGCGATTCATCCGTATCCCCCTCTCTGCCCTCGGATCATACACGGCCGGCCCGATCACTGTTTCGGCGCGGCGGGCATCAGACCCTTCACCAGATCCTGCATGGGCACCTTCTGATAGGACGCCGGTATCTGCAGCACGCCATCCGGGACCGGGTCCGTATTTACTTCCCTTATCTCGCTGTTCATCTCCACCATGGGAGCATCGCTGGCGGGTACGTCCGGTACGGCTGCGTCCTTGGCTCGCGCCTGTGCCATCAGATTCGCCAGGTCGGGCATCACTACCGCGACGTGCATGCGCAACGCCACCCCGCCCCCCTTAGCCATCTCTTTCACCATTTTATCCATTACGCCGCCAAAGCCAGGAATGGCGGTGAACATCTGCCGCATCATGTTCAAAGGGTTGTTGACGTCCATTGCGCGGTTGTAATAAGAAGTCATTTCGCGCACCCAGGGAATCCGCGCGGCAGCCTCCGCCCCCGGCTGCCACACTTGCATCTTCACCAGCACGCGTAGCCCGTTCTCCTGGCCCGGAATGGGAACCGGAATGGTCAGGGTCAACACGATCTCGCGTTCGGCGGCATCCACGCCCTGAATGCGCTCCCTCCGCCCGGTATCGTGCGATTCCACATCCGCCTTGATCTGCGAGAGAAGCGCCTTGGCCTGTTCCGGCATGGCATTTCCACTCACCGAATTCTGGAGCGCCGCCATGTATTCGGCCATGGTGGCCGTCGCGTAGCGGCTGGTCTTGGGATCGAGCATCGTGACCTGCCCGGTGGAAGCATCCGTAATCGAGGTCATCCACCCGGTTTGGCAGTACGCGCGGTCTCCCTTTATGCGCATCGACATCTCATGGAAAGGAAACTGCGGGACCTGTGCGCCCGGAATGGGAAGGTTCATCTTGTATTCGAACGACTGACGCACAGTCACATCGGCGTCGAGCAGCGTGCATGCCGACAAGAACAGCATGCCGATTGGAAAGCATTTCATCATAAAAACGTCCAGCATCCAGCCTACCAGCCTTTACGCCGGCGCGTGGTTCCTTCTGACTTCCGGCTCCTGACTCCTGACTTCCGACCAAGAAAGGGAAAACTCTTACTCCTTGCAGGAGGAATTGCGGTAACGTAGATAGTATAAAAGACTGATATGCCAACCAACCTCACAAACGACATTATCACTGCCGCCATCCTTGGATTTGAGGAACAGAAGCGGCTTATCGACTCAAAGATCGGCGAACTCAAAGCTACCCTGTCCGGCGCCCCCGTTGAACCGGTGGCCACGCCGGAGCCGCCAAAACGCAAACGCCGGAAGATGAGTGCCGCTGGTAGGAAGGCGATTGCCGAAGCGCAGCGAAAGAGATGGGCGGAAGCTAAGAAGGCGAGCGAGCCAGCGCCACCTGAAGCCACCAAGCCCAAACGAAAACTTAGTGCGGCCGGCAGGAGAAATATCATCGCCGCTACCAAAAGGCGCTGGGCATTGAAACGCGCCGAAGTTGCCAAAGCGGAACAAGCCGCCAAGAAAGCCCCACCGGCAAAGACGGCGCGGAAGCGTGCGGCAGTTAAGAAAGCCGCGGTCAAGAAGGTCGCTGCGAAGCCAGCCCCGGCGGCTGCGGCACAGGCGGCAACTGAGCCTGTGGCTCAATAAACCGAAGCCGCCGGGCGAATGGTCTACCCCCGCCTCGGTCGCCCTAACTACGCGGCTTCAGAAATCAGGTCACCTGCCCGTGGCAAGCTCTCAGCGATCGGCCGCTGCCGCGTGGCTGAGAGTTGACCGCTGACGGCTGACAGCTTCGACTCGGAAGTTTCTTGGAACCCGGTACCTAGCGTCACCGTATACCAGGCATTATGGAGTACCCGGAAGACGGCAGGGACAGGCGGATCGCCCAATTACGGAGGGGCGTCCTGGAACTGGCTGTCATGGGAGTGCTTTACCACGGGCGGCATTACGGTTATTCGTTGATCCGGGTCCTCTCCGAACGCGGCTCCATTTCCCTCAAAGAAGGCACGATTTATCCCATCCTGGCCCGGCTGGATCGAGATGGCTTAGTCGGTTCCGAATGGGTGGAATCCGCTCAGGGGCCTCCTCGCAAGTACTATACGCTGACGTCGTCAGGCCGCCAACTCTTCGATGAGCTGAGCCAAGAGCTTGATTCGTTGGTCTCCCTGGTCCAGCAGAACTGGAAGACCCAGGAGCAATCCGAATCCGCCGGGAAGAAACTCGTGGTCCGAAAGGGGTAAGACAAATGAACGACTACCCGCCAGTGGTGGCGAAAATTGCCAAGGACTATTTGGAGCGCGTGAAGGCGCAGCTCCGGTTGGTGCCGGCCCGTGAGCGGGACGAGTTCCTGAGGGAGATCGAGTCGCACCTGTATGAAGCTTACCGGAATACGCCGATCGACGACGACGTCGCCAGGATCCTCGCCGTACTGCGTAACTTCGGTGAACCGGCGGAAGTGGTGGCCGGCCGTTTGCCCGGTACGATGATGCGTTCCGGAGCGAAGCGCAACCTGCCGTTGTATGTCGTGGGCGGGATATTCATCGCGTTGTTCGGGATCCCGCTGGGATTTGGCGGCTTGAGTGTACTGGTGGGCCTGCTGCTGGCGCTGGCGGGCATGGTGGCCGCGTTCTATGCGACCGCCGGGAGCATCCTTTTGGCCGGCGCGATGTTCACCTTGTTGGGCTTGTCTCGAATCCTCCTGCCGGGGTTGTTTGACAGGCTGGTCGAGCTCGGCTTTATCCAAATGGGCGGCCCGGTGGCTGAGTTCCTCGATCACTTCTCTCCGTCGGATCAGGGTGTGTTTATGCTCCTGTTTGCCTGCGTCTTGGTGGCCTTCGGGTTGGGCATGCTGTGGCTGGGAAGATACATCTTTCGGGGACCGCGTTTTCTGTCCGGCCTGCTCTTCGACTGGATCAGGCGACTGGCGCATACCGTTCGGCGGAAGCTCGGCCGGGAGAATCGCGAGGCGCCGCCGCGGGTCGGCCAAGTCTCGTTTGCGAATGGGAAGTGACTTTACGAATCGGCAGGTAATTCGTGGCACTATGGTGGAGGTGGTCCGTCATGATAGACGTCAAACAGGCTGTCCAGATCGCGAAGACGAAGGCAGTGGAGATGTTCGGCCAAACTGCCATAAATCTGGAGGAAATAGAGCGCGACGTCTACAAGGGCTGTGACGTCTGGAGCATCACGCTTAGCCTCCCGCAAGACCTGCGCCAGTTGAACCCCCTCGCCGCGGCGCTTGGTACCGACCGTCTGCGGTACAAACGCTTTCTGATCGACGTCGAGACCGGAGAGCTCGTTGCGATGAAACTGCGTGAAGTCGCCTCGCAATGACCGCATCGGGGCTTGGCCCGCCCAGCGCTGCCGGGCTGCTGGTCGACACAAATCTTCTCGTGCTGCTCGTGGTCGGCAGCGTCAACCGCGATCGTATCGAGACGTTCAAGAGAACCAGCAAGTATACAAAGGCCGACTACGATTTGCTCACTCGGGTGCTTGGCGCCTTCCAGAAAATCTACACCGTGGCCCACGTCCTGGCGGAGGTCAGCAATCTTACCGATCTATCTTCAGCTCACACATGACGGAGTAAACGCGCACAACTTCACTTATCTGCGGGAGGGCTCCTGGGGGATCTGACCCGGGGCCTGGAGGCCGAGACTCCAGCCGTGGCCCCGAATCCGGCCCGCCGTTCTTTAGTATCATGAAATCTGCATGAACCAGCGGGAATCGTTGCTTGCCCCGCCGGCTGGATTCCCGCAGCAGATACTTGCCAAGCTGAGCGAACTCGAGACGGCGCTCGGCTCCGTGATTCGCGGGAAGGGCGAAACCATCAGGTTGTCGCTGGTGTGCCTGCTGGCGCGCGGGCATCTCTTGATCGAAGACGTTCCCGGAGTGGGCAAGACCACCCTCGGGCAGGCGCTGGCGCGGGCGGCGGCGTGCAAGTTCCATCGCATCCAGTTCACCGCCGATATGCTGCCGAGCGACGTCGTGGGTGTGACGATTTACAACCGGCAAACGGAGGCTTTCGAATTCAAGCCCGGCCCCATCTTCGCCAATTTTCTGCTGGCCGACGAGATCAACCGCACCACGCCGAAGACCCAGTCGGCGCTGCTCGAAGCCATGAACGAGAGCCAGGTTACGGTGGACGGGCATTCGCACGCGCTGCCACGGCCGTTCATGGTGATCGCCACCCAGAATCCGGTGGAACACCACGGCACCTACCCGCTGCCGGAATCGCAGCTCGACCGCTTCCTGATGCGCCTGCGGATGGGCTATCCGGATATCGGCAGCGAGCGAGAAATCGTGCGCTCCCCCAGTCAGGCGGCGTCGGCGGAAACTCCGGCCGCACTCAATGCGTCCGATCTTCTGCATTTGCAGGAAGCCGCCGCGCGGGTGATGGTGGACGATGCGGTGGTGGACTATTTGCTGGCGATCGTGGAGCAGACGCGGCGCCACGAGTCGCTGGCGTTGGGTGTGAGCCCGCGCGGATCGCAGGCGCTCTACCGGGCGGCGCAGGCGATGGCCCTGGCCGAAGGCCGGGATTACGCCATTCCGGACGATGTCAAGCGGCTCGCCGGGCCGGTCTTCGCTCACCGCCTGGTGGTGGATACGCGCAACGTGCTGGGGCCGCGGCGCGGCGATGCGGGCGAGCGCATCATGCAGGAAATCCTCAGCCAGGTGCCGGTGCCCCTGTAGAGTTACCTCAATTATGAAGACTGCAATCATCGGCCTGCCCATGACGGGCAAAACCTCTTTGTTCACGATTCTGACCGGCGTGCAGCAGGAAATGCGGATGGGCGCCACCGCCGCGCGCACCGGCGTCGCCAAGGTCCCCGACCCGCGCCTGGAAGCTTTGGGACGGCTGTTCGAACCTCCCAAGGTGACCCACGCCACGGTGGAATACGTGGATATGCCGCCGCTTTCGAAGGAAAGCCTTCGCGACCCGTCCTACATGGCGAGCCTGCGCGTAGCCGACGCCTTCGCCCACGTGCTGCGCCTGTTTGAAGACGAAACCATCCCCCACGAAAAGGGTTCGATCGACCCGGTGCGCGACCTCGAAGACCTGGAGACCGAGCTGATTCTGAGCGACCTGGTGGTGGTGGAAAAGCGGCTGGAGCGCCTGGATAAAGACCGCAAGAAGATCAAGAATCCGGAGTTGGACCGCGAGTTCGAATTGCTGGAGCGGTGCCGCAAGACCCTCGAAGACGGCCAGCCGATACGGAATCCGGAGATCGACGCGGAGGACGAAAAGCGCCTTCGCGGTTTCCAGTTTCTCTCCCAAAAGCCCGTGCTCTACGTGCTGAATCTGGGCGAGGAGGAAGCCCTGCAACTGCACCAGCGCGAGAAGGAATACCGCGATGGCCCGTTGGCCGGACGGCGCAACACGGCCGTGGCCGCCGTGTGCGGCAAGATCGAGGCCGAACTGGCGCAACTGCCGCGTGAAGACCAGGCCGATTACCTGGCCAGCTACGGACTGAAGGAATCGGGGCTCGAACGCTTGATCTCCGTCACCTATTCGCTGCTCGGCCTGATGAGTTTTCTCACCGCCGGCGAAGACGAATGCCGCGCCTGGACCATTCCCATGAACAGCACCGCGGTGAAAGCGGCCGGCGCCATTCACTCCGATTTCGAAAAGAAGTTCATTCGCGCCGAGGTGGTGAACTGGAAGAGCCTGGTGGATTTGGGAGGATACCCTGCCCTGCGCGAAAAAGGCCTGCTGCGCCTCGAAGGCAAGGAATACATTGTGAAAGACGGCGACGTGCTGGTCATCCGCCATGGCTGAAGCCCTGGCTGGGACAGCCGATCGCTTTTCGTCGTCTCTCAGGCCCCGCTAGAGTACAGCCGCCCTACCGGCGACAAACCCCCCGCGGGCTCCCCTTACACCTTCAGGTACCACGGCACGCTGACGACCACGATCCGCGGATTGCCCCACCACATCAGCAGGGCTTTCAGCACCTCCGCGCGCTGATTGTGCAGCAGGGAGTGATACCAGTGCCGTTCGAACAGCTCCGGCACCACCACCGAAATATAGCGGTTCGGATTTTCTTCGGCCGCCTTCCGCACATAATCCACGATGGGCCGCAATACCAACCGGTATGGCGAAGTCACGCGATCCAGCTTGGCGGGCGGCAAACCCGCCGCTCGGGCCGGCGCCTCCGCGTAATCCGCCCAACAATCGCAAAAGCGGTTGTCTTCCTCTTCTTCCGAGTCCACGTGGACCGCGCGAACGTCATGGGACACGGTATAGGCAAAGCGCAGCGCCTTTTCCGCCACCTTGGTCCAGGATTGAATCGGGATGACCACGATGGGCGGCGACAGTTTCGAAAGATCGGCCGGATTCCGGCTGGCAATCTCCGTCTCCACCCTTCGGTAATGCCGCTTCACCGCGGTCATGGAGATCAGCAGCAGCGGCATCAGCGCCAGCGTCACCCAGGCCCCGGCCGCAAATTTGGCCACCAGCACCACCAGAACGGTGATTCCGGTGGCCACCGCGCCCAGCCCGTTCAGTGCGACGTTATGCCATGCCAGCGGCTTGCGCCGCAGCCAGTGCATCACCATTCCCGACTGCGAAAGCGTGAACGCCAGGAATGCCCCGATGGCATATAGCGGGATCAGCCGGTCGGTCACGCCCCCGAACAGCAGCAGCAGCGCCGCCGTCAGTACAGCCAGCACCCAGATGCCTTGCGAGTAAACCAGCCGGCGCCCCGTGGTGGCAAACGCTCTCGGCAGGTATCCATCTTCGGCCACGATCCGGCAAAGCCGTGGAAAATCGGCAAAGGCGGTATTGGCGGAGAGCGCCAGAACCAGCAGAATCGAGCCGATCGCGGCGTAAAAGAACACCCCCTTGCCGGCAATCGCGCCCAGCATCATCGCCAGCACGCTTTGGTATCCCGGCGCGCCCGGGTCGGTGGCGGCGATCTTGTACGCCGAATCGAGGTAAGCAATCCCTGCCAGGAGCACGATCAGAACTGCAATGATCATCGTCAGCGTAATACGCGCATTCCTGGCCGTGGGCTCCCGAAAGGCCCTCACTCCGTTGCTGACCGCCTCCACTCCCGTCATAGCCGTGCAGCCGCTGGCGAAAACCTGCAGGAACAGCCACGTGCCGATGGCGGCCTTCGCCGGGCCGGGCGGCGGAGGCGCCACCACCGGAATCGGATGGCCGCCCGCAAGCAGGGTCTTCACCAGCCCGATGGCGATCATGGTCAGGAGGCTGCCCACGAACAGGTACGTCGGCACCATGAATGCGCCGCCGGTCTCGCGCACTCCGCGCAGGTTGACCAGCGTAATCGCCAGCAGGATGCCCAGGCACAAGCTCAAGGTGTGCGGCTGCAAGCCTGGCGCGGCCGATACCAATGCACCCACCCCCGCTGAAATCCCCACCGCGGCGGTTAAGACATAGTCGATCATCAGCGCCGCGGCGCCCAGCAGCCCCGCCCCCGCTCCGATGTTCTCCCGCGCCACCGTGTAGGAGCCGCCGCCGCCCGGATAGGCCGCTATCGTCTGCAGATAGGAGAAATAGACGATCCCGAGCAGCAGGATGATGCTGAAGCTGACCGGAACGATGTAAACGATCCCCGCCGCTCCCAGTGGAATCAGCAGCGTCAGCGCCGCCTCCGGACCATACGCCGCCGAGCTCAACGCATCAAGGCCGAAAATCGAAATCCCGGCCACCGGCCCGATCCTCTCTCCCCGCTCCTCCTGGGAAGATAACGGCCGCCCTAGAATTACATCCAACAAAGACATTGCGCGTATTGTACCCGAAGCCCGCGGGCAACTTCGTGGCGCCGCCGGCGCCATCCTGGGGTAAAGATCGCCTCAACCCGAGTCGATTGTGCACAACGATGCACAAAAATGCACAATAATGCACAACGCGTTGCCATCTAAGCGACTTTGTCGAACCTTTGGGGTCCACTTCAGGGGCCGCCAATTCCGGCTGGATAAGGCCGGGATAAACCGGCGTGGAGGTGTGTCCACGCGCTGTCCGGAAATTGCCGCAATCGCCGGCCCGGATGCCCACGTCGCCGGCTTTACTTTTTCGGCACCGAAACCGTGATATTGCGGAACTTCAGTCCGCCGGTGTGATCGCCCTGGAGGTAGAACGGTCCAGGCTCGCCTTCATTGGCATCCAGCGCGCCGCCGGTGATGCCCTCAATTTGCTGGTGGTCGATGGTGGTCACGCCGTTACGCACCACTGTGACCGTACGGCCAACCAGGGTTACGTCGAACGTCTCCCAGGCGCCCGGAGTGCGCGGCATCTCCTTGGGCGTAATGCGGCCGTAGATAGAGCCGATTCGCCGCTCCGGCGGATTCGAGGTCAGGGGTTCGTACTCGATTTGCACTTCGTACCGTCCGCGCAGGTAGAAGCCGCTGTTGCCGTCGTCCGGGCAGTTCACTTCAAAATGCGCCTTGAAGTCTTCGAACTTGCGGACGCTCTTCAGATTCGCGCCGTGCTCCTGGTTAACCAGCAGGCCGTCCTTCACCGTCCAGTGGCTGTTGGCGGGGTTACCGATGGGTTCCCATCCATCCAGATTCCTGCCGTTAAGCAGCGGCTCGGGAGCGGTCCAATTCCGGGGTGCGGCGCGCTTCAACTCGGGGGCCCGGACGCCAGTGAGCGGTATGGAGCCGCTACCGGCCGTCTCGGTGCCGTTCAACCGGTTGCCCGAAGCTTCGAGTTCCCAGGTAACCGCGGGCCGCTTCCTCGCCGGGTCGGCCGCGGAAATTGCCAGCACCAGCTTGGAGCCTTCCACCTTCACGCCCTTGAGCTGGTAAACATTGCCGCCGGTCGGCTGATACCACACGTCCAGCGCGCCGCCCTTTTCGGCGATGCCGAGCCACGCCGCGCGCTCGGTGTTGCCCTGGGTCAGATTGAAATCCCAACGTCCCACGAACGGGCTGCCTTTCGGCTGGGAAAGGGCGCAGGTCACCAATGCGCCAGCCACAAGCGTAGCAATCCTAAGTTTTCGCATAGCTCGCAGTTTACTATGTGGCACGGCCGCGGATTGGCCGGCCCGGCAGAATCCTCGGGTAGAGTGGAAAGTTCGGGGTTTCGGGATAACATAGAAACCTGAAGCAGTTTTGGCATGGGTACGCAGCCACATGACCGGGAAAACCGTGTCTCATTACCGAATCCTGAACGCTCTGGGGCAGGGCGGCATGGGCGTGGTCTACCTGGGCGAAGATACCCATCTGGCGCGCCGCGTAGCGGTGAAATTTCCCGCCGCCCGCAGCGATGAACAGTACCGGGAACGTTTTCTGCGGGAAGCACGGGCCGCCTCGACCTTAAACCACCCGCACATTGCCGCCATCTACGATTACGGCGAGAGCCAGGACGGCCATCCCTTCCTGGTTATGGAACTGGTGGAAGGCGAAGATCTCTGCCGCGCGCTGGAGCGTGGTCCGATGGAGCCGGCGCGGGCGCTCGAAATCGCCATCGCGGTGGCCGGCGCGCTGGGGGAGGCGCACCGCAATGGCATTATACACCGCGACATCAAGCCCTCCAACATTTTGTTGGGCGTGCGCGGCGAAGTAAAAGTTCTGGATTTCGGCCTGGCTAAGACGTTCGCCTGGCAATCGGCCGGGCGCGCTGCGGGGGACCAAACCGAGGCGCTTTCTCAAACTCAGGCCGGGGTGGTGATGGGCACGCCGGCGTACATGTCGCCCGAACAGTTGCGCAGCGAGCCGCTGGGCCCTCCCAGCGATCTGTTTGCGCTGGGCGCCGTGCTGTATGAGTGCCTGGGGGGAAGACGGGCCTTCGCCGGGCACAGCAGCGTGGAGATTCTGGCGGCGGTGCTGCACCTCGATCCGCCCGCGCCTTCGGAATTCAACCCGCGGGTAGCGCCGGAAATCAATCGAGTGGTACTGAAGGCGCTGGCCAAACGCCAGGCCGACCGCTACCAGACCGCGGAAGAAATGTTGGCCGATCTGGGGGCCGTCGAACGGACCCTGCGCGGGCGCGAGGCCGAGGCCACGGTGGCGCTGCCGGGTGCTCCATCCCAAGCGTCCGGCGCGGCGCCCTGGTCTCGATCAGCCACCCGGCCCCGGGCGCTGCTGGCGCTGGCCGCGGCGGTGGTTTTGGTGGCGGGCTTCGGTGGAGCGTGGTGGTTCGTTGCCGGCCGGCCCTACCAGCCGCTGCCGCAAGCCGGCCGCTTCTACCAGGACGGATTGAGCGCCCTGCGCGACGGCACCTACTTCAAGGCCAGCCGGGAACTGGCGGAGGCAGCGCGCCTGGATCCGAAGCTCGGCATGGCGCACGCGCACCTGGCCGAAGCCGCGCTAGAGCTGGAAGATGCGCGCACCGCCGGCGAAGAGTTCGCCAAGGCGGGTACGCCCGAGCGCACCACCCGCTTGACCCGGGCCGACCGCGATGTCCGCGATGCCATCCGGCTGACGCTGGCCGGCAAATTCGCCGACGCCGTCAACCTGTACCGCGACATGGTCGAGCGCACTCCGAACGCGGCCAAAGCCGACGCCCTGGTGGACTTGGGACGCGCCTACGAACGCGCCCAGCAGCCGGAGGATGCTTTGCGCCGCTACCTGGAAGCCACCGGGCGCGATGACTTACAGCCGGCTGCCTGGCTGCGCCTGGGGGTGCAATACGGGGCGCGCAAGCTGGACGCGGCGCATGCCACCCCCGCGTTCGATAAAGCCGAGGCGATCTACCGCAGCAAGTCCAACCAGGAGGGCATTGCGGAAGTGGAGTACCAGCGCGGCGTGACAGCCCACAAGCTAGGGCAGGTCAGGCAGGCACGGGCGCTATTGGAGAAGGCGCTCGAGTTGTCGAAGGCTGCCGAGAGCCCGTCTCAACAGATCCTGGTGCTGATGCAATTGAGCGGGCTCGAAACCAACGCCAGCCACGCGTCTGAAGCGCAAGCCGATGCGTCTAAGGCGATCGAGTTGGCCCGCGCCAACGGCATTGAGAACCTGACCACGCGAGGGTTGATCAATCTCGGCGGCGCGTTTCTGGGCAAAGGCGAAGCGTCCGAGGCGCGGCCGTATTTCCAGCAAGCGCTCGATCTGGCTCGTCACTATGGCTCCGAGCGCAGCGAATTCAGCGCCCTGCTTTCGCTCGGCAGCCTGGAGACGCAACAGGGCGAGCTCGATCGCGCGCTGGCCGACGTTACCCGGGCATTGCAATGGTACCAACGCCGGGGCTACCAGAATGAAACCATGCTGGGGCTCACGCTGGTGTCGCGTATCGAACGGGAAAAGGGCGACTATCCCAGCGCGCTGGCATCTTTGCAACAGCAACTCGACCTTGCCGGCCGGCAGGGCAACCCGGCGCAGATCGCGCTTTCCCAGGAAGGGATCGGCAACGTGCGGCTGGCGCAGGGCCTGTGGAGCGAGTCTCTGAGAAGTTACCGTGCCGAGCTCGCGGCCGCCGCGCAATCCGGCGTGACGCTGTACGCGCAGTTCGGGCTGGTCAATTGCGCCGATGTGCTCTGGCGGCTCGGACGCTATCAGGAAGTTCAGCCTTTGCTCGATCAGGTGGACGCCGACCGTTCCAAAGGCGTGGACGCCCTCATTGCCCGACTACGGGCGGAAAGTGCTCTGAGCCGCAGGGAGATCGCCAAAGCCCGAGACGCCGCGCGGCGCGTGCTCTCCGACGGCGTGGGCAGCGACGACTTGCGGGCGGAATGGAACGGAATCCTGGCGGCCGCCGAGGCTTCGTCCGGCAACCGGGCGGAAGCCGCGCGCATCGCCGAACTGGCCCGCCAACTGGCGGACCGCGCCGGAAATCCGCGGCGCGTCGCGGAAACCGAATTGGCGCAAGGCGAGGTGGCCCTGGCGGCGGGAGAATGGCCGCGCGCCCTGGAGAATGCAAAGTCGGCCGCGGCGTGGGCCGCCAGCGCGGGAAACACGGAGACGGAATGGCGCTGCTGGTGGTTGTCGGCGCGGGCAGCGCAGGGCGCCGGCCGGACGAGCGACGCCCACGATTTCGCGGAAAAGGCCTCCCGCCTGCTTGCGGGTCTGGCCCAAAAGTGGGACCCTGAAGACTTTCGGACCTATTTGACCCGGCCCGACGTTGAATTCGCCAAACATCGACTGGCCGGGTTGGGAGCGCAGTAAACTTCGGAAAGGGTATCCAACTGCCATGAAGAAAAGTGCAATCGCCGCCTTCGCCGCGGTGCTCGGATGGAGTCTTCTGGCCGGCGTGGTTCTCACGTTGCAGGCGCAGGGCGACTCACCCATCATCATCAGCAGCAGCTCGCTGCACATCGAATCGGCTGTGCCGTGGGCCCAGTTCAAGGCCCAGGGGAACGTCAAGTCCCACCCGCAGACCAACAGGTCCATTCCATCGATCGACCTCACCGTGGGAACCAACGCGCAAACGCTGAACATCGGCGGCCAGAGCTGCCAGGTGCAGGTAAAGTATGGCGCCACCACCCTCACCGTCGCCACCGGCGCCAGTGGCAAGGGGCTCAGCGTGGCCACCGATTTCACCGCTTTCCAGCCGGGCAGCGACGGCAATCATCTGGACCACGTCAACGGCAGCCAGACAATTTCCAGCATTGCCGTCACCAAAGCGGGCAAGAACATCTTTCAGGGCCGCCCGACCGGGGCCGTTAAGATTGTGATCCATTACCAATAGGGGTGCTAAGGGCTGGTTCCGCAATAGCTGTGCCAACCGCTCCCTTGCGGTCGCGGCTCTGACTCGCGGGTTGGCGCACCGTATGATTGGGTCAGAGCTACGACCGAAAGGGGGCGGTTGTTGAGCCGGCCCGGCTTTGGGCACTGCCCCTGGGCCCATTCGAATTGGAACCTACGCCTTCACAAACGTTGTCAAACCGCGCCGCGTTCGTTCGCGAAGCTGGCAACTTCTCAGCTCGTCGGCGAGCGATTCCAGATTGGGAACGCCGTATATATGAAACCTATCGAGTTCCGCGTCCGAGGTGAAGAGGCGCAGGTCCGCCTGGCCCAGCAGCCGCATTCGCAGCGGCTTGCGCAGCTCGAAGTGGTCGATGCGGAACAGCTCCAGGCTCTCCTGGACCTTCGAGAGCCAGCCGGTTTCCAGCTTGATCCGCTGCGTCGTGATCTCAAAGTGTATGCGCCGGCTCTTAATGTAGAACCACAGGCAAATGATGCCGCACAGGGCCACGGCGCCGAGGAGCACATACCCGATATCGATTCCGGCGTCCGGACGGGCAGCGCCGATCGCAATGACAGCAACCGCCGCAGCGGCGGCCGCCAGGAAGGGCACAAGTTGGCCGATGCTGTAAATCACGGCCGGGTGGCCGGAAAAGAGATCTTTTTCGGTTTCGTGCTCCTTGGCTGCGGCAAATTCCGACAGGTTGGTATTACAGAAACGGCACTTGAGCGCTACGGCCTTGATGGTCTCTCCGCAGACCGGACAGGGCTTGGTATCTTCGTCCATTGATTGCTTCCTCCAGCCAATCTAGATGATATACACCATCGGGCCGCCGGTGGGAAACGGCGGCATGACGAGGTTGCAATGGCGCCGCTCCCGGCCTCCACGCAAGCGTGCCGCGCGGTCGTTCAGCCTGTCGACGATACGATCGTCCCGGCTTTGATGAACTTCATGGTCGGTCGAATCGTAATTTCGCTCACAGTACCGGTTCTCCAATTGGCATATTGTAGCGCGCGCGCAAGCGACGTAACATCTTATTATGCCGGGTGATGTCGGGTGAAACTGCGTGTTTCACCAACATTGCCGGACGGAGCGCCTGCAACGGGGCGGGCCCTGCAAGAATCAGGAGGAATCTATGTTGGGGAAGGTCGTAACGGGTGCGGCGTCCGTAGCGATAGCCGCTACTACGCTGCTGGCGGATTTCAGCTATCAGCAAAAGAGCACCATCACGGGGGGCGCGATTCAGAGCATGATGAAAGTGGCGGGGGCGTTTTCCAAGCAGGCCCGCGAGCCCATCGAAACCACCGTCGCGGTGAAAGGAGATCGGATGGTGCATCGCAGCCAGTTCCGCTCCACGATTATCGATCTGGCCAGCCAGACCATTACCGAAGTGGATCTGCAGAAGAAAACTTACACCGTAATGACCTTCGCGCAGATGCAGCAGATGATGGACCAGATGGCCCAGAAGATGCATCAGCAGCCGGACTCCGGCCAACAAATGAACTTCAAGGTTTCCGTCAACGCCACCGGCAACGCCAAGCAGGTCGCGGGGTATGACGCCAACGAGATGATCGTCAAAATGGAAATGCAGGCCACCGACCAACAGAGCGGGCAGCAGGGCTCGATGGCGATTACCACCGACATGTGGCTGGCGCGGGGGATCTCGGGCTATGGGGAAGTTCGCCAATTCTACCGCCGCATGGCGGAAAAACTGAACTGGACTCCGGGCGGCGGCGCTTTTATGGGCCGTCCCGACGTCGCCAAAGGAATGGCTGAAGTCTATAAGGAAACCAGCAAGCTGGACGGGGTGCCCATCCTCCAGACGGTGGTGATGGGCGCGCCAGGCCAGCCGGGACAAGCCGGCGCCGCATCGGGCTCGCAACAACCCGCGCAACAACAGAGCACGGACCAGCAATCGCAGGACCAGCAGAAGCCTTCCATCGGCGGCGCGCTGGGCGGCGCCCTGGGCGGAAAATTTGGTCTGGGCCGCAAAAAGAGCACCGATTCGCAACAGCCGTCATCCGGCGGCCAGCAGGGCGGCAGTGGTTCACTTCTGGAGATGACAACCGAGCTTACCGGTTTTTCCGCCGACGCGGTGGACGAGGGAATGTTTTCGATACCGGGCGGCTTCAAAAAGGTCGAGCCGAAAAACGCGCAGTAAACTCGTGGCGCACGCACTTTTGCGTGCCGCGTCCCGACTTCTTCAGGACGCTTGTTTCACGGCCGGCAAGAGAGTCTCCGCGGGAGTGCGGAGACGGCAGCCTGAGAGGCCGCGCCACGAGGCCTCACGCTTTCGCTATCAGCCGGTCCAGAATCCTGATCGCGCGGTCCACTTCCTTTTCCGTGACGATATAGGGCGGCAGGAAGCGGAGCACGTTCTCGTGCGTGCAATTGAACAGCAGGCCGCGGCCGATGCCGTCGAGCACGAGTTGCTTGCCCGGGACGTGGAGTTCCACCCCGAGCATAAGCCCGAAGCCGCGAACTTCCTTGATGACGGCATGCTTGGCGGCCAGGTGCTGAAGCCGCTCCAGGAAGTAAGCGCCCATGCGGCGGATCGAGGGTAGCAACTCGTCCAGAATGGCGACGAATTCGAGCCCCACCCGGCAGGTGAGCGGGCCGCCGCCGAAGGTGGTGCCGTGCATGCCGGGCCGGATGGCGGCCGCGGCCTTCTCATTGGCCAGAATGAAACCGAGCGGCAAGCCGCAGGCCACCGGCTTGGCGGCCACCACAACGTCCGGCATGATCACCGGCTCGGAACGCTGATAGGCGAAGTACACGCCTGGCCGTCCTACGCCGCACTGCGTTTCATCGGCCAGCAGCAGCGCGTCGTAGCGGTCGGCGAGCTCGCGTGCCTTTCCGGCGAATTCGGGCGTCAACGGATAGATGCCGCCCTCGCCCTGAATCAGCTCCAGAATCACGCCGGCGGTGCGCGGGCTGAAGGCCGCCTCCAGCGCCGCCACGTCGTTGGGCGGAACGAATTTTACGCCCGGAATCAGCGGCTCGAAATCGGCGCGGTACTTGGCCTGTCCGGTGACCGAAAGCGCGCCCATCGAGCGTCCGTGAAAACTGTTATCGAGCGAAACGATCTCGTATTTTTCCGGATCGAGCGCGCGGCCATGCGCGTGAACCATCTTGAGCGCGCCTTCGACGGCCTCGGTGCCGCTGTTGCAGAAGAACGCACGGTCCAGGCCGCTCATGGCCGTAAGGCGTTTGGCCAGCTCGCCTTGATAGCGGTGATAGTAGAGGTTCGAGCTGTGCACCATCAACCCGGCCTGTTGGCGAATCGCCTTGGTGATGCGCGGGTGAGCGTGGCCGAGCGCGTTGACGCCGATCCCGGTGATCAGATCCAGGTAACGGCGCCCATCCAGGTCGTACACCCAACACCCTTTTCCGCGCGCCAGGACAAGCGGATAGCGGGCATAATTTTGCAGCAGGTGGGCGCGCTCCAAATCCATGATCGATTGAGCGGGGCTCGGCTGGGGAGCGGCATCTGGTTGGGCCTCTGAGACGGGAACTTCAGTTTCCATCTATCCAGGATAACGCGGAGGCGCGTTTCCGCCCGCCGGTTGGGTATGAACAGTTTTCACAGGCTAAAGCCTGTGCCACCATCTGTCTGTGATCTGTGACTGGCAGGTTAGCTGATAGCCGATAGCTAATCGCTGACAGTTTTCAACGCGCAAACCGCGTAGCTTTTTTTCGCCCGTGCCGCTCCAGCGCCAGGGCGATCAGGCGGTCGAGCAGGGCGGGGAATTCCAGGCCGCTATGCTGCCACATCTTGGGGTACATGCTGATGGAAGTGAAGCCGGGGATGGTGTTGATCTCGTTCAGGTACAGCTTGCCGGTGGCGGATTCCAGCAGGAAGTCCACCCGTCCCATGCCCTCGCACTCCACCGCTTTGAAACATTCCACCGCCAGCCGGCGCAGCTCGGCGGTGGTGGCCGGGTCCAGCTTGGCGGGCACCTCGGTACGCGCCAGGTCCAGCAGATACTTGTCTTCGTAATCGTAGAATTCGCGCGAAGGCAGGATCTCGCACGGCAGCGAAGCTTCGGGCGATTGGTTGCCCAGCACGGCGCACTCCAGCTCGCGGCCGGCAATGGCGCGCTCCACCACGATCTTGTGATCGAATTCGGCGGCCAGGGCAACAGCCGCGCGCAGCTCGTCCGCATCGTGCGCCTTCGAAATACCCACCGACGAGCCCAGATTGGCGGGCTTGACGAACAGCGGGAACCCCAGCCGCGCGCACGCCGACACCGGATCGGCCGCGCCGCGGGTCAGCGTCACGTAGTCTACAATCGGCAACATCCGTTCCCGGCAGACACGCTTCATCATTTCCTTGTCCATGGAAACGGAAGAGGCCATCACGCCCGCGCCGACGTAGGGCAGGTCGGCCAATTCCAGCAGGCCCTGCACCGTGCCGTCCTCGCCGAAGGTGCCGTGCAGCACCGGAAACACCACGTCGATTTCAGGATGCGCGCCGGGCTCGGGCAGTATCGGCCGGGGATGCCAGCGGCCGTCTTTTTCGATCAGGAATTCGCTGGTCTGGTAGCGGGCGGGGTCTAAATGGCCGATGACGGCGCGGGCCGAACGCAGAGAGATTTCGTGCTCTCCGGAACGGCCGCCATACACCACGGCAACGCGTGTTTTCATAGAATTCGTTTTCCCAATCCGGACATGATCAGCTCCACGGCGAGGCTGGCGGTGCGGTTCGATTCGTCGATCACCGGGTTCACTTCCACCACTTCCATGGCGATCATCTTTCCCGAATCGCAGATCATTTCCATGGCCAAATGGGCTTCGCGGTAAGTGGCCCCGCCGCGCACGGGCGTGCCCACGCCGGGCGCGTCGGCGGGGTCGACGAAGTCCATGTCGAGCGAAAGGTGGAAGCCGGCCGTGCCCTCGGTGGCGATGCGGATGGCGTCGTCCATGACCGCGCGCATGCCGCGCTCGTCGATGTCGCGCATGGTGAAGGCGCGCACGCCGCTTTCGCGGACGAAGGCTTTCTCGACCGGGTCGACGTCGCGCAAGCCGACGATGACGGTATTGCGGGGCTCGACCGTCGGCCGCGGCCCCATCAGCTCGGTCAGTTCGGGCGGGCCGGCGCCCACCAGGCAAGCCAGCGGCATACCGTGGATGTTGCCGCTAGGGCTGGAGCCGGGCGTATTCATGTCGGCATGGGCATCGAGCCAGATGAGGCCGATGGTGGCGCCGCGCTCGCGAAAGGCTTTGGCCGCGCCGCTGACGGCGCCCACGGCGACGGAGTGATCGCCGCCCAGCACCACGGGCACGAAGCCGTCGGCCAAGGCCCGGCACACGCGCTCGCCGAGCAGGGTGCAAGCGGCGGCAATTTGTTCCAGGTACTTGGCGTGAGGGTCGCCCGGGGAAGCGGCTTCGGCCTGCTCCACGAAGATATTGCCCAGGTCCGTTACTTCGTAACCCAAACCGGCCAGGCGCGCATTGAGGCCGGCCACGCGAACCGCGGATGGGCCCATATCGACGCCGCGGCGACCCTGGCCGAGGTCGAGCGGGGCGCCGACGATGGCAATGTGCGAATGGGGCATGGGCTAGAGTTTCTCGTGGCGCACGCACTCGTGCGTGCCGCGTCGAGTCTCTACTCGGCGCCTCTGTGGCGGGCGGTAGCGGGCGCAAACACTCAGATAAAGGCTCCGCATTTGACGACGTGCGCCAGCAGCCTCGGGTACAGGCCCCAATCCTCAATCTTGTACTTCGGCACGGCCATCGAAATATTAGGGGAATCGCCGATCAGCCTTTGCAGCTCGTCGACATCAACGGGTGGCGCGTAGAGGCGGATCGAGCTCGGCGAGAAGAGTACGGACGCCCCGTATTCCTGGGCGTCGCCAGCAAGGGTGCGTTCGCTGACCGTCGAGTCGCGGGAGTGCTCGATCACGACTGCTTCTCCGACAACCACCTGTCCGTAACGAAAGAGAACCAGGGATCCGGGAGGCAGTTCAGCTACCGCGTCCCTGTTGCGGAGCAGATACCTGCCGCCTCGCGCCTTAAGGCCAGTCAGCAGCCATGTTGTCAATGTGTCGAGGGAGGGGAACTCCTCCTGTGCGTGCGGAAAAATGCGGATGTGTGGTGCCGTCATGTACTGCTCCTTTCAGCGGCTGGCGTGTCGCGTTGAACCGCGACTTGACGCTCCTGCGCCCCGTGCCAGCGGGCGTCGAGACGAGTCTCGACGCGGCACGCACGAGTGCGTGCGCCACGTTTGCCCGTCATGGTCTTAGCCGGTATAGCATTCTCGGGAAGGCGATGGTTTCGCGAATGTGCTCCAGTCCGCAGATCCAGGCCACGCAGCGCTCGATGCCCATGCCGAAACCGCCGTGCGGGACCGAGCCGTATTTGCGCAGGTCGATGTACCAGTCGAACGCTTCCTTGGGCAGGTGATGCTGCTCGATACGCTGCAGCAGAAGTTCCAGATCGTGGATGCGCTGGCCGCCGCCGATGATTTCGCCGTACCCTTCCGGCGCCAGCACGTCCACGCCCAGCACCACGTCGTCGCGATCCGGCGCCGGCTGAAAGTAAAACGCCTTGAACGCGGCGGGAAAGCGGTCCACCATGATGGGACGGTCGCGGTCTTCGGTCAGCAGCGTCTCGTCGGTGCCGCCGAAATCGCCGCCCCATTGAATCTCGCTGCCCTTGGCCTGGAGAATGCCGATCGCTTCGTCGTAGCTCATGCGGGGAAACGGCGCCTGAATCGCTTCCAGCTTGGTGACGTCGCGCTCCAGCCGCTTCAGCTCTTCCCGCCGGTTCTCCAGCACCCGGCCCACGATGTACATCAGCATTTCCTGGGCCACGCGCTTCACGTCTTCGAGCGTGGCGAAGGCCATCTCCGGTTCCACCATCCAGAATTCGGTAAGGTGGCGGCGGGTTTTGGATTTTTCGGCGCGAAAGGTCGGGCCGAAACAGTACGTCTTGCCCAGCGCCATGGCCGTCGCTTCGTTGTAGAGCTGGCCCGACTGCGTCAGGTACGCTTTGCTGTCTTCGAAGTAATCCACCTCGAACAGCGTGGTGGTGCCCTCGCAAGCCGCCGGCGTGAAGATCGGCGTATCCACCAGCGTGAAGCCGTGCGAATCGAAATAGTCGCGCACGGCCTTGATAATCTCGTGGCGCACCCGCAGGATGGCGTGCTGGCGCTGGCTGCGCAGCCACAGATGGCGGTGGTCCATCAGGAAGTCGACGCCGTGGTCCTTGGGCGTGATGGGATACGGGTCGGCTTCCGACACCCGCTGCAGCACCTCCAGCTTCTCCAAATCCATTTCATAACCGCCCGGCGCGCGCGGTTCGGCGCGAACCTTGCCGGTGACGATTATGGACGATTCCTGGGTGAGGTTCTTGATGGTCTCGAACAGTTCCTCGCCGAGCGCGTTCTTCACCGCCACGCACTGCATCAGGCCGGAGCCGTCGCGCAGGATCGGGAAGGCGATCTTTCCCGAACGGCGCAGGTTGTAGAGCCAGCCGGCAATCTCGACCGATTCGCCGGTGTGGGCGTGGGCTTCTTCAATTCGAATTCGTTCAGTCATTGCGTAAGCGTCCGAGTATCGGTTGGCACATTTCGGGGCAACTGACCTAGAGTTGTTCCAGGCGGTCGAAAACCTGCTTCGCGGCTTCGAGCGCGTTCGCAATCTCGGGCTTTTCCTTGAGCTCCAGCAGCAGCGGGTACTGCTCCCCGCCGCTGCGCAGCAGTTCCATGGTCTTCTTCCAGTCTATGGTTCCTCCTTCGCTCATGGTGGGGAACAGATGTTGATCGGTCTTGCCGTCGTTGTCGTGGACGTGGGTCGAGCGAATGCGGCCTTTCATGAGGCCGAAAGCGGCTTCCACGCCTTCGCCGAGATTGGCGTGCCCGGTATCGAAGACGAAGTTCAAACGCAGGTGCGTCACCTCATCGAACAGCACCAGGCGCTCGGCGCTGGATAATTCGTTGGGAATATTCTCCAGCAGAATTTCCACGCCGCGCTGGCTGGCGAAGATTTTTAACTCTTCGAGCGCGGCAAAGGCGGCGTCCACCTTGCGCAGGTCGAACTCCTCGCCGCTCACACCCAGGTGCTGCACCAGGTAGCGGCAAGGAATGGTCTCCGCGATTTCCAGCGTCCGCTTGATTTCGTCTACCGCTTGCAAGCGCTCGCCTTTCACCGTATGGGTGAGAGTGATGACGGCGTGAGGCCCGGAGCGGCCCCAGATTTCGTCGGTATACATGGGCGCATGCAGCGCGTGGAGCTTCAGCTCCGAATCGCGAAACCAGTGGCTGAGCTCGGCGATCTGGGCCTTATCGCGATAATCCAGATGCTGCCGCGCGCAAAAGATCTCCACCGCCGGAAAACCGGCCTGCTGCACCCTGCCGAGCAGGGCCGTGGTGAGGCGGTGATTGACGAAGACGTGCGTCGAGAGGACGTGGTTCATGTTTTTATCGTGGGGCGGACGCCCTCGTCCGCGCGCGACCCCGTGGCCGCACTCTTGCGCTCATTGTAAACTCTTGCGCGGGACAGGGCACCGGGTCTCGGTTCAGTACCCGGCCGCCGTGCCTTCGGTGCGGGGATCGGCCGCACCCGCGAGCCACCCGTTTTCCAGCATGATGGCCGCGCATTCGCCCTGCGTATTCACGCGCCGGATGGTATAACCGCGCTTCTCCAGTAGGGCGATGGTGTCCGGCGAATAGCCGCGCTCGATCTGCAACTGGTCCGGCAGCCACTGGTGATGAAAGCGCGGCCAGTTCACCGCGTCCTGCACGTTCATGCCGAAATCGATCACGTTCACTAGCACTTCGAGAACCGTATTGATGATGGTGGGGCCACCGGGCGAGCCGAGCGCCAGATACGGCTTGCCATCCTTGAGTACGATGGTCGGCACCATGGACGACAGCGGCGTCTTGCGCGCCTCGATGGCGTTCTTCTCGCCCTGCACCAGCCCGAACATGTTGGGCGAGCCAGGCTGCGCCGCGAAGTCGTCCATCTCGTTGTTGAGCAGGAAGCCCAGGCCCGTTGCCGTCACCTTGCTGCCGTAGCCGCCGTTGAGCGTGTACGTCACCAACGCCAGGTTGCCCTCGCCGTCGGCGATGGTGTAGTGCGTGGTCTGGTTCGATTCGCGATCGCTCACAATGGCCGCGTGAATGGCGCTCGAAGGCGTCGCCTGCTCCGGGTCGATAGACGCGCGCAGCTTCGCGAGGTAAGCCGGGTCGAGCAGGTTTCCGAGCGGCACTTTGACGAAATCCGGATCTCCCAGGTGCTCGGCGCGGTCGGCAAAGTAGCGGCGCATGGCCTCGGTCATGTAATGCACCACTTCGGCCGAGCCTGCCCCGCCCTTCTCGTAGCCGGTGCCTTCCAGCACCCCCAACATCTGCAGAATGCCGATGCCCCCCGAAGATGACGGCGGGGAAGTAATAATGTCGTAGCCCCGGTACTTGCCTGTGAGCGGGGACCGTTCGATCACTTTATAAGCGGCCAAGTCGGCCTCGGTGATCAAACCGCCGTGCTCCTTCATGTCCTTGGCCAGCAGCCGCGCCGTCTCGCCTTCGTAGAAGTCCCGCGCGCCCAGCTTTTCAATGCGCTCCAGCGTGCGGCCCAGGTCGGCCTGCACAAAGCGCTCACCGGGCTGATAGTAGCTGCCGTCGCGCAGGAAGATCCGCTTCGATTCGGCGAAGCGCCCCAGCGTGCGCGCCGCGCTCTCCATCGAAGTCGCTTCCGACCAGGAGAGCGCCACACCCTTCGAGGCCATCTCCAGCGCCGGATCGACCAGTTCGGCCCAGGGTTTGCGGCCATATTTCCGGGCGGCGTATTCGAAGCCCCGCACCGAGCCGGGAACGCCCGACGCGCGATAGCCGATCACGCTATCCTGGGTGGCCTTTCCGGACGCGTCCAGATACATGTTGCGCGAAGCGGCCGCGGGGGCGCGTTCGCGAAAGTCGAGAAACGCGGTGCGGCCGTCGGCCAGGCGAATCAGCATGAATCCGCCGCCGCCGATATTGCCCGCCGATGGATGCGTGACGGCCAGGGCGAAACCCACCGCTACCGCCGCATCCACCGCGTTCCCGCCGGATTCCAGAATCTTCAGGCCAACTTCGGTGGCGCGCGGCTCCCGAGTCACCACCATACCCTTGCGCCCACGCACCGGCTGCGCGGCCCAAACCGGCAAAGCAACGGCCGTCAGCCAGAAAGCAAGTGTGCGGCGCATCATTCGATTTTACTATGCGGCTGACCGATGTTAGCTGAAAGCTGACCGCTGACCGCTCTTCGTCTCCGCCACTCGAATAGCACCACCCCCGCCGCCACCGACACATTCAGCGACGAAATCTTGCCCGCCATGGGAATACGCACCAGCAGGTCGCAATGTTTGCGGACTTGCTCGTGCAGTCCTTTGCCCTCGCCGCCCAGCACAATCGCGCACGGCGACCCATATTCCACCTGGTCGTACGATTCGGTGCCGCGTTCGTCGAGGCCGTAGATCCAATAGCCGCGCTTTTTGAGATCTTCCAGGGCGCGATTCAGGTTGGTGACGCGCGCCACCGGCAGGTGCTCCAGCGCTCCCGCGGCGGCTTTGGCCACCACGTCGGTCAGGCTGGCGGCGCGACGCTCCGGGATGATGACCGCGCCCGCGCCGGCGGCGTGCGCGGTGCGAATGACGGCGCCCAGATTATGCGGATCTTCCACTCCGTCGAGCAGCACCACCAGCTCGGCGCCGGCCACCTCGTCGAGATCGGCGTATTGCCGCGCCGCTCCCAGCGCCACCACGCCCTGGTGCGCCGGGCTGCCCGCTACCCGGTCGAGCGATGCCCGCGGTTCGAAGCGAACCGGCACGCCGGCGCGCCGGGCAAGGTCGATAATCTCCTGCAGGCGCGGTCCCCCGGCGCCTTGCGCCACCATCACGCGCTCCAGCAGCCGGCCGGCTCCGAGCGCCTCGCGAACCGGATGAATTCCACTTAATACAGCCATGGGCAATCTTTTACTTAATGAGTATAGGCGCTTGCGGCGCCAAGGAGGAGTCAGCAGATCAGGAGCCAGGAGACGGAATGCGTGGCATCTGCGGCGCGGACATTCTGATTCTCCGACCTCCTCGGCTCCTGACTCCCAAATCCCGCGACGGATTTCAAGGGCGAAGCCCGTGGCCGCAGATCTCGCGCAGGAAGCGCTCGTCCCCCGCCACGAATGAGTAGTCGCCGAGACGCTCCGGCCGCTCCCAGCGCATCTCGGAATAGTTGAGATGTTGCGGCTCGCCTTCCCAGGAGCACACCCGGAAGAAGATCAACGTGATCGGCGGCTTGTCCGGATACGAGTAGTCGTAGCGCAGGATTTCGCCGCCGCTGGCGTTGCGGATGCCCAACTCTTCTTCCAACTCCCGCGCCAGCGCCTGTTCGGGAGTTTCCCCCGGCTCGACTTTCCCGCCCGGGAATTCCCACTCCAGCGCGTGCGATTGCCCCGGCTGCCGCTGCCCGACCAGAATCTTCCCTTCACGCTCCAGTATCCCCGCCACCACCTGACGCATGCGTCGATTGTAACGCGGGTAAAGCATCGGAACGAGCCTCCTGGCCTGTCACTGGAGTTATGCTTCATGGATGCCGCTTGCCCCGGCGGGTTTGACAAGCGGGGCGCCCTGGAGTAAGTGTGACCGGAGGAGAAGGTAGCCCATGTCTAACGCAGATGCCGGTATCGAACGGCGCAGTATTTTCAAGAT
>Ga0182014_10001814_pt1 | contig 27873 bp, 26 predicted proteins | sample 612S2DmetaG_FD_120489 | JGI IMG/M metagenome (GOLD analysis project Ga0182014, IMG submission 120489) | Permafrost microbial communities from Stordalen Mire, Sweden - 612S2D metaG | ecosystem: Environmental > Terrestrial > Soil > Wetlands > Permafrost | place: Sweden: Stordalen | collected... | reverse complement strand
CTCAAGTCAGGCGAATTCCCGGCCGAACGAACCATTCTGGTTTTGAATGAAGGGGTGATCCGGCACGGCCAGACGACAGAGGGTGCGTTTTTACCAATTATGATGACGCGCGAATTCGATGCTCTAACTGACGCTGGCGTGCGCACGAGTTTCCTGCGCCGGCTTTCCTGCATGAGCGTTCTGCGTGAACGCGGCGTCGGCTTCTACGAGGCAGCGGCGGGAAGGACGGACAAGGCGGGTCTGAAATCAAGCCCAACACTGGCGTTCATGGTAAAAACATGGCTTGCGGCGTTCGAGAGGGACCTTGACGAGGGCAAAGTCGCGGATTGGCTTCCATGAGTTCCGCGGTCGAGCAGCTCCGGGGGGCTGTCGATCGCTTGCGCCAAACCGGCCGGGCCGAGGGGATCGAGGTTGATGGTCCCCTCGGACAATGGCTGGAGGCGCAGGCCCAGGCCTTGCTTGGCCTGGGGGATATTCTGCAGGGGCAGGACGGTCGCGTGGGCGAGGTCCTTGGCCGCATCGAGACGGCGGCGGGGCTGGAGCTGCGCAATCTCCAGGAGGCGATCGAGGGGGCCAACCATGTGGTGCGGCAAGGCGATTTTGCTTTGCGGCAGGCGCGTCAGATGCAGGCGGGCGTGGTGGTCGAGCGTCAGCACCTGGTCCAGAAGATGGTGGACGAGACGCTGCCGATGTTCGCGGAGAAGCTGAACGGGGCTTTGGTGATCCGCGAGGAAGCGTGGAACGCCAAGGCGCGCGATCGGCGGTATGCGATAGCGGCCGCGATTTCAGTGGCGCTGATGCTGATCGGTTATTGTCTAAGCTGGTGGCAGGATAGCGGCCAGGTGGCGGCGTTCAACCGCTGCATGACGCATCCGGTGCAATTTGAAGGTCAAATATATTGCCCGGTGGCAGGATTGTTGGCCGATGCAAAAGTGTTGGGCGGACCAGGCGGAAGCTAAAAACCGGGAGTGTGAGAGATGAGACGGGTTGTGGCGATGTTGCGGCGGGTTCCGCCGTTCGTATTCTTTATATTGAGCACGCTGCTGTTTTTACTTGGGGCGATGAGTTTCAATCATGCGGGCGGCAAGACGATGGCGGAGATTGGCGTTATGGGCGCGGTTGGGGCGGTGGCGGCGATTGTCGCTTTCCGGACATGACGGCCATGCCCGGGATGAATTTCATCATTCTCCTGGTGATCATTGCCGTCGTCGCGCTGTTTGCGGTGGCCTTTGGCAAGCGCGGCGAGGCGGGCTATTCCTTCACCGGTTGCCCGCTGATGAGCGAAAGCGAAATCCGCTTTTACAGAGTCCTTCAGATGGCCGTGCCGAATGAATTGGTATTGCCACAGGTGGGTATGGCGGCGCTGGTTCGGCCACGTTACGCGGACGCGGATTCCAGGTTTGTGCCTGCGTTCCGCACCATATCGCAGAGACGGATCGATTTTGTGGTGTGCAACCGAGACAGCATGGAGGTGCGTTGCCTGGTGGAGTTGGATGACAGCAGCCATGACGCGCGGCGCGACCAGGCGCGGGACGCGATAACCGCGCAGGCGGGATATCGGACGGTGCGTGTGCGCGCCGGGCGCCGTTACGACATCGATGGTCTGCGCAACCGGGTTTTGAACACTCCGGCGGAGCCGAAAAGATTATCGGGGTGAACGAGAAAATTGAGCCGAAGGCTCTTCCATGGTGTTGGGGCGGGGGCGGGCTGGTTCGCGCGAGCGAACTGGCCTGCCCCCACCCCAACACCACACCCCTCTGCAACTCCGGGCTGGTAAACCGCGCGCCCAAAAAAGGGCCCGAACCCTGTCCGGGTCCGGCCTTGGGGTGAGAGTTCAGAAGGGGAGCTCCTCGTCGCGGATTTCACCGGGGGCATAGAGGCGTGTCCAGACGATGGCGGACCAGTCCCCGTCGGGGCAGTGCCGGGTCTCGATGTAGGCGATTTCGAAGCCGCCGGACATGAGGCGGCGGGCATCACAGCGGCGGAGGTTGGTGGATGTGCGGAGGGTCTTCATGGTCAATCTCCCGATCTGGATCAGCGTGATTGCTGATAAGCGGGGGAAATGCTGGCCTTCGTGACGGCTCAACCCTTGAGGTACGCGAGCGGGCGGGACCGGGTTGCGGCAGGCGCTGGCCTTCTTCTGGCCTGCGCATGCCGCGGCCCGGTTCTGCTGTAGCTGGCGTGCCTCAACCGCGCGCAGCGCGGCGCCGTAGGCGGGGTTGAACTGGCGCGACATTTGGCCAGCATTAAAATAAGAAGATCAGCAGAAAAGCGTGGTTGGCTTTTGCGTCAGGGATCGGTACCCGGACGGCGGAGCCCCGTTTTGGGGCTCCGTGGAGCGTAGCGGAGTAGAGCCCGACCTGGCCTCATGCGGCCAGGGGACGCCCGTATCTTTCGGCGTATCGCCAGTTGTCCACGATACTACCCAACCGCGGAAATTGTATTTCGCGCGACGAAATGCTTTTTTCAAGTAGTGGTCCGTTTTGAATATCCGGTTTCGACCCAAGTCAGGCAGTAGTGGCCATATGGCACAAGCCCGGAAGCCGACATTCCGCAGTCGGGTGGGTCGTGGCTTTGCATTTTGTGCTATCCGTAATACCTTACTCAGCGGAACCAGCAGAGCAGAAAATATGGCTGATGAAAAAGAGTGCGACGATAGCCCCAAGGTGGATGATCCGTATGAAACCGTCGCAAAAATTCTGTCTTACGCAGTCAATGAACCTATTCTAATCAAAAACGCTGAGAAACTATTCTCTCCGCGTCCTGCCAACATTTTTTCAAATGCTGCCGAAGCTGAGGAATTGGAGCGGTATATTCAGGCTAACTTCGTCGAGAGGTTTGGGGCGGTATACGAACCATGCGTGCTTGAGCACGACCAATCGCGCGCACCCAAGCAGGTACGCACTTATCACATCGATATTGCGAAGGAACTCACGCGGTCCTTTCATGTCTGCCGTGATGCCACTTGCCGTCTACATATGCTTTATGTTGGGTTGGACTGCCTGCGGACGAAGCCCGAGTTCTGGGATGAGATGACCGAAGAGACAAGAAAGCCTTACGCCGACGCCCTCACAGGCTCGTTTTGGGACTCGGTCGAAATTGCTACAATCCGATTGGTTTCGTATTGGGATCGTGTAGGACAACTCCTGGACTTTGTTTTCTTCAATATTCGTCAGTATGAACGCGATGGCTTTCCTGCCGTCCTAGAAAGAATTAAGAGGAATTTTGCACCGACGTTTGCAGAGCTTGACGCACATCCCAGCTATAATGCGTTAATAGAGTACGCAAGTTCGGAAAAAACCAATGGGTTTAAATGGCTCACACGTCGTAGAAATTTGACGATTCACAGCACTCAATTTCGCCCCCATGAAGACAAGCCAGACATACTCTTTGACTATGAGTATAACCACTACGAGACAAGAGTTGTCCGGGGTCTGGCGCTGAAGTCACCCAAGGAAGAGCTCGACCTTGTCCACATTCACCTCACAAAAGCGGCGGAGCTTTTCAGAGGAGCATTTGATCTAGCGAAGCTCGGAATAGATTTGATCGAGAAGGACGTGGAATCACGCAGGCGCATGTAACCTGCGAGTGAGACAGAAACGGTGGTATTGCCGCCTGCGTACTCTGCCATGCGACTCACTCCCTGAAACTTGGGGCGGGAACAAATAAGCAGCATACTCGCCGATGCAAGGCTACCGTATGCTGGAGGAGGCCGCGCTGCGGAGTGGCCCGCTAGGTCCGCATTTGGCCGTGCCAAAGGCCAAATCAGGGTAGGCGCCGTTCAACCATTCTGACTATCAAATCCTCAATCACACTGTAGGTTATCCGCGTACCGCCGAAGAGAGCAAATAGTTCGCGCGTGGCTTCATCAACCAGCGGTGCAATAGAGGAAACTGGTGTGTCAGAAGGCAGGTCTATAAAGGTGATCATCTCGTTTTCGTGGGCGGCGTGCGTGGGCACCATAAGCATCATAGGGTTTGCCCACGATATCAGCTCTCTCCCTGAAAGCCCCGTCCACAGAAATGCAAAACCAAGTTGACGTGGAGGTTCATCCGAGCCGAGCAAACTTCGGACCATTGCGATGCCCACTGCAATCGCCTCGGCCACTCGCAAAATGACCAATAATGGGTCCAGAGCAGTACCGGGTGTTACTCTGTCAGTTAGGTCGTCCTGGAGGATACGACGCTGATAAAATCGCCCAGAGGGTTCAAATCGCATAAAGTCCAGATGAGGCGAAAAACCCAGCGAAGCGAGAAATGTCTCCCAGGCACCATGCAGACTATACGGCCTGCTTTGAGCGTCATCGAACGTGCGCGAGTCCAGCCAAGTGGGCCAGCCTGTATAGTTTGGATTGCTGGCCAAAACCTTCGCCAAAAAGGATGCGTTTGCCACAGCCCCTTTCCACTCCGGGTCCGTTACAAGCGCAACATGCCACGTCAGCATGTTTAGCATTGCGTCGTAGGGTGCTTTGAGGGGCCGCTTGTTTAAGGCGAGCGAAAATTGCTTCTCACCGGCGCGGAGGAACTTAATAGATTCGTCACGTAGAGTGGGGGGCGTGGGCGCTGTCGCTAAAATTCCAAATTGGCGCAGAGCATCAATGAGATTCGTCTGGTCCAGCCCGGTCAGATGTCGCCGCAGAAAGCGCCCAATGTTGGCCTCGCGATTCTCGAAACAGATATCCAAAATCTCACGCCAATCCTCCGGGCGAGCAGGGCTGGTACTCGGGCGGCCATTGGCACTAAGGGTTCGAAAATACACGTCGCCGAGTTTGACCAATATCTTATTGGAGTTATCCGACAGAGGCTTTTTTGCAGCCACTGGAACCTGGACGCCGTGAGGTACAATAATGACTGGGTAATCAATTCCATCTCGCGAAGAAAATGAGACCTTAATCTCAAAAAGTTCTTGGGTATGCTTAGACACCAGTCCTTGGATTTTGTCAGTGTGGAATAAGACACGGGGGTTACTAGGCTGATTTCCCAAATCCGGCTGCAAAGTCTTGTCGTCAAATCCAATTACGAAATATCCGCCGTTGTAATTGCGGAGAGCGAGGCACCCTTTAACAATCTTCGCCGCTCCCTCAGGGGAGTCAGAGTCAATCCACCGTTTGATTTCGACGTTCAAGCTTTCGGAAGGATTGCGGACAATTGCGTCGATTTGTTCTTGGTTTACTTCCACAACCACCACTCCCAACCATGCAAAATGCTGTAGCTTAACGGCATGTGCGGCCGTTTCGCCTCTTATACACCACCAACGACTGTACGTCGCATTGTAGGGGCGGTAAATCCTACATTGAACGGCGCACCGAGCTGGAATGTAGCCCCGAGCCAGTCGTGATCGTGCGGCGGCATCCGGTCACAGGGGAGAGGCACTTTGATCTACTAACCTGGGGTTTCGTCCCCATTAGGCCAAGGAACTCAGTACTCGCCTTGGGCCAAACGTCTGATGTTAACTCCAGGCGACCCGAAAGCTGACTGGCAGAAATCCACCCATGGCAGAATTTCAAGCGGGCCCACCACCCAACCGACAGTAGATCGCGGGCAGTTACTGCTGGCGGCAAGGCTGGCGAGACAGAAAGTCCAAACTGACCCGCGACCGATAGCCTGGACCGCAGCACCGGAGAGATGTGGAGGAATTTTGGCACACAAGTTTCGCCGTAAAATTTACCCGGCAGCCTAGTTTCCCAGCCGGTTCTCATCGTGATTGTCGCGCGGCTAGCTCGTCCCACCGTCTCGCCGGCTGCCCTGGGCGAAATTACGGGTCCCAAAAAATCCCGCAAACAGGCATGCGAGGTCGCTGTGCCGGTCCGCAATCGGTGCGGAGCCGGAGGCTCTGCGCCGGAGCGGGCCTGCGCAGCTGACCCGAGCGTGCCCCTCACTGCTGGAGCTGGCACCAGACAGAAAAATGGGGCGAGGTCTGTGTGACCCCGCCCCTGCTGTTTTTAGCGGGCGTCGAAGGCGTCGACTTCCGCTCTGGCCGCCTGGCGTGTCACGCCCTGGGCGGCGGGCTGGGTCTGCTGGTAGGGTTTCCAGTTGGAGCCGGTCACTTCGGCGAAGGCGTCGACCGCCCCCTGGGCTGCGGCGAGGAGCCCGTAGGCTTGCATCCCGGCCTTTGCGGCGAATTCGCGGGCGCGCTGGGCTTTGCTTTCGAGGCCGTAGATTGGCTCCCGGTCTTCGTCGCGATCGTCATTTCCGAGCTTGCTGGTGAGGTTTTTCGCGTCCGAAACCTTGCTGCTGTAGAACTCCCCGGCGGCGCAGGCGGAGCCGACGAAAGAGCCGACGATGCGTTGCAGGTGAATTTCGATGGCGCGTTCGTCCATGGGGGCGAGTATCTTGGCGTGGGTGCCGATCATCTCCTCGGTGGTTTCACGGATCTCGTTGTAATCGACCGGGTCCATGACAAAGGTGCGTTCCAGAGCGGCGGCGAGGTTTGCGGTCGGGCAGAGGAGAATGGCGCGTTCCAACGTGTAGGCGGGTTTGGCCTGGGTGCGCGGCGCGGCTTTGGAAGCGGGGACGTTCGAAGCTTTGGTGTTGGGTTTCTGAGCCATGATAAAAATGAACCTTCTCAATAATCCGAAGCTGTCGGCCCCATGCCGGCATCGCCTTCGGTGCGGTCAAAAAAAGACCCGGGCCGATTGGCATCCTCCCTAGCGCGTGTGCTCGGCCGAAGCGAAGCCGGGTTGAGCGGAGCGCGGCCCTTCTTCTGGGCTGCGATCCGGGTAACTTGGCTTTGCGCCGGCGTGGGACTGGAGGCGGCGGCGTCAGCCGACCGGCTACCGTTCCACAGAGAGCGCCACGCGCCACCGCAGGCGATTTGCCCGCAAATCGGGGATGGAGGCTGAGCGGAACGGGGCTTAGACCGCGCGAACCGAAGACGATCCCGGCGTGGAACAGACAGCAGTATTATTGCAATCAGGTTCATTCCGTATGGCGAAGTATCCCGAAAGCATGTGAGTGCCTCCTGCTTTCATTCCACGTGCAAGGGGCACCAAACCAAACTCGCAGGCAGGAACATGCCAGCATTGACCGAACGCAAACCTCGCCGCCGCCCTTGCAACAAGGATGAACTGGAGACCGAAGATTTTCGGTCCGGGAAAACTCCGATGATCGGCAGCCACGCAACCGCGCCCATCCAGAGACCAGCCAGCGTAACACCTGCCGGTCTATCGGCGGTCAGTCGGATTCCGCCTTGCCGGGATTTCCGAGGCAACAAGGTCGAGGCAGAGAACCGGCCGGATTCGCAATGAGGATACGGCGCAGCCGGGAGAATAAGTAAGGCTCGATGCTTGAGCCCGGCATTCCGCGCAGCACGCGCGAGCTGGGTGCAGGTCCGTCGTCTCCAGCGCAACAGGTGCGGTGACATTCGTTGCAGCATCCGGCCAATGGAAATGCGAAAAACTGCTCGGCCGCATCAAGGTGCGGCAGAAGAACCCAGGCCAAAAGGGAAAGCCGGAGCCGCCGCAACGCAGCCAGGGGCGAGGCCTTCAGACCCCTTCCTACGATTGGGAGGGTAACAGGCGGGCGGCCGGATAAGGAACCGGCGCGAGAGCGCCCTGAAAATCAAAGTCTAATATTTTCAACAGGATATCGCTTGATGATTGTTCTTCGTTTCATCTATGCTTGACCCATCAACAGGAGCTCTTGCGATGCTTATTGAAGGAGTTTGGCACGAAAATTTAGTCCGCTTCCCCGTCGAGAAGCGTGCGCGGGCGAGTTACGAGATGATGTGCGACATGGCCCCGGATTCACGGATGATTCCGCATCTGGTCGAGGCGCTCGAGGTGGAGGATTTTAATCCGGATCTACGGGACGCGGCGGATCGGGACATGGCGCAAAATCTCGCTGCGATGGCCGTGCCGGAAAGCGGCGCGGCCCGCCGGCAATTCTTCACGGCGCTGCGCGAGGAGGTGCTGGCGCCGGCGATCGCCGCGTGCACCGAGGCGAAGCGCCTGGCTGATGATGCGTATCGAGCGAGCCGGATAGCGATCGACGTACAACAAAGGCAGGAGTTGAACTCGTTTGCACTTGGCCGCCGTGCCAACCATTTTCTGAATGCGTCGGCCCGCGCCGCGATGGAGGCCCACAGGCTTTGCGAGATCGCCAGGGGCAAATGCCGGGCCTTGACATTGGTGGAGATGCACGAGCCATGGGTGCCGTTTAACGCACAGGAGGCGGGCGACTGGCTTGTCGAGGCAGCCAACCGTGCTAGTGGTCAAAATCACACGCTTGGTACCTGCCGGCGGTAGGGCAGGAATCGACCCAAGGCGAGCATGGGCCAGCCCGGGACGTGATCTCAGAAGCAGACATCCAGCGCCGCCTAGTGCCGACAGCAACGCGCCCATGGTCGCCGTTCCGCCAAGTGGCTCCGTCTTTCCAGAGCGGTCGTTCATAGGTGCATGGCAATCGGCAGTGTCGGGTGGCGAGCTGCCGGTCCGTTTCCGGATCAGGGCTTTGAATAGCGGACATTCGACTTAACGCCGGGTCGGTCCGAAGCAGAAGACTGTCCGCTTAACAGCACAAAATAGCCAAAGCGGACGCATCAGGATTGAAGTCAGGCCAATCGGGTGAAGAAGTGCGTGACGCCCGCCCGAATATGTGTATCGACGAAATTCGTTGATTTTGTCTTTCTCGGCTGGTCGAACTTGGCAGTTTTCGCCAAAAGACTGCGTCAATCTACTTCGTGTCGAGTTATGGGAATCCCCTGCGGCGGTAAGCGGGGGCTCCACTGGTCATTTTAAGAATTGGTTCCTTAAGCCGATTTCCCGGGAGGGAAGCAAAAAAGTCATTGTCTTTTGCTGAATTCCTGATAAGCTTATTGCGAAGTCAAATATATTACGGAGGGCGGTGCAGTGGCGTTCAAACGGCTCATTGTTTCGATGCTCGTTATCGGTCTTTCCGTTGAACCGGCATTCGCCGCACCTTTATTTAGTGTTGGCACGTCAATACCGGGTGCCATAGCGTATCAAGATTCGTTAGATAAGTCGCAATTCTGGTATCTTCCGACCACTGAAGACCAATTGCTTGGTGGTCGGTTGAGAACATTTCGAGCGGTTAGTTTTGGGGTTGGTGCACCATATTACGTCCAAGACGACAAGGGGAATTATCGGAGTGTTGCTGGAGGAATTTTGAGTGGAACTTTTGCCTTCGACCTGTCGGATAAACAGCGCGCCGCGTTGATAGCGGCGATCCAAACGACATTTGGCATTTCAAATCCCAAACTCCTTCCGATTCCCCTTCGGTCACCACAGATTAACTCAGTTCTGTTAACGGGAATTTATGGAGAGTTCGGCAAGGTGGAGCAGCAGCTACCTACAGGATTCCAGATAGGGCCTGATGTAGCGTTCTCCGCAGGAAGTGTAAACTCACTATTCGCTCAGATTATTGCAGACCAGCAAGTTGGAGCAGGCATTGTAGCTAACCCTGCATTTGCTCTTAACGTTACAGCAAACGCGGAATTCGTTGGGGATCCATGGACATATAATGTTAGTTGCGATCTCTCTCAGGTCTGGAAGCAAGTGCGGGAATCTGCTGGTGCGACGGTGAGCTATGGGTGGGTTACGATTGGAAGTGCACAGTATCAAAAGCTGTGGCAAGATTTGCAGAAAAAAAATGTGTGTACGTTTAGTCAGGTGGAGGGATCGCTTGATACTGCAAAATATGGCCGTCAAATTGGCGAAATGATGAAGACCATCTTTCAGGCGGTGAATGACCAAGCTGTCAATGGCACTGGTTTTTTTAAGTTTGAGCCGAATCCTGAGGCGCCGCCGGTCACAAGTTCAAGTGGCGGCTTTGGACTGTTTGGTTGGTCAATTAGCGCAAATGCAAGTTATAGTGAAGCATTCTTCAATCAATCCATACAATTCAAACAAACGGTCACATATACGGGCAGACTCGAGGCTCCAGTTGCATTTTCCGCTGTCATGGCAGTGTCCTGCGGAGATCAAACGCGCCAGTACTTTGCAGACCTTGGCGACACGACCGAGCCCTGCATTACTCAGGCTAAGATAGATACTTTTCAAGCGAGAGCAAAGCGAGAGGCCGCCTTAAAGACGCAGAAAATCCTTGAGCTAACTCAAGAATTGGCCGATGGGAAAATTACTGATGTACAATTTGAGAAAATCAAGGCCGTATATGACGTGACGGACTTCACGGACACATTGGTTCCGAACACTGCATCCACAAGCCTCCTTCGTTCTCTTGGAGTAATAGAAAATGGCAAGTCTCCACCGTTGATTTTCGAAAGTCAATTAACCGACTCTCAAATTCAGTCAGTGGAAGAACATGCCCTAAGTTTGCCGACTGTGCGCAACGCACCAAGCGTTGGTATCAGAGTACTCGGTCGTAATAAAATTTAGTTTTCAGAAAATAGATGTCTCTGTTTTAGTGCCGCGAGGCTCCTTCCGATCGGCGATTAAATGAATATCACGCGTCTGTTCTGCGTAAATAGTCATCGCCTGTCGAGCATTATTGGATGCTTGTCCGTACTTCTGTTTTTGACCGATTGTACACGATATGTTGTCGTAGATAGACTAGCTGATATCGTTCTTCTCTCAGTCGATAAACCGGTCCCGGCAATTGCAGACTGTTCGTATAATCCGTCGATTCACGATACGAACGTTAGAACTACGGTTTGTGAAACGATAACTATACTTACGAATCCTGGGCAAGCACATGAATTGCATCTTGTTGCAAGAAATGTGGGTGATCTAGATCAGACAGTTCCTGGGCTTTTGATAAATCTTGACTTTGTAGATGCTTTAGGTACACCGGTCGCAAGCTCACCAGGAACAATAAATCCATCTCGTATAGCGACTAACGCAAACGGTTCCGAGCCGGATGATATAGTCGTTACCATCACGCAGCAAGGTGTCTGGCGTGTACGTGCGACTTATCAGGATGCAAGCGCGATCGCTATGTCTTACAGTCAGCCTGTAATTGTTACCGCCAGTCCTCATTGAATAGTAACCGCTTAAAGGATAATCGGTATATTGAGAGCTCTTAGTCTGGCAGTTCTTCTTATTCTTTCTAGCTGCAAAACGTATATAATTGCGGAAAAGGTTAAGTATGTCGTTTCTCTCAACATTCATAGAAGCTGGGACGGCGAACAAAACTATGTGCCATCCGATAACTGCGCATGGTTCAACTATAACGATGCATGTGGATCGATTTTCAAAGCAAAAGTGGGGCAGGATTTCACTATATTTGCTGATATAGAAGCGGTCGACAAGCTTGGCGTAGAATACGTTGTTGAACCGCCAACACCGCCTGCATATGCAGAAGTGCCGAATGAGGACGTGCCTATCACTGTGGTCGACGCAGTTACTGGTGAACCCGCTCCGGCCGACACCGTTTATGACTTTTTGTTTGATGGAGATGGCAGTCCAAGAATGTACCTCAATTCTGCTACCACAATCCGGCTCGGAGAAGAGCAGAATTTCTATTTGGCATTTTCGCGCCCGGGTCTTTGGCGATTCAAGCTGACCTATTCTGACGGGAACGCGCAAGATTATGTATATGGGCCAATCATGAAAATTTCTCCTCCTTAATCACGGGGAAGATTTGTATCCGCTTTTGGGGCGACTGATAACGTGCGCAAGTGACCCAGTTGCGCGTAGCACCGCCCAGAGCTTCGGCCAGCGAACGCCCGCTTTTTGGATCGTCCGCTCGAGGATCTGGCAGCAAACTTGGGTTGCGAGCGGTCAGGCGGGGGCGGCACGAACGGCAGCATGTTAGCCAGACCGCCCCCTAAGCCGTCATTCTCCTCTCGGCCCATCCAAGCTATACGCGGAACGTCCGATTCCCTTTCTAGCCGCCCAGAAGCGGACCGACTGCTCTCCACCCGATCCGGTCATTCCCGATCATTCGCGCTCGGGTACCAAGCGTGTGATTTTAACCACTAGGCTCGCCAAAGCTTTGGGAGGGGCTGAAACTCTCCCAGACACGACCAGAGGGGCATCAGGACCATCCTACCCGCGCCGACGCGCCTGACGCCCGAAGCTTCAGCAAAAGGAAACGCCGCGGGAAGGCTTGGGGGCTGATGAAGCCGGTGCCATTCTTAGTCAGTACACGCTGATCCGCCCCGCGTTTAAGAAAGCGTGGGAGGCGCAGAACGATTAGCCGGAGGCTATCCTCGTGAGTGTTAATCCCCAAAGGGGTCGAACGTCATTCGTCTTTTTGCCGGAGATAAGCGTCGTGCAGCACCATGCCTTCGCGGGTGGAAATGACGCCGGCACGGGCGAGCGCGACAAGCAGGTCCTCGGTGGCGACGGGCTGAACCTCTGCATCGGAGAGTCGGGAGGCCGCCGCCGCGAACCGATCCAGTGCGCTATCTGCGAAGGCGACGCCATGGCGCGCGGCAAGATCGCGCGCGAATGCCGCGATATTGGTGCCATCGTTGATAGCCGAGGCGACCGCGGGACGGACGGAAGATGTGGGCGGCAGACTGCGTGCGAGACTCATGGGCGGGCCTTTCGAGGATCAGGAAGCAAGGAAAGGGTACGCGGCGGCAATTTTCGGGCTTCGGTGGACATCCATGTCATCCATGATGATTACACGGCGACCAGATGGAATTCATAGCAGAAAAAGCAGGCCGCCGCCAGTTTCGGGGCATCGTCGGGCATACGGTCCTCCTTATTTGAGTGCCCGATTGGAGGGGGTCAGTTTTTTCAGTCATGGGGAAGCTCCACAAAAAAACGGCCCGGACGCTGATTGCGGTCCGGGCCGGGGTGATGAAATCGTCTGCAGGGCAAATGAGGTTAGGTGAGGATTTGCCCGTCGATGCGGGCGCGGGCAGCGTAGGCGCCGATGGTTTCATTGGCGACGAAGTTGATGTCGCGTTCGGCACGTAGGCCGCCAGGCCCGCGAATATTCTCGATCTCGGAGATGCGGACACTTCCGATTTCCGGTTCACCAAAGCCGAGATCGCAAAGACCCGATGCAATGTCATCGTCTTCTGGATCAAGGTCGGTGAGCAGCCAGGTGCAGGCGCCCCATGGCGTGAAGAGTTTAACCACGGGCTTTGGTTCGTAATCCGGATCGCTCTGGTAATGGCGTCCATTGGCGAGCATTGTCTCGCGCTGTTCTGGAGTTAGTAACTGCATGGGAACCTCCTGGTTGGTTTTGGACGGGGCAAGTCCCGCGTATGCGGGGCTCGCCGTCAAAACCGGCATTGATGCCGGGTATGCTATTAGGGGAAGTAGCTGGTTCGTTTTCGGAATAAGCGGCGCAGCGCGCGCCGCTTTCCTCGATGCCATTCGATCAGGGAAAATCGGGGCGCCTCAGCGCCAAGAAGAATCCGCGCCGGGAAGTCAAGAAGGCCCGGCGTGTGGATTTCAACGGAATTGGCGGAATCGCAACGGGCACACCGGGCTTCATTGTGCGGAAGGCATCGGCCGCAGATCATGATCCTGGTCTGGTAGTAGTTATGTGCGTGGCCGAAGGTTTTGCAGATCAGCCTGTTCAACAGATGCATCGTATCCTCATGGCAAAAAGGTGATTTTAGGAAACGGGAACGCCCGGGCCGCCAGAGGCAGACCGGGCATCAAATAGGGCTCGTTCAGTCCGTTCTTTCGTCAGAACGGAATCTCGTCGTCGAGATCGCTGCCGGAACGCGGCGCGTCCGCTGGGGCGCGCGCCGCGCGCTGCCCGTTGGGCTCGCCGAGCATGATGATCTTCCCGTTGTAAGCCTGCAGTACGACCTCGGTGGAGTATCTCTCGACGCCAGCGTTGTCCGTCCACTTGCGCGCCTGCAAGGCCCCCTCAAGGAAGACCTTCATCCCTTTCTTAATGTATTTCTCAGCAACGCCGGCGAGGCCATCGCTGAAGATGACGACGCGGTGCCATTCGGTCTTCTCCCGCTTCTCGCCCGATTGCGCATCGATCCAGGAATCAGTTGTTGCGACCGAGAACGTCGCGATTTTATTCCCCTGCTGCGAATTCCGGATTTCCGGGTCGGCGCCAAGGTTGCCAATCAGCTGCACGCGGTTCAATGATCCAGCCATTTTCATAATCCTTTTCATCTCATCACCAGCGAGGCGAATGGCCGATGCCACTCGCGTCATCTCGTGTGCGGTCAAAATGAACCGGGGACGGGTGCCGGTCTGGCCTGGAAGGTTGCGCGCAAGCGGGGCGCGTCTGCGCGGATTTTTGCGCGGACGGCCCTGCGAAGTAAGCGGCCTGCAACCGCGAAGCGGCGTGCGCAGCGCGGGCTAGACCGGCAGACGGCACCGGTTCAGACCGCTTGAAACACGAGGTGATGCGCGTGGCCGGCATGTGGCTTTGCCGTCCCGTCAGGGGCGCAGTATTTTATATTTTGCCTCTCCAATATTTGTCTGCTGTGGCGGCTTTTCTAAATTCCTCCGCATTTTTCCGCGTCAGTTAGATAGAGATTCGGCGGTCTTCTGGGCGGAGCGATGAAGGCCGTACTGGCAGTGGAAATAACCAACCACGAGCGCCGCTGTAGGCAGTGTGGGATAGCTCTGGGAACCGTTGGACAGCCCCTCGTCATCGTGCAGTTGCAGGATGCGGACGGCGATCCGTTGCTTGCTGCCGGTGCGCAGGGAGCACACCAGCGCGAAGTCAGAGCGACCCTTGATATAAAGGCTGCGCCATTGGCGTGTTTCTGGGTCGCGGAATGCCGCTTCGACGGTGCCATTGAAAAAAGCCTCAACGATCCAGGGGTCGCGGCAGGTGGCCGCGCCGCGAAAGCGCTCGCGCCACCAATGATCAGGCTGAATGTAATAGATGGCGCCGATGGCGATGGTCCCGACGCGGAGCGGATTGTCACCGCCGCGGCAACGCTGTGCAAAATATTGGCGAAGCATGGGTTTCTCCTATTCCATGCGAAAGCACCGCCTCGAATTCGAGGCGGTGCTTCCGGTTGGGTTGCGGTGAAAGCCCCTCCGGGGTGACCGGAGGGGCAGATCGAAGGTGGTTAAGCAGCGTCTTCGAGATTGTTCCCTTCGGGATCGATCGGATCTTCGTCCGCCTCCGGTTCATCATCCTGGTCAAACCGGTAGGAACGCGGCTTGCCTGCCCCGGCATGCGCGGCAAGCTCATCGGCGGAGAGGCCAAACATCGCGCCGGGATAGACGTAATCACCGTCCTTAAACTGGGCGACAACAGCAGCGCGGGTAAGCTTGCCGGTGGGTTTCGGCAGGACGCCATTGGCGGATGCGACGGCCTCGATCTCGGCTTTGGACAGGCAGGAGAGGAATTCCTCGGTGGCCATCCCGCCGAGATGACGGTCCGCGTTGACGGCGGCGCCCGCGATGCGGGCAACCAGCCCGCTATTGCCGCCGTAATTGGTGGTCCGGAGCCCAAGCGCGATCTGCAGGGCATCCCGAGCCGCCTTGCGCAGCGTGTCGGGGTCGGCGGTGAGGATGCCGTTTTCGGTGATCCGGCCGGCGAGGATTTCCCGTCCGTGGAAGCGCAACTCCTCATTGGCGATGCCGGTGCGAACCTCGACGTTCTTGCCGGCGAATGCGAGCACGAGCAGGCCGATCAGGGTAAGATCGTCGATTGGGTCTTCCGCGAAGGCTTTGTGCAGAGCATCCGTTTGCAGATCGCCGATCATTTTCAGCCCATCCTGGGTGACCGGCGGCCGGGTCTTGGGCGGCGGAGTGATTTCTTCAACCTCCGGCGCCTTGCCCGGCTTCCCTTTCGACTTGCTGCTTGTGGCGGCTTTGTCGGCCGGCATGGTATAGGTCACGGTTGTGATCTTGCCGGTGCGGTCATCAACGTAGTGACCGATGATATCGGTTTTCCTGGGGTTGCCGTGGTTACGCACAGCCTTCGGCGGCAGCTTGGGCTGGCCATCGGTGCCGACGGTTAGGATGACGCCTTTTTTTGGCAGATGGTGCTCCATCCACTCGTGCTGGGCGCCGAGATAATCCTCGACCTGGGTGGTGTAGCGGCTGTCTTGATCACCCTGCTCAAAAAGGTCTTCATGCCAGACGATGCCATGGGCTTTGGCCGTGGCTTCGTCGAAATCGGCATTTCGCGCATACATGCGCCGTTTATCGAGCGCGCGGGCAAAATCGTACCAGGCGGCGCGATCACCCTTTTTGGGTTTAAACTTTTTCCAGGCTTCGGCCTGATCTTCACGCGGCGCGGAGGCGATGATGCGTAGCTCCCGCTCGTTGGGCTCATCGCCCCTGGCCATCTGTTCCAGAATGGCATTGTGGATGTTGCCGCACAGGCGGAGCCGCTTGACGGTGCGGCCTGGCAGGTTCAGCGCCGTGGCGACGGCATCTTCGGTCCAGCCGGCGCCAACCAGGGCCTCCATGGCGCGCCAGGTGTCGACGGTGTTCAGGCCCTGCCGAACGAGGTTCTCGGCCAGCGAGGCCATGATATCCGCTTTCTCGTCGGATTGTACGACGAGAACATGGATTTCGGGATATTCCGCGCGGATGCAAGCTTTGACGCGCCGATGTCCGACGAAGATATAAAGCGCACCGTCGCGTTCCCTGATGACGGGCGGCTGCACCGGGCCGCCAGTGGCGATGATGCTGGCAAGCAGCTGATCGTCATAGGCGGGGTGAACCTGTGTCCTGCGCGTATTATTGGGATCTTCCAGAAGTATGCGGGGATCGACTTTTCTCAATTCCATCTTCGTTTTCCTTAAGTCATTTTGATCGCGGGAAAATTCCCGCGATCTTCAGGCGCTGTGCATGGGGTGATGACGGACACCATTGCCGGCGAGCGGCCCTGCCCTGCCGGCCCGCTCTGCGGGGCGCGAGGCAGGGCTGCGCAGGCGGCGATGGAGCGTAAGCGGTGACCGGCAGCGCCGCATGCCAGCAATCGGCCGGAGAAAATGCCCGGCCAGCGAACTCCCCCGCGACGCTGTATTCAGGAAAACAGATCGGTTTGCGTCGCGCCGGTGCCGAGAGCTGCCGGAGGGGCTGGGACCGTTGATTCCGCGGCAGGCTCGTAGATGGCTTTCAACCGGGCAAGTTCCGTCAGATCTCCGCTCCGGCGTTCGGTGGCGAGAATTCTTTGCTTCCACGCGATGACGCCGGAATTTTTGACCCGGACTCCAATCACTTTTTCAACGTCGGAGTGGGTGAAGGCGGGATCACCCCAGCATGGGTATCGGGCGATGTTTTGCAGAAACGCGATCTGATCGACGGTGCTCTCAAACCACGTCTCCCAAAATCCGTGCATATTATAATGGGCTATGTTTGAGAACGTGAGATGCAGCCGATTGTAGAAAACCTTGGTCCACAGCGTGGCGGGAAAATCCTCCGCGATGAAGCGCAGGAGGTGGTTGCCAAATTTCGTTTTCTCCTCGGCCGTGTGAAATTTCGTCGCCGTACAATCTACCGCGTCCAGCTTCGGAAACTGGAGCGCGGTGGCAATTGCCCGTGGGAACATGGGATGGGCCTCCGGTAAGGGTTGAGGGATTATTCCGAGGATTCGCCCTCGGCATTTTCGCCGCTGGTCTCATCCAACTCATCGCAATCGCCCGCACGGCCGATCGGGCCGAAGATATCGGCGAACTCGTCTTCTTCCGCGGCCTGCTCTTCCTTGGTTTCGGCGAGCGCGATATCGACCTCTCGCAGCTCGGCCATCTTGGCATCGAGCTCGCCCTGCAGATCGAAAGGTTGGCCAAGGCGCGGTTCGTAATCCGCGACGCGGCGTGTCCCTTCTGTTACCCGCATTTCGGCTTCCTCAAGCTCTGCATCGAAGCGCCCGAAATAGGCTTCCAGCCGCGCGATGATGCCAAGAGGCGTCGGATTTTCCGGTATCTCAAGCAAGTCTCGCTTGTTGCACCGCTGAATGACGAATTCAGACCCTTCGATCAGCAGCTTACGATCGCGGTGGAGTTTTATTCCAAACTTGAAGCCCGCGAATTCACCGGCGATCTTGCTGGTGTCGTCCCAGCCTGCCTCCATGATCGCGGTCAAAATCGCCGCACCCGCCGCCTTACGCTCGGTAAAGCGCCGGTCAGAGAGCGTGAACGCGAACAGATCGGCGCGGGTCTCTATCCGCTGTGCGAGATCTGCGGTGATATCGGCGACGCGTTGGCGATTATGCTCGATGGACGCCGTTGCACCCTGAATAGTGCGGCGAACCGCCATCTGGTTGTCGATATGCGCGTCCTGCAGCCGGATGAGCCGCGCGATCTCGGCCTCCAGCCCGGCTTTTTGCATCAGGCGCTGGTCGCCGGAGGCGATGGCCTTGGCCATCGCGAACTGGTTGCTCTGGCTGCCTGCATCTTCGAGGCGGCGGATGCTGCGATCGCCGCTGAGCGCCGCCTCAATAAAGCGCTGCTTGCGCTGGTTCTGCCCCCACATCGGCGCATCCATCGAGGTCAGGGTCGCGTAGCAATAGACCTCGACCTCTTCGTTTTGATTGCCCTGGCGGATGATCCGTCCCTCACGCTGCTCGATATCGGAGGGAAGCCAGGGCACATCGAGATGGTGCAGCGCCTTCAGACGTTTCTGCGCGTTCACGCCGGTTCCCATGGTTTGCGACGAGCCGATCAGGAAGCGGACCTGGCCGGCGTTGAAGGCCGTGAACAGGCGCTGCTTTTCGGATGGTTTTTTATAGTCCTGCATGAAGGCGATCTCGCCGGCGGGAACGCCTTTTGCGATGAGCTGCTCCTTGATCCAGCGATAGGCCGAGAAGCCGCGCCTGGCCTCGACGGCAAGCGTGCCGAGATCGGAGAAAATCATCTGCCCGGCGCCGGTGGTCTCGTAAGCCACGCCGGGGGCGATTTCGTAGATGTTGTCCTTGTTCTCCTGATAAATGCGGAAGGCGTTTTCAATCAGCAGGTTGAGCTTGCTATCCGGGTCGTTGGGAAGCGAGGGGGCGACAAAACGCAGATCGATTGCAGCGTGACGGCCATCGCCGATGACGCTGAGCAGAATGTCATCTCCCTTTTGCGGTTTGCCGGAGCGCTCCTGGATCGCCTTGATCCGCGCCGCCAGATGTTTCTGATATGATTTGAACATCTTGGTCGGCTGCGCCGCGATCACCTGGCGCTTGCCGGTGGCGACGGATGGCAACTTGACGTATTGGCGCAGATCGGCTGGCAGGACGACATCGGCGAAGCTGCGGAATATGTCGATCAGCTCGGGGACATTCACAAATTCCGAGAAGCGCGTGACCGGCTTGTAGTTACCAGATGGCTGCAACTCCAGCTCGGTACGGGCATCCCCGAAATTGCTGGCCCAGCCGTCAAAGTGCTCCAGACCCATGCGCACCAGGATTTCCTGCGCGAAGAAGCGTTGCAGCGTGAAGAGCTCGCCCATGGTGTTGGTGATCGGCGTACCGCTCGCCATGACGAGGGCACGCCCGCTGTTGATCGTCTCGATGAAGCGGGTTTTGACGAACAAATCCCAGGCGCGCTGCGATCCGTTCGGATCGACGCCCTTCAACGTGGTCTGGTTGGTCGGGAAGGCGAGCTTGCGGAATTCCTGCGCCTCATCGACGATGATCTGGTCGATCCCGATTTCGCTGATGGTCAGAAAGTCATCGGTTTGCGTGCCAAGGCTTTCAAGCTTCGCCTCGAACCCCTCCTTCATGCGCTCGATCCGTTTGCGGCTGATGCGATCGTCGCTGTCGACGTCGTCGAGCATCGCCTCGAAGGCATCGAGCTGCTCCTGGATCATCGCACGCTCAAAGGCGGCCGGGATCGGGATGAAGCGGAAGGCGGCGTGGGTGATGATGATGCAATCCCAATCCCCCATTGCGGCCCGCGCCAGGAAGCGCTTGCGCTTGGGCCTGGCGAAATTCACGTCATCGGCGACCAGGATTCTGGCGGTCGGGTAGAGGAGCAGGAATTCGCGGCTGGCTTGCGCGAGGCAATGGCCGGGAACGACCATCATGGTCTTGTTCACCAGGCCAAGGCGTTTTTGCTCCATGACGGCCGCCGCCATCGAGAAGGTTTTACCGGAGCCGACGGCGTGCGCCATGTAGGTGCCGCCGGCGGTGATGATCCGCCAGATGACGCGCTTCTGGTGCGGGTAAAAGTTGATTACGGTGCTGGCGCCTGGCAGCGTCAGGTGCGAGCCATCGAAATGGCGCGGCACCATGTTGTTCATGGTGGCGTTGTAGATGTTGGAGAGGGTCTCGGCGCGCTCCGCCTCAGTCCAGACCCAATTCTGGAACGCGGTTTTGATCTTGAAGAGCTTTTCCTTGGCGGCCTCGGTTTCCTCTGGGTTCAGCTTCCGCCGCTCTTGCCCATCCTCGAACCAGACATCCCAGATTTGCGGGATCGAAGCATTCAGCGCATCGTCCACCAGGTGGCCGGCATGCCGGCGCGCGGTGCCCCATTCGGTGCTGGAGCTGGCCTCGCGCTCGAAGGCGCCTTTATCCAGCATCCAGCTACCCAAGCCCGCAAGGTGGCGAATACTCGTTTCGACGCCGAGGATTTCCTTGCAGAAGAGCGCGATCACCTTCGGCGGAATCCAGGGAGCGCCGAGGCGCGCCGTGATTTCGGACGGCTTCAAGTCGACCGGCTGCGCCTCCTGTAGGGCCTCGACGTTCACAGTGAACCGTGGCGCCAGCACCGCCGCCGCTTCCGCGACCGCAAGCTTGGTGCGCACCGGGCCGGAGAGATAGGCGTCGGCCGTCTCCCAGGCGCGGGTCTCGGGATTGAGGAACACCGCACCGGCAAGTGCTGCCTCGGCCTCCTCGACGGCGATACCCAGGCATTCGGCGATATAGTCGATATCCGCGCGGCCGATGTCGTGCAGGCAGACCGAAAGGGCGTCAGCCGCGGTGACAATCACCGGGGCTTTCGGCGGATGGATCACCCGCTGGGTGAAAATCGCGCCATGCCGGGCTTTGCCCGTCTCCTGATCATACTCTTCGATCGAGGCGACCAGCCAGACATCCGGGTCATCGGCGAAGGGCGCGATATTCGGCCGGCGCACCATCTCCCTGGTCTCACCGGTATCTTCATCCGTGATCGTGGTGATCTCCGTCTTGTTGATTGGCCCGAAGCTGCGGACGAAGCGGGTGTGAGCACGGCGGAGTGCCAGCTGGTGCTCGGTCCAGGGACGGTTGGACTCCTGGGCGCGCAGGATGGCCCGAACTGCATCGCGGACCGGGATCATCGCATCGATGATCTGCGCGGATTTGAGGGGAATCCCCTCGCCCTTACCGCGCTTGACCGCGATTTCGGTGGCGATGCCGTCGATGACTTGATGCAGCCGGTTGGCAATGACCAGATAGCTGCCCTCGCGCACCGTGGCGCCATCGGCGACCCCGCCGGTATAGGTTTGACGGGCTTTGTCACCAGGTTTGCGCAGGGTCTCGGCGCGTGGCTGATGGACGCCGCTGGGGAGCGTCTGCAAGGTGATCTGCAGCGCGGCGTCCAGATCGGCGCCCGTTTCCCCCTTGCATGTGTAAACCATGCCGTAAGGGCTGGTGGTCCGGCCATGCGCACCCAGCACCATCGCCGGGTGGTCGAGGAAGTAGCTGTTCACGTCGAAGCCGGGTGAATCCTCAAGCGGCGGGACGGCCTCTGACGTGTCCAGCCATGCCATAGCGTTGTCGGGCTGACCCTCCCCGCGCCGCTGGAAGAACAGCACATCCACCACCACGTCGGTTCCGGCATCCTGGCGCATCGCGCGCTCGGGCAGGCGGACGGCGCCGAGCAGATCGGCCATCTCCGCGATCAGGCAGCGAGCCGTGGCGTCGGTCTTGTCCATCGTCCAGCGGCTGACGACGAAGGCGGCAATGCCCCCTGGGCGCAGCACGCGTATGGATTTGGCGATAAAATAATCATGCAGCGAGAGTGCTGCCGCGGGATTCACCTCCGCGAATCGCTGGGTGCGATCGGAGAAGGGCGGATTGCCGATGGCAAGGTCGTAATCGCCGGTCAGCTTGGCGCGCGTGAAATCCTCGTGGCGGATGTCGCTCTCCGGGTAGAGCTGGGCGCCGATTTTTGCCGTGATCGGGTCCGCTTCGATGCCCGTGAAATAGCTGGCCGCCGCGATATGTTCAGGGCTGGCGGCGACGAACAGGCCGGTGCCGCAGCCGGGCTCCAGTACCGTGCCGCCGGCGAAGCCAAGCCGCAGGACAGCCGCCCACATGGCGCGCACGATGTATTCGGGCGTGAAGTGGGCGTATTGCGTCGCGCGCATCAGCCCGGCGCGTTCCTCGGCCGAGACCAGCGCCTCCAGTTCCGCGGCGATGTCGGCCCAGCCGGATTTGAGCTCCTCCGCCCCGCGGCGAAACACATTCTGCGCCAGATCGGTGCTGCTGAAGGCGCAGAATTTGATCAGCTGCGCCTGTTCCTCGAACGTGGCCCCCCTGCCCTCCCCCTCGATCTGCTGCATCAGCCGGATCGCGGCGAGGTTATCCTGGGCGCGGTGTTTCCAGCCCGCCGCAAGACCGCGCGTGCCGTTGAGCCGGAAATTTCGCGCATCCACCTTTGGTCTATCATCGGCCACGGCGAAGGACGCACCGCGCGCCGCGGGCTCGTCGTAGAGATGCGCGTTTTCGTCGGGCTCGCTCGGATCTTCCTTCATCGGAATCCGGATCAGGCCGATCGGTGTCATCGCATCGGATGACAGCGCGGTGCTGCCGAACAAATCGTTTGCGAAAAGGTCGAGATTATCTTTCGGGGGAATGGGCATTTTTGTGTCCTTCAAATGCAAAACGCCGCCCGGGGTGGGGCGGCGTTTGGTCTGGGTTGATGGAAGTTCGCTGTTCGTCGGTTACTGCTGGTAGTTTTCGCCTTTGCCCTGTTCAAGCAGGACGAAAAGATCGGGATGTTCCTGTGCAAAGCGGGCGCGGTTGTACGGACGTCCGTGAAGTGTCTCCGCGATCAGGACTTTCAGCGCGTGGAGATCGTTGATGACGACGTAGCCATTGCGGACGCACCAGCCGCCATTGTCGTATTCATCGAACAAATCGGGATGCAAAGGCGGCCGGAAGGCGCCGGCGACCTGGTCGGCGATTCCGCGCAGCCACCAGGCATGAAGCTGGTATTTGTCCGTGATGCGGCCATGCTGGCGGAGGTAACGCTCGCGCCGCTTGTAGGTACGGTTATGATGCCGGTTCATCGCTGACCTCCGGCATGTTGTGGATTTCAGCGCCGGAGGCGCGATAGGACGCCACCCACTCGGCCAGTGAGACATGGGAGAAGGCGCGCGACATGAAGAAGCGCGGTGCGGTGCCCACAGCGGCCATCGGGCCGCAGACGGCCAAATCGGCAACGAGATCGAACGGGACACACCGAGAATCGATGACGGGCAAACCGGCCTCGATGCAAAGTGCCTTGATATTTTCGATATCGTAGCCGCCACGGCCGATCGACAGGTGGCCGCCATCGACCATTTTGGCTTTCTTTATGTATTCCGTTGGATCGAACATTTGGCGCTCCTTTCTGGGTAACGATCCGAATTCCATATTTCTCGAATCTCCCTCCCCCGCGTCCGCGCCGGATGCGGTCTGGCCAGGGCGCGCTGCTTGCAGCGCGGGATCGCAGCCACGCGCAGGCCGCTTGCGGGCGAGCATGGCGAGACCCCACCCCTTGCCAGACAAGGCCGGCGTGGTACGCCCGCCCCTCGTTTTTCTCTCTTCTCTCCTTTTGATTTCATTCCGCGCGCTGGAACACCGGAATTTCAGTCTCCGTCACCGGCCGTGACGAGCCCGAAGGAACGGATTTTTGGAGCGCGCTCGCTTACTGGCGGTGGGCACGGGCCAGTTTCTGGCGCTGCCACCGATTGCTGAAATTTTAGCGAGAAGATCGCAAGCCGCCTTCTGCCTTCGGCGATTTCTTCGACACTGGGCCGCCAGGGCGCCCGGCAGAAGGGATCGACCCTGCCACGTTCTATCTGCAACAGAAAATCACTGAGATAGCTCGGATCGCCTGGATAGGGCGCAACGTCCCAAAGCCTGCGGATCGCATGGCGGGTAATAAGCGGGTAGGCCGTCAGACGCCGGCGTGCTTCGCGCCAAAGCTCTGCACGTTGATCGCGCTTTTGCTGCTGCCATTTGGGCCAGTTCCGATGGCGCTCCCCGATAACCGCATCGATCGAGGGCTGCTCCGCAGCGATCAGATCTGCCAGCAATGGCAGTTTCTCTCGCTGCCACCGCTGGGAAAGCGCGACGGCGGCGCGGATACGTGCGGTCTCCATAAAGGCTTCGACGCGCGGCCAGCGCTTGAAGCGCATCAGGCTGCCTCCTGGACTTCGGAATCATCCTCCGTACCTTTATCATCGGCTTCTTCGCGGCCTTGGCCGGCGATGTAGGCGGCGTAGTCCGGGTGGAAGCCGAGCAGATAATCCGCGATGCGCTGCGCATCCGCTGCGGCACGGAATATCTCGCGATTATCATTCTTAAGTCGTTCCAACCAGCTACTCAGATAGGCTGCGGTATTGGAGATATCGGGCTCTATTCCCAGGGTCGAGCAGACCATGGCGGAACCAATTTCCACCCTCAACTCTTCCGCCGCGTACGCGCGCGAACCGAAACGCCCGCCTTCGCTTATGCCAAGCCGGCGGTCGTTCGCGGCATAGTGACCCAATTCGTGTGCTGCGGTTTGCGCGAAAGCCTCTGGACTTTCGAAGACTTCTCGCACTGGCATTTGCACACGGTCGGTGGATGGGGAGTAAAATGCCTGTCCACCGCCATAGCGAACATCGACACCGCTATTGTCGATGATGGTGTCGATGGCTTCCGGGGTCTGCCATGACACACTGCCAAGCTCCGGCTTTATATATTCCGGGATGCACTCGATCTGCGATGCATGAAACACCGTCGAGAAGCGCAGGAGCTGGAAGTAGGGTACGCTGCCATCGTCACGCGCCTCCTGGCTTTTCAGGATGCGTTTGTAAAAGACGATGGTTCGGCCACGCTCCCCGCCCCGCACTTGCCAGCCGCGGGCCTGCGCCTGGCGGTATGAGCACCAGCGTGGATCGTCGCCAACGCTGATGGCTTGCGCCAAACCGAGCAGCAAATTGTTGATGCCTCGATAGAAGCGCCCTGTCGTGCAGTTCATCGGCATGCCGCAGGCACCCTGATTCCAGGTCCGCCGCCAGGGAATGATGCCCTGCTCCAGTGCCGCGACGATTTGATCTGTCACCTCCTGGTAGTGATCACGTTTGGGCCGGGATGGGTATTTTTTGTGAGCCATTTTACTTCTCCTTTCCCGAACCCCACCCCGTGGCCGGGGCGGTCAGGCAAAGGCCCACGCGAACGCCTATCCGTTCGCCGTGGGGGACCGGAGCCACGCGCAGCCGCTCGCGGCGAGCATGGCGAGGACCCGCCCTTTGCCTGGGCGGCCCGCGCTGCGGTAATCGGCTTCTCCTATGTTTTTGATTGCCGGCGGCTAGTTGTCCTCGATTCCGGCCTCTTCAAGCATTTCGTTGAGCATATCGTCAGTTCCCTTCCCGCTGATTATATTGGCAGTGATAAGAACAACGTAGCCGCCCCACCCATGCACCTCCATTTTGCTGCACGTGTATGATGTGACCGCCGAAATATATTTTAGCGCCGAGGATCGTTTGATGATGTTTTGTAACATCTCCTCCCAGGACATCATGCTGACATCCAGCATGATGGTGGTTTCCGAGGCGGGAGCCTTTTGCAAATCCTCTGCAAAATCTGCCACTTTTTTATATATCGCATTTTCTGGGGCGGCGAGTGCGGCTTCCAGTTCGGCCCGGTCAACCCAGATCAACGCTGCGGGCGATTCATAGGTGGAGAGATAGAGTTTGTCTTCGTGAGCCTCAGCATCGAAAATATTTGTCAGAAGTAGATGCTCCAGAGAGGTCATATCCGAAACCGGAATCATCTGCTGGACAACGGTAGGTGAGCGATAATCGGCCATTGGGTAAATTCCATTCTACGGGTTGGCGTGTGAGTTCGAGGCGGCGGAATCGTCCGCGCGAATTTGGCGCTCCGCCGCCAACCAATCGGGCGGCGTCGCGCGGTGAAAGCGGATGGTTTGCCAGTAGAGCCTGGCTCGCTCGCGCACATGGTCGCGGTGATAGCGCCACCCGATATTGGATTCGCGGCGTTCGAGCGCTCCGGTTTCCGCCCATTTGATAATCGTGCCCGCGGTAACGCCGGCTTCGAACGCTGCATCGCTGAGCCTGAGCCAATCGGCCGAGAATTTCTCGACCGCATGTTGCGGCTCCGCGAATTCACGCAGACGGGTCATCATGGGTTCGGAAAGATAGATGCGCGAGGCGTCCCACTTCGTCCGTAGAACACGGATCGTGCCGTCGGCTTGCCGTGCCTCAATCCAGGAAACGGGCTTGCCAAGAATTCTGGCCGCCTGCTCGAAGCTGTAGCCGGGCCGAGATTGCCGGCGTTTGATGACGGCCTGCACCGTCACCAGGGGAATGGCTCCGCTTTTTCGCCAATTTACTCCATCGAGCAATTCCCGCAGACGAGGCACGGTAACGCCAACCCGGCGGGCAGCCTCCTGCTCCGAAAAACCGATCGATTCGCGCAGCCGGGAACACTGGTCCTTCGCGACATAAAGAATGCCGCGTTGCGCGCCCGCTGTGCCGATCCTGGTCTTGAGCTTTTTCGCGGCGATGAATTGCTTCAGCTGCCGGTTGTTGAACAGATAGAGCTTCTCCGCCGTGGGAAGCGATATCCAGGAGGCTTCCCGCGCACCAATCGGACATTTCCGGGTAATCCAGAGCGTTGCATCAGTCTTCGTGACATATTTGACCCGGCCATGCTTGGTGGCGTCCAGCATGCCGGTCGCAATGGCGCGATGGATTCGGCCGCGGTCGCATTTGGCCTTTTGCGCAACCTCATCGAGCGTGAGTCCAGGGCTCCATGGCATGGTAAGATGCCGCTTTGCGCCGTGGGCAAGCGGCGGGTAGCGCCTGACATAATCCTCGAACTGCTCGGGAGCGCCGCCTTTGCCCCATAGCTCGACACAAATCCGGCAACCGGGCGGGTGTTGGCGGCTCTGCCAGAGTTTGAAGGTGATCCGGAGGTTGTCTTCAAGCGGCTTGCCGTGCCACGGCATGGGCCGGCCGGCGTGGCGGTCGGCAATCAGCTGCTCGGCCACCGCAGGATCTATAAACCAGGTCCCAAACTGCGTGGAGGGGCCTTTCGTGCCGTAGGGATTGCACCGCACCGCGGATGGCACATAGCCCATGCGCGCGAATTCCGAGAGCTTGTCCGAGCGAATAGACAGCTTCTCTTTCAGGCTCCGGAGCGCAATGAACCCTTCGGGTGGAAACACCCGCTTCGTCTTCCATGCCGCCCAGGCATCGTAGGGAATGACCCAGCGCCGGCCCACACGCTTTACCTTCAGATCACCTTTGGCAATCGCCTGGTTGATGATCGTCAACGACCCGATCTCTTTCCCTGCTTCCGCTGTGGTGATGCCGCCGATGACGTCCTTTGTCTGGAGGCCGATACGGTTCGTAGTGAGTTGCACGGCCATTGGCGTGCGGAGCGCTTCGGGATCTCCTGTTATCCGGCGGAGCCGTTCCGTCAGGATTTTAGCGATCTCGGCCGCGCCAAAGCTGCCGACCAGGCTCGCCAATAGGGAAAGTTCCGGGGGTTGCCACTCATAGCCGCGGCGCTTCGGATATTTCATTGGGACAGGCCATTCTTCCTCCAGAGGCTCTATGCCATTCCAGAGCGCAAAGAGTGCTGAGAAGCCGTTGGCTTCGACCAACGGCTTGCAGAGTCCTACAGCCCGAAACTTGAGCACTTCCTCGATCGACTGCCCCGTGACGAAGGCTAAGTCCGACGCCCTCGCACGCCACCCGTACTCGGCGGTAAATTGCTTCCAAGCCGGGACGCCTTTAGCTGCTGCTGTGTTTTTCATTGCCGCGCCTCCAACTCGTCCTGCAGCGCGGAAATGCCCGTGACCATCTGCTGCGAGGTGAGGCCGGCGACCGCACCCAGCAGGCTGACCACGGGATCGGTCAGCGCT